>Ga0074044_10000385_pt1 | contig 43705 bp, 38 predicted proteins | sample BogForMeECP23OM1_FD_94443 | JGI IMG/M metagenome (GOLD analysis project Ga0074044, IMG submission 94443) | Bog forest soil microbial communities from Calvert Island, British Columbia, Canada - Bog Forest MetaG ECP23OM1 | ecosystem: Environmental > Terrestrial > Soil > Wetlands ...
GATGATGGCCTTGACCGTCAATCTGTGGCGACCGAGGAGCTCGAGGATGCGAGTGACTTCGTCGCCCGGGTCGATCACCAAAGCTTCGCGGGTGATGGGATCGCCGATGATCGAGCAGTTGCATTGCAGCATTCCGACCGGAATGGTGATGTGGATGAGTCCTTGCGAGACAGCGTCGAAGGTGGGTACGGCGTCGCTCATGACTTTGGATTATATCATCCACTCCGGTGGTACAGGAGTGCGGCGCGAACGAGAGCAGAGGGTTATTTTGCGATTTCTGCATCTGCAGTAGCGATGATGGCGGGCTGGCTTTGAGCCTAAGCAAGGCGTTGCATCTGCTCCCGCGACGTGGATTGTATTAGACTGGACACGCAAAGTTTTACTGCAACTCAATGAGCCAACCAATTGTCCGTGAACCCCGCTGGCCCGCGTTCGTAGCCATGTTGGCTGCCGCCGGTGTGTACTTGGCCTTGCCGGAACCGCTTTCCGTGGGTCCGAGCTGGCTGTTATTGGTAATTATTGTGCTTTTGTTGATTCCGATCATGACGACTTATCACTACGGTCGTTACAAAGCAACTCGGATTCTCACCTTCACGGCCAATGGCATCATCACCCTTGCCATGATTGCCTCCTTAATTCTTTTGGTCAAAGGGATTCCAGAACATCTCGAGACGCCGAAGGCATTGCTGCGTTCGGCCAGCGCACTTTGGATCACCAATATTCTGGTATTCGCGCTCTGGTATTGGAAGCTGGATGCGGGCGGACCACAGAGCCGCGATCATCCGCACGGTCTCACAGACAGCTCTTTTCTGTTCCCCCAGATGTTGAGCCGGGATGAAGAGGATTTGTCGTGGAAGCCCAATTTCGTGGACTACCTGTTTCTGGCCTTTAATACGAGTACGGCTTTCTCGCCGACGGATACGGCGGTTTTGTCACGCTGGGCAAAGTTCGGGATGATGGTCCAGTCGTTGATATCGCTCATGATTGTCGTCTTGCTGGCTGCACGCGCTGTGAACATTCTCTAAGCAGCTGGCCAACTCGTGGTAAGGCGCGTCATAGGAAACTGATCTGCTGCTCGAACGAACAGCCGTTCACTTTGCTAAGCTTGTAGTCGAAGGAGACGGATGGAGACGGAAGCAACCAGCAGAGCGATGGAAACGCCGCTTGGTGCGTTGCATAAAAGTGCCGGCGCGACCATGGCAACATGGTTCGGTTGCGTGTTGCCGGACCGTTGGACGGACCCGCGACAGGAGCAAGAGTACGCGCGCAAGAGTGTGGCTCTGATCGACAAGAATTGCCTGGCGTATCTTTCGTTCACCGGGCCGGACCGCGTGCGCTATTTGAACGCCATTCTTACGAACAACATCAAGGATCTGTCAGACGGACAAGGGAATTCGTCGCTGCTACTGAATCCTCAGGGTCACATCCTGGCGGAAATCGAGACTTACGCGTTGCCTGAAAGTCTTTTCTGTTTGTCCTACGCGATGATCCGAGAGCCGCTCATCGAATGGCTGGACAAATACATCATCATGGATGACGTTACACTTACCGATGAATCGCAGCGTTATGGAACCTTGGCGGTTGAGGGTCCAAAGGCTGCCGTCGTTGTTAGAGAGCTAACAGGAATCGATTTCTTGGCGCTGACAGAGCTCGGCCGCAGGGAGACAACGATCGCGTCAATTCCCTGCTGGCTCAAGAAGCGTTCTCCTGGCGGAGTTGCGGGGTGCGAATTCCTGGTGGAGCGAACGTCGCTGGAAAATCTGTGGCGAGTTCTTTCTGAAAGCGTAGAGAAAAATAGTGGTGGCCCAATGGGCTATGCGGCGCTGAGTGCGCGGCGGCTTGCGCAAGGCGTGCCGTGGTTTGGATATGATTTCGGAGAGAAACAAATTCCTCACGAAGCGGGATTGGAGGCCAGCCACATCAGTTACACAAAGGGGTGCTACACGGGACAGGAAATTGTCGAACGCGTGCGCTCACGCGGACAGGTGAACCGGCGAAGAGTCGATCTTATTTTTGATGGCGCGGACGTTCCGGCTGCAGGCGAGACGCTGACCGTGGACGGAAAAGAAGTGGGGTTCGTTACGCGAGCGGCTGTTCCTTCGTTTTTGTCGCACGCGATTGGGATGGGATATGCACGCAAAGACCACAACGCTCTCGGGAGCAAGCTGAATTGGTCTGGAGGGACTGCGGTCGTTTCCAAATTTCCCGAGGCGCTTGCTGCAGAAGCCGCGACGACGAAATAACGGCGATTCAGATTTTCCTCAGGCATTCCTCTGCAGAAATTCAGGCCGATCAATCGAACTCACGTCGCGGGACAGCTTGTTCCAACCCCACGCGCCCGGTAACGATTTCAGCTTTGAAATAATTTTCGCCCTTGATAGGGCTATTGGCGAGACGGCGGAGCGTGGCTAGCTGGCCAATGTGCGTCAGCGCGTCTGCGATGGGACCTTGAAAGAGACCTTCGGCGGGAGCGCGAAGAGGCTCGGGTGATGCGAGATAGTCGTCGAATTTTTTCAGCGCGGCGAAGAAACGGGCGACTTCGGCGTCCCACGCGAGAGGTTGAGAATCGTGCCAGGCTGGTTCGCCACTCGCCATGGATAGCGCCCAATCGAAAAGACCACCCATGTGCGCGAGGATTTGCACGGGAGTGCGGCAGGTGGCCGTTTGGGCGAACGTGGCGAACGATTCGGGGGCACCGCGCAGAGCTTTAGCGCCGCGATAAGCGACGGTGGCCACGGTGTGACGAAGAAGTTGGCGTGCTGGATCAGAAGGCGTCGACATAATGGTCGAATCTCCATGTTTTGCGGATAAAAACTAGCGCTTAGTATAAACGCGGACGTAATCAACGAGCATGCTTTGCGGGAATTTGGTGGAGGCGTCGGGGCTGCCGGGCCAATCGCCTCCGACGGCGACGTTGAGAATAATGAAAAATGGATGGTCGAAAACCCATTTGCCGCCGGCGGGCCAGTCAGAAGAGTGGAAGGTGGCGTAGAGGCTGGAGTCCACGTAGAAACGGACGGTATCAGGGTCCCACTCGACGGCGTAGAGATGAAAGCCGTCGGCGAAGTTCTGGCCGTTGGGCAGGGTGAAAACTGGGGTTCGGTCTCTCGTGGGACCGATCGCGCCTGGGCCGTGCAATGAGCCGTGGATGGTAGCGGGTTCCTTGCCAACGTTTTCCATGATGTCGATCTCGCCGCACTTTGGCCAGTCTACGACGGGAATGTCTTCTCCTAGCATCCAGAAGGCGGGCCACATTCCCTGCCCGTGAGGCAGTTTAATACGGGCTTCAAAGCGGCCGTAAGCTTGTGCAAAGAGGCCTTGGGTTTTGAGGCGTGCGGAGGTGTAGTCGCGGGTTATGCCGTCGATGCCGGTATATGTTTCTTTTTGCGCGGTGATGACGAGATTTCCTTTTTCGATGCGCGCGTTTTCCTTGCGGTTGGTGTAGGACTGGAGTTCATGGTTGCCCCAGCCGTTGCCGCCAAGGTCGTAGGCCCATTTGCTAGGGTCGGGAGAGGAGCCGTCGGAGCCGGAGAATTCGTCGCTCCAGGCTAGGGACCACTGGGGGGGTGGCTGCGGTTGGATAGGATCGCAGGCAATGCAACAGCCGCAGAGCAAGAGCACTGAATAGAAGATCGCTGTTAGAAAGATAGGGAATAGCTTCAGAACAAGCGTTGACATGCGGGTATGGACAAAGAGCACAGACTGAAGTCTGTGCTACCTAATCGAGATTCATGGCGCGCTTGAAGGAGCCTTTTTCGTTATCGATTTTCTTTTGGAGTTGGAGGATGGCGTAGAGGACTGCTTCAGGCCGCGGCGGGCAGCCGGGGACGTAGACATCGATGGGAATCACCTGATTGCAGCCTTGCACGATGGCGTAATTGTTGAACACACCGCCGGACGTGGCGCAGGCGCCCATGGAGATGACCCACTTGGGCTCGGGCATTTGATCGTAGAGCTGGCGAATAACGGGGGCCATTTTCTGCGAGAGGCGGCCGGCGACGATCATCAAGTCGGCCTGGCGTGGCGAGGGACGGAAAACTTCTGCGCCGAAACGCGCGACGTCAAAGCGCGCGGCGGCCATGGACATCATTTCGATGGCGCAGCAAGCCAAGCCGAAGCCGAGGGGCCAGATGGAGCTTTTGCGCGCCCAGTTCACGGCTTTGTCGAGCGTGGTGAAAATGATGCCTTCGTCTTCGAGCAGGCTGCCGAAGTCGTCGGGTTTGGTGAGTGTGACGTGCTTGCCGAGAGATGTGCTCATGGTGCCCTCGTCTGACACTACTAGTTTCGCACAGGCAAGCGGTGGACACAACGCAGGCGGCTCGATAGTTCGGTAGTGGGTCAGTTTCCGATTACGCGTGCGGGTCTAAAACGGGGTTGTAAATCCTAGTGGTCCGCGTAGGATGAAATTAGATGAAGACCACCTATTCTGCGCTGCGGCTGGTCGCCTTGCTCTGCGTGGCGATGGTTTTGCTAGCCTCTCTGGCTCAACCCACGATTGGTCTCCTCTTTCTCTTCTTAATCCCGTTTCGGTTCTTTCTTGCAGTTGTTGTCAGAGGTCCCCTTCTCATCGTTCCGGATGTATGCCTTCCTCTTCCTTTTCCATCCCTGCCTGTTTTCTCGCCTCGCCCACCCCCCGTTAGATAACCCCTCGCGTACATAACAGCCTTCTCTCAAGTGCGTGGAACGCGTCTGCACGCGTCGCTCGCGGCATCCCGCCGCACTCGGCAACGTCTGCCACTGAAAAACTCTGTGTCATTTAGGAGCTACATGTCGCTGCGCAGGTTGTTACGCAAAGTGTTCTTATCCATTGCGCTTGGGGGACACTCGGTTCTCGGCGTTGGAATGAGCCAAGAGAAAATCGAGGAACTTCTACATGCAATGAATCAAACGAGGGTCGAGGTGACAATTGACGACGAGGAAAAGAGCGGCTCAAAGACATCTCTCCCGGGCATCCGGAAGTTATCCACCTGCCTGACTAACGCTTACGGGAAGCTGACCCACTACCGATAGTTCCGCCGTTGCTAGGTCAGTTCGTAGTCGGCGAGGGAGGCGGACTTAGTTCGCCGGACATACGCGACGACGGAGCCGGGCCAAAGCGTGGTGTTTTCTCCGGTGCGCGGGTCCTGATACCAACTCTGGCAGCCGCCGGATTGCCAGACGGTACTCTCAAGGCGGCGATAAATGTCGGCGACAAATTGTTTTTGCGTTTCTGGGCGGACTTCGAGGACGCGTTTTTTGCGGCGTTTCATCAGCGCGAGACAGCTCATCACGTAGCGGACCTGGGCTTCAATCATAAGCACGACGGAATTGTGTCCCAGCCCGGTGTTGGGACCAAGAAGCAAAAATAGGTTGGGAAAGCCGCTGACGGTTATGCCCAAATACGCGCTCATGCGCTCTCGCCAAGCATCGTGAATTTCCACGCCGCCGCGGCCAACGAGACGGATGCCGATGAGCGGCTCCGTAGCGCGAAAGCCAGTGCCGAAGATCAAGACGTCGACCGGGCGCTCGACGCCGTCTTCCGTGACGATGCTGTGCTCGCGGACTTCCGCGATGGGGTCCGTGACGAGCTCGACGTTCGGACGCGTCAGTGCGGGATAGAAGTCGTCCGATACGAGGACACGTTTACAGCCTAGCTCATAATTGGGCTTCAATGCCGCGCGTAGTTTTTGATCGCTGACTTGCTTCTCCAGATGATGTGTTGCGATTTCTGTCGCTTTGCCTCGGACAAAACGATTCCCCAGAAAGCCGAGTACGCGAAACTCCTGCCGCCAGAAAATAAGTTGCCGGAAGGCTCGCATGACCAGGGGAAAGCGGCGGAATCTCTGCTTCCATTTTTCCGCGATGGCAAAATCCATGCGTGGCACGATCCAGGGCGGCGTGCGCTGGAAAAGATACAGATTGCCTGCACGGGGAGCGATCTGCGGGACAAACTGGATGGCGCTTGCTCCCGTTCCCACGACGGCGACGTTTTTGCCGTCCAGTTCGACGCCGTGATCCCAAGTGGAAGAATGAAACTTTGGGCCAGCGAACCTCTCGATGCCTTTCAGCTTGGGATATTGCGGCACGTGCAAGCCTCCGATGCCGGAGACAAGAACGCGTGCTCGGATGCGCATCCCTTCGCCGGCGGTGACGTGCCATACCCCGTCGGCCTCATCCCAAACCGCTTCGTGAAAACGGGTATTCAGACGGATGTGCGGGGCGAGCTCATGTCGCTCGACACAGCGTTTCAGGTAGTCATGAATTTCGCGCTGGCCGGGATACATGCGGGACCAATCCGGCGACGGCTCGAAAGAAAAGGAATACAAATGCGAAGGAATGTCGCACGCGCAACCGGGGTAGCGGTTGTCGTACCAAGTTCCGCCAATGTCGTCGCTCTTCTCAAGGAGCAGAAACGAGTTCATCCCCGCTTCGCGCAGCTTGATGGCCATGCATAGTCCGGAAAATCCGCCGCCGACGATGAGTACCTCGACGGTTATTTCTTCTCCTTGGATGCTCTGATTGATCATTTCGGTCATCGGCCGTCACGCCACCTTGCTGGCTGTTTCCGAGGCTACAAGCTCGCGCAGAAACGCTGCGCTTTCGCGGAGCGATTGTCTGGCTTCGGGAATACGATGCGGCGCAAGTTGCCAGGCGTGAGGAACGACCGGCCAAACTTTCAACTCGACGCGAACGCCCGCTGCGCGCGCCTTTTCCGCGAGACGCGTGGAATCGTCACGCAGAACTTCATCCGCGCCGACATGAATAAGAAGCGGAGGAAGTCCGGTGAAATCGGCGTAAAGCGGAGAAGCGATCGGATTGCGCGGGTCCATCTCGCCGAGGTAGTAGCGCGCGCTTAGCCCAATGTCCGGTCCATGGAACATGGCGCATCGGTCTGCGTTGATGCGAATGGATTCGCCAGTGGCGGCAAGATCGGTCCACGGCGAGAATAGGGCGGCACCAGCCGGAAGAGGATTCCCCTCATCGCGGAGTGTAAGAATGAGAGAAAGCGCGAGGCCGCCGCCGGCGGAATCTCCGCTGACAACAATTTGCATGGGCGAATATCCTTCGGCGAGGAGACCACGATAGGCGGCAACCGCGTCGTCAACTGCGGCCGGAAACCGATTTTCGGGCGCGAGGCGATAGTTTGGCGCGAGTACGCGGAATCCCTGATGCGCCCACGCTGCTGTGATCGGGCGGTGCGATTGCGCTGAGCATCCAAAATAGCCGCCGCCGTGCAGATACAACAGAACTGCCTTGGCTGAGCCAGTTCCCTCTACCCACTCCCCGGGGACGCCGCCGACTTGCGCTGGGGAGATACGCACGTCAGCGGGCACTTTATAAGGATCGGGCTTGAGAATCTTGCGCGCAACGCGGTAATCGCGCACACCACGGAGTTTTCGTTTGACTCGCCACTTGATGATCCACACTGAGAGATAAGCCTGCCAGCTTGCCATGATCGATGATTTCCGTCTTTGCCTGCGAGACGCCGAGAGAATAGCAGAGTTGCCGAACGAATACGCTACACGGCCAGGACTACTTTTCCGAATTGAGAGCCCGCTTCGAGATAAGCGTGCGCTGCGGCCGCTTCCGAGAGGGGAAAGACGCGATCGACGACAGGCTTGAAGCGGCCTGCTGCGACGAGTTTCATGACGGTCTGAAGTTCCGACTTGGCTCCCATGTAAGAACCGAGCAAGGAAAGCTGGCGGCTGAAGAGGAATCGCAGATCAATCTTGGCGTCATAGCCGGTCGTTGCACCGCAAGTCACTAAGCGGCCGGCGAGAGCAAGGCTGGCCACGCTCTCGTCCCACGTCGCTGTGCCCACGTGTTCGAACACCACATCCACGCCACGCTTGCTAGTGATGCGGCGGACTTCGTCGCGAATTTTCTGGGTCTTGTGGTTGATGACGTGGTCTGCACCCAACTCGCGGGCTTTCGCTAACTTCTCTTCGGTGCCTGCTGTGGCGATGACACGCGCGCCGAAGAATTTGGCGACTTGTATCGCCGCGCTTCCGACGCCGCTCCCGGCACCCAGAATCAGCACGTCTTCGGTGGGCTGAAGTTCAGCGCGCGCTACGAGCATGTGCCAGGCGGTTTGAAAAACGAGCGGGATGCTGGCCGCTTCTTCGAATGTGAGATTTTCGGGAAATGGTAAACAGTTGACTTCCGGGCAGCGCACAAAATCGGCGCACCCGCCATCGATCATGTATCCCAGGTTCGTGAATTGGCGGCAGCGATTGTCGTGGCCGGAAATGCAAGCGGCGCATTTGCCGCACGTCACGCCTGGGGCGAGCACTACTTTCTGGCCGACCTTGACCGTCGTGACATCAGATCCGATTTGCGCGACTTCGCCGGCCACGTCACTCCCGGGGATGTGCGGCAGCGGGATCGGAACATTGGGCAAGCCGACGCGCACCCAGAGATCGAGACGATTCAGTGCGCAAGCTTTTACGCGCACAAGGACTTCATTCGCCCGGACAAGTGGCTCCGGCGCGTCCTCATATTTCAATACCTCCGGCCCGCCGTGCTGATGGAATCGAATGGCCTTCATCGCGCCCCCTGTTTTGGTCTGAGAATCGCACGGTAACACCCCGGTGACGGAGTGTCCAGAAAGCGACCGCAGGGGCCGCACGTGCATTGACACGACCATTGGCCAGCCGTAGGCTGAGGGCTGAGGCAGAGCGTGGACCTCTTCGAAGAAATCGTGAAGATGCGGCGCGCAGGCCAGCGCGGAGCGCTGGCGACGATCGTGCATACGAACGGGTCGATCCCCAGCTACGAAAGCTCGCGCATGCTCGTGCGCGACGATGGGTCCATCGCGGGAACCATCGGCGGAGGCTGCGTGGAAGCTGAAGTGTGGGCAGCCGCCAAGGAAGTGATGCACAAGGAAGCGCCGCGCAAAATGGTCTTCAATTTGAATAACGAGGCGACTTACGACAACGGACTAATTTGCGGCGGCACGCTGGAAGTCTTCGTGGAACCCATTCTGCCCCAGCCCATTCTGTATCTCTTCGGCGGCGGGCACGTTTCGATGGCGGTGGCCAAAGCCGCGAGCGCGGCCGGCTTTGGCATTGCAGTCATAGACGACCGCGAAACATTCGCGAATCCGGAGCGATTTCCCATGGCGCAGGAGATTTACCCGGCGTATGAGGATGCTTTCGAAAAGATTCACCCGAACGCTGCAAGTTATCTGGTTATCGTGACGCGAGGCCATAAAGAAGATATGCGCGTGCTCGGCTGGGCCGTCCGGACGGCCGCACGTTACATCGGCATGATAGGGAGCAAGCGCAAGGTTCTTTCGGTGTACAAAGCCTTGGAGAACGACGGATACCGCCCCGAGGAGTTTCAGCGCGTCTATGCGCCGATGGGGCTGGAGATCGGCGCGCTCGCCCCGGAAGAGATCGCCATCAGCATCGTCGCGGAATTGATCGCCGTTCGACGTAACGCCGAATCCGCTGCGCACAAGAAATTGAATTACGAACGGCGCGCTGCACTCACGGAACGATGAAAACTGAAAGAGGGGGCATGCTCGCTGCCATCATCCTCTCGGGCGGCGCGTCGCGCAGGATGGGCTCGCCAAAGGCCCTGCTCTCCTATCAGGGCCGACCTTTTCTTGAACATTTGCTGGATGTGGCGCGCCATCCAAAAATCGGGGTGCGGCGTGTCGTGCTGGGAGCCGATGCGGAGCCTATCGCGAAGGAAGTGAATCTAGCTCCCGATGAAATCGTCATCAATACCGAATGGGAAAAAGGCCAATTGAGCTCGATGCAGGCAGCCCTGCAGAGCCTTCCTGCGCAAACCGACGGCATCATTCTTTTTCTGATTGATCACCCGCTCATCAGCGCGACGCTTGTCGGCGAGTTGGTGGAGTCCTTCTATACTTCGGGCAAGTCCATTGTTCTGCCCGTCTACGAGGGTCAGCGGGGACATCCCGTAATTTTTTCCTCCGCGTTGTACGAAGAATTGATGAAAGCTCCGCTGGAAACCGGAGCGCGCTCCGTCGTTTGGGGGCATTCCGGCGAGGTTCAGATCGTCCAAACGAGCGAAGAAGGCTGCGTGCTCAATTTGAACGACCCAGGGACGATGCAGAGAGCACTCGGAGTATGAGCCGCGACGGACTCCTTCGATTACGCCAATTTCGCGAGCAGCAGATTGAGGGCGTCTTCCGCAAGCTGCGCGCCATGATACGTCGCTGGCGGCAACCCGCCCAATGCCGCCGAAATAGTTTCAGCCGAGATTGAACGCGCAGTTGCGACGCTGCAGCCTGTGAGGCGCTCGGTCAAGAACGATGCGCAGGCAATCGATGTCGTGCAGCCACGGCAGAGGAAACGCGCCTCGACGATCGCGCCAATCTCGACGCGCACTGCCAACTCCAGAATATCGCCGCAAACCGGATTCGTCGTTTGAACTCCGGCGGTAGCGTTTGCCAGCTTGCCCGCGTTGCGCGGATTCCGGAAGTGGTCGAGGACCTGTTCGGTGTACACCGTGATATCGTAGCCCAAGTGGGCTCGCCCTTTTGAGCTTGCGCTCAAAGTTCAGAGCCAGATTGCAGAATCGGACAAGGGCCGGCACACTTTCGTTGCGCGCCGCCGCAAACAGCCTGAACATAGCAATAGCGATTCGATCCGACCATGGCACGCCTAATCATTGAACGACCCGGCGCCCAGCCGCGCCTTTATGAGCTGATAGACGGCTCGACGATTCACATCGGACGAGCGGCGTCCAACGATATTACGCTTCCGCACTCGAGCATCTCCCGGAGTCACGCGCTGCTCGAAGGCAGGCACGACATTTGGGTCGTGAAGGACCAACGCAGCGCAAACGGCGTCCTCGTTAACGGCGTGCGTATCGAGCACGCGGAATTGAAGAGTGGCGACGTCATCGGACTCGGCGACATCAAGCTGCGCTTCGAGAACATGACGAGCGGCACCATTGTGGCGAAAACGTCGCCGGAGCTCGCCTCTCATCTAACACAAATCTTGGATCAGGAAAGTGTGGCCAAGCTTCTGGATCGCGCGAAGACCAAACCGGCTTCGGAATGGACCGACTCGCGCGTCGATACGGACCGTCGCATCGAGTATCTCAGTCGCGAGAATCGTTTACTCACGCTGCTCTATCAAGTCAGCAGGGCTTTGGGCGACAAAACGAGCGTCGAGGACGTCACGGAATGCGTGCTCGACCTTGTTCTCCAGATTGATGGCGCGGAACGAGGCTATGCGATGTTGCTCACCGAAGAGTCGCTTCGCGCTGGGCCGCAGGCCGGGGCGAATTACACATTTCTGCCCGCCATCCTCCGCTATCGCCAGGCTCCAAGAGCAGCCACGCCACAAATGGCACTCTCGCGAGCCATCATTCAGCAGGTTATGAAGAGCAAGGGACCGCTCCTCGTGATGGACGCAAAGGAAGACGAGCGATTCTCCGGCAGCCAGAGCATGGCCATTTCCGGGATGCAATCGGCGATGTGCGCGCCGCTGGCCAGCCGTGACCGGCTCTTCGGTTTGCTGTACGTGGACAACCTTTCGAAGAGAGGGACTTTTCTACAGGAAGATCTGGAAGTTTTCGCGGTCATTGCGGCACAAGCGGGACTCGTTATCGACCAAGTCACGGCGAAGAGCGAAGTCAAGCGCCAGGGCGTGCAGCTCAGCGCGCTGGAGCGTTTTCTATCGCCGGCCATCTCCAGAAAGATTTCGGCGGAAGCTGCAGACATCCGGCTCGGCGGAGAGAGCCAGCGCATCACGCTGCTTTTCGCCGACGTGCGCGGCTTTACCACCATGGCCGAAAAGATGAAACCACGCGAAGCCGTGGAGGTCCTGAACGAATTCTTCGCGCGGATGACCAACGTCATATTCGAGCACGATGGGACGCTGGACAAATACCTCGGCGATGGATTGATGGCCCTCTTTGGCGCGCCGTTTGCGCTACAGAATGACGCGGAAGCGGCAGTTCGTGCGGCCGTGAACATGCAAATAAGCCTCGCCGAGCTAAATAAGATTTCGGGCAAGCCGCCGCTTAATATTGGAATTGGCATTCATACTGGAGAAGCGGTTGTGGGATTTCTGGGCACGGAACGGCGCATGGATTACACCGCGATCGGGGACACCGTGAACGTGGCTTCACGTCTTACGTCGCAAGCGGGACCCGGCCAGATCGTCATCTCGAACGCCACGCACGCACAAATATGCCGCGAAATTTCCTGCTGCCCGCTCACCGCGATGAAACTCAAAGGCCGAGCCGAGCCCATCGAGGTTCATGAGGTTCTCTGGCGCGAGCCATTGCCCCAGAACAACACTGCGCAGGACCTTAAGCCTGCTGCGGATCGTTTGGTTTGACGCACGCTTGATCGGCATTTTCTAGCTCCATGTGTGGATGCCGCACTTCGCGTATTCCCTGCTCTAACCGGCTGATCGTGGAGTCTATAGGCCCTCATGGGCGGCACACATCGACCCCCCGCTTTGCTATCCTCTCTGTGAGATGAAAAAAGCCGAGGGCCGGAGCCAGCTGCGGATCGTTTCACTCGCGCCGAGCGCGACATCCATTCTCTGCGCTGTTGGCGCAAAGAAATTCCTTGTTGGCGTTACGAAATGGTGCGCCGATGTCACCTTCGTAAACGGCCTCCCGAAACTGGGCGATTGCTGGCACATGGATTCCGTGGACGAAATCCTAAGGCTGAAGCCATCGCTCGTCATCGGCTCGGTTCCTTACAAACAAGCAACTCTCGCGAAACTCTTGGAATACCCTCTCTGCTTCCTGGCCACGAATCCGCGAACGCTGGCGGATATTGAGAATGACATTCGTATATTGGGCGGGATCGCCGGGCGTACGGCGCGAGCCGAAGAGCTCGTTAGCAAAATGCGACGAGAATTTGGCGCGATCGCAAGAAAGACGCGCATAGCCAAACGGAAATTGCGTGTTTATTGCGAGGCTTGGCCTAACCCACGCATCAGTTCCCCGCCGTGGGTCGCGGAAATCGTGAAAATCTGCGGCGGCGAGATGGTTCTGCCGCCCGGCCAAAAAGTAAGCGACGAAGAGGTCGCGAGCGCGATGCCTGATGTGATTGTCCTCGCATGGGCCGCGACTGGCGATAGAGCCAAACCTCAAAAGGCCTACGCCGTCGCCGCCTGGAAAGATGTCCCGGCCATTCGTAGCAAGCAGGTCCACGTGGTCCGCGATGAATTGCTCAACACTCCCGGCCCACCGCTACTCGCCGGAGCAAAACAATTGCTCCACATCTTCCAGGAAGCCGCCGCAGAGGCAAACAAACGATGAGAGTCGTCGTGACCGCAATCATTGAACGCAGCGACCGCCGCCTTCTTATCGGCCAGCGCCGACGAGAGGACACCTCTCCGCTAAAATGGGAATTTCCGGGCGGAAAAATGGAGGAAGGCGAAACGCCGGAAGCCGCGTTAGCGCGAGAACTTCGAGAAGAGCTGGGCGCTACGATGGACAGATGCGTGGAAGTGGGCCGCACGCGCCACAAATACGCTTCGTCGCCTGAGGAGTTTGAAATACGCTTCTACGCCGCCAGTATCAAGGAAACGGAAGTCGCGCCAAAAGAGTTCGAACAGATCATCTGGGCCCTGCCAAAAGAGCTCGGTGGCTACGATTTTCTCGCCGCAAATTCCCAGATCATCGCTCAACTTGCCACCGGCCGGTTGAAACCCGCTGAAATTCTCAGTGAACTTCCACACAGGTAGCCAAACTACCATTAGCACAGGCCGTTGGTAAGGGCGGAGGGGGCACACAGTGGGAATGAGCGGACAGATACTCTGCCGCGGCGGAATTGTGATTCTTCTCGGCGATCCGCTGCGCGTTGTCGTTGTACTGATACTTTGGGACGGTGCAGGGATCAGCGCCGTGCTCCAGCAGCAGTTTCGCCATTTCAACGTTGCCGGATTTTGCCGCCGCCATTAAAGGGGTGTCGCCGCCCAGGCTATTTCGGTGATTCACGTCCGCGCCTTTTTCAAGGAGGAACTGGGCAACCTCAAGTCTTTTCCCCTGTGCAGCGGCACTCAATGGAGTTTCACCGTCTCTCGCTTCATGATTTACGTTATGTCCTTGCGCAACCAATTTCATTACCTGGTCGAGGTCGCCCACGCGTGCCGCATCCAGAAGATAAGCATCGCCCAACGGACCAGCGCTGCAAACCGTCACGTCCAATCGTTCCCAAGTGGAATACGGAACAGCCAAGAGTAAAATTCCAAGGAGGAAGCCACCCAGAAGCAGCCATTCGCTGCTGCTAAATCGAAGCCTCTTGAAGAAGCCGAAAACCAACATCGCCGCAGCAAATACAAAACCGAACGGCAGTAACAAAAGACCTATAAGAAAGATGCTCGGTCCAACGTGCACTAAAGCGAACCCAACCATCTGAGGACCTTCTCCGCAGGTTAGGATCGTCGACTCATAGACAATGCGAATTATGAAGATGCTTTGGCCAGCAAGAAGGAACCAGCCGCAAACACGGGCCCGCGACGGGAGCAATCCAGCGGTGGTTGCTGACGGACCGATAGTCACAATGAATCGCCCAACCAGACTGGGTCAGATAGTCGGGCTACGAAATCACAGGATTCACTTTTTCCGGATTAATTCCCAAATCCTTGATCGCTTTGTCGACTACGGACCGCTCGATCTTGCCGTCGGCAAGAAGTTCGTGGAGAGTCGCCAAAGTGATGAAGCGCGAATCCACCTCGAAGAATTCTCGCAACGACGGCCGCCCTTCGCTGCGGCCAAAACCGTCCGTGCCGAGAGTCGCCAACCGCCGCGGCATCCATTTGCTGACCATGTTGGGTAGCGTCTTCAAATAATCGGAGGCCGCCACCAAAACTCCCGGCGCATCCGCGAGGCATTTCGTCAGGTACGGAACGCGAGCCTTCTCGGACGGGTGCAAACGGTTCCAGCGCTCGGTCTCGTTTCCATTCACATACAGCTCTTTGTAACTCGTGACGCTCCAAACATCCGCCGCGACGCCGTATTTCGTCTCCAGGATTTCCTGCGCGCGAAGCACTTCGTTCAAAATCGCGCCACTGCCGAAGAGTTGCGCGCGAAGTTTCGATTTTGCGTTGTTTGCCTGCCGGTAGCGGTACATGCCCCGCAAGATCCCGTCTTTTACATCGCCCTGCATCGCGGGCATCGCGTATGGCTCGTTCATAACCGTGATGTAATAAAAGATGCTTTCGCCGTCTTTGTACATCCGCCGGATGCCATCCTGCAGAATCACGGCCATCTCGTACGCAAACGCAGGATCGTAGGCTTTCAGGTTTGGCACGGTTAGCGCCAGCACATGGCTGTTGCCATCCTGGTGCTGCAACCCTTCGCCAGACAGTGTCGTGCGCCCAGAAGTTCCTCCGAGCAGGAACCCGCGCGTGCGCATGTCCGCTGCCGCCCAGATGAAATCCCCGATTCGCTGGAATCCAAACATCGAGTAATAGATGAAAAACGGAATCGTATTAATGCCGTGGGTGGCATACGCGGACCCCGCAGCAATAAACGAAGCCATCGAGCCGGCTTCCGTAATTCCTTCCTCAAGAATCTGTCCGTCCTTCGCTTCCTTGTAATAGAGCAGCGTGTTGACGTCGACGGGCTCATACTTTTGTCCGACACTCGAATAGATCCCGACCGTTCGGAAAAGCGACTCCATGCCGAAGGTCCTCGCCTCGTCGGGAACGACGGGCACAACCAGCTTGCCGATTTCTGGATCTTTCAACATTTTGCGCAGCATTCCGACAAACGCCATCGTCGTAGAGACTTCCCTGCCGTCGCTGCCGTCGAAAAATTCCTTGAAAAGTTCGTCGTGATCGGCAACCAGCGGCTTTGAGCGCACGCTACGCTTCGGCGTGTAACCACCGAGCGCCTCGCGCCTCGCACGGAGATACTGAATCTCGATACTGTCTTCCGCGGGGCGGTAGAATGGCACTTCCACGCAATCGTTGTCGTTTAACGGTATTCCGAACCGCGAACGAAATTCCTTCAATTCTTCTTCGTTCAATTTTTTCTGCTGGTGCGTGACGTTTTTGCCTTCGCCGGCTTCTCCAAGCCCGTAACCCTTAATCGTGCGCGCCAGGATTACTGTCGGCCCGCCTTTGTGCTCGACTGCGGCCTTATACGCGGCATAAACCTTGCGCGGGTCGTGTCCGCCAAGCCGCAAGCGCCGCAATGCCTCGTCGGGCAGAGGCTCGACCAGCGCGAGAAGACGCGGATCGCTGCCAAAAAAATGTTCGCGCACATACGCGCCCGACGACACCACCAGCTTCTGATATTCGCCGTCAACCAATTCGCCCATGCGCTTGACGAGCAGGCCTTCCGTGTCGCGCTCCAAAATGGGGTCCCACTCGCTGCCCCACAGCACCTTAATAACGTTCCAGCGCGCGCCGCGGAACGCCGACTCCAGTTCTTGAATAATCTGTCCGTTGCCACGTACCGGACCGTCGAGCCTTTGCAAGTTACAGTTCACCACGAAGATCAGGTTGTCCAGTTTCTCGCGCGACGCTAGCGTGATCGCGCCGAGCGATTCCGGCTCATCCGTCTCGCCATCGCCGAGGAACGCCCAAACTTTCGCGTCCGTTTCAGGCTTGAGGCCGCGATGCTCGAGGTAACGGTTAAACCGCGCCTGATAAATCGCCATCAGCGGGCTCAACCCCATCGACACCGTGGGAAACTCCCAGAAGTCCGGCATCAGCCACGGGTGCGGATAAGACGACAGCCCTCCGCCCGGTTTCAACTCGCGCCGAAAGTTTTCCAATTGCTGCGGCGAAATGCGCCCTTCCAGAAACGCCCGCGCGTACATGCCAGGCGCGGCGTGTCCCTGAAAATAGACCGTGTCGCCCTCGAACTCGTCCGAACGCGCGCGGAAAAAATGGTTGAATCCGACTTCATACAAAGTTGCCGCCGAAGCGTACGTCGAAATGTGGCCGCCGATGTTGTGTTCCACGCGGTTCGCGCGCACTACCATCGCCAGCGCGTTCCAGCGAATCAAGCTCTTGATGCGCCGCTCGAGTTCCTGATCGCCCGGGAAAAGTGGCTCCAGCCGGGCGGGAATCGTGTTCGCGTAAGGAGTGTTCGCGGAAAACGGAAGATCGATGCCCGAAACCGTAGCGTGCGCACGAAGCCTTTCGAGAATCTCCGCCGCCACTTCCGGCCCGCTCGAATCCAGGACGGAGTCGAGCGACTCGAGCCACTCCTGAATCTGCGTGTCTTCCAATCCGTGTGGTACGCTGATGGCCTCGCTCGGGCTTTCCGTGTGTGTGTACGTCTCATTGTCCATATCTTGGGCAGGCCCTCGTTTATTTTCAGATTCCGGCGCGTTTACCCGCGCCTTCAAAACTTATGCACCCGATAAGCACAATAGAATACACCCCGCCGCAATTCTCTGCACGAGGGATTCGAGCTCGCAAGTGCTGCAGTTTTGAATTCAGTGACTCCTGGCCCACAGAAACAATAAGCCGAACAGGACTGCGGGCAAGAACATAACAGGAGTAAGCAAGCCTGCGACCGCACATACTAATGCGAGAACAAGCCATCCCCACGTTGTCTTTCCACCGATGCCTTTGACGGGCAAGTCTTTGCGGCAGTGCTTACAGACAAGGGCGTCCGGCTGTAAGTCGGATTCCTTGCAGTAAGGACAGGTCTTCATCGGGATGGGCGAGCGAGATTCTACGCCCCCCGAGGAATTCCTTCAAGGCGGGCAGGCAATATCCACTACTCCAACACGCTGACAATTCCCGGGCTCGCCGTTTTGGTTTCGGAGGGACCCGCATTCTGCCCCGCCGCGCGGCTGCCGCCGCTCAGCGAAATTCTTCCTTCGTGGGGCCCAGGCTTCTCCCGCCATCCAGGACGAGCACTCGTCCGGTCATAAACTCCGCATGAACAAGATACGAGACAGCATCCGCGATGTCGCTCGGCGCACCGGTTCGCTGTAAGGGAGCCAGTTTGATAAAGTCGGCTTCCCACTCCGGGGGATCGCCGGGCATGGTAATCGTTCCCGGCGCGATGGCATTTACGCGCACCTCGGGAGCAAGCGCTTTCGCGAGCACCTTCGTCAACATCACCACACCTGCCTTCGAAATGGAATGCGGAATGTACCCTGGCCAGCCCTGCAGCCCGCCAACGTCCGCAAAATTCACAATCGTGCCCTTCGTCCTGCGCAGCAAAGGGGCCGCCGCCTGCGCACAGAAAAATCCCGCCTTCAAATTGGTATCCAACGTCGCATCCCAGATTTCTTCCGTAGTCGACACGATACTCGCGGGCAGAAAATTGGCCGCGCAGTTCACCAGAATATCCAGGCGCCCAAACTCTTTCGCAACCTCCACGAACAGCCTGCGAATCTCATCGACCTTTCGCAAATCAGCAGAAAGAGCCGCCGCGCGCCGCCCCATCTTCTCGATTTCCGCAACCGTTTCCTGGGCTTCCGCGTGCGAATTGCCGTGGTGTATCACCAAATCCGCGCCTTCCGCCGCCAGTCGCAACGCTACCGCCTTGCCGAGCCTCTTCGCCGAGCCAGTGACCAGCGCCACTTTCCCCGCCAGCGATCCTCCAAGTTGTATTGTGTTCTGGGCCATCGCCATACCGTCGCTCGAAACGTTACCACAGCCTGCAACCGTCGCGCCCCACCGAGGCCGACATCGGGGAGTGCTATCATCGACCAGCAAGAAGATGTAGACCGGACAGAAGGACCGCATCGAAGGAGACCGTGAATGAAACTCGACCTGCTGGCCATCGCGGCCCACCCTGACGACGTGGAACTCACCTGCGGCGGCACGCTTCTGAAAATGGCCCACAGCGGCTACAAAACCGGCATCCTGGACCTTACAGCCGGCGAAATGGGAACGCGAGGCACCCCCGAAACTCGCGCCAGAGAAGCCGCCAAATCCGCCAAGATTCTTCGGGTGAGCTGGCGCGGTACGCTAGGGGTCCCTGACTCCGACGTCCAGCCGAGCCGCCAGAACAAGCTTCGCCTAGCTACCGTCATTCGCGAGCTGCGACCCAAGACCGTTATCCTTCCTTATTGGGAGGCCCGCCACCCCGACCACTACCACGCCTCGACCCTCGGTTACGAGGGGTGCTTCCTCGCCGGTCTCAAGCAACTGCCGCTCGAGGGTGAACCTCACCGTCCCTTCAAAATTCTGTACTCCACCGCGTTCGCTCCCGTCCGCCCCACTTTCGTCGTCGACATCACCGCCCATTTTGAGCAGCGCCGGCGAGCCATCCTGGCTTTCGCGTCCCAATTCCATCCCAAAAAGGGCGAATCCCGGCGCCAATTCAAGAAGACAAACGTCTTCTTGGCCATTGACCGCCTTGAAGACGAAATGAACCAACTAGCCCGCCACTACGGCGAAATGATCGGGATAAAATACGGCGAACCCTTCTTGATCAAGGAGCTAATGCAGGTACATGACGTCGTCAAGATGGACGTCCGTTCCATTTGAAACTCTGTTCTTTTTTGCAGAAGGGATTGCAGGGTCTAACTACGCTGAAGGATGCACTGCCTATTTTTACTCATCCTTTAACAGGAACTGCTGACTTCCCCATCAAAAATTATCTTCGTCCTGCGCCGGCGAATACCCGGGAATTCCGGGGCCCTTTGGCGTACTTTCCGCCCGCAAACGGGTCAGGGCCTCATCCTCAGCACCAGACTTCCGCAGCACGACCATTGTGCTAAGGGCCTCGCTGTAGACGCGCGTCACCAGGTAAACGTCCCCGGTGTCATTCTTCCTCCAAAGCTGGCCGATCTGAATCTTTTTTACGCTCATTATCCCTGACCTTGACTGTAGAGGCCCTCGCCAAACGTGTCAACCCTTCTAATCTTGCAGTTTGCACACCATTCACAGCGCAGTTCATTCCGGAACAGCCTACTTACAGAGCCCGACGGCGAATCCGCCCGCCTCAGGTCGCCCACTCCCGTCTTATCCCACAAAGTTCCGGCTACGGCGCTGAGGACAGGAAACCTTCCTTAGGGGTCTAACATCGTAGTGGATAAGGGCGCGAACGCGATTGCATCCTTGCATTGCAAAATGGGTGTATACTGACCGGAGCGGGAGGTAAATGCCATGATACAGATCCCAAGAGTGACTTTTGGCCTTACGGTGGCAGGCCTCCTCGCCGCAAGCGCGGCTCTGGCAACTCCGCGGGCTCAGCAGTCAAGCCCAGCACCAACGCAAACGCAAACGCAGCAGCCCACGACGCAGCAACCTGCTCCGACGCCGCCTGCTCCCACGACGCAGACTCCGAGCCAGACCCAGCCGCAAACGCAAACGCCCACGCAACCGGCACCTCCTCAACCTGCGCCCCCGGCACCTGCGCAAACTCAGACGCAAACTCCTCAGGATCAACCCGTTCAGCAACAGGATACCGTGCATCCCAAGAACTCTAAGGATGACGTGGACGCCATCGGCAATCGTAATGTCGGCAAGGGCCCCAATTTCTATTCGCTCGAACGCGAAATTGCACTTGGCAAGCAGCTCGCCCAGGAAGTCGAGCGATCTTCCAAGCTCATCGATGACCCCGTCGTGACCGAATACGTGAACCGTGTGGGCCAGAATCTCGTCCGCAACTCCGACGCAAAAGTCCCCTTCACCATCAAGGTCATCGACTCCGACGAAGTCAACGCTTTTGCGCTTCCCGGCGGCTTCTTCTACGTCAATAGCGGCCTTATTCTGCGCGCCGAGGAAGAGTCCGAACTCGCCGGCGTCATGGCCCACGAGATTTCTCACGTCTGCGCCCGCCACGGGACGAAGAACGCCACTAAAGGGGAGGCCATGCAGCTCGCGATGATTCCGCTTATGCTTCTGGGCCCCGGCGGCTGGGCTGGCTACGGCATTTACGAAGCCGCAAGCTTGGCGATTCCCGTCACGTACTTGAAGTTCAGCCGCGACGCTGAGCGCGAAGCCGACTACCTCGGCGTCGAGTACATGTACAAGGCCGGTTACGATCCAAACTCCTACGTAACTTTCTTCGAGCGCATTCAGGCCGACGAGAAGCGCCGCCCGGGCACCATTCCGAAAGTTTTCTCTACGCATCCGCCCACTCCGGACCGCATCGAAGCCACTCAAAAAGAAATCGCGCGCATTCTTCCGAACCGCCCGGAGTACATTGTCACGACATCCGAATTTGATTCCGTAAAGTCGCGGCTCCGCAACATCATGTTCGCGCGCAAGGCTACGGACAACCAGCCTGGCAAGCCCACGCTGCGCACAAAGACCGCGCAGTCCACCAAGCAGCCGACTTCCACGAACGATCCCAACGCCACCACGAGCGACGGCACCGACGACGACCGCCCGACACTCAAGCGCCGCCCCTGCCAACCTTGATCGTTAGAACCAATTTTTAGAACCAAAACGGGCGGCTCGAAGCCGCCCGTTTTCTTTTGTCGATAACCTTTTCAAAAGCTAGACGGTCGTCTCCTGCCATTAACGCCATCGGGCCACCACACATTTGTTCGCCTCGTTATTCCCCCGCTGGCACTCGTACTCGTGTCCCTGCTCCAGGGGCTCCCTCCGGAGGGCGGACTACGGCCTTTGCACCAAGTCTTGTTACTCGCAACCACATCCGGGAACACTGTCCCATACCGGACAGTATTGAAGAGCGGACATTTCTATACTTGGCCCAACACGCCGCAATGACTTCAGCTGCGTGAATATTCAACGTTCCACATACGGTTGCAAAACAATTCTTCGGATTGCAGATCGTAGAGGCCGAGTTTAGTTGGCCTGATGCATGTCCCGCTCGCAAAGGATCATCAGGCGGAGGGAAACACAATGCGTTCTATTTTGTCAGTTCGTTCGTTGTTGTTTGCACTGGTATTGTTAGCCATCTCGGCGGCATCGTCCGCCCAAATTGGCTTTGGAGTATCAATCAGGATTGCCCCACCCGAACTGCCTGTCTATGAGCAGCCTATCTGTCCCGCGGACGGCTACATTTGGACTCCAGGTTACTGGTCTTACGGTGATAACGACTACTTTTGGGTACCGGGCGCTTGGGTCATGGCTCCCGAAGTCGGCTATCTCTGGACCCCCGGTTACTGGGGTTGGGGCGACAACGCGTACTTCTTCCACGAAGGCTATTGGGGAACCCAAGTAGGTTTCTACGGCGGAATCAGCTACGGCTTTGGCTATTTTGGAAACGGCTACCAAGGCGGCCGCTGGGATAATGGGCACTTCTTCTACAACCAATCCGTTAGTCATGTGAACGTCTCGATCAATCGAAACGTTTACAACACCAGAGTCGAAGAGACCACGGTTAATCACGTCAGCTTCAACGGCGGAACCGGTGGCGTGCAGGTGCGTGCCACTGCCCAGCAAGAAAGTTTCGCAAACGAAAAGCACATAGCACCCGTTGCCGCGCAGACCGAGCGTGTCCAAACCGCCCGCGCCAACCCTGAGCTACGCGCTTCCGCCAATCACGGCAAACCACCCGTTGCTGCCGAGAACGTTGCTGCACGCCCGAATAACGAGACCGCGCGCCCAACCGCCGAAGCCGCTCGTCCAGCCACCGAAACGGCACGTCCGGAAACGGAAGCTGCTCGCCCGGCCGCTGAGACCGCTCGCCCAGCACCAGTAGTCCATGCCAAGGATATTCCTCCTGCGGAGCACGTGGCCGCTCCAAATACCGGCAATGCCAAACAGGACCAGAAATACCAGCAGCAACAGCAAAAGCTCCAAACACAGCAGGCAAAAGAGCGCCAAACTCTCCAAACGAAGCAGGAGCAAGATCATCAGCGCCTGCCACAAAAGCCGGCCAATGAAGCAAAACAACAGCCTCTAGAGCAGAAGCACCAACAGCAAACGCAACAATTGGCACAAAAACACACTCAGCAACAGCAACAACTACAGCAACGCCAGCAACCTGCTTCTCACGCTACTGCGCCCAAACCAGAAGAAAAAGGAAAACCAGGCGCGTAGCGAAAGCCAGGCTGGCTGAATCTGCCAACCTGATCTAGTGGCGACGAATCCGAGGAGACGGACGCCTCAGGCTTTGACTCTGTCGAAACCTGAGGCGTTTATTTGACTGGGCTATCTACTTTCCTTTCCTCTCCGGGCACTCTGCGCCGCCTACATACTTCGTCCGAGAGCCATTAGGCACTTGCGATATTGTCACTTCAGTGAAATACTCTCGAAATGATCATCGGCGAACGGCTTAGCGAGCTGCGCGAACAAAAAAAGCTATCTCAGCGCGAAATCGAAAGTCGCTCGGGACTGCAGCGCGCCTATCTCTCTCGCGTCGAGAATGGACATACCGTACCTACGATTGAAACGCTGGAAAAATGGGCCAATGCTCTCGAAGTCCCGCTCTACCAACTCTTCTACGATGGCCCAGAGCCTCTCAAACCAAGCAGCTTACGCGTATGGAAGTCCCCGGACGAAGCCGCGTGGGGACAATCCGGCAAGAACGCGGAATATCTCAGGCAACTCCGCCGCTCTCTTCGCAAGCTCGACGAACCAAACCGCAGGCTCCTCCTACAGATGGCCTCGAGACTGGCTCGCCGTGCGCAAAAATCCGGGAATGAAGAGGAATAAGCTAGATAGGCGAAACGCCTTTAGCTGATCGCAGGGTTAGCGGCTGGCGAACAAATTGAGCTACGAACGGCGACGGTCGCGATCGTCAGGGACGGCGGCGATACCCAAGCGGCGAAGTTCGTCGGCGTAATACTTGCGATAGAGGACGTTCCATTCTTCGCTGTCTTCGAGGATTTCTTTTTTCTGCGAGGTGATTTTTTTGCGGACCTCGAGGTCGGCTTTCTCTTCTTCGTGAAGCGTCGCGGTTAGTATCTGCACCACCTGCTGGCGAATGGTATCGCGGTCTTCGACAAATTCCACATCGTCGCTGGAAACCAGTACGTCTGTAATCTGATGGGACAATCGGACAATCTTTTCGCGGCTCAGTCGCATTCCGGTCGCTTGCCCTCGAGTCTTTCTTTTCTCTCCGCCACGCTAGCGCAAAACCAGCTTGCGGTCGCGCGCGAGCTGGGCCTTCACCTTTTTGTACATTTCCTGGTAAGAGACGCTCGTCCGCCGCATCTCATCCTGATGCTCCGTGAGGATTTGGCGCACTTCTTCGTTGAGGCGATCTTCGACGGTGATCTCTTCCATCATGCGCTGCCGCAGCCGCTGCGCCACCACGTCCGCGACTTTCGTCTCGATCAAATTCCCTTCCACCAGCCGCTTCACTACTTCCGTTGCCATGTATCCAACGTAATCTCGTGCGATCAGCATCCCAGAGTGAGTCCTTTGCGCGTAAGCAAGAGAAAGAGTTTACTGGCTGTACCACCAAAGTGCAAGGAAGAGCCTGATTTCGCAGCAGACTGCTTTTGTGGCACTGGCCAGCTTGCCTATGCTTTTTTGGCGGCGTGCGAAGCAGAGCGCAAACAGGACCCCGCTGGCCGCGGGCATGGAAATATCCAAACGGAATGGAAGCTTGGAAATTCGCTGAACAAGGCGAAGCGTTGGAAGAAACTCAAAGAGAGGGATGAAAGTGTTCGGGATAATTTGGAGGCGCGAGGCGGAATCGAACCGCCGATAAAGGTTTTGCAGACCTTTGCCTTACCACTTGGCGACCGCGCCCCGTTTACAAGGAGCCGATTCAAAAGAAGCTGATCAGGCCACAGCAACCGATTGGAGGAAGTATAGCATCAGAGGAGGCCCGGATTTCGACGCAAATCTTCGCTGCGCTGCGGCAAAATAATTCATCCAGCCGCGAACCGCGCCAAAGAAGCTGGTTGCGGAGTGCGTTGACGCTGCGGGATGCTTCCTGTACGATAACTTGAGTAAGGGCGCTTAGCTCAGCGGTTAGAGCGTTCGGTTTACACCCGAAAGGTCGTCCGTTCAAATCGGACAGTGCCCACCATTGTAAAGCAACACCTGTGACGATTCACCCTTCAGCGGGGACGTAGTTCAGTTGGTTAGAACGCTGCCCTGTCACGGCAGAGGTCGCGAGTTCGAGTCTCGTCGTCCCCGCCATATTTTCAATCACTTACAATCCCTGATCCAAACAGATCAGGGGATATTAGGGGACGATAAGCGAATTCTGCTGAGCGAATCCACCGCATAACGTCACCTATTGGATCAGAATCGGTTTGGGCAACAAACCGGCCGGCAGGATGGCGTTGACCAACTTGTCCTGTGCGAGACGCTTCGTTTTCGATGTCGCCTGCAAGTATTTGTTCGTGACGTGGAGATTGCTGTGCCGCAAGTAGTCGCGGATGGTGAGTTGGTGTTCTCCCATTTCCGCGAGCATTGTCCCAACGGTGTGCCGAAAGGTATGCCAGCCTACGCCCGTAATGCCGAGTTTCACAAACACAGGCTGGATCTTTTTCTTCAGCACCGCTGCCAAGTCGAGCGGCTTGCGGCCTTTGAGTCTCTCTGAAGGAAAAACAAAGTCTTCTGGTTGGTTGTAAAGACTGCTTACTCTCCACTCCAACAGACCATCTTTCAGCGCCGGATGCATCGGCAGCGGCTGCGCCGATGCTTCCGACTTTGTATCGACCAGATGTCCTCCTCGACGCCAATAATAAGAATGTTGAACGTCGAAGATTCGATCGTTGAAATCGCAATCCATCCAACGGAGTGCACCTAGTTCGCCTCGACGTGTTCCCAGTCCTGCATCCAGAAACACGAGAAGCTGGTCGCGGAATTCGAGCCGTGTCAAAACTAACGCGACTTGGTCTGCAGTCAATTTCAACGGCGACCTCTGGCGTTTCGCGCTGACACGCACTCCCGTACTCGGTCCTCGCCCTCCTCCACTTCCTACTGGAATGCCGGAGGAGATCGGGTTGTGCCCACAGAACTCCCAACGAACCGCATGAGAAAACAAAGCCGACATCACACATTTGATTTTGGCCTTGGTTCCATTCGCGACCTCGGTTGCCAGTAGCCACCGTTCGACCTCTACCGTCTTGATCTGGTCCAACTGCATATTTCCCCAGCGGGGCACGATCCAGTTCTTTGCGTACGTACTGTACGAGTCTTGCGTGGACAAAGCCTTGCGTGGCAGTTCTTCGCGCAAGTAATGTTCCCAAAGAATATTGACCGTGGTTCGCTGGAGGCTTTTGTGCTTGCTTCCATTGTTGATCGTTAATCGAAGAGCGTCTGCTGCCGCATTCGCGGCCGATTCGTTTGGATATGTTTCCACATCCCCGATCTGCTGCTTGCGGTGTAGGAGTTTCCCGTTGATGTCTTCTTCCCACCACCGGTACACCCATACGTCAGCCCCCTTCTTACGCTCTTCTCGTTCTATGCTTCCATGCTGATAACGCGTCCGTTTAAACAAAAATCCTCCTTTGTTTAAACGGTGTCGGCGGACACCGCCAGAATAATCCGATTCTGAGAAATGATCGACATGTTTTCTCGCACGTTTGGACCGTCAGCCTGGCAACCTCTCTAACCAAGCGTTCAACGTCGAGGCGCGAAAACGCCATCGCCTTCCGACTTGAATCGCGGGGATTATCCGCCTGCGCGCCTTCACTCGCAGCGTCCTGGGATGCATTCTCAGAAGCCTTGCCGCCTCGACAACATCTAACAGAGGTTCGAATCCGTTGTCGCTTTTGAGTTGATGCGGTTCCCTCTCCTCGCCAAAATCTCCTGCGGACTGAGTTGGCTTGACTGGCACTGCCTCGACGAACTCTTTCACTGATAGGCGCGAGCCATGCACTCCTGGTGAGTCTGGGTTCTCGCGCGCGCCGAATTGCGTACCGCGGTGTTTCATACCCTCTTTCCCCAGGCCTGCCCAATGCGCCTTTAGACTTGACTCTCTGTCCACGATAGTCTAATTTGTTTGCAAACAACAAGTCAAGATGCAACGAACCTGAGAAACGTTGCATCCCACGAAGGAGGCGGCATCGGCAATGCCAGAGAAAATGCAAAGGCCCGACAAGCCATCACAGGGGCAAACTCTGTCCCTTCGCATCAGCGACGCGCTCTATGCCCGCCTGGAGCGTGCCAAGCAACTCATGTCCTCGAAAAAAGGTGACAACGTTTCGACTTCGGAGGTCGCCAAAAAGCTCCTTGAGTCGGCTCGCGAGGACCGCTACGAAGTCGCGGACTTGCTGTCCAATCCGACCGAGGCACTTCTCGATATTCGCAGGAAGGGAGAGGCGCAGCATATTTTGTCCCGCGCCGAGTGGATACTGCTCGCCCACTTCGTACAGAAGGGACTCGAAGCCTATACGGAAAGAACGCCGAATCCTGTCTCCAACGAATCCCTGATTGGCGTGCTCGACGCGTTCGTTGCACTGTACGAATTGCGGACGGAACGCACTTCCTCGCGGGAATCGTATTACGTGAACAACCTGCCCACCGAGTGCCGCCCAGCAAAGACGAAGGCGGACGATTCAGAGCGGGCGACGTCAGAGACGGTTCGGCGAACGGTGGCCGAGACTCGTAGTCGGCTCAGCGATCCCGCAGTAAAATGGGCCACATTTCTGGCCGGACGCAATCTGCTGATCCTGTTGGAGGACGAAAAACTTCCGGCAGCCGATGCCGTGAACCGTGCGCTTCGCCCCTTCTTCCCGGTCCTGTGGCGGCTGGCCGCGCGCGCCCACTACAGCGTCACGCGACAGTCGCTTCGAGCTAAATCCACGAGCCAGGATTCTTTCTACCAGCCGCCGATTCCATCCATCAAAGAGGGGGACTTCACGCTTTCGTTTAATCGCGCAGAGAGCAACGATATTTACCTGCTTTTGAGCTTCCCCGGCCCACGCGGACCGACGTACCCGATCAATGGGTACCCGAAGATCACAGAGTTTCGCGCCATGCTAGCGGCGCTTGCCCCGGACAACCCGACGCGCCGGTGGGAGAGCGGACACTTCTTGGGCTATGTCGCAGCGTCCGAAGAGAGTAAAAGCAAAGACTACTGGTTCCGCGCTCACGAGAACGGCATCACGTTCGGCCTCTCTGAGAAGGAGTGGAAATCGGTGCAAGCGCTGTTTCGCCGCGCATGGGAGTTGCCCGAAATCCGCATGGCCTGGGACGCGCTGACGCTCGAATACGGTGAGTTGTGATGCTCAGCGGCTTCGTCATGGCTGGCGGAACCGTCGCAGTCTATGGGCTGTATCGTTGCCTACGGCCGCATTTTCGAAGAGCGGTGCCTTCGGCACCGGGAGTTGGACGGACACGTCACCCCATTTCGGGTGCTGTTTGGAGACCAAAGTTGCTATCCGGGAACTTGCTGAAAATGTGGCAGCTCCCAACTCTTTCACTCCTGTGGACCTTTCATAGCGTTCTTTGGTTCCCATAGGGGAACTTGTTGATTCTGCTGGGCGCCAATTCGTGCCCACGCGGATGCTCTTCAGTCAAAACTAGGAAGTGCCAAATGCCTAGACCGCGGAGTAAGTCCATCAGCACCAAAGTGACCGAAGAGGAGTACGCGCAGTTTGAAGCCCTCGCTGGCGATCAAACGATCAGTGAGTGGACGCGCGATGCCTTGTTGAAGGCAGCCAAGCCTAGTCCTGCGGAGCAAACCATTGTTGCGGAACTGCTGGCCCTGCGAACGATCCTGATGAATATCCTGTTTTCTATTGCGAATAGAGAGCAGCTCACAAGCACAGCGATGGACGAGATTATTAAACACGCCGATGCCGGCAAGTTAGCAAAAGCAATGGACCAGCTGATGAGCGCAACTAGCGAGCCACAGCGAGGCTGAGAGATAACGAATCGGGGCGGAGCACTGCGGATGAAATGGGGCCGAACAAAGAGCACGGTTGGACCGAGCATTCAGCCGGTATACATCTACGTCCTCGTGCTCCTCTCCGTCGTGGCAACTCTGGGAGCCCAAGGCTTCCGTTACGAGCGGGTCTGGACGCCCCTTGAGCGACATTATTGGGGTGCTTATTCGGCTTCGCAGATAGCCGGTGTTGTTCGCGACAACGGCTGGTACACCCTGCTGCATGTTGTTACGCGTAAGGGGAGCCGATTGGCTCTGGACAGTGACGTAGTGCCCGCGGTTTCAGAAAGCGGGGAGAACACTTTCGCACTCACCGAGGAAGCCTTGAAGCGTGGCGCTTTGCGCCTTGAATTCCGTCGCAGTTATCGCAACAACTCCGAGATGCACGCCTACCTCGCCAACTGGATATATCAGAACCAAACCTCTATGGATCTTGTCCGGCCAGCCGTGTGGGCCGGGCTCGTTCTATTCTTCGCGGGCCTGTTGCCGGCGACTTACCTGGACCGCAGGCGTTTTATTGCGCTGCGTTATGGGAAGAGACCAGGTGGCCCGGTTTTGATGAATGTTGCGAAGCACAATCCCACGCACCGTTTCCGCGGCTTTGGCTCAGTGAACAGCAAACGCACGATCCTGGACAGACTGTTCAGCCTTCACAAGAAGCTCTCTGTTCCACCACGCAAAGAGAATCCCCCCGTTCCGGTTATGGCAGAGCCCTTGGCTCAACAACCAGTTAAGAGAGCAGCTTCTGATGCGGTAATAATCTGTGGGTCCCCAGCGAGTCTCACGCGACAGGAATCAGCGCCGCAAGAGCAAACGCCGAGGCAGGAACCAGACTTGGAGCATGCCGTTACGCCCACCAAGAGGCGCTTTTTCGAATAAAGAACATGGTAACGATATCCAAGCCTCTCAGTGCCGCTCAAGCCCACGCTTATCATCAGGAGGAGTTCAGTAACGCACAGGAGAATTACTACACCGAAGGCGACCGGGTTCGCGGTGAGTGGCAAGGGAAATTGGCCGAGAAGTGGGGCTTGCGTGGTGGCGTCCAAGAGGAACAATTTCGGCGTCTCAGCGACGGCCAGCATCCGGTTAGCGGCGAGCAGTTAGTTCGCCATCAGACTGTGCGGGAATATGTGAACGAGCGAGGCAAAATCGTCAAGACAATGGAGCACCGCGCAGGCTGGGATGCCACCTTCTCCACGCCGAAAAGTGTATCGCTGACGGCGCTAGTGGGCGGCGATGAACGCGTGCAGGAAGCCCATCGAGCCAGTGTCGGAGTCGCCCTGGACGAAATGGAGCGATATGTCCAGGCCCGGCTTGGAGGAAATCTCCCACCGGAGACAACGGGCAAGTGGGTCGCGGCAAAATTCGAGCACGACAGCGCCCGGCCCGTGAACGGTTATGCAGCCCCGCAGCTTCACACGCACGTGGTCTTTTTCAATCTGACAGAAACGGCCAATGCAGAGACCCGGCCACTTCAACCGCAGGAACTCTATCGCACGCAGCAGTATGCCACCGCCGTATATCGTTCGGAACTGGCGCACCGTCTACAAGGGTTGGGCTACGAGATCGAGCACGGCGAGAGCGGTCAACCGGAAATCAAGGGGTACAGCCGCGAGTATCTCGACGCTTCGAGTCCACGCAGGAAGCAGATCAAAGAGCATCTGGCGATGGAGAATCAGAGCGGTGCGGGCGCCGCGCAGATCGCCGCCCATCACACGCGCGAGGCAAAGATCGGGCTCTCGCATGAAGAGATGCAGCAGCGGCACAAGGACGTGGCAATTGAGTTTGGGGACCAGCCTGAGCACGTGACGGCGGAAGCCAAAGGAAGAGCGGGTGACATTGGCCAACATGCGGGAGAGAAGATTGCCCACTCGGCGGTGACCTTCGCCAAAGAACGAAACTTCGAACGGGATACCGTAGCCGATGAGCGCGCTTTGTTGACCGACGCACTCAGGCGCTCGATGGGAGGCGCGACACTGGCCCAAGTGAAAGCAGACTTCGAAGAGCGCATCATATCAAGTGAGTTCATGGAAGCACAAAAGACAGGCAACTCACCTGGGCGGGCGTACACAACCGCGGAGATGATCGGCTACGAGCAGGACACGATCAATATGATGCGCGCGGGGCAGGAACAACATCCCGCGCTGGCGAATCTTGGCACGCGTAGAGCCATTCGAGAGACCCACGGGCATCTAAGCGATACCCAACGCCGGGCTGTGGAACAAATCTTGTCGAGTCGCGATCGAGTGACGGCGCTCGAAGGCGTGGCAGGCGCGGGCAAGACTACCTCCCTCGCGGCGATCCGCGAAGCGGCCGAGCGAGAGAACTACATTGTCAAAGGGTTAGCGCCCACCTCTCGCGCAGCACAGAAACTAAAAGAAAGTGGAATCAGATCGAACACGTTGCAACGTTATCGTGCCCAAAGCGTTGGGGGACAGGATGAACGGAAACGGCTTTACATCCTGGACGAATCGAGCATGGCAAGCACGAGGCAAATGAACGAATTCCTCCACCGGCTGCAGAAAGACGACCGCGTGTTGCTCGTTGGCGACACACGCCAGCACCAAGCCGTTGAAGCGGGCAAACCGTATCAGCAATTGCAGGAAGCCGGAATCCAGACGGCTCGACTCGACGAGATCGTGCGGCAGAAAGACCCGGCGCTCAAGGAAGTTGTGGAAAGGCTCTCGCGAGGGTAAGTCCGAGAGGCGATGGAGAAACTCGATGCCGGCGGTCGCGTGCATGAGATCTGCGACCGCGACGAGCGTATCGCTGTGATCGCGTATGAATATGCGAAGCAGCCCGAAGGCACACTCGTCGTATCGCCCGACAACCAGTCGCGGATGGCTATCAACGAAGCGATCCACTATGCCATGCAGGATACGAACCGGATACCGTACCTCGAATACCGGATGAAAGTGCTAGTCGCCCGGCAGGAGATCACTGGAGCAGACCGCCAATGGGCTGCCCAATACGAGCCCGGCAATGTGGTGCGATTCGCCAAGGGCAGCAAGACAATCGGCATTGCACCAGGCGAGTATGCACGTGTCGAAAGCGTTGATGAGAAACAGAATCAGGTGACAGTGGAACGGGAGAATGGCCAGCGTCTGAGCTACGACCCTCGCCGTTTACAAGGCGTGACGCTATACCGGAAGGCAGAGCGGGCGTTCAGCGAAGGCGACCGCATACAGTTCACCGCTCCGAATCGGAACCAACACGTCGCCAATCGTGAGCTGGGCACGATCGAGAAAATCGACGAGAGTGGCAACCTCAGAATCCGTCCCGACTCCGGTCGCGCGATCGCGTTCAACATTCGAGAGAATCCGCATCTCGATCACGGCTATGCGGTCACGAGCCACAGCAGCCAGGGACAGACTGCTGACCGCGTGCTCATCCATGTGGACACCGAGCATGGGGGAGAAAAGCTCGTAAATCGTCGCTTGGCATATGTCGCGGTGTCGCGAGGGCGCTACGATGCGCAGATCTATACCAACGATAAAAGCGCTCTTGCCGAAGGGCTTGGCCGCGAGGCTTCACACCGATCTGCTTTGGAGTCCACACGGGCAGCAGAGCCACGGGTCGCACAAAAGAGCGAGCCAACATCTTCTCCAACTCTGAAGAGGGAGCGAACAATCGAAAGAGACCTCAGCCCTGGCCGCTAGGCCCTCCAGTCCCTCATGGAGTTTTAACTCCATAGGTTTTTAGTCTGGCCTTTCACCGCGATCGGCGAGTGCATGAGTATTCATTTTCTTGCCGTAGGCGCTGGAATTTGCTCGGGACTATACTCAATTACGCTGACCATCCCAGAAGTCTTTTAGATTCAGCGATCACAACTCGTACGCATGTCGGAACGCGTCCAATCCGTGGGTTCCCCAGCCACATAACTGCCCATTCAGCTCCGGACATGTTTGCCAAAGGACCTCAAACACATTGAATTTGAAGGAATTCTAGTCGGCACTCGAACGTTAACCCCCGGTGTCACACCCAGATGGTTAAATCGAGACGAGAGAGTGGTGTCAGCGAACTTTGCCCAGCGCCTACCCCGCCCTGTCCGCCTTTCACATTTTTTCACTCGCTCGTCGGTCTACTTGCCAATACGACACATGCGATTACGGCTCTCTCCATAATTTAAGTTGACACGTATTGCCAATTTAGGTTAAATCGCCGTCAGCGAATTCACTTCCCCTTGGAGGCCCTCATGTCCCCCTCCCGTTCCGCATATGCCTTTCTCTTCGTTTTCGTTTCTACCTTAGTTGCAACCGCACAAACGTCATCTACGGCGCCCCAAGCGTCGGCCCAGCGCGACCCGCAAGCTCTCGCGATCCTCACGCAGGCACTGACCGCATCCGGCGGCCAGTCTGTCGTCTCGGGGATACAAGACTTCACCGCCTCAGGCAACATCACGTATTACTGGGATTCAGTGGAGCAAGGAACAGTAACTGTGAAGGGCCGCGGCCTACACGAATTCCGTATAGATGCTACGCTGCCCGATGGACTGCACTCATCAATTACAAACCTCACCGCGAGCTTTCAAAAAAATCCAGATGGGAGCATCTCGCCGTTGCCTTCTCAGAACCTCGTCAAACCCGCAATTGCGACTTGCCCTCCGCTTCAGGTCCTCGCTGCCCTCCAAGACACCTCCATCAATCTCACCTACGGTGGCTTGGTGTCCCACAATGGCCAGCAAGTTTATGATGTCGTCGAACAAAAATCTTTCTCTGCGACCAGCGACCCAGCCGGCGCACTGAGTTCGATTTCTAAAGCACACATTTTTATCGACCCGAACGCGCTGACCGTCGTAGGCATCCTAGACACCGCATACCGTAGGGACGGCGAAGCAGGAGGTTTCCCCCATGAAACACAATTTTCTGCCTACCAGAGCGTAAATGGAATTCTGTTTCCCTTTTCGGTCATCGACCTAATCGCCGGCCAGCAGACGATGTCGATCCAGTTGACCCAAGTCACCTTCAACACCGGTCTTACGGACTCCGTTTTCGAATAGGCGGAATAGCCATGCTCGCGAACACGAATTCTAAAGGAGCCTCGACCATGCCGCGCCACGCTATTCGTCCTTTGCCGGTTGCCTCGTTCCTGCTGAAGCTCCTCATTGTTCTAGCTTTAGGCTGCGGCGCGGCTCAAGCCCAAAGCTATCTCTCCGCGAGCGGCTCCCCCACATTCGTTGCGCCGGAACCAGTCGAGCAGGGGTTCACTGACGATGCCAATGGAAACTTGCACCTGGAATTTGGCTTCGGCTCCTATCCCCAGCGCGCCACCAGCCAACTGCTACCCGTCAAGTACGTGTATGACAGCAATATGGTCTGGGTCATCGGGTGTTCGACGTCATGTGCCTGGGCGCCAAGCGGCTACAATTCCTACGGTTGGCGTCTCTCCTCTAACACCGGGACTCTCACCGGAACCAACTGCTCTACGCAGTGCATCGAGTGGATTTTCACCGATTCCGCAGGCACCAGCCGTTATTTTGAGGTGAGCACCGGTACGTGTCCCGTCCCCAATTCCTACGCATCCGATTCCTCCGGTTATATGCTGAACTTGTGCCAGACCGGAATCTATGCGCCAGATGGCTCTCTGGTCTACTCCGCTCAGTATGAGCAGCCCGCTGCTCCCGGGGCCGAAGACACGAATGGAAACTACGCACCTTGGAGCACAGGAGATACGCTTGGCCGTCCGCTACCCACGACGACGCTCAACTGCAACGGCCAGTCCACACAAACCTGCTACACAATTCCTACCTCTCAGTACACGAGCTCACAGAGCGGAACCTCCAAATACACGGTGACAACGGCCACAATCAATGTAAAAAGCGCCTTCGGCCAATCCGGTGTAAGCGAATTCTCCGGAACGATGACCGTCGTACAGAGCATCGCCCTGCCAGACGGCACTAGCTACACGTTCAAGTTCGATTGCGATTCCACCTTAAGCTCGGCTTGCGGCTCTCCTCACGGCCAGAGCGCGTACTACGGCTTGCTTACAAGCATGACTCTTCCGACCGGCGGAGTTGTCTCGTACAGCTGGACGACCTTCAGCGATTCTTATAGCAATAAGACCCGATGGCTCAGCTCCCGGCAGAGCGCAAACGGGTATTGGACCTACACGCCGCAAGTCATTTCGACCTGCAGCGCGACACAGTATGGATCGTCATGCCAGCAAAAAGTCACGGTTACAAAACCAAGCGCAGATCATAGCGTCTATACATTCTGGCTGAACAATGGCGCATGGCCGGTCACGATCCAATCTTACGACTCGTCGTCCAATCTCCTCGCGACCGTCAACAACACTTATGATTTCTCTCAATCATGCCCGTTCACGAACTGCCACGGCGCCGCTTATATTCGCCTGCTGACTGCCCAGACCTCTGTGTACACGCCCTCGGGCACGATCACGAAACAAACGAAATATCAATACGACAGCCCTCAGACCGGAAATCTCACGGCCAAACAGGAATGGGGATACTATTCCGGCAGTTCGCCCTCCTTTCCTTCGATTCCAGACCGAGCCACGTACACCACATACCTCACGACTGGAACAAACGATATCAATCGGCCTCTCACGGTTGCACTCTGCAACAATTCAGGATCAGATTCAGCATGCTCAGGGGGAGGCAGTAGAGTTCGCCAGACGCTTTACACATACGATAGTTATTCCAGTAGCTGTCCATCGGGTGGACTAGCGCCCGTCACCGGCGTCGTAAATCACGACGACACGGATTTTGGCAGCGGCTACACAACCCGCGGCAATGTGACGCAAATTCAGAACTGGGTCAGCAGCTCGGCCTACATAACCACGCAGCTTTGTTACGACACCACGGGGCAAATCACGCAGCAAACCGATCCCTACGGCAACATCACGGGGTACGGCTATACAGACCAGTTTTTTTCGGATAACGGAACCGATTCCCTTACCACCTACACGCCATCCAAGCCGACGAACGCTTACCTGACGAGTGTCAACCGACCGCTGATCGGAACGAGTTCGACGGGCTACTATTTTGGCAGCGGCAAGCAGGCCGACTCGACCGACCCAAATGGCGTGACCAGCTACTCGCATTACATGGACCCGTTTGACCGCTCCACAGAGGACGATTACCCATCCGTTGGATGGGATCTAACTGTCTATACAGCAGCCACTCAAACAGACGCTTATTCCGCTGTCAGCGACACGACAGCTTCAGCAAGCTGCCAATACTGCCAACACAAACAAGTTCTTCTTGATACCTATGGACGAAAAACCTCTGAGAATATAGCGAACTACCCCGGAGGCGCCGCAGCAGTTGACACCGCTTATGATGGAAACGGTCGTGTTTCCACCGTAAGCCATCCGTATCAGGGTTCTTCGGGCAAAGTGTACGAGTCCTACTCCTACGACGGTTTGAATCGCACATCCGCGAATACCCATCCGGACAACCAATATGTCAAAGCCCTTTACGGTGCGGTAGTCACCTCCACGGGCGGTGGCGTGACTTCGCAACAAGGTTCGCCCACAACCTACGGGTACGGCTATCCAATGCTAACCGTGGACGAAGTTGGTAAGCTCCGGCAGCAGTGGACCGATGGTTTCGGGAGAGTCATCGAGGTCGATGAACCTGCCCTAGGAAACACCCAGAGTATCGGTTCCGCTATGATAAACGGAACGGAACAGTCGACCCAGATCTGCACGCGCTATGTGGGCGAAACCTGCGAGAACTACCTCACGAAGTACGATAGCGGAACCGTTTCCATCACGGTGAACGGCGTGACCGAACAAACCACCTACGGTTCCTCCAGCACATCTTCTTCAATCGCGTCGTCCTTGGCCAGTTCCTTTAACTCCGACCCGAACTCCTATGTTACCGCTACGGTCTCTGGCACGCTTATCACCCTCGTCAGTAAGGCTTCCGGTTCAGGAACCGAGTACACACTCTCGGCAACCTCCTCGACCAATCAAGGCACCTATTTCAGCGGCCCGTCCTTCACTCCGTACCCTTCCGGCGCGAATCTCATAAACGATTCCGCATTAGGTTCACTTGCGACTCCTGTCGCTACCTTCTACACATATGACGCCGCCGACGACGTAACGCAAGTCATTCAGGGCGTGCAAACGCGCACGTTCGCTTACGACGCTCTTGGACGACCGACTTCCATCTCTACGCCAGAAGCAGGAACGGAAACCCTCGCCTATTCCGTTTCGAGTGCGTTGTGCAGCGGCGATCCTCAGAACGCCTGCCAGAGAACCGACGCTCGCGGTGTCGTCACCAGTTATTTCTATGACTCTCTGAATCGGCTTACGGGCAAGTCTTACTCAATCCCGCAGGGAAGCAACGTCGCTGCCATGCCGAACGTTTGCACGGCTTCGACCGGCCAATCCGCAAATGCGTGCTTCTACTATGATCAGGGCGGAGCCACAGCGTACGCGAAAGGCCGACGCACGGAAATGATTGATCCTTCCGGCTCGGAAACGTACACGTATGACGCGGCGGGGCGGGTTACCGAGTTGGCTAAGGTAATTGGCACGAATGCTTACAACATACATTACCAATACAACTCCGGAGATGGGCTCACGCAGTTACAATACGCCTCTGGCCGAGTCGTGCAGTTGAGCTACAACTACGTCGGTCAGCTCTGCGAGATTGCGTCTTCAACCACAACGTGCGGAAGTGCCAGTACTCCTTACGCGACAGGGTACGGGTACAACGCCTCGGGCCAAATGACGGGACTCAAGTACGGAAACGGAATTTACGCGTCGTTGGGTTACTCGAACCGGCAGCAGATGAGCTGCCTCGATTACTCAACGACGAATCGCAATGGTACGTGCACGCACGACACGACCAGCAGTTTCGGGCTCAACTATTACTATGCTCTAGACTCCACAAACTGCCTCAACGGGACACCCGGGAACGATAATCAGATTCAATGCATCACCGACAGCGTGAATTCTGGCCGTACGGCGAACTATACATATGACGCACTAGGAAGATTAAATACGGCGATAACAAACGGTTCAACGGCTTATCCACAATGGGGCCTTTCTTGGAGCTATGACCGCTACGGTAATCGTTTGAGTCAAAGCGTAACTGCGGGGAGCGGCTATACAAGTTCTCTCTCCTTTGCCAATCCAGGTGGTGCACAGACCAATCACCCAGATGGCTGGTGCTTCGACGCCAGTGGCAACCTGCTGGCCAAGAGCGGCACCTGTCCTCCCCCTGCGCCCACGCTTGTCTTTGATGGGGAGAACCGCATGGTCAGCGACGGTGCGGCGACAATGACGTACGATGGCAATGGAGTTCGTGTTCAGAAATGCTCGCCAAACTGCACCAGCCCAACGTCGTCCACCGTGTTTATCTTCTCCGGCTCGCAAGATATCGCGGAATACGACAATGGGGCCGCGCCGAGCGCACCCTCGCGCGAGTTTATCCACTCGGACGGGTTGCCCGGTTCAGGCTTGCTTGCCACGATTACGGGGGGATCGAGCCCGACCGTTACCTACTTCCACGACGACCATCTCGACTGGCGCATCAGCACCGATGGCACGACGGGCAGTCCGACCTACGGGCAAGTGATCGGATATCAGGGCAACTATCCGTTCGGCGAATCCTGGTATTCCAACAACGGGAACGAGTTTGTTTTCACCAGCTATCAGCGCGATTCAGAGAGCGGTCTCGATTACGCCATGGCTCGCTACTACGACAGCACGGCGGCACGTTTCTGCTCTGTGGATCCTTTGGGCGGACAGCTCGGTGATCCGCAGACGTGGAATCGGTACGCATACACGAGAAACGACCCAGTAAACCTTACGGACCCGAGTGGGAAAGGTTGGCTGAGCTGGTTCATTGATGCACTAATAGGAGTTCTAACTATCGCTCTGCCGGAAATCGCTCCTGCAGATTTCAGTCTCTTCGGATCAACTGCCGCAGCCGATGCGTCTTGGTCGGTGGGTTTGGGAACGACCACCCTGGGGACGCCCGGGATAGTAGGAACGCTGGCATTGCAGGGAAGTAGCCTTGGGGTAGGTCTGACAGTAGGTGGTGCAGCGGCCGAGGGTCAGGCGAATCCATATAGTCAAACGCCACAATTCAAAGGGGCAAAAGACCTTGTCCAGAAGCCAAAGTGCGCCAATTGGCTCACGAGCCTCGCTCAACAGGCGTGGAAGAATCAAATCGGAAGGAACCTCACCCCCGAAGAATCGCAAGTTTGGGCTGACCAAATCAAAGGCATCCCCAACACGCTGGACACAACACCAACCACTTTACAGCAGGTCGCGAATCCCATAAATTCCGAGGGCTTTACAACCAATGCGGAAGTTAACTTACAGGCGAAGCCACCGACTATGACTTTGTACAAAGGCTTCTTCAATCAAGAGTTCCTGGGTGCCCAATCTCAAATTGTTGTTCACGAAGCCGTTCACATTGTGACGCGATTTGGGGATCGAGCTCTCGCAAAAGCAGCCACGGGCAAAGACTATCCGAACACGATCAAAGGCAATAGCCAGGCATCGCAGGATTGGCACGACAAGCTAAAAGACAATTGCAACTAGTGTGACCAGGGGTTCCTCGATGAAGATCAAAATCTTTTACTCAATTCTTTTTCTAGCCTGTGCGGTGCCGCAATGCATCCACGGAGAGGGGCACATACGTGCACCGATCCTTGAGAAGATCACAATTCCCCCATACCCTTTCTTGGCGCGGCTAGCGGGGATGGAGGGGACTGTTCGATTAGATGTTAGCTTGAATAATCAGTGTGATATTACTAACATGGTAATCGGAGATGGGGAGTCTCGCTTGGCTGATGCTGTTGAACGCAGTATGCACGGCGAATCAACGCGCCTGCGATTCCGGACCTGCACTCTGCCCCAGGCAATCATTGTGCACATCTCATTCGTCTTTACTCTTAGAGGACAGCCGACAAATGAATGGTCGGCGACTAAGGTGCGCATCACCTCGGAGGACGAAGAATCCATCCATGTGAATATATCAACGACTCCTGGAGACCTGAATGAACTCGGTTTAGAGAAAAAAGAAAAACCTGGCGAGGCGCGAAGCGTCAAGCTGACGACGAGTCTAGCGTTGGCTGAAACATTATCCGCCCGGATACACACAAGCATAGAGCCCATCCATGATAGTGCCCAGCAGATAGCTCTGGCAGACTTCACTCTTCCGAGCTACAACGGTCGGTCTGTTCGTGTGCAAGGAGACGTAAGAGTTGAAGCCGACGTCAATTCGAACTGTCGGGTGTCCTCAGCAAGGGTATTAGAAGGGCATCCGCTGCTCAATGAGGAAGTTTTGAATTCAGTTCGGGAGTGGCACTTTTCAGGATGCTCCGGCTCAGAGGAAAGAGTGAATGCTCTTTTCCATTTCTCACTAATGGAGCCTGACAGTCCGAGCCCTTTGGATAATTGGGCTCCTACAACGTGTGAAATGGTCGGTCCATACGAATTTAAGATCGAAACAGTGGCCCCGGACGCTGTCATTTACAACTGACGCCTCGGCTGACGGTTGATGCGCCGGGATGTGAATCGTCGACGAGCCTCCACCGGCACGAAGATTGATCTCGGCCACGTACGGTTGATCTGCACCCTGGCTCCGCGCACGATCATTCCGTGTACCCACCGTGTACCGTACGCTTACGCTGGTCGTTTGCGTGCCGAATTATCAATGGTAAATGGCGATCCAGCGCTGCGCGCACCCTCGCGCGAGTTTATTTACTCGGATTCGGTCCCGGGATCGGGGTTGGTAGCCACAATCGCTGGCGGCTCATCTCCCACGACGACATACTTCCACGACGACCAACTCTCCTGGCGCGTCAGCACAGACGGTACTTCAGGAAGCCCCACCTATGGCCAAGTGATCGGCCAGCAGGGCAGCTATCCATTTGGCCAATCGTGGTACTCGTCGAACGGAAACGAATTTGCGTTCACGACGTACCAGCGCGATTCGGAGAGCGGTCTGGATTATGCTATGGTGCGATATTACGACAGCAGCGCAGCGCGCTTCTGTTCGGCAGACCCGGTGGGCGGACAAGTTGACGATCCGCAAACGTGGAACCGTTACACTTATGCCAGAAACGATCCCATCGACCTGACGGACCCAAGTGGCCAAGGATTCTTGAGTTGGCTGATCGACGCCCTTCTAATTGGGGCCGATATCTTAACCTCAGGATTCTTCGCGCCCGAAACAGCGGCAATACTAGGTACGACCGATGTGACGATAAACACTGCCAATTTGGCGATTACGGGCGCGCTCGGGGCGGCCGGCGCAGCGACAGCCTATGAGCAAAGCAAGTCGGGAGGGCAGAGGCAATCAGCGCCGCAGCAGCAACAGACTCAGACGCCGCAGGGAAACACTAAGTCCCCGTGTCTGACTCCGGGAGTGCAGGCGGCGTTACAGCAGGCGCTCATCGGCGCAGCGAACAAAGCCCTGGGAACGCAGCTGGGCGGCACCCGTACGACAGACACGGTCACAGGCCAGCCCAATGCGCCTGGCGGAGGCGTAACGGTTGACATGAACGTCCCCCCAGGAGGCGTTCCGATAGACCCGGACGTTGCTAACAATGCGGGGTCGCCATTCCCTGGCTTCCACAAAGGCTATAGCAGCGATATCCGCACAGACACCCCACTTCCCGGCACGAGCAGCTCTTCGCATGTCGTTTTCAATACCACCACAATGCAGAACGGCCAAGTCTTGCTCACCGGCGCTCAGGTGCACGGGGATATCGGAAATCCGAGGCGAGATTTGGGGGGGTTGTTCAAGCATGTCTGGAAGGACGTCATCCGTGCTCCTCGCATTTCGGCGAAGAACGGCGGATGCCCGGTGAAGTTCATAGGCGACTGATCCCCATGACACTCCAACCTTGGGCAGATCCCCGAAAAGCGTTCCTCGCCATCGCCAGCTTAGGCGCCTTAGTCGCGCTGACGTGGTCCAATCCATCCGGGGCAACGAGAATGCACGTCTTGCGTCGTGCATGGTCGCTAAAGGTCCCATGGTGTTGCAGTGTGCGCATTCTCGAGGACGTCAGCGAAGAGGGAGTCATGTTGTTCGACAACTTCGGACCGCACGTTGAGCGAGGTGTTTCGAGCAGCCAGGATCCTAAGCTCGTCCTGTGGGTGGTTGGAAAGGACGAGCCCTCGGCTGAGATTCCACTTACAGAATTTCCGAGGTATGAAAAGGAGCGTCCGCCTAACTTCACTTACGACTACCTAGGGCAATTCCGCTTCGGCCCTCACGGGCACTTCATTGCCGGACTCCAACCACCTTGGGTAGTGCTTATTGATGTTGCGCGCCGCGAAGAAGTAGGGAGACGACTGGTATGCTCCCACTCGAACCCGAACCTTGAGAACCTGAAGCCTCAGTCAGCCAACACACTGCCGCAGCGACGCATGCTTTTGGCCGTAAGTCCCATCGACGGATCCTTAGCGGTGGCCTGCAACCTAGATGAGGTGACCGTCCACATTCTGAACCCAGCTCTGAAGGTCGAAGCTGCCTCTTGGAAACTGCCGGGGGCAGTTCAGGACATTGCGTGGTCAAAGCACGGAGAATTGCTGGCGGTGCTGTTCAATACTCCACTGGGGCCACCCGGCGGAGATGGTGAGCACAATTCCACAAACGCCGACGTTCCACCGAGAGACACCGCTGTTGTGGTGTATCAGATTCCGGAAAATCGTGAACTGGCTCGCTTCAACAATGGAGCTCCTGATGCGAAGGTGGTCTTCGACGGAGGCGGAACAGCAGTCTTCGCCATCGGCGAATCTCCTGCTAGTACCGGCAGCTCGGAAAAAGCGAAACAACCCTGGTTGTGCGAGTTCCAAGCCCGCACCGGCGAGGTGCTCCGTCGCTACGGCGTGGAAGGGTCCGGGCCGGGACAGAATTTTGCAATCTCACCAAGCGGGGAATTAATCGCCGCGAGGACTGCTGTCGCACTCTACCCTCCATTCTTCTTGGAACAGACTTCGACTTCGGTGCGGTCGGGCTTTGTCCTTCTGGATGCGGAGGACGGTCAAGAACTGTACAAAGAGGACCGCAAAACTGTCGGTCGCGCGAACGAAGATCTTCCCCTGTTTTTCACTGAGGACGGCAAATACCTCCTAGTTGGCTACGAGAGTAGCAAGGGAGGGAGAGATTATGGCGAGATCGTGGCCTACTCCTTAACGGGCCGCTGACTTCGTGACCTTTCTGTCTTGGCGAATCTAGGCGGCGTGCAAGCCAGCCATCCTGATGGCTGCCGCGACATATGTGTACGATGGAAACTGAGCTTGAGTGCGAAAGTGCTTGTCATAGTTGAACTGCCCCCTGGCACCGCGCACGATCATTCCGTGTACCTGACGTGTACCTCGATTCAGCGTTTTTCCAGATTCTCCCCATTTTGCCGTTTCGTAGAATCAGTAAGTTACGCAGTATCAATCCCTCCGAGGGGTTCGACTCCCACCCCGGGCACCAGTTTGTTTGACCGGAAATTTGAGCTCGCCGTAACTTTTATTCACCGAACCACTTAGGCCTTTAATCGGTCCGCGCAGGGTAACTTGTCAGACGGCGCGGACAGCTTCCGTTAGATCGTGCCAGAATACATCCAAATCCAAGGGCTTCGGTTCCGTGAGTTTTTTTGCCTATTTTCGAGCTGATGCAATTCTCAGCAGGTGGTTTGAAGCCTCCGCCCATCCCAAAGCTGGTGTACAATCGATTTTTTCTTCGCCGCTGGCAGCCAGACACGATTCGGCACAGTCCCGGCAGGAACTTGCCTTACTGAAGGCGCAGTTCTTCTACACTTTCTCTGACTCGATAAAATCAACTCGGCTGGCTTCTCTCTCGAAACAGCGTCCAGCGGCGTGAGGAGGTTGGTGTGGCTTCCAGTGAAAACTTTGATTTGATTGTGGTTGGCTGCGGCCCCGCCGGCGAAAAAGCGGGCGCGCAGGCCGCCTATTTCGGCAAACACGTCGCGGTCATTGAACGGGCACAAAACATGGGCGGAAGCTGCATCAACACCGGCACGGTCCCCAGCAAGACGCTGCGGGAATCCGCGCTTTATTTTTCAGGGCTGAAACAGCGCGGGCTTTATGGAATTGATTATTCGCTCAAGGAAAATCTTACCGTTCACGATTTCATGCA
>Ga0074044_10000386_pt1 | contig 43691 bp, 38 predicted proteins | sample BogForMeECP23OM1_FD_94443 | JGI IMG/M metagenome (GOLD analysis project Ga0074044, IMG submission 94443) | Bog forest soil microbial communities from Calvert Island, British Columbia, Canada - Bog Forest MetaG ECP23OM1 | ecosystem: Environmental > Terrestrial > Soil > Wetlands ...
AAAAAGCGAACGGTTTCAATGCCACGCAGAATCACCAGGACATTCAGAAGCCAGAAGAAACCGAAGCAAATAGCCGGGCCGTATTGAAAATGCTGCCAACCCGGAGCCAGCGCGATCAGCATCGCGTTGATTGCCTCGCCGCCAATCCAAGTCTGAATCCCAAACCAGCCGCAAGCCACAAGCGCGCGCAGCATGGCTGGCACGTTCGCGCCCAAGACGCCAAACGAAGCGCGCGCAAAAACAGGAAAGGGAATGCCGTAACGCGTTCCCGCGTGCGCATCCAGCAGCATCGGAATCAGTACGAGCACGTTGCCGAGACAAACCGTGAAGAGCGCCTGCTACCAGCCCATGCCGCCGGCAATCATTCCGCTCGCAAGCAAGTACGTCGGAATGTTCACGCTCATGGAGATCCAAAGCGCGGCGTAATTGTAGGTGCCCCAGGTTCGACGATCGGGCGAGACGGGTGCCAAGTCTTCGTTGTAAAGGGAACTGGTGCGAATCGTCTCCGCAGCCAGCGAGCCGGCCTGTGCGTCAGTCATCTTGAGTGTCCGCTCTCGTCAGCATGGATTCGGTTCGGGCAAAACGGCCTTTCGAGGGAGCGCTCTTTCTCAGTCTGCGGCTTGGGAGCTGGATGCCGTGCGCGTAATTTCTCCGTAGGATTCCGGCCGCCGGTCGCGGTAAAACTGCCAGGTATCGCGCACCTTTTGAATTTCGTCTAGGTTCAGTTCGGCGACCAGCAATTCGTCCTTGTCGCGGCTGGCCTGTGCCACAATCTTTCCTCGCGGATCGCAGAAATAGCTTTTTCCATAAAATTCACCGATTTTCCAGGGAGCTTCCGTGCCAACTCGATTGATGGCCGCGACGAAGTAAGCATTGGCCACCGCGTGGGCCGGCTGCTCCAACTCCCACAAATACTCGGAAAGTCCCGCAACGGTCGCCGATGGGTTGTAGACAATCTCCGCGCCATTCAATCCGAGAATCCTGGCGCCCTCCGGAAAATGGCGGTCGTAGCAAATGTAGACACCAACGCGCGCGTAGCGCGTCTCAAAAACCGGATAGCCTGCATTTCCCGGGGTGAAATAAAATTTCTCCCAAAAGCCTGGGTGGCAATGAGGAATGTGGTGTTTGCGATACTTTCCGAGGTAACGCCCATCCGCATCAATCACCGCAGCCGTATTGAAATAAACTCCCGTCATCTCCACTTCGTAGATCGGTACGACTAACACCATTTGGTGCTGTTTCGCGAGTTTCTGCATGCGCGCAATGGTGGGGCCATTCGGCACAGGCTCGGTCAATTCGTACCAGCGCGTCTGCTGTTCCGCGCAAAAATAGGGCCCGTAAAACAGCTCCTGCAACCCGAGGATCTGCACCTTTTTCTTCGCGGCGCTGGCGATCAACTGCTCGTGCTTCGCCATCATTTTTTGTTTGATTTGAGCGAGAGAAAATTTCTCCGGCGACCATTCACAACTGGCCTGAATGAGGCCGCAGCGCACTACACGGGCCATGAGTACCTCCCCACGAAGCTCTTCACGAAATGCTGGCGAAAGTTTACCCCGTGCCCGGTCACCTCACAAGGACTAGAAGCCGCAAGGTGCGGAGAGCACGAGCGTGTCCAACGGTCGCTGTGGGGCAAGTGGGCGCGTCTGGTTGAAAGACTCTGAACCTTGCCTCCGCTGCCTGGATTGAGTTTTCTCGCGATTCGGTTCATAGTTCTCCCCGGTGATTAGCATTCATAAAATGGTCTTTGCTGCGGATAGGAACTTGAACTAATCAGCTGTGAGCCGCGCGCGATTTGTTTTCTGCTGCGCCATTCAATATTTCCCTATGAGGTGCTTCGTGAATCGCATGAAACTACACTCGATAGTTGCGCTTATCCTGCTCTGCATATTCCCAACCGCGCCGGCCACCAAAGCGCAGCAGTATCCCGAGAGCACCTACCAGGAACTTCGTTGGCGCATGATCGGTCCGACTCGCGGCGGGCGAACCCGTGCCTCGTGCGGCGTGCCGAGCCAGCCAAATGTTTTCTATGTCGGCGCGGTGAACGGCGGCGTCTGGAAAACAGACGACTCCGGCCGCACCTGGACGCCCATTTTCGACGATCAGCCTTCGCAAGCCGTTGGAGCAATCGCCGTGGCTCCTTCGGATCCGAATACCGTCTACGTTTCCAGCGGTGAAGGCCTGGCTCGCCCCGATCTCGCGGTCGGTGACGGAATCTACAAATCCACCGACGCGGGCAAGACCTGGACTCATCTCGGCCTTCGCAACAGTCAGGGCATACCGACACTTGCCGTCGATCCGCGCGATCCGAATCGTGTTTTCGCCGCAGCGCTAGGTCATCCCTACGGGCCAAATGAAGAGCGCGGGATCTATCTCTCGACCGATGGCGGCCAAAATTGGCAGAAAGTTCTTTCCAATAGTGAAAACGTCGGAGGTTCGGACGTCCAGATTGACCCCACAAATCCGGAAGTAGTTTACGCAGCGCTTTGGGAGTTGCGGCTCGGTCCTTGGGAAGACGGAAATCAGTACAACGGACCGGGAGGCGGGCTCTTCAAATCAACCGACGGAGGCAAGACTTGGCATGCGCTGGCCAACGGACTGCCAAAAGTTATCATCCAGGTCAATCTCACTATTGCGGCCAGCCAACCAAGCAGGCTGTACGCCAGCGTGGCCGGCTCGCGCGATGCAAACGTTCCCGGAAACGAGGTCGGAATTTATCGCTCCGACGACGCGGGCGAAAACTGGCAACGCATCACGACCGACCCGCGGCCAGCCGGGCGCATCGGTGGCGGCGATCTGCCGATGCCAAGAGTCGACCCGAAAAATCCCGACACCGTCTATTTCACAAGCACGGTGACGATGAAATCCACGGATGGCGGCAAAACGTGGATGAGTTTCCGCGGCGCTCCCGGCGGCGACGACTATCAAAATATGTGGATCAACCCGAATGATCCAAACATTATTTTGCTCGTTGCCGATCAAGGCGCGCTCGTGAGCGTCAATGGCGGGAATACGTGGAGCACCTGGTACAACCAGCCGACAGCGCAGCTTTATCACGCCGCGACGAGCAACTCGTTTCCCTATCTGGTTTGCGGCGGACAGCAGGAAAGCGGCTCGGTGTGCGTTTCCAGCCGCGGCAACGATGGCGAAATTACCTTCCGCGACTGGCATCCCGTCGGCGTTATCGAATATGGGTATGCCGCACCGGACCCGCTTAACCCTGACATTATTTATGGAGCCGGCAGGCGCGAGGTTTCCAAATATTCCTTGAAAACGGGCCAGGTACAAAATGTGGCGCCCATTCCCGTCGCTGATCCCAAGTATCGCGCCGATCGCACACAACCCATTCTTTTCTCCCCGATCAATCCTCACATCCTGTACTACGCAACGAACTTTCTTTTCGAAACTACGGATGGTGGAAACACCTGGAAGACCATCAGCCCGGATCTTGCACGGGAACATCCCGGCATCCCCGCGAGCGTTGGAAATGCCGCCAGCAAAGACGCCAACGCCGACAAACAACGCGGCGTCATCTATTCCTTGGCTCCCTCGTTCAAGTCTCTGAACACGCTGTGGGCCGGCACCGACGACGGCCAGATTTGGAACACGCGCGACGCCGGGGTCAATTGGAAAAACGTGACTCCGCCCGAACTGACGCCGTGGAGCAAGGTGTCGCAGCTCGTCGCTTCACACTTCGATGACGAGACCGCCTACGCTTCCGTAAGCCGTTTTCGCATTGACGATCAACATCCTTACATCTATCGCACGCACGATGGTGGAAAAACCTGGAAGCTCATCACCACCGGCATGCCGGACAATTCGCCCGTGGACACCGTGCGCGAAGACTCCGTTCGCAAAGGTCTTTTGTTTGCTGGCACGGAAACCAGCGTGTGGGTGTCCTTCGATGACGGCGACCACTGGCAAAGCCTCCAACTCAATTTGCCGCACTGCTCGATGCGCGACCTCTGGATTCATGACGACGACCTGATCGTAGCCACGCACGGCCGCTCGTTCTGGATTCTGGACGACATTACACCGCTGCGTCAGATCACGGAATCGCTGCAGAAGTCGCCGGCACTGCTTTTCAAGCCGGGCGCGGCCTACCGTGTAATGCGCGATACTAATACGGATACGCCCATTCCGCCTGACGAACCCACGGCTAAAAATCCTCCCGATGGCGCCATCCTCGATTATTTCCTCGCGCAGCCTGCGGATGGTCCCCTCAAGATCGAGATTCTCGATGCACAATCCAAGGTGGTGCGGCGCTACTCCAGCACGGATAAGGCGGAAATCACCGAGGAAGATATCGCCAAGCAACTGATTCCGCCTTACTGGGTCCGCATGCCAAGAACTCTTGCGACGACCGCGGGTATGCACCGATGGGTGTGGGACCTGCACTACACGACGCCGGTTTCTACGCGCTATGACTATCCGATCGCCGCGATTCCCGGAGACACTCCGCGCTTGCCTCAGGGTCCGACCGCTCTGCCCGGGCTGTACACCGTTCGCCTCACCGTGGGTGGCCAGACATTCTCTGAACCCCTGACCGTAAAGATGGATCCGCGCGTGAAAACTCCCCGCGAAGGGCTGGTGCAGATGTTCCAGCTCCAGGCCCGCCTTGCAGCGATGATGACGGAAAGTTCAGAAGCTCTGATGGAGGCGCGCCCCGCCCACGAACAACTGCAGAAGCTTGTGGGGCAGGCGAGCGGGCCCGTCGCGGAGGCCATCACTGCCTTCGACAAAAAACTCTCGGCGCTCCTTGGCGGAGGTGGCGGCTTCTTCGCGCCACCATCGCCCAATCCATCGCTCGGCCGCGTGAACGGCAGCGCGGCCACGCTGTATGCCGAAATTGGACGAGCTGATGCTACGCCGACGATCGCGCAAGTGAGCGCCACGGGCGAAACCGAAAAAGTCTTCGCGGAAGTATCAAAGCAGTGGAAACAACTGAAGACCGTCGATCTCCCGGCGCTGAACCGGCAGCTTCGCGGCGCAAACCTTCCGGAACTTCATCTGGAGCCTGAAAAGCCGGAACAAGACGATTCCGACGACATTGACTGACGCCTGAAATGGCAACCGCAGGGCTTTCACCGCGGAGCCGAATCAGCCGAAAGCAGCATCTTCTGTAGATGAAACGGTATTGAAGTGGCGCGCCCGGTGAGGGTCGAACTCACGACCTACAGCTTCGGAGGCTGTCGCTCTATCCATCTGAGCTACGGGCGCACTTTTGCGTTTCGCAAAACGACAGTGGAAACGCGTTCACGCCAAAAATTCGGCGTGCGTCCTCATTTTAACGCCTAGGCGTCTTCCGCGCCATAGCGCTTTCCAGCTCGCCTTCTAATGAATCCTCGCGCACGAGGACGAAAGTTCCCTGATTCAGCCCTTCGCACGCGTCTTGATGTCGTGCGCGAGCCGCTCAATTTCTTCCGCCTTCTTAACCAGCGCTAGTGAGAGCACCTGAGAAGAGTCCGTTTTTTCCACTTCGGTTTTCAAGTCCATTGCGAGCTGATAAAGCTTCTCGATGTTCTTCTTAATATCCTTTTCGTTCGCTTCGAGGAGCATTTTGGTAGGCGACTTTTCTGTCAGGGGACCGGAGGCTTCCGGGTCCTGATTGGGGTCAGTAGCTGGTGGCCGGCCCGTCGGTTTGGCTTGCCCCGCTTGATTCTCCGTGCGCAGGATCGCCAGCGTCCCCGCGCTCGCCAACATGGTTAAAAAGCTGCGTCTCGTGTCAAGCATACCCACCTCGCCCGGGATGCCCGCGGTTGTAAATTGAGCTTGTTCCCGGCGCGCATCCGCACACATCCAATGTTATACTCACACTCCCGAAAAAACGATGACCAGTCTCCCCATTCACTGGCCCGAATTCACGTTAAGCACCATACTTGACCTCGTAGCCATCTTCATCATCGCGCTGCTCGTTAACCGTTTTCTCCGCGTAATGACCAATCTCATGATCAAGTCGGCCGCCACGCAAAGCCGCGCGGCCCAGGTCCGCGAGCAGCAGACGCGGACTCTTGCGGCCGTGCTTTATGGCTCTGCGAGCAAGGTTGTCTGGTTCGTGGCGTTGCTGACTGCGTTGGACAAGGTTGGCATTAATCCCACACCGGCCTTGACGCTGGCCGGCCTGGCCAGCGTCGCCGTAGGTTTTGGCGCACAAAATTTTGTCCGCGACCTGATTACCGGCTTCTATATCGTGCTCGAAGACCAGTTCGTGATAGGTGATACAATCCAGGTTGGAGATACGACCGGGCGCGTCGAACATCTAACGTTGCGGCGCACCGTTTTGCGCGACGCTCGCGGGGCGCTGGTGACCATTGCCAACGGGGAAATTCGCACCGTGAGCAACCTTAGCCGCGACTGGTCGCAGGCATTTGTGGACATTTCCATCGCCCCCGAAATATCCCTCGAGAAAACAATGAATGCGCTGGAAGCCGCTGCGGCGGAGATGCGCGGCGATCCGTCGTGGTCTCAGGCTCTCGTCGATGGCCCCCGCATTCTGGGCGTTCAAGGCTTTGACCGCTCGAGCTCGACGGTGCGGCTGCAAGTGCGCACCGCGCCGACCCGCCAGGACGAAGTCTCCCGCGAGCTTCGCCGCCGCGTCCAAACTGAATTTCAACGACAAGGCTTTCCACTGTCGACTGTGCAGCGCGTCGAACTGGCGAGCGCCTCTCCTTCTCCGCAAGAGACACCCAAGCCAGAACATCATAATTAGAGCAAGGAGTACTCGAAATGAGCCAAGTTACTTATGAAGAAGTAAATCTGATGCTGAAGCTGTACGAGATGAGGCGCGAGCCGAGACTGCGGGAAGCACGCGGTTGGTTCCTGGAGAACTTTCATCCTACGTCCCCCGAGGACATGATTCAGAAATTTCCCCAGGGCGGCGAAGAAAACACGTTCATCCGCATGGTCATCAGCTATTGGGATATGGTGGCAAGCATCGTCAATCGCGGCTTGATCAACGATGAGCTCTTCTTCGAGAGCAACGGGGAGATCTGGGTGGTGTGGGACCGCATGCATACCATCGTGCCCATTTGGCGATCCGCGTTCAAGAATCCCCAGCTGTTTTCAAACATTGAAGAGACTTGCCGGCGGCTCGAAGCTTGGCGCGAGAAGAAAGCGCCGGGATCGAGCGCTGCGATGCGGCAGATGATGGATCAAGCCCGCCAAAAAGCGAGCAACGCCTGAATTCCTCGGCGCCAGAGATAGTGCGTCCTGAAGGACGTTCTCAGTGCCTGCGCCGCACGGCTTCTGGCAACAGCGCCGGTGACATTTCCAGCTTTGCCGCCGCCTGGGCCATCCGAAGGCAGTCGCGGCCGGCTGCTTTTGCTTCATACAGCGCGACATCCACTTCGTGCAACAGTTCCTCCACGGGTCTCCGCCCCCACTCTGAGCTCAAAAGCACGCCAAAACTCATGGTGAGCGTAAGTGGCCCCTTCGCGGTCTGTATCGGACGATTCGAGACGGATTTGCGAATCTCTTCTGCTCGCCCCGGTGCGTAAGCCGGATTGCAAGTGCTCAGGACAACGAGAAACTCTTCCCCTCCGTAGCGCCCCACGAAATCATAGGACCGCACCGCCTTAACAAGACGGCCGGCAATTTCCACCAGAACTTCGTCGCCCACTACATGGCCCAGCGTGTCGTTCACCCGCTTGAAATGATCTACATCGCCCAGCAGGATGGCTGTGGATTTTTGCTCGCGATGCGAGCGGTGCAACTCTCGCACCAGCAAGTCCATGACCGCGCCCCGGTTCAGCAGGGAAGTTAACTGGTCGTGAGTAGCCCTGAATCGCATGTTCTCTCGCGCTTCCACCAGGCGGTCTTCCAACAGCAGAATGCGCTCTCCCACCCGCAGCCGGGCTCGCAATTCCTCTGCATTGAACGGCTTTGTCAGATAGTCGTCGGCTCCAGATTCAAGGCCGAGAACGGTTTCTTCTTTGGACCCCTTAGAAGTCAGCAGCACCATATAGACGTAGGGCTGCTCCGAACGCGTACGAACCGCGCGGCAGACCCCGGGCCCGTCCAGCTCTGGCATAATCCAATCTAGTAAAGCGAGGCGAGGTCCATTCGGCTTGCAAAGCTGTTCCAGGGCGTGCTTGCCGTCCTCAACAGCGATGACTTCATATCCCGCACGATCCAGGGTTTTTTCAAGCAATCGACGCGACAGCGCCTCATCGTCAGCGATCAAAATCTTCAACGCCGCACCTCCGCCATATACGCATCCAGTTCGGGCAAGAGACTATCCGCTTCGCTTTCCAAAGCGGACAAAGCTCTTCCCATCGGGGCCGTTTCTCCGGCAGAGGACAGGGCTTCAAGTTTTGCAGCGGCACTGGCTGCGCGTGTTGCGCCCAGGCTGGAAAGCATCCCCTTGAGGGTGTGGCTCAGCCTGGAAGAGCTTTTCAAGTCTTCCGCTGTCACGGCTGCCTGTAGCGACCGAAACGATTGAGGAAAGTCCTCCTTGAAGATGTTCAGCAGTTCTCGCAGCAAGACCTGATCATTGTCGATCCGTTCAAGCAGTTCGGCCACGTTCCAAACCGGTTGCGAAAGATCTTCTTCATTTTTATTCATCGTTTCACTTCCCCAGTTGCGAGCGAGCCCCGACCGAAGGCCGCTCTAATTGTTTGATTCATCGAGAGGCAATCGCTTCGGCCTCGTCAGCGGTGGCGGCAGCCAGCGCATAGACTCTGGCGCGAGCGGCGCAAACACGCGTCCCACTTGCTGGCACGCGCTTCAAAGCTCCGGCCACGGTTCAAAGACACAACGACTCCCAAGCCTTTGGGGCAAGACTGAGGCCAGTCATGCTGACAACTGCGATAGCTAAGTTACTGAAAGAAAATACGTTACGAAGTTGGTGGCTTGGGCGTGGAACAAAGAAATTCCCGTGTTGGGACAAACATCGATAACCTTTTCACGGTGGAACAGACTGCCTTTTTCTCGTTCTCTTCTGCTTAGAGCGGAGCGGCCTCATGTTCTTGCGGATAGCAGTTCGATGGCGGCCGCAATTGGGCTTTCGATTTCCAACCCCTCGAATTACGGCCGCTTTCAGTCTTTCTCGCGCAGCAGCGTCTGGCGAATGCTCTCCAGTTCCTTCTTTTTTGCTTTGTCCACATCGGGGAAGGAGAGATCGAGCTCTTCGAGCGTGCTGATGATTGCGGAGGCTACGATCAGTTGCGTGTACCACTTGTTGTCCGCGGGGATCACATACCAGGGCGCATGTTTCGTGGCTGTTTTCTGAATCGTCTCTTCGTACGCCTCCTGATAATCTTTCCAGTAGCCGCGCTCTTTGACGTCGGCCATCGAAAATTTCCAATTCTTTTTTGAATCATCCAGCCTCTCAAGAAAGCGTTTCTTTTGCTCTTTCTTTGAAACATGCAAGAAAAACTTTCGGATGACAACGCCGTTCCGCGTCAAATAATGTTCAAACGCGTTGATGTCCTCATAGCGCTGCTCCCAGATGTGCTTGGTAATCAAAGGGTCCGGCAGCTTCTCAGCTTTCAAGACAGCGTGGTGCACTTGCACTACCAGGACTTCTTCGTAGTACGAACGGTTGAAGATTCCAATCATGCCGCGCTCAGGAACGCGGTTGTGTGCCCGCCACAAATAATCGTGACTGAGCTCTTCGCTGCTCGGCGTTTTGAACGAATGAACATCGCAGCCTTGTGGATTAACGCCGGACATGACGTGCTTGATCACGCCGTCTTTGCCGGCGGCGTCCATCCCTTGGATAACCAGCAGCAGCGCCCAGCGGTCTTGTGCATACAGCTTCTCCTGCAAATTGGTAATCAGACCAGCGCGGTTATCGACAATTTTTTGGCTGTGCTGCTGGTCCTTCACGTCGCCCGTGTCGCTCGGATCGTGATCTTTCAAGCGAAATTTTTCTCCCTTTGAGACGCAATGGGGTTCGATAAGCCGTGCAGATTCTTTGATCTGTTTCCGGTATTTCATGGTGCTGGGAGTTTAGTACAGAGGAGGCCGCTCAGAACAGCGTTCCGAGCGCCCAGCCGAAAGCGAACAGCTTGTTACGCGCATGGAACAGCGAGCCGTCAGGTAGTTGCAAGAATTGATTCAATCTCAAGATATTCACCGAATAGTACGCTCGCACGGGCACTTGAATCTCCGGCACCGTCCACCTCAGCTCGATTCCTACGGATCCGTGAAGAATGCCGTTGGTAGAATCCAGCAGCGTCGGCCGCGCGTTCCCCAGCCAGTTCGGAAGAAGCCAGCCCGATCCCAGATCAAAAAAGCCCACCGCCTGCGTTCCTCCGCCAAGCGGAACTCGATATTCGGCATTCGCGGCGCTGACTATGTTGGCTCCCGCAGGAAGCGCGGAATACGTTTGGCTCCCAGAGCTTGAGACTGACGGGACTATGGCATAGGGCCCCAATTCGCCCGAGCTAAATCCGCGCACTTGTGCGTCGCCAGAGAAAAGACGCGCGTAGAGCGGCATATCGCCCTGGTAGCTTCCTGCGCCGCTCAACGTCGTGCGAAAAGCCCAGGCATTTTGGTGATTGAAAAACGGATCGGGAAAGATTCTTGCGTATTCTTCGTTCGAACGAATGAGGTTTTCTGTTCCGCCCAGAAATCCGCCAGAAATGGAATTCGCGATGGCGAGTCGCTCGCTCCCAGTATCGTGCGTCCAGCCCAACCCCACTCCGCTGCTGGAGGTCTCCGCGCGAAGATCGCTCGAGGGCAAACCCGTGAGGGAAGAGGGAAGGGCGTAGGAATAATCGGTGTTTGTGTGCGATAGGCTGTAGTTCACTGACAATGTATCCGTTTGGGTTAACGGGTAACTCCAGCCCGCATTGAGCCCTTCGCTCTGCGATGTGTAGAACGGACCCTTTACGCTGCTTGCGAATCGCGGGCGCAACACATTGTCGAATACAGAAATAGCCAGCGAACTGCGCGAGCCGAGAAAGCCTTCCATGACAAGACCAAGCACGATTTGCAAGCTTTCCGGCCCTCCGTCGATCTGTGCCGTCAGCAGCTCTTCCCGCTGGAGCAGATCAAACAGCGCGTAGGCGATCCCCAAAGTGCTGCCAAACTCGCCGTGCCCTCCAGAAAATAACGTGCGCTGCTGGCCCGCTTCTGAGATGCGGATCGTCACGTCGGCATTGTGGGTAATCTCGTCGGTTCGTACACGGACATCTTCTTTTTTGATCTGATGGAAGTAGCCGGTCGTGGCGAGCCGTGCCAGCCCGGCTTCGAGCGCACGTTCATCAAATGGATGCCCCTCCCGCAAACCGATACGCCTCCGCACGTAGCGATCGCTGAATCGGTGAAGACCGATGAAATCAATGCGCCGCACGAGATACGGCGGCGCATCGCTGAAGCCAATTGTCTCGCGCACCAAGTGCGATTCCATATCGAGGGACCGCTTCGTTTCCACGCTTCGCTCCGCGAGTGCCTCTTCGCGCGCACGCTTTGGCTGAATGGCTGCTACCCAAGCGTGGCGCAGGTCTTCAATCGCTTTCGCCGAGTAGGCTGAGCCGGACTGCGCTTTCGAATACGCGAGCAGCTTGACGCTGTGTCTTCCGCCGGCTGCAGCGAGTTCAGGACTGACGGCGATGGATTCAACACTGTAAAAGGGACCAGCTTCGACGGCCACGGAGACCGCGAGGCGTCTCTCCATAGCGTGATGTGGCCACGGAACCCACCGGCAGGCAGTTTTTTCGTAGACCGAAGTTCGAACCGTGCCGATGCGCGCCTCTGGATAACCGTGATCTTGGTAGTAGATCAGAATCCTCGCGCGATCCTCCTCGAACCCCTCGCGTGTGTAGGCATCTTTGCCGCGCCAGGAAGCGAAGAATGCGGTTGGAGCCGTTCGCTTCATCACATGTCGAAGCAATTTGGGCGAGACTTCGGGATGGCCTTCGAAATCGATACGTCCGACGGGGATGTGCGGCCCATCGTCGATTTCGTAACGCACGCGCACAGTTCCGTTTGCCGATTCGTCGCGATGGATCTGGACTTGTGGCTGCGGGTGGCCCAATTCAGCAAGAGCCGACCGGATCGTGCTCGCGATGCGCGCCAGATTCGCGGGAGCCGCGGGTTCACCCAATCGCGGAGTCAGTAGTTTCTCGGCGAGGATTTTTTCAATCTGCTCTTTCGAGAGCAGGTTGGAACCTGAATACTCGACTCTTACCAGGTCGGGCAGCTCCTCGACGTGATAGATGAGTCGCACGCGCTGCGTTGCGTCGTCGGCGGGCGGCAACACACCGTTCGCGGACAGCGTTTCCACCCGAATCTCGCCGAACCAGCCCAGGCGTCCGAGCGCCTTTACATCAAATTCAATTCGCTTGGCGTCGAATTTTGAACCCGCGTGAGACGAAATCTGGGCTTGCACCGCATCCGGAGCGATGTGGCGCAAACCGACGAACACGATTTCGTCAATCAGAGGAGCCGGGGCTTCAAGTGGAGTGCCCGCCGTTTCACGGTTCGGCGAGCCAGCTTCGTTCCCCGAAGCCGCACGTGATCCGCCCCCGACAAGCAACACTCCGCCGACGCCAGCCGCAATAAGCCAACGCACGATCTTCCCTCCTTGCACCAGGAGGATGACTTAACGGATGAGCGCTGCGTTCCGTAGGTTGTCTCTGATTTGATTTTATCGAGCAAGTTTCCACGAGGGTCTGCTCACGTCAACGATTGCACTCACGCTTGCTCTACTTCGGCGGAAGCACGTCGTAAGGCCTCATCATTTCGTTGTCTTCGTGTTCCAGAATGTGGCAGTGCCAGACGTATCGGCCCGGATAGCCTTCGAAGCGCGCAATGATCCTCGTCACCATTCCTGGCTCCGCTCGAACCGTGTCCTTCCACCCGGCTTCCGAAGGGTCGGGAGGAACCGGCGGGCCGGTGAATCTCAGTTGTCGATGGCTCAAATATCCAAACGTTTCGAATTTCCGCCGGTCCAAAATCTGAAATCGAACAAGGTGGATATGGATTGGGTGAGAATCGTCGGTCGGATTGACAAAGCTCCACACCTCCGTCGAGTTGAGCACTGGATTTTCCGTGACCGGATCGTGCCAGCTTGACCCGTTCAGCTGCATTTTGACCGGGTTCTGCACCAGGTCGTCCACTTCATCCAGCGAAAGCAGGCGCGTCTTCGTCGCGGCGGACTCTTGGAGCTTTTCGATGGTTCGAAGCTTTGCCGGCAAAACGCTGTCATCCCTGACGCCAGCCTCCGAAACTCGAAATTGCAGAACTGCGACGAAGTCATCGTTGAGAACGATTTTGCTTCCTGCGGCGTCCTTGAAATCAATAATCAAATCGAGTCGCTCCCCTGGTGCAATCACAATCTTTTGCACAGGAACAGGCGCAGCCAGCAGCCCTTGATCCGTTCCTATTTGATGAAACGGCTGTTTGTTCGAAAGAGCCAGCCGGTAAAACCGCCCGTTCGAAGCGTTGAGAACGCGGAAACGATATTTGCGCGGCTCAACATCGAGAAAAGGGAACAATTTTCCGTTCACCAGGTTGGCGTTACCAAAAAACTCTGGGATCCACGGTGATTCCAGTTTGTCGGAGACCGGATAGTAGAGTTGACTATCCTTGTCAAACATCCTGTCGGCAATTACGAGCGGGATTTCGAATTTGCAGCTGGGCAAATGGAGCGCTTCTTCGGTTTGGTCCCTCAAAATGTATGCGCCTGCGAGTCCCGCAAAAATATTCAGGCGGTTAATGCCCATCGCATGATCGTGATACCAAAGCATCGCTGCGTCTTGCTGATTCGGATAGTGATACACGACGGACTTTCCCGGGACGATCCAATTTTCCGGATAGCCGTCGCTTTCCGGCGGCGCCTTTGCTCCGTGTAGGTGCGACACAGCGCGCACCTCGGGTTTTTCCGCTTCAGCCCCGTGCAGACTATGATCGATCGGCAAAAAATGCTTTAGCGGAAGTTCGTTCGCCCACTCCACCAACACTTCTTGCCCGCTTTGCAAGTCAAACGTGGGCCCAGGAAACGTTCCACCAAAACCCCACATGGATGTTGGCTTCATGTCGCGATGCACTCTCGTTTCAAACGCCTGCATCGGGATACGGTAATAAGGGATTTTAACGGCGTGATTTGTGGGGCTGCGCCGCATCGCTGTGCTCTTCGCGGGCGCGGGGATGGGCAGGGCGTCGACGAAAGGAGTCAGCGAGTTCGGGTCAAGCGCAGGACGTGCCAGAACACCGGCACCCTTGTGACCCGATTGGTGCGTCAGCATCGCTCCGGTCATCAGACCGCTCTTCTGCAAAAATTCACGTCGAGTGATCGGCACGCCAGCTCCCGCAAAATGAAAGGTCATTGTATGACAGCCGTAACAAAAAACAGCGGGCATGCGAATCGCTCTTCGCACGCCCGCTGCAGACTATGGTTAGCGCGGATGGGATGAATCTTTGTGATCCCAGCCGCTCGTGGTTAGAACTTAAAGGATGGTGCTTGTGGTTCGCCGGTACTCGGACTCAGGATGAGAATGCCATCCTCGCGGCACCGATCGAAATCGAACATGTTGTTGATCGAGCCTGCGATGGAATCGAACGAACCATTTCCGAAGCGCTCGCCTCCGAGCCAGTTATCCTCGATGAAACGAACGACCGAGCTTTGATCCGTTGTGGTGTGATCCACGAAATTTCTCCGGGCATAAGGTGAGATCACCAGGAACGGCAAACGCGGACCGTAGCCGCAACGCCCCTGCGCGTTGCCGCCGTTAATGCCGGGAAGCGCCGTTGCAGTTGCACTTGCAACGGAGCCGCACATCGGGAGTCCCTGCGCATTCTGGTCGGCAGCTGTCGCCGACTGATTGACGATCGGGGGCTGCTGATGGTCATACCAGCCGTCGGAATCGTCATAGGCGATGATCACTGCGGTGCTCTGCCACTCGGGAGTCTTCTCGAGGAAGTTGATTACCGAAACGACAAAGTCTTGTTCGTCGATCGGGTCGGAATACCCGGCATGACCATCTTGATAGCCAGGAGCCTTCAGGTAGCTGACCGCGGGAAAGTTTCCTTGGCTCACGGCATCAAAAAAATCATGCGTATCGTACTGGTGATTCGCCGGGCCGTTGTGTCCAATTTCATGGATCGAGGCCGGGCGCACATGCGTGGGATTCGCCGTGCTGGTGTAATACTGGAACGGCTGGTGATGCGGAATGTAATCCTTTTTATTAATCGTCGTTATCGCCGAGACGGTGCTCCGGTTGCATCCCGTCGTTCCGTTCGCATTCGTTACCGTCAAGTCGAAGCCGCCCTCGAAGAAGCCCCAGCTCACGCCTTGAGCATTCAGAAGGTCTCCGATATTTTTGCCGCCCAAGGTGAACTTTTCTCCGCTCGCGGTCGAGCAGGTGTCTCCGATGGGGTCGGCATCGCTATTCACGGTGAAGCCGCCGTTTCCATCCGCGACGATGGATCCGCTGCCGTTCACATTGTCAACCACGCCATTGGTCTGCCCGGAGATCACGTTTAGCGCTCCCGGTGTGGAAGGCCCAAAGTTCGTGTCGTAGGAGTTGTCGTTCATTGCGAAATGCTGCGCGTAGTTCCAGTAGGCCGTCACCGTATTGCCATCGTAGTAGCCCATCACCAAACCGTTCGTGTTGAAAATTGCCGGCGACCCTGATCCGCCCGCCGCGGTTCCTCCCGCTCCGGTGAACTCGGGAAAAAGATCCATGAGGCCACCGTCGGTGGCTTCCTGTTCTGGCGTGTAGTCGTGATCCTGGTCGGCCGTTGAAGCTTGCGCAGGGCTCAGCCGGAAAGGATTCGTCGCTCCGGTTCCATTTGCCGGATTCAGATTCGGATTGTGAGTCGAGAGCGCAGGGCCGTAGCCATCCACAGTAGGCGTGCCCGGCTCGGGATAGAAAGGATTTTCACCTGGAAGGTTCAAGGCATTCGGATACGATCCGAAATAATGATCGAACGAAACGTTTTCCTGGAAGATAACGACCAAATGCTTGATGGGAGTGGCGGTTCCGCCCCAGTTCTGATGCTGCGGAACGGCGCCGATCATCCCGGGGTTGAGCAACACTCCCGCGAGTAAAGTCGCGAAAACTCTGCGCATATTCTTTGTGGATCCTCCATGAATTTCGTGAATAGTTGGCTGGACAGCAGTCAACAGAAACGCTCTGAGGCTAGTCGTAGAAGGTTACGTCAGTGTAAATACCGCATGCAGACAACGTAAACTCCGCCAAGCCGGTACCATCAGTACGGGGAAGCCCAGTCAACTCTTTCATTCACATTCTACGGGTCCTTGCCCACGTTGACTTCCTTCGCCCGCCGAAACTAAGATGCCCGCCGTGCCTAGACCCCGTCGCACCTTTCTCTTGCCGCACCCACAACCGCTCGACGCCCTCAGCTACGCCCGCTTCACTGGCATCCCCACCTTTATGCGTCTACCCCACATCGCGCAACCCGAGGAGTTGGACGTCGCACTGGTTGGCGTCCCTTTCGACGGCGGCACCACCTATCGCCCCGGCCCTCGCTTTGGCCCTCGCCACGTTCGCGTGCAGTCCGCCATCATCCGTCCGTGGAATCCTGTGTTGCTAGTAAATCCGTTCGCGAAATATCGCGTTGCGGACTTTGGCGATCTGGCAGTGAATCCGCTATCCATCGAAGACACTTTTGTGCGCATCGAGCAGGGAATCGCCCCATTGCTCCGAGCCGGAGTCCGTTGCGTTTGCGTCGGCGGCGATCACTCCATCAGCCTGCCCATTCTGCGTGCCGTCGCAAAAAAAAATGGGCCGGTTTCGCTAATTCAATTCGATGCTCACAACGATCTTTGGGACGAATATTTTGGCAGCAAGTATTCTCACGGCACGCCATTCCGCCGCGCCTTTGAAGAAGGTCTGTTACTGGACGGCGGCGTCTTACAAGTCGGCCTTCGCGGCCAAGTCTATGGCGAAGACGATTTCGATTTCGCCCGCGCCCACAAAGTAAAAATGGTCACCGCCGAAGAATTTCACAAAAAGGGTTTGCCCGTCGTTCAGCGCCATCTCCGCGCCTTCCGCAACAAACCCGTCTACGTCACTCTCGATATCGACTGTGTCGATCCCGCCTACGCCCCCGGCACGGGCACTCCGCAAGTCGGCGGCTTCACCAGCATCCAAATCCTCGAACTAGTCCGCGCTCTCCGCGGCCTTAACATCATCGGCTGCGACCTCGTCGAAGTCTCCCCGCCTTACGACACCGGCGAAATCACTTCGCTCCTTGCCGCCAATCTGCTTTACGAATTGCTCTGCGTCCTTTAAATGCCGATCCTCGCGCGCAAACTTCGCCTGCACGATTACTTTGCTCTTGCCTTCGGCACCATGATTGGTACCGGCTGGCTCGTCCTCATGGACGATTGGCTCGGCCGCGGCGGTCCGATTGGTGCCGCTCTCGGTTTTGGCATCGGCGGCATCATTCTTCTTCCCGTCGGCTACGTCTACGGCCAATGGGTCAAGCGTCTTCCCGACGCCGCCGGCGAAGCCGCCTACACCGCCCAGGTTTTCCCTCCCATCGTCAGCTATTTCACCGGCTGGATGATGCTCCTCGCCTACTTCATCGTCTGCCCTTGGGAAGCCGTCGCCCTCGGAAAAATCGCCGCCTATATTTTCCCGTGGCTCGATTTCTTCGAGCTCTATCGCGTCGCTGGCCAGCCCGTCTTTCTCCCTCGCCTCATCCTCGGCATCGCGCTCACTCTCCTCCTCGCTACCATCAACTACCGCGGCATCCGCCTCAGTGCCAATTTCCAGAAAGCCATGACGAGCCTGGTCCTCGTTATTTTCGTCGCTCTCCTCGCCATCAGCGGTTTTCGCGGCGCCCCCGCCAATCTTCATCCCGTTTTCCACCCCACTCCATTCCTCTCCATCCTCCTCACTCTCCAAATCGTCCCGTATTTCCTAACCGGTTTCGAATCCGTCCCCAAATACGCCGAAGAAGCCAACCCCGATTTCCGTCAGAAGAGCTACATGCAAGCTATCGCTCTTGCTCTCGGAGTCGGCGCCCTTTTCTACGCCCTCTCCATTGCCGCCGTCGCTTATATCGCGCCCTGGCAATCCCTTCTCGGCAAACGCTTCGCCACTGCCATCGCCTTCGAACATGGCATCGGCAAGCACTGGCCCGTTCAACTCATTCTTGTCATGGCGCTCTTCGGTCTCTTCCAGTGCTTCAACGGCAATTTCGCCGCTTCCACCCGCCTCCTCTTCGCCTTCGCCCGCCGTGGCACGGTAGCGCCAGCCTTCGCCACCATCCATGAAAAATTCTCCACGCCGTCCGTCGCCGTCATTGGCATCACTGTAGGGACCCTAATCGCTTTGCTCCTCGGCGACGCCATCCTCGTTCCCGTTACCGAAGTCGGCTCCATGGCCTCCGCCCTCGGCTGGCTAGCCGCCTGCCTCTCCTTCTGGCTCGTCGAGCCGCGTCTGAGCATGCGCTTCATCACTGGTCTCGGAATCTGCGTTTCCTTGCTTCTCCTCCTGATGAAGCTGATCCCCACCTTACCGGGACACTTCACGCATGCCGAGTGGATAGCCCTTGCCATTTGGCTCATCATGGGCGCAATCCTGCACCGCCGTCCCGCTCCACCCATTCCAGTGCTCGCGAAATGAGTATTCAGTCTCGGTTCTGGTGCGCTGTGAACACCCGAGCACTCCGAGCGCGCGCACAGTGTCATGTATACTCTCGAAGGAGTCTGACGCGCACGCATCTATGATCCCTTTCTTGCATCTAGGGCCGTTGGCCATCCCGACTTTTGGGCTGATGGTTGCCCTCGGCATGCTTACCGCCGCGTATGTTTTACAGGCCGATTTCAATCGCCGCAGGTCGCAGCTCCAAAGGACTTCCGCCTGGAACGAAAGAGACGAAGGCTTCTTGATCATCGGAATCGCGGGGCTGGCCGGTCTGATTGGCGCGAGGCTTTACCACGTTCTGGAAAGTCCGCACGAGTTCTTCGCGGACCCGTGGCCGCAGCTCTTCAGCCGCTACGGTTTTGCCTGGTTTGGCGGGTTTCTGGGTGGCTTCATTGCTCTTGTGATTTTGGCGCGCTGGTGGAAAATTCCCGTTCTTGAATTTCTGGACATCTGCTCGCCCGCTGCCTGCGTCGGTTACGCCATCGGCCGCATCGGCTGTTTACTCTCTGGAGACGGAGACTACGGCATCCCGACTTCGCTTCCCTGGGGCATGAGTTTTCCAAACGGGCTTGTCCCCACAACACAGCGAGTGCATCCGACTCCGCTCTACGAATTTTTCATCTGGCTCGCCATTGCCGCCTTCCTTTGGCACATGGGCACGAAGTCCCTCAAAGGTCCCAAAGCCAAAGGCGAAGTCTTTTGCAATTACCTGATTCTCACTGGCATCGCCCGCTTCCTTATTGAATTTATTCGCATCAATCCGCGCTCGTTTTTCGGCATGTCCAATGCCCAAACGGCAAGTTTGTTCTCCATCCTTCTTGGCGCGGTGTTACTTTGGCGTATTAAGAGCCAATTCCACGGAGAGAAAAAAGAGCATCGCATCGTAGAGCATATCGTCTCGCGCGGTGATGTTCTCCAGCCCGAATACCATCGCCCTACGCCGGAATGTCCGCATCCTGAGCGCTGGCACATGTACGATTCGATGAGCGCCGAAGTCGAGGTGCTCGATTTCTTGAAAGCGATTGTCACCACGATCAAGCCGGAACTCGTCGTGGAGACCGGCACCTTTTCCGGACTAAGCACCCTGCGCATCGCCGAAGGGCTCAAGGCCAACGGTTTCGGCCGCGTCATCACCTGCGAGTACGATGCGAAAGTTTTCACACTCGCGCAGCAGCGCTTTGCTTCTTCCGGTCTCGGCCAGTGGATCGACGCACGCAATGAATCCAGCCTGGACATGAAAATCGAAGGCCGCATCGATCTCCTCTTTTGCGATAGCGATGCGCCGCTTCGCGAGCAGGAAGTCCGCAAGTTTCTCCCGCAGATGAACCCGCACGGCCTCATCCTCATGCACGATGCGAGTTCGCTGATGAAAACGGTCCGCGAAGGCGCACTCAAACTGGAAGCGGAAGGCCTAATCTCCGTTGTTCTCTTACCGACGCCGAGAGGATTGGTGGTAGCGCAGAAGCGCGAGGGCCGCACTTAGTCCGGCAAAGCGATATGGAGTGCGGCAGCCTAGCTGCCTCTTTTCTCAGCGACTTGCAGACTCTCTCGAAAAGTTCTTTTTAGGCCGTTCTATTGTTTGTAAATCTTTCCTTCTTTCATCACAAAGCTCACATGCTCCAGGACGCGAACATCGGTGAGCGGATCGCCCGGCACCGCAATGATGTCGGCGAGCTTCCCCGGCTGGATGGAGCCGAACAAATCCGATTTTCCCAGCAGATCGGCCGCGTTGTGCGTGGCCGCCTGGATGGCCTGCATCGGGGTCATGCCGTACTTCACCATGAACGCAAACTGGCGCGGCGCTGCATTGTAAGGGCAGACGCCTGCATCCGTGCCAAACGACATTTTCACGCCCGCGCGAAGAGCCTTCGTGAAACGCTGGCGCTGCGCTTCCCCCAAACCTCGATCGTGCTCAAGAAAATCCGCCGGAGCGCCGCCGTTCTTGCCGTCTTCCTGGATGCATTCCTCGTCATAGATATCCATGTCGAGGTACGTGCCGCGCGCTTTCGCCAGGGCAATGCCTTCGTCGTCGATCAGCGTGGCGTGCTCGACCGAAGCAACCCCTGCGCGGATCGCATTCTTGATGCCTTCGGGAGCGTGTGCGTGCGCTTCGACGCGAAGACCGAAATGCTTGGCCTCGTCCACGGCCGCTTCGAGTTCTTCGGGAGTGAACTCGACCGAGCTTGGATTGCTCCCGTGCGTAAGCACGGCGCCAGTGGACAACACTTTAATGTGGTCCACACCGTCGTGCGCGAGCAACCGCACTTTCTGCCGAACTTCCCACGGACTGTTCGCTTCGCCGTAGTGCAAATCCCAGGGAAGCTGAATGTCGGGAGCGAATCCCGTCATCGCGCCGGCGCCACCGGTGATGGTGATATAGGCTCCCGCAACGTACATTCGCGGACCCACGATATAGCCTTGATTGATCGCATCGCGCAGCGCTACGTCGCCGAGCGCGCGGTACACCCCAACGTCGCGCACAGTGGTAAATCCGGATTCCAGTGTGATGCGCGCGTTGGGCACGGATTCGAGTGCGACTTGCGCCGCAGTCTTTTTCAGCTGAGAAATCGGATCGGGGTCGCGCGCCCCGTCGGCCAGGTGCGTGTGGCAATCGATGAGGCCGGGGAGCACGGTCATTTTCGAGAGGTCGATGACGGTAGCGCCTGCTGGCACGGTAGGATTTTCTCCAATCGCTTCGATCTTGCCGCTGCGTATAACGATTATCTGGTTGCTGAGGACGCGGCCAGCATCCACATCAACAAGCTTCCCAGCACGAATCACGGTGACTGCGGCTGGGGCAGGAGCTTGCTGAGCGATTACAGAAGAAGAGAAGAAAGGGAACAGACAGAAAATAAGAAAACAGCGCTGAAGCACTCACATCCTCCCAATCGATTGCAGCCGGTAAACGCGGCGGTTCCTGGCCTACAGCATCTGCCGTAGAACATACTGCAAGATGCCGCCGTGATGGTAGTAGGAGACTTCCTCCGGGGTATCTACACGGGCGATCACGCTGAACGTCTTGGACGATCCATCGCCCGACTTGGTCCGAACAGTGATCGCTTTCTTAGGCGAGAGTGACGCGACGCCTTCGATCTCGAAGACCTCTTGTCCTGTCAGCCCGAGTGTCTCGCGATTTTCGCCCGGCTTGAATTCCAGCGGCAGCACGCCCATGCCAACCAGATTGCTTCGGTGGATGCGCTCGTAGCTTTCCGCAATTACCGCGCGCACGCCGAGCAACCGCGTTCCTTTTGCCGCCCAATCGCGCGAGGATCCCGATCCGTATTCTTTTCCGGAGAGCACAACCAGCGGCACGCCCGCTTCGCGATACTTCACCGCGGCATCGTAAATCGTCATCTTCTCATTGCCCGGCAGGAAGAGTGTCCAGCAGCCTTCCGTACCGGGAGCGAGTTGGTTGCGCAGCCGGATATTCGCAAACGTTCCGCGCATCATCACTTCATGATTCCCGCGCCGCGCTCCATAGGAATTGAACTCATGCGGCTTCACGCCGTTCGCGATCAAATATTTTCCGGCGGGTGAATCGACCGGAATCGACCCCGCGGGCGAAATGTGGTCTGTGGTCACGCTATCGCCGAGTATCGCGAGGACACGCGCGCTATGAATATCCGCAAGAGCCGGCGGCGTCTTCGGCATATTTTCGAAAAATGGCGGCTGTTTGATGTACGTGGACTTTGGATCCCACTTGTACAAATCGCCTTCAGGAACGGGCATGGACTTCCAGTGCGCGTCGCCTTCAAACACGTTGGCGTATTCTTTGCTGTACATTTCGCTCGTCACGGAATCGCGCACCGTTGATTCAATTTCCTGGGGCGTGGGCCAAATATCCCGCAGATAAACCGCCTTGCCCGCGGAATCAGAGCCAAGCGATTCAGTCGTTAAGTCCATGTCCATGCGCCCTGCCAGTGCGTAGGCCACGACCAGCGGCGGCGACGCCAAATAGTTCGCACGCACCAGCGGGTGGATTCGCCCTTCAAAGTTTCGATTGCCGCTGAGGACGGCCACGGCCACCAGATTGTTGTCCTTAATCGCCGCGCCAATCGCTTCGGGCAATGGTCCGCTGTTCCCGATGCACGTCGTGCAACCATATCCGACGAGATGAAAGTTCAGCTTTTCGAGATACTTCGTCAATCCCGAAGCATCGAGATAATCCGTCACGACTTTCGAACCTGGCGCGAGGCTGGTCTTGACCCAGGGCTTCACGTGCAGGCCGCGCTCCACCGCTTTCTTCGCTAGCAAGCCCGCTCCCAGCATCAGCGATGGATTGGAAGTATTTGTGCAGCTGGTGATAGCGGCGATCACCACCGCGCCGCTCGAAAGATCAAACGAGTCGCCGTTATTCTTCACAGCCACGTGTTTGTCCGGCGTTCCTTCCACAACTTTGGTGAAAGAACTCTTTGCGTTGCGCAACGACACGCGATCTTGCGGGCGTTTCGGCCCCGCAACCGTCGGCTCGACCGTTCCGAGGTCCAACTCCAATTTGTCGCTGAAAATCGGATCCTCCATTTCATCCGTGCGGAACAGCATCTGCTCTTTGCAATAGGCTTCAACAAGCGCGATCTGTTCGGCGCCGCGTGCCGTAAATTGCAGGTAGGCGAGAGTTTCTTCGTCGACTGGGAAGAAGCCCATCGTCGCGCCATACTCTGGCGCCATGTTCGCGATCGTCGCGCGGTCCGGCACGCTCAAACTGGAAAGCCCGGTCCCGCAGAACTCCACAAATTTGCCAACGACGCCTTTCTTGCGCAGCATTTCCGTCACTGTCAGCACCAAATCGGTGGCGGTGGCGCCTTCGTGAAGTTCTCCGTGCAAGCGGAAGCCGACTACGTCCGGAATCAACATCGAAGACGGCTGGCCAAGCATTGCCGCCTCTGCCTCGATGCCTCCCACGCCCCAGCCGAACACGCCGAGCGCATTCACCATCGTGGTGTGCGAATCCGTGCCCACCACGGAATCCGGATAAGCTTCCACCCTGCTTCCCGAAGGCATTGCGCAAACAACGCGAGCGAGATATTCAAGATTCACTTGATGGCAGATGCCCGTATCCGGCGGCACGACCTTGAAATTCTGAAACGCGGTCTGACCCCAGCGCAGAAAGGCGTAGCGTTCGATGTTTCGCTGGAATTCCAGTTCGGCATTCAAACCAAATGCGTTTGCGCTGCCGAAGTTGTCGACTTGCACAGAATGGTCGATGACCAACTCGGCGGGGAATAGAGGATTGATTAGTCTCGGATTGCCGCCCATGCGTTTGATGGCCTCGCGCATGGTTGCCAAATCGACCACGGCGGGCACGCCGGTAAAATCCTGCAGCAGAACGCGCGCCGGCATGAACGCGATCTCTTTTTCCGGGGCTCCCGGTGTCCAGTTCGCCAGGGCGCGAATATCATCGGGCCGCACAAAACGCCCGTCCTCGCAGCGCAAAAGATTTTCGAGAAGGATACGGAGAGAAAACGGAAGCTTCGCCAGATGGCAGGAGATCCTTTTTTCAAGCAACTCGAGCCGGTGAATATCGAATGATTGCGCGCCAACGTTCAATTTGTCGCGCGTTCCGAAGGAATTCCCTGCGGCAATGGCCATTCTCGCCGTCCTTTCCGTCAGTTCATCAGCCCTTTATGATAACCGAAAACGATTCCTTACGGCGGATGGCCAGCTATACTGTTAAACACGTGAACATTGTTCTGATTTCGACTTACGAGCTGGGCCGTCAGCCATTTGGGCTCGCATCGCCTGCAGCCTGGCTCCGCAAGCGCGGGCACGAGGTCGCCTGCCTCGATCTTTCGCGTCAGTCGCTCGACGAATCGGCGGTTCACGAAGCTGGGTTGGTCGCCATTTACTTGCCGATGCACACAGCCACACGTCTGGCTGCAAAACTGATCCCGGTCTTGCGCGAATTGAATCCCCTCGCTGAACTGTGCTGCTATGGCCTGTACGCGCCGATGAACGCGGACTATCTGCGAGCGCTGGGCGTCGCGACCATCCTCGGCGGCGAATTCGAGCGCGAACTCACTCAACTCGCTGAGCGCCTGAAAACCCGCATGAATGGCTCTGATCCATGCAAGGCTTTGGCATACGCAGCTCCTCTTGTGTCCTTGGAACGCCTCACCTTCGAAGTTCCAGACCGTTCGGAAATGCCATCCATCGACAAGTACGCCCATCTCATTGTTCCGGGCGGCGGATTCCGCCTCGTCGGTTCCACGGAAGCCAGCCGTGGCTGCAAACATCTTTGCCGCCATTGCCCAATCGTACCGGTTTATAAAGGGGTCTTCCGAATCGTCAGTCGCGACGTCGTGATGCAGGACATTCGAAATCAAGTGGCCGCCGGCGCGCAGCACATTTCCTTCGGCGATCCGGATTTTTTTAACGGCATTCGTCACGCGATGGAGCTTGGCGAAGAATTTCACCGTGAGTTTCCCAATGTAACTTACGACGTGACTATAAAAATCGAGCACTTGAAGAAATACGAGGCGCACCTGCCAAAGCTGAGAGACACCGGCTGTCTCTTCGTCATCAGCGCGGTGGAATATCTGGATGACGCTGTGCTCCGCGCTCTCGACAAGGGCCATACGCGCGAAGATTTCCTGCATGTCGTTCACGCTTTCCGAGCTCTCGGCATGATTCTTCACCCCACGTTCGTGCCTTTCACCCAATGGACGACACTGGACAGTTATCTCGATCTGCTGCGGGTGATCCATTCCGAATCACTGGTGGAAAATGTTGCCCCGATCCAGCTTGGCATCCGCCTGCTGATCCCCGAAGGTTCGCGTCTGCTCGAATTGGAGGAAGTTCGGCGGAATATCGGCACTTTTGATCCGGAATCGCTCTTCTACCCCTGGAAGCATGCCGACCCTCGCGTGGACGTTCTCAGCGGGACGGTGCAAGCCATCGCGGCCGAGGGCGATCGCAGAAAAGAATCTCGTCGCGCGGTCTTCGAGCGAATCTGGAAAGCAGCACACGCGGCCGCGGAACTCCACGCTCCTGTTCTTTCTTTATCGCGAGAGACCGCAGCCATCCCTTTTCTCAGCGAGCCGTGGTATTGCTGCGCCGAACCAACACGCGAACAGTTTGTTTCGATTGGCGAAGTCTCGAAAAAGATAGAAGAACCGATGCCGGCCACCGGCAGTTGCGTCTAGTGAAAAGCCCGGCGCGCCTTCAAAATAAAAATGCCGCGACTCCTCATCTTCACCGCCAAGCTTGGCTATCAAACGCGCAGCTTCGACGAAGCAGCGCGCAAGCTCGGCGTCCAGCTAGTGTTTGTCACGGATCGTTGCCGCCAACTCGAGGATCCCTGGGGGGATCGCGCCATCCCCGTTCATTTCGAATCGCCGGACGCGGCAGCTCATGCAGTACTGCAAGCAGTGCGCGATCAACATCACACCATCGATGGAATTCTTGCTCTCGGCGACCGTCCGGCCGTTGCAGCGTCCCACGTCGCGCGAGGGCTGGGGATTCTCTACAACCATCCCGCCGCCGTCGAAGCTTGCCGCAGCAAATTGCGCATGCGGGAAGTCTTTCGCGCAGCCGGTCTGCGCGTACCGTGGTTTCGCTCTGTCTCGCTCAGTCCCACGCCGGAGCCATCTCTGCTCGGCATTGTGTATCCTTGCGTCGCAAAGCCGCTTTCGCTTTCCGCCAGTCAGGGCGTGGTGCGCGCAAATTCCCGCGAAGAATTTATAACCGCTGCCACCCGAATCCGCCGCCTGCTGGACTCGCCGGAAATCCGCGCGACCCGCGAACCGAATCTCGATCAAATGCTCGTCGAAGGATACATACCGGGAAGGGAAGCGGCGGTGGAAGGCCTGCTAACGGATGGCAAGCTGCGCGTCCTCGCCATTTTTGACAAGCCCGATCCTCTGGAAGGTCCATATTTCGAAGAGACTATCTACATCACGCCCTCGCGCCTTGCCGATGTGCAGCAGCGTGAAATCGAACATTGCGCCGTGGATGCAGTTCGCGCTCTCGGTCTCTCGCAGGGTCCCGTTCACGCGGAATTCCGTGTAAATGAGGATGGCGTCTGGCCATTGGAAGTTGCGCCGAGGCCCATTGGCGGCCTCTGCGCGCGGGCGCTACGATTTGCGCCGGATGCAGCAAGCGAAAACATCGGCCTCGAAGAATTGTTGTTGCGCCACGCTCTAAGGCTGGCAGGCAGCGATTGGCCGCGCGAACAATCCGCCAGTGGCGTGATGATGATTCCCGTCCCCAAGAGCGGAGTCCTCGAAAAAATCGCAGGCGAAGACGCGGCCCATAAGGTCACTGGAATTAGCGCACTTGAAATCACGGCACGTCTGCACGACTACATCGCCGCTTGGCCCGAGGGTTCAAGCTATTTAGGTTTTTTGTTCGCAACAGGAAGAACTGCCGAAGAAGTGGAAGAAGCCATCCGCACGGCCCACGCTAAGCTGCATTTTGAGCTGAGGCCGCGCCTGCCCGTCGAGCATCCCGCAACGGGCCGCTTGCCTTCCGTGGCTGATTAACTGGGATTTGGGCTTGTGGGCGGGGCCCTTTCAGGGTAAACAAGCCCCGCGCCTACAGGGTTAACCTTTGGCTTTGGGAGCTACGTACCCTTCCGGAAGTCTGGCGCCTTCGCCGAAGAAGAATTGCTCCAACTGCTCGCCCATTATTTTTTGTGAATTGGGGTCAATGGGATTGAGCCGGTACTCATTCATGATCATCTTGGAGTGCTCGATCCAAAGTTTCCAAGCATCTTTCGAAACATTTTCGAAGACTCGCTTCCCCAGCTCTCCGCTCCACGGCACGCGGTCGAGCCCCGGCAATTCCTTGCCGAACTTTACGCACATCACCATGCGTGTCCCGGGCTTGACGGGCTCGCTTGGGGCCGGTGCGGGATCGCAAGACTCATTTGCCATTCGAATCACCTCGTCGAGATTGCCAATTCTCAACATACTGCAACTTCGAGGAATTGCCTAGTGTGGTCCGCCATTCGGGAAAGGTTCGCGTTTCGTTCATCAATTATTCATGACCCGTACTGCATAAAGGTGGTTTGCAGAGACGGCGAACCAGTGTGACAATACAACTATGCGAAAACCGCTCATTTTAGCGCTTACATCAATCGCGGCTGGGATGATTGTGCTTGGCTATGCGCAAGCACAACAGACTCCCCCGCCTAGCACTCCACAGACTCCTCCTGCGAGCTCTACACAGACTCCGGGAACAACGACTCCCAAGCCGCCAGCGGCCAAACCAGGCGCGACAACGGCAAGAAAACCCACATCCACCGTTCTGACACTCAAAACCCAGAAAGAAAAAGCAAGTTACGCCATCGGTTTGAATATCGGAAAAAGCATGCACAAGGACTCTGTCGATGTTGACCCGGCCATTGTCTTGCGCGGCATGAAAGATGGACTGGCCGGTAACAAACCCCTCCTGACGGACGACGAGGCGCGAGCCACGATGGTTGCGCTGCAGGCCGACCTCCGCAAAAAGCAGGAAGAGAAAATGCTCGTGCAGGGAGAAGCCAACAAAAAAGAAGGCGAAACCTTTCTCGCCGAAAACAAAACGAAAGAAGGCGTCGTGGCGCTCCCCAGCGGCCTTCAATACAAAATCCTGAAAGAAGGTACGGGTCCGAAGCCCACTGCCACAGACACGGTTGTCTGCAACTACAAGGGCACGCTCCTCGATAACACGGAGTTTGATAGCTCGTACAAGCGCGGCCAGCCAGCGACTTTCCCGGTGACCGGTGTTATCAAGGGCTGGACGGAGGCGCTGCAGCTCATGCCCGTCGGCTCAAAGTGGCAGCTCTTTATTCCGTCCGATCTTGCCTATGGCGTGCGCGGAGGCCCTGGCGGCGGCATCGGTCCAAACGCTACCCTGGTCTTCGAAGTCGAGCTGATGTCTATTCAGCCCAAGGCTCAAGTTCAGGCCCCGACGAACCCGGCCGCGAGTCCGAAGCCAAACCAAAACCAATAGAATTGTTCTCAATTGCTCAGATGCCTCGCCGAGGGGAACTTGGTCTCGGCGAGGCTTCCTTTTCCCAGTCATTCGTAGCTCAAACGAAGTAGCCAGCATCCCGCCATCCTCCAGTGTTGAACCGTTTGAACTAAGCCATTCACGTGTTTTCTTAGCCCGAAACGTTTATGATGGATGCCTTTAATGCACGGTTTGGGGTGCCGCGCTTTTGGCTAAAATCACCACGCTCTTCTGGGACATCGGCGGAGTCATTCTTACCAACGGCTGGGACCGCGGCTCACGCCGCGAGGCTGCCACTGCTTTCAACTTCGATTACGAAGAATTTCAAGATCGGCACGATCTTTCCTTCCCCGCGTTTGATTCCGGCCAAATTACGCTGAATGAATATCTCGACCGCACTCTGTTTTACCGCGCGCGTTCGTTTACGCGTGAAGAATTCACCGCTTTCATGTTCGCCCAGTCGAAAGAATATCCTGAAACCCGCGCCGTCCTTGCCGACGCCGCCCGCACCGGCAAATACTTTATCGGTTCCATCAACAACGAGCCCTTCGAGCTCAACCAGTACCGCATTGAGGCTTTTAACTTACGCCGAGACTTTCTCGTTTTCTTCAGCTCCTGCTATGTACGTTCGCGCAAGCCCGAAGAGACCATCTTCCGCGTCGCCCTGGAGGTCACGCAGCGACCGCCGGAGCAATGCGCCTTCATCGACGACCGGTCGCTCAATCTGGAGAGCCCCCGCCGTCTGGGGTTTAACGTGATTCACTATGAAAATGCGCAGCAACTGCGTTCCGAGCTGCGAAATCTCGGCGTTGAGGTATAGTTCCCTGCGCCGTTCTTAGGCGCGGCAAATGCGCAAACGAGTTGAGGAACCCATGGCTGAGGAAACCAACCGATCTGGAAGTCTTTACGGCGGCACGGCAGAACCCTGCGCCGTCGTGTTGTTTGGCGCTTCAGGCGACCTGGCCAAGCGCAAAGTGATCCCGGCGATGTTCGATCTCGCCAACCACAATTCTCTGGGCTCACGCTACGTGATCATCGGTTTCGCCCGCACAACGATGAGCGACGAAAACTTTCGGGCCACCACCGGCGAAGCCGCAAAGACCATGTCGGAGATCGGCCCGGTCGACCCGAAGCAGTGGGATGAATTTGCTTCCTGTCTCTACTACCACTCCGGCGATTACTCTGATCCGCAGGCTTATGAGCAACTCGCAAAGCGTCTGGCCCAACTCGAAGCCGATAAGAAACTTGGCGGCAACCGGCTGTTCTATCTCTCCACGCCTCCGGAAGTCTATCCCCACATCGTCGAGCAACTTGGCCGCGCCGGCCTCTCGCGTCCCGCATCGCCGAACTCTTGGGTGCGCATCATTATCGAGAAGCCGTTTGGCCGTGATCTCGCCACCGCTAAAGAACTGAACAAGATCGTTCTCAATGTTTTCGAAGAACGGCAGGTCTATCGCATCGATCACTATCTCGGCAAAGACACCGTCCAGAATTTACTGGTTCTTCGCTTCAGCAATGGTATTTTCGAGCCTCTGTGGAACCGCAACTACGTCGACTGCGTGCAAATCACGGCGGCGGAAACACTCGGTGTGGAGCGGCGTGGCGGGTTTTATGAAACGACTGGCGCGCTTCGCGACATGATCCAAAGCCACGTCCTCCAACTCACTTCCCTCGTGGCCGTCGAGCCGCCCGCGTCCTTCGACGCCACCTCCGTCCAAAACGAAAAGCTCAAGGTCCTCCAGTCCATTCGTCCGTTTGATTTGGAGATGGTCGCGCAATCCGTGGTCCGCGGCCAGTACGCGCCGGGGCAGCTGGATGGCAAGCACTTACCGGGGTATCGCGAGGAACCGGGAGTCAGCCAAACATCTCGCACGGAAACATTTGTCGCCGCTCGGTTGTTGATCGACAATTGGCGCTGGGCCGGCGTGCCCTTTTACTTGCGCACCGGCAAACGTCTCGCCACGCGCAGCACAGAAATCATGATTCAATTCCGCTGCGCTCCGCACATCGTGTTCCGCGACCGTGCCATCGAGCCGAACCGTCTCATTCTCAACATACAGCCCGAAGAGGGCATCTCCGTTTCCTTCGGCGCCAAGCGTCCAGGAACTGAGATGCGCATCGGAAACGTCAACATGAACTTCAGCTACAAGGAAGGTTTTGGCGAAGCATCGCGCAGCGCTTATGCCACGTTGGTCAACGATTGCCTGCGCGGCGACGCTACACTTTTCGATCGCGGCGATAACGTGGAGGCCGCGTGGTCTCTCGTCGATCCTATTCTCGACGTATGGGGCGCTGCGAGAACCGCCAAGGTCCCCGAGTATCCCGCGGGAAGCTGGGGCCCGCACGAATCCGATCTGCTGCTCGAACGCGACGGCAGAAAATGGCTCAATCCATGATTTTGAGACTGGGTAGCGATATAGAGTGGCAGCATGACGGGGGGAATAGGTGATTCTTGCGGGCGACGTTGGCGGCACGAAATGCAATCTTGCGCTTTTCTCTGAAAAAGACGGCAAGCTCACGTCCGTCTTCAAGCAGCGCTTTGCAAGTAAAGACTTTGCGCAATTTGATCTGATCGTGCGCGAATTCTCGGTGCAGGCCGCCCCGCACCTTAAAGGGGATAAAGTTCGCGCAGCCGGATTTGGAGTCGCTGGTCCGGTCATTAACAATCGCGTGCGCGCCACGAATCTCCCGTGGACCGTCGATGCCGAAACGCTGGCAAGCGAATTAAATCTCGCCGATGTTGTGCTGATGAACGATTTGGGCGCCACCGGTCATAGCATCGAGCATCTCGCTCCCGAAGAATACTGCGTCCTGAATCCCGGCGAGCCCGAACATGGCGGAACGCGTGCTCTCCTTGCAGCCGGCACCGGCTTGGGCCAATCCATCCTCGTGTGGGATGGCTCCCGCTACCGCGTTGTGCCATCCGAAGGGGGCCATTCTGATTTCGCGCCGCACACCGAACAACAGATCGAACTGCTCCGCTACATGCGCCGCCGCTATCCGCAAGTCAGTTGGGAACTCATCCTGAGCGGCCGCGGCTTCCGCACCCTTCACGAGTTTCTCAATCCCAGCGTCATCCATCGTTCCTTCGAGGATCCAGGCATGGATCCCGCACCAGAAATCACAAAGCTCGGGCTCTCCAAAGAGTGCCCCGTCTGCGCCGACACTCTCGATCTCTGGACCGCTATCTATGGCGCCGAAGCGGGCAATCTCGCACTAAAAGTTCTCGCGCTCGGTGGCGTCTACGTCGCTGGCGGCATCGCCGTAAAAATCATCGAAAAGATTAAGGATGGCACTTTCTTCGAAGCGTTCCGCGACAAATGGAAATTCGAAAGCATGCTGGGCAACATACCCGTGTCCGTCATTCTCAATGAATCCGCTCCGCTACTCGGCGCCGCTTACGAAGCACTCGCTTCGCTTCCGCCACGTTAGGTTTCCTTCCGCTCGGGTGTCGAAGAAACATTCCATCAAACTTCCTGTCACTTCAGACGATGGAACCACGGGGAGAGCAGACTGAGGTCACGCTGCGCCACTCGGGTGTGCCGGACCACGAGATGGGTCGTATGCACAAGGACGGCTGGGCATGGGTTCTTTCGGCGCTTGGGGAGGGGATTGCGGCGCGGCGTTCGGCTTCCTCGTAACGCAAGAATCGGCGCTCTGGTGAGCGTGATATCATCAACCCTGAAGGACCGGGAGGCGCCATGGGCGACCAACGGGGCAACAAGACAATCTACGAAGAACGAATCGTTCGAGATCGCAAAATTTGCGGAGGCGATCCCGTTTTCAAGGGGACACGCGTAACGCTGCGGACCGTTCTAGCTAGTTTGGCTACCGGCGATATCGCCTCGGAGATCCTCGCCGATTTTCCGAGTCTGAAGCCAGAAGACATCCAAGCGGCCATAGCGTTTGCCGCCGCGTCCGCGGAGGAAGATCTGCCAGTGACTGAAGTCCCGCGTATTCGATGAAAATCAAGCTGGACGAGAATCTTCCTTCTGGTTTGGCGATCCCTTTGGGAAGACTCGGTCACGAAGTTCACACCGTTCACGAAGAAAATCTTACTGGCCGAGCAGATCGCGAAGTCTGGGAGGCAGCGCGAGTAGAATCGAGATTCCTAGTCGCTCAGGATCTCGACTTCTCTGATTTGAGACACTTCTCTCTCGGATCGCACCACGGCATTCTCGTGCTCCGATTACGCTCAGCAGACCGAAAGAGCTGTTGGCAAGAGTCGAGGAGATCTTTCAGACAGAGAATGTGAGTGGCTGGGCGGGTTGTTTTGTTGTCGCTTCGGAGCGTAAAATTCGATTGTTGAAGCCGCCGAACAAGCAGAATTCCTGAGCTTCGCCGCAAGGAGCAAGTCATGAGCAGTGCCGTAACAACCCAAGTCACCGAACTGCAAAACTACATCAATGGCGGGTGGCGCCGTCCTTCGTCCGCCGAGTTTTTCGACGTCACCAACCCGGCTACCGCCGAACTTCTTGCCCGCACGCCAATGTCCTCTCCCGCGGAGGTGGATGCGGCCGTTCAGGCTGCCGCGGATGCTTTTCCCGCGTGGCGCCGCACCCCTCCCGGCGAGCGCGTTCAATATCTCTTTAAACTGAAAAATCTTCTTGAAGAGCACATCGACGAACTCTCGCGTCTCATCACGCTCGAAAACGGCAAGACCTTCGGCGAAGCCAAAGCGGAATTGCGCCGGGGCATCGAAAACGTCGAAGTCGCGTGCGGCATCCCCATGATGATGCAGGGGTACAACTTGGAGGACGTCACGCCCGGCGTTGATGAAATGCAAATTCGCCAGCCGCTCGGCGTCGTCGCTGCGATCGTTCCGTTCAATTTTCCGGCGATGATTTCGTACTGGTTCCTGCCGTACGCCATCGCTTGCGGCAACACGTTTGTGCTAAAGCCTTCCGAGCGCGTCCCGCTGAGCATGATTCGCGCTTTCGAACTTTTGGAAAAAACCGGCCTCCCCAAGGGCGTCGTCAATCTCGTCAACGGCGGCAAAGATGTTGTCAACGCGCTCTGCGATCATCCGCAGGTGCGCGCCATTAGTTTCGTTGGTTCCACACCGGTCGCCAAACACGTTTACGCGCGCTCAGCCGCAAGCGGCAAGCGCATGCAGTGCCAGGGCGGCGCGAAAAATCACGTCATCGTCCTGCCCGACGCCGATATGGATCTCGCCACGCAAATCATCAGCGACAGCGCCTTCGGCTGCGCCGGACAACGCTGCCTAGCCGTGAGCGTTGCCGTCACTATTGGCGACGCGCAAAAAACATTTCGCGATTCCATCGCCCATTCCGCCTCAACTCTCAAAGTCGGCTATGGCCTCGAACCGGGTGTACAAATGGGCCCGGTAATCTCGAGCGACAGCAAGCGCCGCATCGAATCTTTGATCTCGGCTGGGGTGGGCGAAGGCGCGAACGCGATCCTCGACGGCCGCAATACCAAGATTCCCAATCACGAATCCGGCAGCTTCCTCACTCCCACTGTTCTCGATGGCCTGCCCGCGTCTAGCCAGCTCGCCAACACAGAAATTTTCGGTCCCGTTCTCAGCCTGGTGCACGCCAACTCGATGGACGAAGCGATGGACTTTCTCCGCCGCAGCCCTTACGGCAATCAAGCCTCGCTCTTCACCACCAACGGCGCCGCCGCCCGCCGCTTCCGCTACGAAGCCCCCGCTGGAAATATCGGCATCAACATCGGCGTAGCCGCACCCATGGCCTATTTCCCCTTCAGCGGCTGGAAAGAAAGTTTCTTCGGTATCCTGCACGGCCAAGGGCGCGACGCTGTCGAGTTCTACACCGAATCCAAAATCGTAGTCGAGCGCTGGTCGCGCCAGGAGACTCGCAAGTTCTAATGCCGAGCGCTTCCCGGCGACGCGATGAATGAAGCTGAGAAAATCTGCGGCGAAATACAAAAGGCGTTGCCGAGAATCAGCCCCGGAACCCTGCGATTTTGGGGAGTGTGGTTTGGCAGGCCGTACGACAATTTCCATAGAATTGTAGCCTCTGAATACAATCACGATGTTCTGCGGCTACGATTTAACGAAGATGAGCAGTTAACGGTGTGGTTCCCGTCCGGTCTGACGTTGAATAATTTTGTGTTTCAAATCGAGGATGCCCAGCGAGTTTTGTGGGAATGGTTTTACTACGGTCGTCCCAAAACGCCGGCGAATCGTTCCTTCTACGATTTCGTTAAGACTCCTGAAACCATAGTCGCAAGCTCAAATGTGGACTCCTTCGTGCCCAACTTGAAAACGGATTCTACGTTACCAGCGGCTGAAATTCTCTCGATGCGTATCAACGTCAAATCGCCGTAGTAGAAGTTGAATCTTGCTTCGCCATTTTTTCAGGACCTTCTCAATGACTACTAAGCCATTGCACCTTAACGTCCACGAACAAATCGAATGCGCGCATACGCTCGCCTCGAACTTCTATACCGATCCCTCGATCCTGGAAGCCGAGAAGGACCGCATCTTCCGGCGCACCTGGCAACTGGTCGGCACGCTCAACACTCCTTGTGGAGAAGTGAACGGCGCAAAACGCACGATCGCGGATCCCGAGACCTTCTTCACAACCGACGTTGTCGGTGAACCCGTCGTCGTTGTGCGCGACAAGCAAGGCGCGCTGCGCGCCTTCAGCAACGTCTGCCGCCACCGCGCCGGCCCTATCGCGCAAGGCAGCGGCTGCAAAAATGTTCTCCGCTGCGGCTACCACGGCTGGACTTACACGCTCGATGGCCGCCTCATCGGCACGCCCGACGTCGAAGGCGTCGAGTTCTTCGACCGCAGCACCATGGGCATGGTGCCGCTGCGGCTGGAAACTTGGGAGCAGCTCATCTTCGTCAACTTCGATCCAAACGCCGAGCCGCTTTTCGTCTCCCTCGGCAAGATTCCCGAACAAGCCCGCGGCTTCCAGTTCGAAGGCCTGCAATCCGTCGAGCGCCGCGACTATGTGATCGACTGCAACTGGAAGGTTTACGTCGACAACTATCTCGAGGGCTACCACATTCCCATCGCTCACCCCGGCCTGATGCGCGAAATCGATTACTCGCAATACCGCACCGACACTTATCGATACTATTCCCAGCAATTCGCTCCCATTCGCGCTATGAAAGCAGAGGACGCGGGCGAGCGCTTCTACGCGCCCGGCAGCGGTCTTCAGGAAGCGTTGTATTTCTGGATTTTTCCCAATCTGATGCTTAACATTTATCCCGACAATCTCTCGACCAATTTAATTGTTCCGCTGGCGCACGACAAAACGCTGACCATCTTCGAATGGTTCTTTCACGAGCCGCATTCCGAAAAAGTTCGCGACCGCATCCAACGCGCCGTGGCTTTTAGCGATGAAGTTCAGCAGGAAGACATCGACCTCTGCAGAAATGTCCAGCGTGGATTGAATTCTTCGACCTATGACCGTGGCCGCTACTCCGTCAAACGTGAAAATGGTGTGCACCACTTCCATATGCTATTGAGTGAATTTCTCTCTAAACTGTGAAAAGTACTAAAGGGCCGGTAGAGCAGGGAAAAGTTGTGAAGAACTGGGGCGTCTCAGTTTCGCGAACTCATCGCTAGAGGCTGTGCCACCCGCCCCGTCGAGTCTCGGACCACGAACTCAGGTTCGATCGCGATCTCCGGAACATACTCCTTGCGCTCCTCAATCTCGCTCACCAGCGTCCGCGCCGCAATCTCTCCCATCCGTACCAGTGGCTGCCGCACCGTCGTCAAGCCAGGGTTCGCAAACGCGGCTCCAGGAATATCATCAAAACCCACGACCGACACATCCTGAGGTACGCGCAACCCCGCTTCGCGCAGCGCCCATATCGCCCCAATCGCGGATATATCGTTGTACGCAAAGAGCGCCGTGAACGGCACCCTCCTCGCGAGCAGTTCCTTCGTAACCGGGAACCCCACTTCCGGCGTCGAAACCTTGCTCTCGATTCGTATTGTCAGCTCCGGCCGAATTCGAATTCCCAGCTCCGCCGCCACTTCGCAAATCGCATTCCACCGCTCTTCGGAGTCCGAGCTGAAAATCTGCCCCTGCAAAAACGCAATTTCTTTGTGCCCTAGTTCTTTCAGATGCTGCAGCGCGAACCGCGCCGCGCGTTTATGATCCAACACGATATTCGTCACGCCCGTAATTTGGCGGTGTCCCGCCACAGCCACCGTCGGCAGCGATGGTTCGGTCAAAATGGAAGTGTCCACAGTGATGAATCCCTCGACGCCCCGTTCCACGAGCATCTGCGAATACGTTTGCAGTAGCTTGGGATCATGCCGGTGGACCACCGTCAGAAAAAAGTAACTTTGCCCGGTCAGGTATTTCTCGATCCCGCTGATCACTTGCGACCCATACGCGTCGCCAATCTCTTCCGCAATCACGCCGATCGTGAACGTGCGCCGCATTCGCAGCGTCCGCGCAAAAAAATCCGGCCGGTATTTTAATTCCTGCGCGGCTGCAAGGATGCGCTGTTTAGTGTGTTCGGGGATCGACCTCGCGGCCGGAGAATTGTTCAGCGTTGCGGAGACAGTTCCGGCGGCCAGCCCGAGATGGTTCGCCACCGTCTTCAGCGTTACTTTTTTGTTCTCTCTACGCGGACTGGCGTTCTTCTTCTGCGTCGGTGTCATGGACACGCCCTCGACAATTTCTCGCAGTGTTCGACTCGCACTGCTGCACCTGCTGGTCCGTGCCTGCTCCGGAACCCAGCGAATTACCGTGCCGCGAGTATAGCAGGGACGAGGCCTAATGCACCCTGGCAGCGGCCTCTCCGGCAGCCTCTCCTCAAATCGCACGTTCGCTCGCGGCAAGCGCCCCTTGCGCTAGAATAAGTCAAATGTTTGGCTACCGCTCTCGCCTCTCCGCTCTACTAATCCTTTCCGTCCTCCTGCTCCTGAGTTCCGCAACGTCGCGACCATCGCTCGCGCAGAGCACGACAGTTCCTCTTCCACCATCGGCCAAATTGCCGCCGCCGAAAATCGACCGCCCCGGCTTCTCGCCAATCCCGAAATTCAAAGACATCGCACAGGACGTGGGGCTGACGGCATCCCACATCTCCAGCGGCGAAAAACGCTACATCGTGGAATCCATGAGCGGCGGCGCAGGGCTCTTCGATTGCGACGACGACGGACGTCTCGACATTGTCCTTGTCAACGGTTCGACGGTTGACCGCTACCTAAAAGGTGGCGACCCCATGGTCACGCTCTATCATCAAGAGCCCGACGGCACCTTCAAAGACATCACCAAACAAGCTGGCCTCACGCGCCTCGGCTGGGGCATGGGCGTAGCCGTCGCCGACTATGACAACGACGGCAAGCTCGACCTCTTCGTCACTGGCTACGGCGGCAACGTCCTCTACCACAATCTTGGCAACTGCAAATTCGAAGATGTCACCGAAAAAGCCGGCGTTCGCGGCGGCGGTTTCAGCACTGGCGCCGCCTGGGGCGATTACGATCGCGATGGCAACGTCGACCTCTTCGTCTCCCGCTACGTCCACGTCGATCTGGCCCACATGCCCGCCCCCGGCAGCAACAAATTCTGCCTATATAAAGGATTGCAGGTGCAGTGCGGCCCCTGGGGCCTCGAAGGCGAGAGCGATCTTCTCTACCACAATCGCGGCGACGGCACTTTCGAGGAAGTTTCCGTGAAAGCCGGCGTTCACAACCAAGTTGGCTACTACGGCCTCGGCGTCATGTGGTCCGATTACGACAACGACGGTTGGCCCGACCTCGTCGTCGCCAACGACTCCGTCCCCAACTATCTCTATCACAACAATCGCAACGGCACTTTTTTCGACGTGGGAATGCTCTCCGGAGTTTCCCTCAGCGGCGACGGCACGCAGCTCGGCAACATGGGTGTCGACTTTGCCGATTACGACCACTCCGGCCGCTTCAGCCTCTTCATCACCACGTTTCAGGAGCAGCCCAAAGCTCTCTGGCGCAACACAGGCGCAAACGGCCTCGAAGACGTAAGCTGGCCCTCCGGTGTTGGACGCCCGAGCTATCAGGACGTCTGTTGGGGCACCAGCTTCTTCGACATGGCCAACACTGGTTGGCTCGATCTCCTGATCGCCTGCGGCCACGTCTACCCGCAAATCGATACGCTGGAAAACAGCCCGCACTACCGCCAGCCAATCTTTCTGGAGCGCAACAATCGAAACGGCACCTTCGATGAAGTGGGGAAAGAAGCCGGACTCGCGGACTTGCCACTAAAATCGCGGCGCGGGGCAGCGTTCGGGGACATTTTTAACACTGGCAACGTCGACGTGGTGCTGGTCAACGTCGGAGAGCCGCCAAGTTTGCTGCTCAACCAGAACAACGATGGTAATCACCGCGTTCTGTTCAAATTGATCGGCACGAAGAGCAATCGCGCCGCCATTGGCGCTCGCGTAACCATCCACGCTGCCGGAGTCCGCCAAGTCGCCGAAGTCCGCGGTGGCGGAAGCTATCTCTCCCAAAACGATCTCCGCCTCCACTTCGGCCTCGGTAAATCCACAAAAATCGACACAGTAGAAATCCGCTGGCCCAGCGGCAGAGTCGAAACCCTGGAAAACGTAGCCGCCGATTTGACCTATACAATCGTGGAAAGCTCCGGCATCCGCGACACTAAACCGCTCCCGCCTCCAGGGGCCCCGGCCCTCCCGGCTGCAAATCACTAAACGCCTTTGTTCCAAAGCCGAAGCTAAAAGCTCCCAAAACAAATGCTTTTGGCGACAACTGGGGGATGGGTCGCGGTTGCTAGCTTGCATTTGGATGAGGTTCTTTATACCCGCAGAATAAACAAGGGCTTTGCAAGTGACCGATATACATTACTGAGCAAAAATATTTTCTGTGTATTGTAGTTTTCATGTTCCGATCCCCCGAGAGGAGCGTCAGCATGTCTCCGTCGATGGCCAAAACTGTGCCGCCGTCCAATTCCACCACCGACCTGTAGGTGGGTTCGGAAATATGCACGGCAACGTGAACCACATCTGCAATATCGAGCCTCCCCTTCCATTTTTCTCGATGCACTGTCGTTCTCCCCGTGTCTTCTTTTTGTAGCATGATAGAATTCGGCGCAGCAAAGCTATAGACATGCCTCCAAATGACCCCAAGAAGCGCGAAGCGCTGCTAGAAACCTTGAAGAAACTTGCTGATCCCCCGGCTATTCCCATGGGGTCTCTCGGGGAAGCTTACGAAATGTTCAAGCAGATCGAAGCTGACCTGAAAACCGCTGAAGATGACCCCGAACTCTACAACGTCTTAATGCTCGTGCGAACAAAACTCAAGGAGGTTATGGAAGTCCGCGCCAGAGAATTGGGCAAGTCGGACGACTGGGCGCTCGCTATGAAGGGGCATGACGCGCTGTTTATGCTGCGCCCGGTCTTGCGCATTTTGGACAGGGAGCGAGACCCCGCCCCCGAAGATGCCCAGAAGTACATCGATGCACACCGTGTATTGTCGGCCGAGCAGCGCGACGCGCTTCAATACTGTGAGAGTATTGGGGGCATTCACCTGCCACGCCCTGAAGTACTCGAAGCCGAACTTCGCTGGAATAGTATTCGTCGTGGAAGTATTTTGAGACTAATTCCCAACCCTGGACTTGCCCGAACGTGGTATGAGCGCTTTATAGCAATTCTTCCTGGATTGATGCTTGCAGTGGGACTTGCATTCGCAATTGAAAACGAGGCATGGGCCACTGCGCTAGTGTTGCTCGTACTATTCTCAGTTGTCGTGGGCACCTGGACGCGCGATTTCGTGAGCTTCACGCGCAGATTCAAAAACCTTTCTTGATTCGGATTTTGATTTGACTTCGTTTTTCATTGGGCCAAAATGTTGATAGAGAGGAGTTTTACACAGAAAGGAATAGCTGATGAAGACTCTGTTTCTTGTGTGTGACAAGTGCCGCGCTGAAGTAGAGGTTGAACCTCTAGAAACATTCGGGTACAGGTCAATTTCCTGTAAGGAGTGCAGTGCGGAGCTTGTGTTTCAAAACTCGGAATTGCACGTACATGACGTTGCGGAATCAGCGGGTGGCGGATGGCCGGCCTTTCGATCCGCACTCCAGGGTGTGGGCCGCTCATCGCGCAAATAGCGGGCGGGTGGGCCACGCTTTTGATTTGGGTGGCGCACTCTCTGGGGTTTGGTCTTGCAAAGGGTACGGGTTTTGGCCTTCTCAAACCAGCTCGATCATTACCCGCCGCCGGGTGCCCCAGGTGTCGGTTTTACACCTGGGTCTTCCGCCTTAATGCATATAGTGACCTGCGCCCCTCGTTTACATGTAGGCCCTTGACACTGGCTCCGGGTATACCTAGTCTAAGAAATTATGGAAGTGCATCTTCCTCCCGAGCTACAAGCGAAAGTGGACCGAGCTGCGGCAGAGAACAACAGCGGGGCAGAGGAATACGTCAAACAGCTTGTGGAACACTACCTGGACCATGATGCGTGGTTCCGCCAGCAGGTGAAGAAGGGTTTGGACCAGCTCGACCGCGGCGAGTTTCTAACTCACGAGGAAGTTGGGGCGCGCATCGACAAAATGTTTCGCTCGTAAATGCAGATTCGCTGGTCACCTGCCGCCGTTGAAGACTTTCTCCGCATCATTGAATACATTCGTCAGGAAAATCCGCCTGCAGCACAACGCATCGCCAAGACAATCTATGAGAGCGCCGAGTCGCTGAGGTCTTTCCCCTATAAAGGTAGAACGGGCCGAGTGGCAGGCACGCGTGAACTTCCCTTGCCGCCGCTCCCCTTCGTGGTGGTTTACCGCATCTTGAAAGACGCGGTCGAAGTCGCGAATGTGGTTCACGGCGCGCAGCGATGGCCACCTCGAGATTGAACCAAACAGTCGTGTAAACCAGGCTTTTGTCTTGCTGAGGTGGCGAAGAAAAGCCTCTGTACCCTTGCGGTCATTTCTAACATCTGAGAAATGTCGCAATCCAGTGGCACCAGGGAGAAAACAATGTCCAGGAAACTCGAAGGGAAAGTTGCGCTCGTTACAGGCGGCTCGCGCGGTATTGGCGCCGCGATCGCGAAGCGTTTGGCAGCGGATGGAGCAAGTGTGGCCATTACCTACGCGAAAGAAGCCGGCGCGGCCTCTTCCGTGGTCAAAGCGATTGAAAAGGCCGGTGGAAAGGCGATCGCGATTCAGGCGGACGCCGTCAACGCCGATGCAGTGAAGGCCGCTGTGCAGAAGACGGTGGCCACGTTGGGCAGCATCGACGTGCTTGTGAACAATGCCGGCACGGCCCTCCCGAACTTATTCGAGCAGACTTCGCTCGAGGACATCGACCGCATGATGAACATCAACGTCCGCGGCATGCTCGTCGCGACGCAGGCCGCTCTGAAGGACATGAAAAACGGCGGCCGCATCATCAACATCGGCTCGTGCGTGGGGGAGCGCAACATGACGCCCGGCTTGGTGGCATACGCGGCCACGAAGGGAGCCGTCAAGATGTTCACGCAGGGGTTATCCAGAGAGGTGGGCAGCCGAGGCATCACCGTAAACAACGTGCAGCCGGGGCCGATCGACACGGATTTAAATCCCGCCTCGGGCGATTGGGCAGCGCCGCAGAAGGCCAACACAGTGCTTGGCCGATATGGCACTGTTGACGAAGTTGGGGCGTTGGTCGCGTTCGTTGCCAGTCCGGAGGCGGCATACATTACTGGCGCGAACCTGACCGTCGACGGAGGCACGAACGCCTAATATGAGCGCATACCTGATCTTCACACGCGAAAAAACGCTCGATCCGCAAGAACTGGCGGCCTATTCAAAGGAAGTGCCACCGACCCTAGCTGGGCACAACGCCAAAGTTCTCGCGCTTTACGGCAAGCACGAAGACCTTGAAGGGGTCGCCACCGAAGGTACCGTAATCCTTGAGTTCCCAAGCGCCGCGGAAGCGAATGCTTGGTACGACGGTCCCGCCTATCGCAAAGTGCGCGAGCATCGTTTTAAAGGGGCGACCTACCACGTCATACTAATCGAAGGCGCCTAAACTCTGCAGCATGATCCGTCACCCAGTCGTCGAAGGCTCGCGCCGGCACGCCCGTGGTGTCTGCAACCGTCGATGTGACGAACGCGGACTGCCCGAGTGCCGCAGCCCACGCATCGAGCAGCATATTCACCGCGACCAGCTGCCCGACCGTTAGCAGCTCACGCCGCGCCTGGTCAGGCGAGATCTCTTCGATACGCAGCGAGCGGCCGAGCACGCGGCCAATTGTGGACACCTGCTCGAATTGGCTTAGTGATTGAGGCCCGGTCAAAACATATTCTGCTCCGCCGTGTCCGTCCTCGCACAGCACGCGGACCGCAACCGCCGCGATATCACGTTCATCAATCGGGGCCGTAGGTACGTCGAGATATGGCCAGCGCACCACATCTCCCGCGCGAATCTGGGGCGCCCACCAGCTCAGAGCGTTTGCGGCAAACATTCCGGGCCGCAAGAACGTCCACGCAAGCCCCGAGGTCTTGATCAACATCTCGATTTGCTCGACCATTGCTCTGAGTGGATTGGGCTGTTGGAAAAGCGGGTGTGCCGTTTTGATCGGAGCCGATAGGAAAACGATGTGCCGTGCGTGCCTCGTGATCCGCTCCAACGCAGGAGCAACAGCGGCCGGTGGGGCGGTCCACACCAGAAACACAGCTTCGACGCCATCCAGGCATGCATCAAGCGTTTCGGGGACAGTAAGATCTCCGCGCAGCACCTCGATCTGCGGCGGTAGGCTAACCGCGCCTGGGTTACGCGTCATCGCGCGGATTCGCGCGCCTCTAGCCGACAATTGAGAAAGCACTTGGCTGCCAACCGTGCCGGTCCCTCCAATTACGAGAATAGGATTCATGCAGGCCATCCTACGAGCGGAGCTCCAAGCGAATCAAGGCTGCCTGTCGGCCCCAAAATCTTCCTTCGTTTTTGCTTGACAAAACGTTATCCCATACGTATAGTAGCTTTTGGATAACGATTTGTCTTGTCCCGGTAGCGCCAGCATCCCTGCTGGCGTTTTTCTGTTTTACACCAAGTCCCGTTCCTAAGCTCTTTAGAATCCGCACTTACGAAAAACGTACCCGTAACCCTTTTGGAATCTGCACTTCCAAAACGCAGGACTTAAAGCGGCTCTGTTTACATCCTGCAGGAGCGGGGCGATGCCGCAACCGATAGAAGTTAAAAGCCAGTCCGAGCAACAGAGCTTGCCGCATCTGCATGGGCAAACTGCGCCCCGGTGCTTTGGCCGAA
>Ga0074044_10000387_pt1 | contig 43666 bp, 39 predicted proteins | sample BogForMeECP23OM1_FD_94443 | JGI IMG/M metagenome (GOLD analysis project Ga0074044, IMG submission 94443) | Bog forest soil microbial communities from Calvert Island, British Columbia, Canada - Bog Forest MetaG ECP23OM1 | ecosystem: Environmental > Terrestrial > Soil > Wetlands ...
ATGCGCGAAGCTGCGCGAGGGATGGGCAAGCCCGGCGCGGCGGCAGCCATCGCCGAAGATGCTCTAAGGCTGGTAGACTGACGTAGGCATACAAGCGACATACACATCCAATTTCGCTTCCTAAGGGTTGCTGAACACGAGTCCCCATGCGACGCAACACGCTTTTGATCGATGCCGACGACACGTTGTGGGAAAACAACGTGTTTTTCGAAAAGCTGATCGAGGATTTCATCACCCTCGTCGAGCCGTGCGGCTACACGCGCGCGTACATCCGGCATATCCTGAATGAGACGGAACGCAAGAACATCCGCCAATACGGCTACGGAGTACGAAGCTTTGGCCGCTCGCTCGAAGAAACCTACCTGAAGCTTGCGGACCAGATGGTTCGCCGAGAAACACTTGCGCAAATTCATGGCCGCGTCATGGAGTTGGAACGCACGCCGCCGAAAATTCTCGATGGCGTCCCGGAAACGCTGGCCTATCTGACCGAGCGGCATCGCCTGATTTTGTTCACAAAAGGCGAGCCCGCGGAGCAAGCCGCGAAAGTCGAGCGCTCTGGTCTGCAGGGATTTTTTGAGTTCATTGAAATCGTGAGCGAAAAAGATCCCGAGACCTATGGCGGACTCGTACGCAAATACAAAATTGTAAAGTCGCAAGGCTGGATGATCGGCAATAGTCCGCGCAGCGATATCAATCCAGCACTAAAGATCGGACTCAACGCCGTCTACATTCCGCACCAGCATACCTGGCAGCTCGAACACGAACCCCTCATGGCGGGCGCGGGAAAGCTCGTGATCGTCCCGGCATTTCGCGAACTGCGCGGGCATTTTTAGTTCGACCTTTTGAGCCTCGGCGAATATCGAGTCGTGCGTGTCCCTGAGAAAAGCGGCAGCGGGGCTGCCGCACTCCAAATAGCGACCCGGTGAGTTTCCAATTTGGATGTTGGCAATGGCTGAGCTGCGCGCCAGTCTAATCTCTTCTGGCTCCCGTAAGGGACTGGCGCAGGCAAAGGAGATTTTTATGGCGACACCGAGCACTCTCGTTCGCACCGACTGGCGGCAGGAATGGTTTGAATTTGAGGACGCCACCTATCTGAATCTCGCGGGGCAATCGCCGATGCCGAAAGTTTCTCTGCGGGCCATCCAGTCCGCCGTCGAGGACAAGAAGCACCCGCACCACAGAGCGGATTCCGTCTTCTACGAAATCCCCAACCGCATTCGCACCAACATCGCCCAGCTCATTGGCGCCAAGCCGGAGGAAATCGCCGTCACCACCGGCGCCAGTGCCGGAGTGACGGCCGTCGCCTACGCCCTTGACTGGAAGCCTGGCGACGAAGTCATAACCGCCGCGCGCGAATTTCCGCTGCATTACACCATTTGGAAGCCCATGGAAGATCGCGTCGGGCTCAAACTGAAAATCGTCTCGCCCCGCGACCGCTTCTTAACAGCTGATGATCTCATCGCCGCGATGACCCCGAACACGCGTTTAGTCTCTGTGAGCCTCGTCCGCTTCGACGACGGCTCTCTTCTCGACGCCAAGCGCGTGGCGGCCGCATGCCATTCCCAAGGGGCCTTGTTGCTGCTCGATGTCAGCCAGTGCTGCGGCGCCGTTCCCATGAACGTCAAAGAGCTCGGTGCCGATTTCCTTGTTTGCGCAGGTTACAAATGGCTCCTCGGCCCCTTCGGCACGGGATTTTTTTGGATTAAGCACGAGCTGCTCTCCCGCGTTCGTCCCGCGCCCTTCTACTGGATGGCTGTCGCTGGTTCGGATGATTTCGCAAAGCTGAACTTCGCAGACCCCAAACCGGCGGACAGCGCCAAGCGTTGGGATGCTCCGGAATGGGCCAGCTATTTCAATTTCAATCTCGTGGGCCTCGACGCTTCGCTGGATTTCGTGCTGCGCATGGGGCCGGAAACCGTCGAGCGACACAATCGCTCTTTGATCGAACTGATGTATGAACGGCTGCCGAAGGATCGTTGTGTTCCAGCGAGCCCGCTGGATGCCGCGAAGCGCGGTCCTTACGGTTGTTTTGCGGCGCGGACGCCGGAGAAGACCGCCGAGCTCTATCATAAATTGCGGAATGAAAATGTAATTGTGAGTTTGCGCGAGGGAAATATTCGCGTGTCGCCTCATCTTTACAATACGGAGCGCGACATCGACCGCTTGATATCGGTGGTTACCGCATGACAGAAAATCCAAACTGGCCGCGAGTTGCTGTCGTAGGTGCAGGCGCGGTAGGTGGATACTTCGGCGGAATGCTCGCGCGCGCGGGCGCACCGGTGATGATGATTGGCCGCTCCGCGTTCGTCGATGCCGTGAAAAAGAATGGCCTGTTTCTCGACACGGTGCAATTCAAAGAGAGCGTGCGCGTCGAGGCTTCGACGGCATTAACCGATGTGCGCGGCGCGGAGGTCGTTCTCTTTTGCGTGAAAACGATCGACAATGCCGCGACGTCGCGCGCACTGGCGCCGCTGCTCGCCCCAGGGGCAATCGTCGTGAGCATGCAGAACGGTGTGGACAACGCAGAACAGATTCGCGCCGCATCCGGTATCGAGGCGCTTTCGGCGGTGGTTTACGTGGCGGCAGCAGTTCCCGAGCCGGGGCACGTGAAGCATGCGGGGCGTGGCGATCTCGTGGTGGGCCCGCGGAATGCGCGGAGCGAGCGATTCGCCGCGATGTTTGCGCGCGCGGGAGTCGGGTGCCGCACTGCGGAGAATATCGAAGGCGAGCTTTGGACCAAGCTGACGTGGAATTGCGCGTTGAATGCTGTCTCGGCGCTGGGGCGCGCGACGTATGGGCAGATCGCGGCAAGTCCCGATGCGCGGAAGCTGGTGGAAACGGCCGTTTACGAATTGCTGGCGGTGGCCAAGGCGGCGAATGTGCATCCGCCGGGATTTGAAGATCCGAAGGTAGCGCTGGCAGGATCGTTCAAGATCGCGACGCAGTTGGCGGACGCGTACTCTTCGACGGCGCAGGACATGATGCGCGGGAAACGCACAGAGATCGATTCGCTGAACGGGTATATCGCAAGGCGTGGTGCGGAGCTTGGCGTGCCGACGCCGGTCCATCATGCGCTGTACACGCTGGTGAAACTGGCGGAAGGAAGAATGTAGCAAGAGTGCAGGGCAATCGTAACTTCCCTTGGTGAAAGCTTCAGAGAAGGAATTAGTCTTCCAGATGAAACCCAGGGCTGAAGTTTGCGATTTGTTGAAACTTCTCGGACTCAGCACACTGATTTGTATTGCATTGGCGTCCGGGCTGCTCGCAATCCTTTCTCCCCAAAAGTCGAAGAAGCACTCATCGTGTACCGTTGGCAATGATTGACTCGATGTAATTTATAAGTTACAATACATCAGTGATCGAAATTCGCCACTACGTCAGCCCCTCTGGACGCGACATTTTCGACGAGTGGCTATCGCAACTGGAAGACGCCCGGGCGCAAGCGAAGATTGCCGTGAGAATTGACAGATTGGCAGTGGGCAACATGGGCGACTGCAAGCTCTTGCGAGACGGTTTGTGGGAATTGCGAGTCGATTGGGGGCCCGGCTACCGCGTCTACTACGCAAGAACTGGTAAAGAAACTCTTCTGCTTCTCTGCGGAGGCGATAAGCGAAGGCAATCGGCGGACATAGAACGGGCGATTGGATATCTGAGGGATTATAAGGGGAGGACCAGAATAAAATGAGACGCAAGACAAGCGTGCCCCATAGTGAGGCGATGATTCGGCGGCTTCGCAAGGACTCGGAATTCGCAGCGGAATATCTCAAGGCCGCTATCGAGGAATCCGACGAGCCGCGCGTTCTGCTCGTGGCCCTCCGTCATTTGGCGCAGGCACACGGCATCGCCAAAGTCGCTAAAGCCGCTGGAATAGAACGAGAGAGCCTCTACCGAGCCCTATCGGAAAAAGGAAATCCGCGATTATCCACGTTAGTCGCGGTCACCAAAGTTATCGGCCTACGGCTAACGGTCGAAAGCGCTCCGTGAATAAACCGAATCGACCCGCCATGACGAAGAGTTAGCGGTCGTCGCGGATTTTGAAGGGGATGTGGGCGATGACTTCGAGTTCGATGGGCGTACCGGATTTAGACCCGGGCTGGAATTTCCATTGGGCGAAGGCGGACTTGGCGTTGGCGTCGAGCTGGGGATCGAGGCCGCGAGCGACTTGAATGCTGTCGACGGAACCGTCGGCGCGCACGATGCCATACAGCACGACTTCGCCTTGGACGTTCTGCTCGACGAGATCTGGCGGAAACTTGGGATCGACTTTTCTGACTGGCACAGGCATGGCTAGCTCGGAAGAGGCGGAAAGAGCAGGGCCCGGGCCAGAGCCGAGTTCGGCGAAATGCAAAATCCAGCTGCCGCTGGCGCTGTTGATATTGGCCATGTTGACGGCAAGGGTGTAGACGCGCTTCGCGGCGAAAATTTGTTCCGGCTTTGCGCCGGGGGGAAGTGTCGCGAAGTTCGGAGGCCCGGTACGTTCGGGGGAGTCTTCGCTCTTGGAGTTAGCATCCGGCCGAGTCATCAACGCGCGCGACGACGGCAAGCTAAGTTTTGCATGCGAACTGCCCAAGCCAGAAACGCTGGCGTTTGGCTGCGGGTTTCCGCCGCTGATGCTAATGCCTATGGGACTCTTTCCTCCGCCGCTGCTCGCTGCAGCCGCGCCAGCACCGCCAGATGGATCCGCAGAAGCGTTCGCTAAGCCATCGGGCACGCCCGGCTTTGTGCCTTCGGGCGAAATGGAGATGCGCGCCGCGAGATTGCCTTGCGGCGGTTGAACATCCCCCTTTGGAGCCGCAGGCAAGGCGGACAGCGCGATGAGCGTGGCAGGGTTTCCGTTCGCTGCGGGCTGAGCGGCACCGATTTCAGGCGCGGCGACGGAGTCGCCGGTTTGCGCACGCTCGGCGACGCGTGGCGCGGCGCCCGCATTTAGATCGAGCTTGGGCCTAGCTGGAGCGTTGGGCGATGCCGCCAGAGACAGCTCAGCTGGCGTTTGCTCAAAATTGGGGACATCTGGCAACGGAGCTGACGTAACCGCGGCGACGTGATGCTGGCGGGGATGAAGTTTTGCAAGGGCTTCGGCGCTGATTTGAATATGCGGCCGCGCAGGAGCTGACGGAGCCTGCAACTGCACGATGTTGGGCATCTCGGGAAGAATTTTGGGCGCAAGCTGTGGCGCAACAGGATTTAGAAGAGTTTGCCGCGGATGCGTGGGATGCACGGGATCGGTAACGATGCGCTGGCGGGGATGAAATGCATCGGCGCCTTTAGGCGGAAGTGGTTTGTCCGGCTCGCCGTGTGAGACAATTTTGGGCTTTGCGGCGTGGATTTCGAGCGCCGGGAAATCTTCGATCGGTCCGGACCACGTGAGCTGCGTATTGTAGAAGGCCGAGTTATGCCGAACCGTCGTGGGAAGAAGCGAGAACGGAGATAGAACGAACACGACGTGCCATAGCGCCGCAGCGACGACCGCTCGCCAGGGCATGCGCCGCTCGACCCAGCAATCGCGGAAGTAGTCACCGCCGAGAAATTTTCCCGCTGTAAACGGGCCGGAAACGAGGGTGCGGAGGCTGCTCCAGAGGCTTTGGCGGAAATCGCCCCAGGGTACGTCGAGCTTGGGCTCCGCGATGACGGATTCGGGCGGAGGGGTAGGAATGGGAGCCATGCGCGCGGCAGTCGCCGCGCCCTGCCCCAAGAGGTTGAACCCACTATTGACCTGGCCCAATGACATAAGCTTCGTAGTATATCGTGGCTGGGGACCAGGAGGTATGGATTCGCGTTTGGGCGCGAGGGATGCCTGAAGAAAGCAGTGAGTAGCGAGTCGTGAGTACTGAGTAGCGAAGACGGGCGGGGCCCTTACAGGGTAAACAAGCCCCGCCCCTACAGCGCGAAGTTTTGGAACGCTGACACTAGGCTGGGACGCTGGCTCGCGGGCGAGTTTGGAAATGGCGGAAGACCGCGATGAGAAGGGCGAGAGCGCACACAATTGTTATGGCGAGCCAGAAGTAAAACACCGCCATCGACGAGCTTACGATCCACGTGCCCAGGCTGTATCGCGAGCCTAAGGGGCGTTGGACGTCACGAAGGAAGATGGAGAGTTCAGATAAGCCGGCATCATCGCCCTTACTGAGGAAACGCCGGAAGATTTCGGAATAAGGCCAATAGCTCACAAAAAGTATGGCACTGGAGAGCAGCGAACCGATGGCCGCGCCGGAGCAAAGCGCGAGAGTGAGGCGGCTGGGATGAAGCGAAGCTAACCTCAGCGAGCGGTTCCGGATCACTACGCCGAGCGCGCAAAGAAACACAAGGGCAGCGCAAAGGAGAATCGCCAGTCCTGAGAGTCGCACTAGGAAAGCGTTCCAGAGGGAAACGTCGGTACCCCCCGCTCTGTTGCGCATGAACGTGCGCTCTTTCTCCTCGGATTTATCGAACTGATCGGCGAGTGAGGTGTAGAACGAAGCTGCCTCGCCGTTGCCTTCTGTTTGAGAAAGCGCTGCGAGCCGGCCGTAGGCTTCCTTCATTTCCCTCCTCATGAAAAAGGTGAATTCACCGTCAATACTCATGAACTGGCCAAAACGGGCTACCACCAAATATTTTTCAAAAGCGGCTTTGCGATCGCCGCGAGACTCGAGCGCTTGGCCAGATTCGAGAAGCGATTGCGCGTAAAGAACGCAGTACCAAACTCCATAGTTGGGAAAGCCATACCAATTTTCGTCAGAGGCGGCCTGAAACGGGTCGTTGAGGTGATAGCGTGAGATGACCCGCTGATTCAACTGCTTTAGCCTGACGACATAAGAGTCGAGTTTGGGAGATTGGAACGCGGCGTCCATTTCCTTTTCCCAGGCTGGGCTTGGCTCGAGCTTGCCTTGCGGGAATTCTTTGCTATACGTGACGGTGGCGCCAATTTTCTGAGCCGCGAATAGATGAGGAAGCGCGTTTTGCGGATCCCACTGTTTGAGCAAGGAGACTCGACGGTCTATCTCGGAAGGCGATAGATACGCCGTGCCGGCAACCGCATAGAGCCAGGTGAGATTTGGATCGAGATGCACTGCTTCGTCGGCGAAGTGCGCCCTTTGGATTGCGTTGGGGTAGCGAACGGCGACGAAGGCGAGAGCTTCTGCATCTTGATTTTGCTCGGCTTTTTTCGCTAGAGCGTCTAATTCTTGATCAGAGCTTGGATAGCCAAAGCTCTGCTTCGTATCAAAAACGTCATGCCACTGGGCTAGAGAAACTTGGAAAGCTTGGCGGAACACGGGAGCGAGGAAAAAGAGAAGCGAGGCGATGACGCAGGACACGATCACGGCGAGAGTGGTTTTGCGCATGGGAATCTCCTTGGAGAAAAGTTCGCTGGCGGATGAGACAGTGCGGCGATGGGTGCCGGGGAGAATTACGGCGACGATGGCGTGTTTGGCCAGAACGCCCGCGCCTCCCAAGGACCAAATCAGCGCTGACCAGTTTCCTTCGACGTGATTGAGTTCACTGAGCATGCCGTGGCCCCAGTCGAGGGTGTCGTGGGGAGCGATCCAGATGGCGAAGCGCAGGAGCGCGATGGCGACGCTTCGTGGAAAGGCGGCGGGGATCATGCTTTGCCTCCGCTGAAGGCGGGGCGGCGAGCTTTTAGCGCGGCGCGAGCGCTTGCCCGGGAGTCTGCAAACGTGGCGCGGACTAATTCGACGCCGTTGGGAGTCAGGCGGTAAGTGTGGCGCGGGGGGACGCCGTCTTCGGTGGTGACCCACTTAGTTTCGAGGAGGGAGTATTTGGCGAGGCGCATGAGGATGGGGTAGAGCGTGCCGGATTTTAGGCTGGTCTCGCGGCTGAGTTCGTAGCCGTAGCGCCAGGCGGTAGGGCGCTCGACGAAGCGTTCGAGGACGCGAAGAGTTTGCGGGGATAGGCGGGGAGTCTTCATAGACAAAGTCTACATATATAGATAATATAGGTCAACAGCGACCTTTCCGCGTGTGTTCTGGAAGGCAGCTGCTTTGCTGCCGCAGGCAACTTCGAAAAGCGTGGCGCCGCGGGAACGGGGCACCAGCGTTAGTCTTGAGGATTGCGTCGCGTGCGACATGCAGCTGAGAGGCAAAGCCGGAGGCCAATTTGATTGAGTCCATTCTGGGCGACCTTCGCTACGCGCTTAAACAATTCCTCAAGTCACCGGGGTTTGCCATCGGCGCCGTTGTCTCGCTGATGCTGGGAATTGGCGCGACCACAACGCTCTTCAGCGTGGTTTATGGAGTTCTACTAGATCCCTATCCTTACAAAGACGCAAATCGTATTGTGCATTTCGAATTGCTCAACAAAAGCAGTGGCCGATACCAGCCGATTCCAGTAAACGCTGGCCAATTTGATGCCATTCGCAACGTATCAGTGATCGAAGATGTCTTTTTTCTACAACCGGGACTGTTCAAGAATCTCACCGGCGACAATTCCCCCGTCGCCGTAAGCGCCGGTTTATATTCGTCAAACGCGTTCATCTTCCTGGGCGTCCCGCCGTCGCTCGGGCGGGTGTTCACCCCGACAGACGCGCCGGGAGGGAATCCCGCGCCCGTTGCGGTGCTAAGCTTTCATTTCTGGCAGGAGCACTATTTCGGAAGCCGCGACGTCATTGGCAAAACCGTCGAACTGGATCACTCGCCCTACACGGTGATTGGCGTGATGCCGCCTCGTTTTGCCTGGTTCGACTCCGATGTATATTTGCCAGGGAAGCCCACCGGCGACGTCCACGATTTCTGGATGGCGTACCCGAAGCTCAAGCAGGGGACACGCTATCCCGCCGCAGAAGCGGAGCTGCAAGCGCTCGTCGCAGGTTTTGCGAAATTAGAACCCGATCTTTACGGGCAGAGTCCCCGCGTGAGAATAGTCGCCCTGAACGGCGATGTGTGGGGCACTCGAGGCACCATTGCGAGTTTGTTTGCCGCAGCCGTGCTCCTGCTGGTAATCGGCTGCGCCAACGCTTCGATTCTGTTGCTTGCGCGCGGCGCCGCGCGGCAGCACGAGTTTGCGGTGCGAACTTCCCTGGGAGCCGGTCGCGGACGACTTGTCCGCCAACTGTTGACGGAGTCGGTACTGCTTTCGCTGGCCGGCGCGGCGTTCGGAGTCTTGGCTGCCTGGTGGGGCGTGAACACGCTTCGCAGGATTCTGCCGGACGAATTGCTTCCGCACGAAGTCGTCATACAACTGAATATTCCGGTGCTGTTGTTCAGCGCCGCCGTTGCCGTGATCACGGGCATCCTCTTCGGGCTATCGCCCGCGCTCGAAATATCGCGGCCCCACCCTGGCTCTTTGCTCCAATCAGGCAGCACAAAGGTCGCGGGCAGTACGCGGACACGGGTGTTGCATCGGCTGCCCATTGCCGGACAGGTGGCTTTGACTCTCCTGCTTCTCGCGGGAGCCGGTGGTGCCGCCAAAGCCTTTCTCGCGAAGCTCCATGCTCCCCAAGGCTTCGATCCGGATCACGTTTTCTCCATGTCCCTCGGACTGCCGAGGCCAGAGGGAGCGACGAGGCCGGAACGTGCGAAGAAATTTTTCAACGAAGAAGAGACGATAAGACAAAATGTCGCCCAAACACCGGGAGTGGCCGAAGCGGGATGGTCAGCAATTTGGAATCCAGGTACCTGGGGATTCAATACAAAAATCGAGATTCAAGGCAAGCCTGCTTTGACCGATGCCCAAGCGGTGTTCTCACCCATCAGCCCGCAGCTGCTTTCCGTTCTGCGCATTCCGCTGTTGCGGGGCAGAGTTTTCTCGATCGCGGAAGTGTCGCAGCTAGCTCACCTGGCGTTGGTGAATCAAACGTTCGTCAAGCAATACCTGGGGGACGCAGACCCGATTGGGCAGAGTGTGCGAATTCCGTTCCTGAAGAAATGGGATTCGCCTCCGATGTCATCGCGACCTCTTGATGACTGGGTGGAAGTGATCGGCGTTGTCGGCAACGCAACAAACGATGACCTCGACCATCCCCGGGTGCGGCCGGCGGTCTTTTTACCGAGCAGCTTCGATCCTGTCCTCCGCGGAGTACTTTACGTGCGTGCCAGCGGCGACACGGAGACGGCGATGCGTTCTGCCAAGGCCCGGCTGCGCGAAGTCAACCCTGGCGTGGTCGTGGAAGAAACCCGTACGTTGCAGTGGGAACTCGATAACTGGGGATGGGGTCGCGAGCGCCTGATCGCCGCCATTTTCGCGCTCTATGCTGTCATCGCTCTGGTGCTGGCGGCCACCGGACTTTATAGCGTGGTGTCTTTTGCCGTGACGCAGCGCACTCAAGAAGTGGGCATCCGAATGGCACTTGGCGCCGGGCGCGGCTCGGTCGTGCAACTCGTGCTCAGGTCGACGGCAGCCATGCTGGGCGTCGGCATAGCCGGAGGCCTGGTAATAAGCGCGATGATCGGTCCCCTTGTCTCTGCGTGGGGCGGCGGAAGTTTGGCCCAGCCGTTGACACTTCTCGGAGCTGCATTGGCCCTCGTGCTGGTCGCGGCCGTTGCATGTGTTCTTCCCGCGTGGCGCGCTGCGTCCATCGATCCCGTGCAAGCCCTGCGTGTCGAGTAGCTAGCGGATACCGTTCCATCGGAGCGAGGTGCGAAAGGCTTAGCGCGAAGCTCAGTCGGCTCGATTTGTTGGGGGACCGGGGAAAGTGCTGTTCAGAAAGAAAGTGAGGGTGGCGTCGCCTTGTTTTAGGACGCGGGTGTGGCGGAGGCGGTCGAAGTATTCGGGGAGCTGGAATTTGTGGTGATGCTCGAAGATGACGAGGGCGTCGGGGGCGAGGAAATTGGCGGTGGCGAGGAATTCCAGGGTGCGGGCATAGTCGATGTGGGCAGCGTAGGGAGGATCGACGAAGACGAAGTCGAAGCCCGGAGTGGACTGCGTGTGGCGCGCGGCGAGTTTTTGGAGTGCGGCGAGGGCGTCGGCGGTGAGAATGGTGTAGCCGGAAGTGATTTGGAGTGAGTCGAGATTTTGGCGGATGAGTTTTGCGGCGGGGGCGTGATTTTCGATAAAGGTTACGTCGGCGGCGCTGCGGCTGAGGGCTTCGATGCCTACGGCGCCGGTGCCGGCGAAGACATCGAGGAAGCGCGAGCCAACAATGCCGGGGCCGAGGACGTTGAAGAGCGTCTCACGGAGGCGGTCGCTGGTGGGACGGAGGGCGAGGCCTTTGAGGCTTTTCAGGATACGGCTGCGGTGTTTGCCGGCGATGATGCGCACCTGGAGATATTAGAGGAAGAGGAGAAAGAAAAAGAAGGAAAAGGATTTATCGCAGAGGGGCGCGGAGACGCAGAGTGCGCAGAGACGGGAAACGAAAATGGGACAGGCGATGTGTCTTCAAACGATCTGCTAGGCAGCAACATCTGGGCAACTCTAGGTCACGGCGAGACTGCGGTATTTGCCGGCGATGATACGCATTAGGGAAAAATTAACATAGTCTAACGGCCGCCGACGGAATCAAATGGGCGAAGCAACAAATAAGATGAGTTGGCCGACTCGGACCGCCGACTTAGAGGACTTCCTTCATGCCAAAACTTTACATAGTCATTCGCACGCTTGCGGCCTTTAGCTTAGCTTTGTGTTGCACCTTCCTGCCGCCGGCCGGGGCGCAGTCCTGCGGAGCGAAGGGGATCGCATTGCAGGTGCTTGGGTCTGGCGGGCCCGAACTGCAAGACAAGCGGGCTTCGAGCAGCTATCTCCTCTGGGAAGACGGGCGAGCGCGAGTGCTTGTGGATGCGGGAGGAGGAAGCGCGCTTCGCTTTGGCGAGAGCGGGGCGCAAATGTCGCAGCTTGATGTGATTTTGTTCTCGCACTTTCACGTCGATCATAGCGGCGACTTTGCCGCGTTGATCAAGTCTTCGTGGTTTGAAGATCGCAATCGGCCTTTGCCGGTCTATGGCCCGGAGGGAAACGACTTCATGCCTTCCACGGTGGAGTTTGTTTACGATTTCTTCGGACATAAGCACGGCGCTTATCGCTATCTCAGCGAGCTGCTGGTACCCGGAGAGCAAGGCGACTATAAGTTGCAGCCGCACAACGTTGCGGGAAGCGCGAAGCCTGCCGAGGTATTGCGCCGCAGCGGCATTGCTGCGCAAGCGGTGCGCGTTATCCACGGAGGAGTTCCGGCACTTGCGTGGAGACTGGAGATGGGCGGCAAAGTAATCGTTTTCAGCGGCGACACGAACGGCGAGGGCGCAGGCCTGCCGCAACTGGCGGCGAACGCGGATTTGTTCGTTGCTCATAACGCCGTGCCGGAAGGCGTCACCGGAGTGGAAAGGAATCTGCACATGCCGCCGTCAGTGATTGGACAAATTGCAGGGGAGGCGCACGTCAAACATCTGGTCTTGTCTCACCGCATGCTGCGGACTTTGGGTAAGGAAAGTCAGACGCAGTCCGAGATCGAAAAACGATTCTCAGGTCCTCTCACGTTTGCAAACGATCTGGACTGTTTTCCTTTGAACTGAAGGTTCGCCTCTTCGGTGCCCATGGAAGAGCGTTCTGCGCAGGCTGTAGCGGAGTTAGGCCGACTGCGCTCTTTCGAGTAACCGCGAGCTTAGCTGGGAAAATTCGGCGATCAAGTTGCGAGCGTCCTGGCCTGACATGGTTGCGGCGTCGATCTCGGTGGTGAGCAGTATCGATGTGGCTACGTCGGCGCTGCATTCGAGGCAGTATTTCCCGGTTCTTCCTGGTAGATCAAAAAGCTCGGCTCGATGGCCGCAAACGCAGCACTGCGAACTGGCGGCTCTTCACAGCCTTTCGGACCAGATAACATAAGGTTTCTCCGTGGGGTCGCATGGTGCGGATTGCGACTCACAAAATGATGGTAGAGAAACGGGCGTAAGGAAGTCAGGAGCCGGCGGTTAGGATTTCATAAGCCGAATAAATCATTGTGAATAAATGGGTTACGGGAGGCGGTCGCGATGGGACGGCGAGCGAGGCCTTTAAGGCTTTTCAGGATGCGGCTGCGGTATTTGTCGGCGATGATGCGCATGAGCGGACAGTCCAAGAGTTCAAAGTTAAAGAGTTCAATCCGTTCGCTATTGCAGGACGAACGGTGAGTCAGTTGCTTGCTTGAAGAGATCGGAAATCCTCTCAAGCGTTTCAGGTCTAAGAAAATCCAAATTCCGAGTAAGCCAGTCTGACATCATCTTCTCGGCTTCCTGCGCTTGCCCTTGCTTCGCCAAATAAAACGCATAGGCAAGATGCAGTTGTGGCTGCATCTTAAGTGTCCATCCCCAATCGTTGGGCTGGGCCGCTTCCCTGAATTTGGGAAGGAGATCTCGAAGGCTTCGTATGGAAGCAAAAAAAGCCAGCGCCTTTGGTAGCATTTCCGTCCGGGTCAATTCGGCGCTGCGTCTTAGGAACGCTTCTCCTTGGGTGGTACCAACCGACCAACCAAGCTGCGGACTCTTGCCAAACCCTGAGAGGGAAAGATCTCTACGCGCAGATTTTTGTGTTCGATGCCAACGAACGTTCTCTACGCCCTCCGTGATGTGAGGAACAAAATTTAATGAGAGACCCCAAGTAAAGTTCAAATCGAGCCTGTCCCTATGAAATTCAATAACCTCGTTCACTTCGGGAAGGCGCGAACGAACATAGAATCGATGGCGGATCTTCTGAAAAGAAAGGTCAGCGAGAGGCAGATCGAATGTTTCTGCCAGAACCTTGTCAATTAGAGCCGGTGGACACAGATCGAATGCCATGCTTGAAATCTTTGCTTAGATTACCGGATTGGCCGCGCTCTCTGCGGCGCAAGTGTATCACCAACGTTCACAGCGAAGATCGGTCCGTCTCCGAAGGCGGACTCTACTAGACTAGCCGATGCGGGCCAGGTGATAACGGCGTTGCCACTCTTTGGGAAGTTGGCTGAGCAGGCGCTTGAGTGACGCGGACTGATCGGCGTCTTCGGCTAGCGCAAAGGCTTCGCGGCGGGCTACTTCGAGGAGATCTTTGTCGCGGATGGGGTTGGCGATGTGGAAGCCGAGGTCGCCGGACTGGCGCGTGCCGAAAAATTCGCCGGGGCCGCGGAGGAGGAGATCGGTTTCGGCGATTTCGAAACCGTTGGCGGTGCGGACCATAGTTTCGAGGCGGGCGCGGGCTTCTTCTGTCATGCGGACCGGGCCGACCAAGATGCAATGGGATTTGGCGGCGCCGCGGCCGATGCGTCCGCGGAGCTGGTGAAGCTGGGCGAGGCCGAAGCGTTCGGCGTGTTCGATGACCATAGCGGTGGCGTTGGGGACGTCGACGCCGACTTCGATCACCGTTGTGGCGACGAGGATTTGCGTTTCGTTTTTGCGGAAACTTTCCATGACGGCGTCTTTTTCTTCGCTGGAGAGGCGGCCGTGGAGCAGGCCAACTTTGAGCTTCGGAAAAACTTCTTTGGAGAGGCGCTTGTATTCGTCCATGGCGGCTTTCAGTTCAAGCTTCGATTCCTCGATCACCGGATAGACGATGTAGGCCTGATGGCCGGCGGCAATTTCGCGGCGTAGAAATTCCCAGACGCCGGGGAGATGCGGCTCGGAGGTGAGGCGCGTCTGAATGGGCGTGCGGCCGGGGGGAAGCTCATCGAGGACGGAGACGTCGAGATCGCCGTAAAGAGTGAGCGAGAGCGTGCGCGGGATGGGCGTGGCGGTGAGGACGAGGACGTGCGGGGCGTGGCCACGCGAGGCGGCTTTGTCCATGAGGCGTTTGCGCTGGAGGACGCCGAAGCGGTGCTGCTCGTCGATGGCGACGAAGCCTAGACGCGCGAATTGGACCTGGTCTTCGATGAGAGCGTGCGTGCCGATAACGAGCTGGGCTTCGCCCGAGCGGATGCGTTCGAGGGCGGCTTGCTTTTCGGCGAACTTGAGGCCGCTGATGAGCAGCTCGACGCGATAGCCGCCGGGGGCAAGGATGCGGCGCGCGGAGAGATAGTGTTGGACGGCAAGAATTTCCGTGGGTGCCATGAGCGCGGCCTGAGTGCCGTTTTCGATGGCGATGACGGCGGCTTGCAGGGCGACGATGGTTTTTCCGCTGCCAACGTCGCCTTGCAGCAACCTGTTCATGGGCGCGGGCTTTTCGAGGTCGGCCGCGATTTCGGCCAGGACACGTTTCTGGGCAGTGGTGGGCTTGAAGGGCAAAATGCGTTTGAGCGCTTCGCGGATTTTTTCTTCGCGGATGCGGAACGCGATGGCGTTTTCCTTACGGGTGGTCTTGCGGTCAAGCGCGAGGCTGAGCTGGTAAAGAAAGAACTCTTCGAAGATGAGGCGCTGCTGTGCGGGAGTGCGAAAAATATTAAGCGCGTCGAGCGATTCTTGGGGCTCGGGGAAATGAACGTGGATCAGCGCTTCGCGGCGCGAGGGATAGCCGAGCCGAGAACGCAAAACCTCGGGGAGAACATCCGGCATGTTCGCATCGAGTAGCTGCACTGCGGCGTACATCGCGCGGCGAATGGCGCGCGAGCCGAACGTGCCAATGGCTTCATAAATGGGCACGATGCGGCCCACCTCGGTGGAGTCCGGCTCGCCGTCGCCGAGCATCTCGAGCTGCGGATTGATCATTTCGAGGCGCGCGGGGCGGAGCTTGTCGACCTCGACTTTGCCGTGAAGGATGAGCTGCTGGCCGGGTTTGAGGCGGCCTTCAAGGTAGCCGCCGTGAAAAAATTTGCAGGGGAGCAAGCCGCCGGCCGCGTCTTGAACGAGCAAATGATAGATGGCGTTGTGTGCGAATTTATTGGGGATGGCCTGGCCGCTCATGACGCGCGCACGAATCGTGTACGTGCCGTTCGGCTGAATATCGCGAATGTTTGAGAAGTGGATGCGGTCTTCGTAGCGAAAGGGCAAATAGGCGAGGAGGTCTTCGAAAGTGTAGATGCCGCGCTTGGCGAGGAGCTCGGCTCGCTGCGGGCCGACACCCTTAATCATGCGCACTTCGGTGGAAAGGCTCAGTGCCATTGGCACTTCTTTATATCATTCCTCGTGGAAACACACTGATTCGCCGATACTTGCGCTATCCTGCTGCGTATCATTAGAGTGGGCATTCTGCGTCGTAAATCGTGCGGGAGGCACTGGTGGCGGAAGACCGGCTGACAAGTTCGGACAAGCGCGCGCTGCTGTTGTGGATACTGCTGGGCATCGCAGGCGCGGTGTTTGCGCACCAATATTTTTTCCAGGCGTTTCCCGAAGCTTCGGTAGATTTCAAGGTTTCACGCCCGGAAGCCCTCGCGAGAGCGCAGAAATTTCTTGGCAGCCTGGGAGAAGACGTCACCAGCTATCAATCGGCCATCGTTTTCAATGTGGATGAAAACGCGAAGACCTATCTGGAGCGGGAGGTCGGACTTCAGCAAGCCAACCGGCTGATGTCGAGCGAGCTGAACATCTGGTACTGGGATGTGCGCTTTTTCCGGCCGAAGCAGGTAGAAGAGTTTCGAGTGCAAGTCAGCCCCGCCGGGGAAATTGTAGGGTACACGCACACGATCGAGGAGGGGCGCGCGGGCGCCTCACCGGATCGTGCCGCCGCGGAAGCTGCCGCGCAGGATTTCCTGCGCAATAAAATGGACTTGGACTTAAGCAAGTGGGACTTTCTCTCCGAAGAAGCCAACTCGAGCAAACGTCCTAACAGACTGGACTGGTCTTTCACGTGGGAGAAGCGAGGTTTCCGTGCGAAGGATGCGCCGTACCGCATGACCGTGGAGCTGCAAGGCGATCGTCCCGGGAGCTCGATAGAATCCCTGCAGGTGCCGGAAGCCTGGAAACGTAGCTACGAAAAACTTCGGTCAAAAAATATACTCTACAATCAAGTGGCTATCGTTCCCTACCTCGCGCTGATGGTCGCCGTGATTGGGATGGGAATTTTGCTGACCATCCGCAAACAAACCAGCTGGGGCGGAGCAATCAAGCTCGGAATCGTCGTGGCGATTCTGCTGTTTTTCATGCAGCTCAACAATTGGCCCCTGGACCGCATGAGTTACGACACGAATTCCGACTACGGATCCTTTGTTTTCAGGCAATTTGAGAATGCGCTTCTTTTTGGGGTGTTTTCGGCGCTGACCGTTGCTCTGGTCATTCCCGGCGCGGAACCGCTGTATCGAGCGTCGCAACCAGGAAAACTGCGGCTAGGGAAAGCGTTCACTTTGCGCGGGTTGCGCTCAAAAGAATTTTTTTCGGCAGCAACGGTTGGATTGTCGCTTGCAGCCGCGCACATCGGATTCATCGTGGCGTTCTACATCGTCGCGCGCCACTTCGGAGCCTGGGCGCCGCAGGATTTGAATTACGAAAATTCGGTGAACACGACTTTCCCGTGGATTTCCGGCGTGGCGATAGGCCTGCTTGCCGCAACCAGCGAAGAATTTCTCTTCCGGCTGTTTGCAATTCCCTTTCTAAAACGGCTGACAGGATCGAGCATTATCGCGGTGATTGTACCCGCGTTCTGTTGGAGTTTTTTGCACTCCGCCTATCCGAACGAGCCGCCGTACATTCGCGGCCTCGAAGTCGGACTGATCGGCATCGTCGCGGGCATCGTGATGCTTCGCTGGGGCATTCTGGCGACGCTCATCTGGCATTACACGGTGGACGCTTCGCTCGTCGGGCTGTTGCTGGTGCGTTCGAACAGCCTGTACTTCAAGATCTCCGGCGTGATCGTGGGCGCAGCAGCACTCGCGCCGTTGATTTTTGCGTACGTATCCTACCTGGCGCGCGGGCGATTCGAACCGGATGAGGATTTGCTCAACCGCGCTGAGCCGATTAAAGAGATCAGCTCTGCGTCTCCTCCGGAGGCACCAGAGGCGGTGGCAAACACGGGGCAGCGTTATGACTCTTTAACGTCCGCAACCATGATCTTCCTTGCGGCTTGCCTGGTTCTCGGCGCCGCAGCCGCCTGGCGCTTCAAGACTCCGTCTCTAGGCGACTATCTGAAGCTCTCCGTCGATGCGCGGACCGCGAAGGCTCGCGCCGATGAGGTTCTTCGCCAGCGCGGCCTTGATCCAAACTCGTATCGCCACGCAACGATCTTCACGAACTTCACCGATCCCGTCACCAACGAATTCCTGCGCCAGCGGGTAGGCATCGCTCGCCTCAACGAGATTTATGCCACCGAAGTCCCTGGGGCGATCTGGCAGGTGCGCTACTTCCGGGATGGCCAGACGGAAGAGTATTCGATCAAGTTAAGTCCCGACGGTTCACTGCTCGCCGTCAACCACAAGCTTGCCGAAGATGCGCCGGGAGCTTCCCTGAGTAAAGAAGAAGCCGTCGCCAAAGCCGAAAAATATTTGCGAGAAGTGAAAAAGCTGGACCTGAGCCAGTGGAGTCTCGTCGAAGCAAACTCCGATAAACGCATTCACCGCACCGATCACGAGCTTGCCTGGCAACAGCGTACGCCGATCGATTCCGGTTCAACGTCATCGAATGATGCCGTGAGCCACGCATTTCTTCGCATCAAACTAGCGGTGCTCGGCGATGAAGTCTGCGAATACCGGGGCACCTACTATTCGAAACCGGAAGCCCGGGAGGAACTTGAAGCCCGGGAGGGTGGAACCGGCTGGATGTTCATCAAGATCCCCGATGAGTGGCGGCGCAAGCAGGATGAACAAACTCTTTTCCGTACCATCTATGGTTTCTCGGTTCCGATTCTTTTATTCGCCGGGATAGGAATAACCGCGCTCATCCTATTTTTCAAAAATCTCGGTTCGGAGGCCATGCGCGCAGTTCCCTGGCGCCGGCTAAGTCTCTGGGCCATAGGAGGAGTAGTTGCCCACATCTTGATCGTCGGATTCGGCAACGCGTTTCAATACTTCCTGAACTCCTACCAGACGGCGATACCCTTCAAAACTATGATGGGCGGTCTTGCCGTTGGCCTTCTCGTGTTGGCTTTTCTTTATGTCGGGGGACTCGCGGCGCTGTTCGGTTTCGCTTCGTACTTCAGCAATCGCGCGTTCGGAAGCGAGCGCCTCCCCGTGGGTTCTCGCATGCCTGCAGTCTATTATCGTGACGCGCTTTGGATTGGCGTCTGCGGGACGACCGGATTTCTCGGGCTCAGACGCCTGCTGGAATTCATCTCTTTCCACTGGCAGACCGTGCATCGGAGTTTGCCGTTTTCTCTTGCGCCCTATTTCGACGCCAATCTGCCTTCCGGCGCGATTTTCGGCGGCACGCTGAGGAGCTGCCTGTTTTTGACCGGTGTCATTGCTTTCCTCGCCGCGTTTGTAGCGGTCGTTCTCAAAGCTCGCTGGTTGCGGTTCGCAATCTTCCTGTTGGGCGCCATGTTTCTTGCCGGAAGCGATTGGGCCACCGGGACCGATTTCGCCAAACAATTCCTGATGGAAGCGATTCTTCTGGGTGCCATCGTCTTCGGCATCAGCAGAGTCATTCGTTTCAATGTGCTGGCTTGTCTCCTGGTGGTGGCACTCCTAACATTGCTCGGAGCCGCCGCTCCATTGCTGGCACAACCAGACGCGTTCTACCGCACAAACGGCTATGCTGTGATTGGGATGGTGCTGGTGCTGCTCGTCTGGCCACTCATCATTTGGCGAGTGCGAGCATCGTCAACCGCTTAGGCGCGCCAGCCAAGTCCGGGGTTAGAGATGGAAAACCACTGATGGGAGGGATTCGCGCCACCGAGCGGGGCAACCTCTGGCCCGCTGTGGAAATCCGAAACAAATAGGCTTCTAGGTTCGTTCTCTAAATGGGAAGTGGATGCTCACCCAGTGGACTCCTAGCACGTCCAAATTGGGTGGTCGCGTAATATTCTTACTGTGGCGGGCTGGCGGTTTCGTTCTAAGACATTGTTAAATAAGCAGTAGCACCCGCCTACGAGAAGAGAAAGCGAAATATGCCGCTTCCAAGATGGGCTCTAGCTTTGGCTAATGAATCAGGCCTGGCGGGTGGTACCGGCGCCTCCTTGGCTGCGGTGGACTCTTTGCCCAACCTAAACGAGCGCACCCTTGTGGCGGAAGCTCAAGCCGGTAACCGGGCGGCTTTTGAGGAGCTTGTTCACCGCTACGACCGGGATGTGCTGCGGCTTGCGCTTAATCTGATGAAGCGTCCCGAAGACGCGCGCGATGTTTATCAAGAAGCTTTCCTCAAGGTTTACCGCAATCTGCATCGCTTCCGTTTCGAATGCAGTTTTTACACCTGGCTCTACCGCATCGTCACCAACGTTTGTCTCGACCAATTGCGGCGCCGCCAGGCGCGGCCCGAAGACCAGGCGCCGGAGTCAAACTCCGGCAATCATGACGAAGGCATCACCGATTTCTTTGAACGCCAGCGCGAACACCGGCCGACACTCGATCCCGAACGGCAGCTTTTTGGCAAAGAGATACAAGCGCGAATCGCCACGGCGATGGAACGGCTTTCGCCGCGCGAGCGTCTCGTTTTCGAGTTGAAGCACTATCAAGGGTTGAAACTGCGTGCCATCGGCGACGCGCTGGGCACGACGGAAGAAACCGTGAAGAACTCCTTGTTCCGCGCGACACGCAAACTCCGGAGCCAGCTGGGAGGCTTGCGATGAGTGCGCCTCAGAGGATGCATTGCAAAGAGGTTGCGGGGCTGCTCGTCTTTTACGCCTGCGGCGAAACCAGCGAACAGGAAAACGCGCTGATCGAATCCCATCTTGCCACCTGCGCGGCATGCGCCGGACAGCTTGCCGAAGAACGCGGGCTCCACGAATCGTTGATGGAAGCATTGCAAGCCTCCGAGCACATCGATACGGGCGGCATTCTTCTTTCGCAATGCCGCAGTGAACTTGCCGAAGCACTTGATGATTTGTCCGCGCCGCCGCTGCAAGAGCGTTGGCAGCCGTTTGGATGGCTGCGGCGCGCGATGGTCATGCACCCCGTCTTGAACGGCGCCCTCCTCGTTTTGGTTGGCGTGGCGCTCGGCACACAATTGTTGCCGTGGATTTCAGGGCGGCTCGACTCCAATTCCACCGGGCAGACTGTGAATGTTTCGCCCGCAGCGCGATTCACGGATGACCAACTCTCAAAGATGGCCGTCGCGGGCATCCATTTGGCGCCCCCGTCCGATGGCGCACCGGGAACTTTGCAAGTGCACGTGCGCACGGAAGAGCCGCTGGTGCTTTCCGGCAGCGTGGACGACCCGGACCTTCGCCGTGTTTTGACCTATGTGGTCGAGAACGGCGACCAGACAGAGGCGGGAGTGCGGCTGGATTGCCTGGAAGCGCTGCGGGCCCGCAACGGCGATCTGGACGTGCGCCGGGCTTTGCTCTTTGCGGCACGCAAGGATCAAAACCCCGCGGTTCGCATGAAGGCGCTGGAATCCTTGCGCGACGCCGTGACGGATGAGGCCGTGCGCGAAGCTCTGATTGATGCGCTGGAGCACGATGCGAACCCGGGCGTGCGCGTGGAAGCCGTCAACCTGCTGGTTCGCTCTCTGGAACCGGGCGCGTTGGATGCTTCGGAGAGCGCCGCACCTGCTTTCGCGCCGGATGGTGTTGATCGTCCCCTCGATCCCTCCATGGAACATGTGGTGCGCACTCTCCAGGAGCTTCAACGCAATGACCCCAACCGCTACGTCCGGCTGCGGAGCGCCGCGGCTTTGCGGCAGATTGGCCCGCGCGAAGTTCAGTGAAGTTCAGCAAAGGAAGTTGAGTGAGAGAAGTTCACCAAGAAGTGCAGCAAAAGATTCAGCCATCTGAGAAGAGATCCCGGCGAGAGATGAGCACGATTACAAATTTCAAAACGATCAGCGGTCCATGCGAAGAGTTCCCTCGCATCGTTCTCTCGCTGGTTTTCACCTTCGCGCTCCTGCCGGGATTGGTTTATGGCGCGAACAACTTAGATCCGCTTCCTGTCAATCCGCCCGTTCCCGCCGATCCTGGCCCGCGCGCGTCCGTCGACCGTTCGGGAACCCTCCAAACCAGAGATGGCCTGACGCTGCGCCTGACGACGGACGTCGGATCGGTGCACATCGTCGCGCTGGCCCCCAATGCGCCGCCAGTAATTCGCTACACCGCGCATATTGAGACCGATGCGCGCGCGCCGCTGGCGCAGAGTCTTCTGGATCGTTACTCGCTCACGGTAAGAGCAACATCGTATGGTGTCGAGATTGTCGGAGCGGCGCCGCAGCAAGCGGGCCGCAGCGGGGCGAACGCGCAATTTTACTTGCAATATGAAGTGGCTGTTCCGGCAGGCTATAGCGTCGAGGTGAGCACGGGCATCGGGGACATCGAAACGCAAGACATCGGCGGCGCTGCGAGCCTGATCACCGAGGGCGGCAACGTTCGAACGGGGCGCATCGGCTTCACCGGGTTTCGCAACGCAGCGCTAGGCCATCCAGTCGCCAAACTTTCGACGCAAGGCGGGCACATTCAGGTGCAAGACGTTGCGGGCAACCTGGATGCCTTCACCGCCGGCGGGCATATTGTCGCGGGAAATATTTCCGGAGACGCGGTGCTGCGAAGCGGTGGCGGGCACATCCGCGCAGGGCAGATCGCCGGGCGCGCGCAACTGGAAACCGACGGCGGCAACATCACGTTGAAGCAAGCCGGAAGTTTCGTAAGTGTGCGTACCGGCGGCGGCCAGATCGACTTCGGCGAAGTCCGCGGCTCCGTTCGAGCGCAAACCGGTGGCGGCGGCATCCGCATTATCACCGTCTCCGGACCGATGGAGGTTGAATCCAACGGCGGAAGCATTTGCCTGACCCGTGTGGCAGGTGCAGTACAGGCGGCCACCGCCGGTGGCACGATTCAAGCTTGGATAAATCCGGATGGGAATTCCTCTGGCGGCAAGGTTAGCCTTCCGGGTGCCTCGCAGCTCTCCTCTGGAGCCGGAGACATCATTGTTTTTTTGCCGAGGAATCTCGCAGCCAACATTGATGCGATGGTTGAAAATGGCGGATTGAGCCGGATCGATGCCGACCCGGCGCTCCTCTTGAACATTCAGCCGCTCGGAAATCGCAGCGCCGGCCCCGTTCGTGCCACGGGAGCGCTGAACGGCGGAGGCGAAGTCCTCAAGCTGCGCACGACCGTGGGCAGAATCCGTCTGCAGTTCCTCGATGCGGATACCGGACTGCGCGATTCGCTGATTCGCGAGCAGCGCGAAAGGATCGATCGCAAGCACGAGTCGGATATTTTGCCCGTCAAGGCGACGGAACACGGGCCAAAAGCCGAAGAGCCTCCACCGCCTGGAGAAACGAGCGACTGGCTCGAAAGCTGGATGGACAAGCTCGAGATCGCTCTGATGGGCGGATTGCGGGAGGATTCCAGCGATTTCTTCAAAAGGCTCATCGCGGCGCCGCGGCCCGCCTATCCCGAACTTGCTAAGCGCGCGCACATCCAAGGAGTCGTGAAACTACAAGTGAAGGTGAAAACGGATGGAAGCGTCGAAGTACAAAAGATTTTGCAGGGCGAGCCGGTGTTGGCCGACGCCGCGGTTGACGCGGTGAAAAGGTGGCGTGCCAACCCAGCTACGATCAATGGCACGCCCGTCGAAACCATTTCGACGGTCACATTCGATTTTGAGCCGCACTGACAGCGAGTGCAGCGGGCAAGGCGGCGCGCAAATTTTCTTCGGGCTCTTGGTTCCTCGGTCGCTTCTCAGCGACGGGCAATGGCTCGTGAGATGTATACGGAGGGGGTAGAACGCGATGCTACGTCCTGGCTTACGCACGATGGTGTTATTTATCCTTGCGCTGGCGGTGGGTTCGGCTGCCCCGGGCTTTGCTAGAAGCAAGGACTTCCAGCAATCCTATCCGCTGCAACCGGGGGGCACGTTCGAACTGCAAAACGTCAATGGCCCCGTGCAAATCGAGGGATGGGACCGCAATGTGATCGAAATCCATGCGGTAAAAATCGCCAAGGAAAAAGAGTCGGACCTCGATCGCGTCTCAATCGAAGTAGACGCCAAGGCGAACGATGTTTCCGTCATCACGCGCTACCCGCAAAATGAGGGCGTGGAAGTCGCGGTCGAGTATACGATCCGCGTTCCGCACGGCGCGCATGTGGAGCATATCGGCACAGTGAACGGCACGGTGAAAATCGCAGGTGTCGAGTCGGTCGAGGAACTACGCACGGTGAACGGAAACATCGAGGTTTACGAGGGAGGCGGAAGCGTTCACGCGCACACCACCAACGGCAACGTACACCTCGAGCTTTCGCATGTCTTGGATGAAAAAGGCATGGCGGCGGAGACAACGAATGGCTCCGTGCTTCTGGCCGTGCCGCAGGATACCCAGGCGAATCTGGAAGCACGCTCTTTGAATGGAAACTTCTACTCGGAGTTGCCGTTTTCCCAAGAAGCCGCGATGCGTCCCCGTGAAATGCGCGGAAAATTCGGCAAGGGCGGCGCATCCATCCGGCTGAATACCGTCAATGGCGGAATCCAAATCGTAATCTTGCGGTCGACGGTTTAAGGAGAGCCGCGTCTAAGGGAAATAGGAGGACGGAAAATTTTATGACGAAACGAAATCTGTTTGTGGGTGGCGGCGTTGTGGGGCTCGGTCTAGCGTTGATTGCGCTTCCCAGCCCTTCTGCGCATTCGCAGGAGCCGGTGGACGCAAAAGCGGCGCAGATGCAGGAAAAGATGGAAGAGCTTCAAGCACGTTTGGCGGAGCGACTCGCTGGCCAACAGGAGCGATTGGCGGAGCGCCTAGAAGACGGCGCAATGCAAGCGTCCCTGCGAACCGCGGTTCAGCAAGCTCAAGAGCAGCAGCGGCGGATTGAAGTAACACCGGAACCCGGTGACGACGACACGATGGTGCTTCTCGGCGATGAGGGCGGAAGCTGGCTCGGCGTCGAATCGCAGGAAATTACCTCCGAGAAGGCTAAAGAGTTGAAACTGCCTGCCGAACGCGGCGTCTTGCTGGAACGCATCGTCCCGGATAGCCCTGCCGCCAAAGCCGGCCTGAAAGACAACGATGTCATCACGGAGATTAATGGCCAGCGCGTTGAAGGCGCGGCTCAGTTCCGACGCATGATTCGCGAGATTCCCTCTGGACGTTCCGTGCAATTTACAGTGTGGCGCGAGGGCCGGGCGCAAACGGTCAGCGTGACGCTAGGCAAGTCGGAAGATCACGGCAATATGTGGTTCAAGACGGCTCCGCGGGCCTTTTCCTTCCAGCTCCCGAACATTGAAATCCCCGAAGTGGCGCCCGCGCCGGGTATGGACTGGGGTGGCTACGGCGTGCTGGCCGGTGCACGGCCACGCCTGGGAATCGACGCGGAGGACTTGAGCGGGCAATTCGGCGCTTATTTTGGCGCCCCAGATGGCGAGGGTGTTCTCGTTCGCGAAGTGAACTCCGGTTCTGCTGCAGAAAAAGCAGGCGTGAAGAGCGGCGACGTGATTACTTCGCTCAACGGTGAAAGGATACGCTCGCTCGGCGATCTACGTGAACAACTTGCCGCCAAGCACGACGAAAAAACAGTGAAACTCGGCGTTCTTCGCAACAAGAGCGAGGTGTCGATCACCGTTGAGATGCCTCCGCCACCCTCAAAAACTCCGCGTGCCATTTCGCGCCGCACCAATATCTAAGACCAAAACATAAGGAAGTTTCGAGGAAAAAGCCCGGACAGTACGTCCGGGCTTTTTCCTCTTGGGCCACAAGTGCGTGATGGGCTTTTCATCCATGGCGCACCATTCAGGACTTGCCGTCGTTCCCATATTTTCGCGCGAGACGAAACGGTCGTCCCAGAGCATCCAAAAACCAGTGGCGCTTGTCTTCCGCGCCTTCCACCCAATCCTCCTCGGTAGGAGAAAACGAAAGTCGAAACAGATACGCCGCACCGGAAAAGACTCCTCCGCGCATACGCATTCGAAACGTCGCACGCTCGAAAATTCCCGGCGGCTCGGAACCCGCCGCAGGAAGCCATTGCACGATCTGACCCGCAAGCCGGCCAACTGCTCGGTCCGATCGCACCAGCTCCGCGACTTTTTCTGGCAACCGCGCGCCCAATACATCCGCCGCCAGTCGCAGCCCAACGTACAGCATGCGCTCTCCTCCAACTTCCTCGGTAGCTGATCTTACGCGCTCCCAGTCGAGCTCCTGATTCGACACGAACGCTGCCACATCCGCGACAAAGCTCAGCTGCTCCCAGAAATGCTTCGCGCCATGGATACAGATCAGGATGAGTTCATCCTCAGGCGAGAGAGCGGGAACTTTGTGCGAATCGATCTCTACCCGCGCCTGCCGTTTAAAGAGTTTTTCCATTGGAAGCGGCCGGGGATGGTAGCGGAACGTAAGCTCCGTGTGAAACTCAACCAGCAGCTTCGTACTCGCTTGCCGGAAGACGTACTCGCCAGGAATCTTCTTCGACCGAATCGCGGTCAGTGGAACATTCGGTTCATATCCGAGATTCATCATGAGCTCTGTGGAGCGCAGAATGTCTTTGTCGCGCACAATTAGATCCAGATCGCCGTAGTGCCGCAACCCCGGATCGCCGTAACAACGGGCCGAGAGAACCGGTCCCTTAATCACCAGCACCTCGACACCGGCCCCCGCGAAACTATCAAACAGACGGAACATCTCCGCAGTCAAATTCATCGTGAAAAGCGTGTACGCACGGCGCCATGTGCGCAAGCTCTCCCGAGTGTCCGGCGTTATGACGTTCTCGTCGTAGCTTAGCAGGCGCTCAGCCGTGAGCCCCAGCACCCCGTGATCCTCCGCAAACGCAATCAACGAAGTCCACTCAATCGACGCGTGCAGTAGCTCACCCAGGCGGCACGGATCCGGGTGGGGCTTTGCGCACTCCAGCAGCAGCGCCCATTCCGCGTCGAGAACCTCCGCCCCTTGTGGCAACTTTGCTGTCACACCCTCCCCCGCGGTCTCGATGAAGCTTACTCGAATGTTCGATGGTTTGCGCTAACGGGAAAATTTTTCGGCCAGCGTCGAAATACGCCGGAATGCATCGTTCTGTCCGCGAAATACTTTCGGGAATCGTTCCACAGCCGCCTGCGTAATTTCTTGCAGTGGCGTGGCGCCGTCCATGGCCTCGAGAATCCAGCGTTCCGCCTGCCCCGAGTCCGAAAGCACCGGAACGAAATCCGTCGCCCGCTTACGGAGTCTGTCCGGCGTAAATTTCGCCCCCTGAAACGTCGACTGGTGAAAGCTCCGTTCGGGCTGCCCGTTATGAGCGGCGATCTTCGTATCCCAGCGCCAGACATAATCGCCGCCAACCGGATCGGCGTGCAAGTCCACTTCAATTTCCTGCCCCGCGTCCAGCGCCACGGGCTCAAGCCACGGAAGGAATCCCTGGCCGTAGATAGTCCCCATGTTCCCAGGCGCGGTCGAGAATCCGATGTCTTCAAAGAGCTGCGTCTCAAACCAAGCGGTGACTCCATCCGCCGTTCCGCTGCGCGTCGCTCGAAAACGCAGTTTGGCGCCAGCGCGCGGATTCGGATGCGCAGTGTAGTCCAGCGTGCACCAGCTTTGCGCCTCCGTCAAAAGCTGGCTGCTTTGCGAGCGCACCTTGTACGCGCTATTTAGAATGAGCGGAAGCGCCTCCGTAAAATCCACCGCGCGCCCCGCATCCTTCCAAGGGGATGTCAGTCGCTGGTAAAACTCTGGAGTCTCGAGGATAGCGGCGTAGATCGTGTCGCGCAGTGGAATTTGAGCTCCGCCTTTTATCAGAAAGCGTTCCCGCGCATCTTCAATGGACGGTAGCGCATCAGCGAAAAGCGGCAGAGCGCCGCGGACATCTGAAACGAGAACATTGGCGCGCTCGGCCAGCTGCATTTGCCTTGAATCGCCATGGAAAAACTCGATGCGATCCGCAAAGCCGTTCGCAACGGCGAGCTGCCGCGCGAATTGAATCACTTCTCCCGCATCGATCGCGTGAACTCGCTTCGCGCCTGCCCGGCAAGCCAAGAGAGCGAAGATTCCGGGACCGCAACCGAGATCGACAACCACATCACCGGGCCGCACAGCGCGCTCAATGGCGTCGGCGTACGCACCAAATCGAGCTTTGTCGGCGACCATGTCGCCGAATTCTTCGAGTAAGTACATTCTAGCGGCCAGCCGAGTGAGCAGCGGACAATCGATTGGCCAGAAGGCGTCTGCCATCCGCAAGGATGAGGTCGCACAACGCGCCGATGCGCGCGGGATCACGATGAGGGACAACTCGCCGCACGGGGATTTGTGACACCAGGTGCGAAAGCAATTCGAACTCCGCAGCCCGCTGCCCTCGATCCAGAAACCAGTTCATATAAGTATTCTGCACAAGATCTACGAGCACGTCGCGGCTGCTGACATCCTCTATACGCGGAGCATCACCAGACATCTCTCGCGGTGCCAGAATATAGACTGCTCCAAGCGGCCGCTTCTGCGGCTCGTGGCTTGCCCGGACGCCGTCCAGGGGCAAGTAGCACTTGTCCCAGTTCGGCGTTAACCGCGGCAGCGCATCCGGGCGCCCCATCAACATCTCAACGGAATCGGGCCACAAGCAGATGCGTGGATGCCCCAGCTCTACACTGAAGTCCCCGCCTTCTTGCTCAATAGGTGCAATATCCTCGCAGAGAACCGGCACCCCGCGCAGCGCCAGCGCAGCCGCCGTTGTTGACTTTCCTGCTCCAGCATCGCCCGTCAGTAGGATCGCCTTGCCCTCGACGCCGAACGCGCTGGCGTGCAGTGCGGTGACACCACGCTTGCGAAGAATAAATCCCATGACCGGCCCGAGAAAGTAGGTAGAGAGATCCTCCATCGTTTGGGACTCGCCGGCGGTGCCCCAAATTTGCGTCGCCGAGCCATCCACCACAAAACAGGCTCCATCCGAATAAGCGAGCTGAAAGAATTGTCCTTCGCCGAATGACGTGAGGAAGAAAGCGGGGTCGTGGGTTTCCGGGGAGGCTGGGATGCTTTGAAGGATCAGCGATGGCAACTGCAACGCTTCCCGCACCCACTGAGGCTCTTCGCCCAACTCAACGCAAACGTCGGGGCAAAGCGAATCGCCCGGTTGCACGCGTAGTCCAGGGATGGGTGAGTCGGAAGAAAGGTTCAGACCGTAGAGTGTGTAGCTCAGAGTCACTGGCTAAAACGGAATCAATGATGACAGAGTTTGAGCGAAGGAATCGCCATTAAATCGTCTTTCGCATGTTTAAATTCTTGGACCCGTCCAAATTCCCCTTAGCGGCCGTCTTAGTCAGGGTCATCTCGGTTAAGTTGCCGTAGACAAGAAGCTCGGGTGCCTGGTAGGGCTTTTTCGCAGATGCCTCGGACTGCGGCCTCATTCAATTTCCCCCGTTTCGACTGTACTGAATCCTCTGTTTGTTTTCAACGCTTTTTAGCCAGTAATCGAGAGCGATAGGCCGAAGGTCGGCCCACAAGGATAAACCCAGTGCAGGGCGGGAAGTCGCGCTGAGCATTCTGCAGTTTACAAACTTACTCAGTCTATCGCAAGCCCCGTCTGGCAACACGGCCTTCCAGCCATTATTCTTCGCGTGAAGAAGTAGCGGGTCCCCTCGGAGCGGTGTCTTCTTTCGCACACGTACTTCCTCCGGTAGCAAACCGTGCATCGCTGTTCGCAGCAGTTCCTTGTGCATGCACCAGGGCACGGGCGGCACGCGTAACAGGAAACGAACTAAGCGCTGGTCGAACAGCGGCGCGCGCGTTTCTACCGGCACGCCCGTCCAACCGGCGTCCTCGACCTCGAAGACGCTGGACCAGAATGCGCCTGTCAGCGCCGCGTAACCCTGAGGGTGAAGCGGATGCACTACTTTCACTGGTTGTTGCAACTCCCGCCAGCGGTCGCGTAAACCCAAGTCCCGTTCAAATCCAGGCTCCAGCCACTCCGGATAACCAAGCTCCTCCTCCGAGCGGCCCATCCATCGCCTTAAACGCGTTCGTATCCCTGCACGCAAAGGCGGAAGCCTGCCGTGGCGAACAATATATCCGCCAAAGGCTGCGGCCACCGTGGCGAGGCGGCCTCGCTTCAGTAGATAGGTGAGATATGGCCAGGCCCGCCCCGTCATGATGTCGTCCCCTCCGTCTCCGGAGAGAACCACTCGAGCCCGTTGCGCTACTTGGCGGTAGTGCTCCACATGCAATGCGAAAAACGGCTCTGAGCATGGCTCTGGCGTACTGAGCTGCGCCTCTTCCCATCCGCTGAAAGGCGAACTAGAAGCTCCAGCCAGGATGTCGATTGGGATACGGAGCTGTTCCGCGACCTTTGTCGCAAAAGCGCCCTCTTGGTCTTCGAATAGCGGGGTGTAATCCACTGTATAGATATGCAGCGAATCTCGGATGCCCCTTGCGGCTTGCACTTTGCCTCCAGTGGCCGCGACGCTTGTCGAGTCCAGTCCCCCGCTCATGAAAAAGCCCGCTGGTCCCGCCGGCAATCGATCACGAACCACCTGCTCCAAATGGCTGCGAAATTGTTCGACATAGTCCTCGCGGCGCTTTAGAAAAAGAGGTTCCTCGATAGCAAGAGTCACATAGCGTCGCACGCTTACTTTGCCGTTCGAGCAGTGCAGCGCATGACCTGCCGGCAGTCGTCGCACATCGAGAAATGCGCTGCGCTCTCTATCGGGGCACCAGGACTGCAAGAGAAAGTCGCCTATGAAATGGCGGTCGAGCTCCGCGGATACTTCCGGCGCAATACGCACGATATCAAGCGTATTGCTGAAAACGAACTGGCCACCCGCATGCGCATAAAAAAAAGGCCTGGCTCCCATCAGGTCGCGTACGCACCACAACTTCTTCGCTTCCGCGTCCCAAAGGGCAAACGCAAAATCGCCGATCAAGACTTCAAAACTTTTCTCCGCCCACTCCCTCCACGCCCGGAGGATCAATTCTTCGTTGGGAGCCTCTGCGGAGATTTTTTCGCCAGACTGCTCGAGCCTGCGCACCAATTCTTCGCGGCCGTCGAGCCGCACATCGCCCAGCAGCCACACTCGTCCATCCAGGGAATAAGGTTGCGTTGCAGCCTGCGGCGAGGGACCGGTACGAAGCAGCGTGAAACAAAATCCTGCGCCAGGGCTCGTCCAGATTTGCGTGGCATCGGGTCCCCGAAACGCCAGCGCCTCGGCCATCCGCTCGATCAGCTTTGCATCTGGCGTTTCGCCGTCCGCGTAGATAACCCCCGCAAAGCCGCTCATCGCTGCCCCGGCGGCGCGGACGAAAGTGCCGCGTCAAACGCCGCGTAGTGTTCGTGCAGCGCTTCCGGCTCATTCAGCGCCATCCCGGCCCGCTCGACCCAGGCGTGCGCTTCGAATTTTTCCTCGTGTTTGCGAACGCCGATGCGCAGCTCCGAAGCAATCTTCTGCCGGCCCAGCAGCCACCAAAGCGCGAGGGATTCTTCAAGGCAGGTGGGATGGCCGGGGCTGTGACGGACCGCAGCGCGCACCATGCGCACCGTCAAATCGGTGCGTCCGGCCGCGCTAGAATCAACTTCGCTGCTGGAAGTGGAAAGAAGTCTTTGAAGAAATGCCTGCGTCTTTCGGAATCCTCGCAGACGCAAACTCAAAGAGATGAGGGGCAGCAAAACGGCCGCGCGCAGAAAAAGCCCGCGCGCCGTGCGCTCCAGCGCGCTAAACCGTCGAAGCCGTTCCCACATCGGCAGGCTGGATTTGGAGCAACCCATTGTCGACCAGCCGCCCCAGAAGTTCCGTTAGGTGCAGGCGAAGCAGTTCGGACTCTACGTCGAATTCGTTCTGGAGTTCCTGATATGCGGCGTCGATGTTCGGCGCGGCGGTCACTGCCTGCCACATGCGCGTCCCGGTTTCGTCCAACCCAAAGTAGCGCTCCGTTTCCAAATTCAGGAGCACGGATTCCTTGTCCAAAAAACGCACAAGAACGTGTGGCAGTACTTCGGCGCGATCCGCAAATGACACCATCAGCCCCGCTCCTCACTCCCCCGTAAATACGCACCGCCGCTTCTTGCCTGCGTCGTGAATTCGTAGGTCTCCATTCTACCGGGGAATCGGCCTCTTCGCTACGCACACTAAAAAGCTTTCGATTTGGCGCCGTTTGCCCTCCTTCTCGGACAGATTGTGTTCGAGCCACAGACACGCTATAAGTTTCGTTGTGTCCGAAGCCGCGATTCATGTCGCAAACCTGGAGAAATCTTTTCCTCCCGCGCGCAGCGGCTGGCGTGCCTTTCTCCAGCCTTTCGAAAAACCGACTGTAATCGCTCTGGCCGGGATTTCCTTTGAAGTGCGCCCGGGTGAAGCGTTGGCGCTGTTAGGCGCAAATGGAGCGGGCAAATCCACTTTGCTCCGCATTCTCGCCACGCTGCTGCTACCCACCGGCGGCCGCGCGCAAATCGCCGGGCACGATGCCGTTCTCGATCCGAGCGCCGTTCGTCGGCAGCTCGGTTATCATGCCGGCAGCGACATCGGGTTCTACTCTCGGCTTACGGGCCGTGAAAACCTGCGCTTCTTCGGCCGTCTCAACCATCTTTCGAGCGCCGTCGCCGCACAGCGAATCGCTCATCTCGCGCAACAGTTCCATCTTGAAGAAGCTCTCGACCGTCAGGTGCGCACGCTCTCTTCCGGCACCGTGCAGCGGCTAAGCCTCGCTCGCGCCCTGCTCCATGAGCCCCGCGTTCTTCTTTTGGATGAACCCACGCGCAGCCTGGACGCTATCGCCGCTTCCGAATTTCGCCGCTTCCTGAAGTCCGAGGTTCTTCGCAACGGCGAGACTTCCTTGCTATTCGCCTCGCACACTTTGCCGGAGGTCGAGGTGCTAGCCGATCGCATCGCTGTGATCGACGCGGGGCGCTTGCTTGCATGTGACACCCTGGCTGCCCTCAAACGGACCACCGGTGCCGCAACTCTCGAAGATGCTTTCATGCGCCTCACCGGCCGCGCCCCGCAACTCACGTTAGAGGAAGCGCCGGAATGATCCGCTCCCTTCGCGAGTTATGGATTTTCTTCTGGCGCGACCTCTCCATCGCGCGCACTTACCGCACTGTCTTCGTGCTCGAAGCGGTCGAGGCTCTCTTCGGCGTCGCCATGTTCTTTTACGTAGCGCGCTTCGTGGACAGCCCGCAATTGCGGCACGCCCTCCCTCAGGCCGGCAGCTATTTTGCTTTTTCTCTGATCGGCTTCGTCTTTCTCGATTATCTGAACGCCGCGATGGACACTTTCGACCATAGCCTGACGGAAGCCCGCGACACCGGCACGCTCGAACATCTCCTTGTGACGCAGACTTCGCTTCCCGTTATTCTTGCCGGATCGGCGATCTATCCATTTGTCATCACCACTCTGCGCATCGCCGTCTACATCGCCTGGGGCGCGGTGCTTTTCGGTTTTCCGCTTCGCGACGCTAACTGGCTTGCCGTCGCGGCCGCGCTTCTGGCTACTCTGCTTGCTTTTTCCGGATTAGGAATTCTCTCCGCAAGCTATGTTCTGCTTTTCAAGCGTGGCAATCCTGCGAAGTGGTTTCTTCTGGGTGTTTCGAGCGTCGCCGGCGGCATGCTCTTTCCAGTCAGTATCCTCCCGGACTGGCTGCAGCTCGTCGCACGGCTGAATCCTGTCACGTACGCTCTCGACGCCATGCGTGCCGCGCTCCTGAGCGGCGCGGATATTCACGCCGTCTGGCGCCCGCTCTTGGTTTTGCTTCTTTTCGCTGCGGTCCTCTTGCCTCTCTCGATGGCCGTCTTCGCCTGGGCGCTTCGCCGCACCAAAACTACCGGCACGCTGATGCATCGCTAATATCGCATTCCCGAGTGGGCTCCAAACAATCCCAGCACCTCAAGACTGCTCACGTCCGTTCCCTGTAGGGGCGGGGCTTGTTTACCCTGTACGGCCCCCGCCCCTTCTCGGATTGACCGCGCGCGGGTATTTCAAAAAAAGGCCGGCTCCGCAATGCGGAACCGGCCCATTGATTTAAAATGCGATTTCGCTCAGGACTTCTTTTTCTTCGCGTTCACTTTGATGTCGATTCCCGGCGCCATTTGCTGCAGTTGTTCGAGTCCTTCCTTGGCCTGTTTCCCAAAGATCCCGTCAGGGTCGAGCTCTACCGCCTTCTGGTACGCCTCGATCGTCCCGGGCGCAAACTCGGGCACATCTTTGTCCCCGACTTTTTTCACTGTCATTTTGTAAATGAGACAGGCTCCCAGCAGGTACCAGGTCTGCGCGCTCTTCGGATCCAGCTCTGCGGATTTCTGCAGCGGCTCCACGGCATCCGCTCCGCGGTTCGCGTTATACAGGCTGATTCCGAAGTTCCGCCACGCCGTCGCCGCTTTCGTCGGGTCCAGCTCCGCGCTCTTCGCGTACGCCGCACGGGCTTCGTCGATCTTTCCCGCCCGCGCCAGCACGTTGCCCAGATTGTTGTAATAGCCAGGATCATCAGGCTTCGCGTTGATGGCCTGTTGGTATGCCTGGGCCGCTTCTTCATTTCGGCCCGCAAGGTCGTACACTTCGCCCAGCTTCGCCCACAGCAGATGCTGGTTCGGATCCTTTTCCGGAGCCGTCTTCTGCGCGGCCTCGAATTCCGCCGCCGCCTTGTCGGACAGATCCTTAAGATTCTGTTTTAGCGCATCCCGCTGATCCGGAGTTGCTTTCGACAAATCGTCTTTTGCTTTGCGCTCCTGTTCGAGAAAGGCAGCCCCCGCATTGTAATGCGCCTTCATACCCTCGAACTTTGCTTTATCCTCGGCATCCTTCTTGTTTTTCTCTGCCGCAGCCGTGCCTTGCTTCGCAATATATTCTTTGAAGTTCATGTCCGGCATTTTGGTTTCTTCGCCGCTCGTGGCCTTCAGCTGCCCCAGGTGGAAGGGAGGTTGCTTCTCGTTCGGCGGCGGAAACACGGTAATCGTCAACGTGTAAATCCCCGGACGAAGATTGCGAATCACAAACCGGCCGTCCGCGTCCGTTTTCGCTTCCGTCTTCGCTCCTTGCTCGCTCACAGACTCGATGGTCAGTCCAAACCATGGCTTTCCATTGGAATCCAAAATCGTGCCGACGATCGATCCACTCTGTGCGGCTGCGTTCGGCGAAAGAATTGTCACCAACGTGCCAGCAAGCAGTGCGGCAAACATCATGGACTTCAAAAATCTCTTCATGCTTTTTCTCCTTTTGCCGAGGCGTACCCTGCCCGGCCTGGCTGGCGGGATGTGCCCTATTATCCTTAATCCTAGCTCTTTTCCAAGTGGGACAGACATTTCTGCCTGTCACCTCAACTCTCTTCCAAGTACCCTACGAGTGGGCGGAGACCGCCACCCGGTACGTGATGGGGTCCGTCACTCCCGCCTCCGCGAACGCCTTCAATCGCAGCAAGCAACTATCGCACGCTCCGCACGCCCTGTCTTCATTTTGGTAGCACGACCACGTCAGCCGCAGCGGCGCGCCCAGCTCGATCCCGCGCCGGATAATCTCGCTTTTCTTCAGCGTGATCACCGGCGTCGCGATTTCGATCTGCGTTTCCGGCCGCGTCCCCACTCGCACCAACTCCTGAAATACCTGGTAATACTCCGCGCGGCAATCCGGATACCCGGAACTATCTTCCGCCACCGCCCCAATGTAAACCGCCCCCGCTCCAATCGCTTCCCCCCAGCTCACCGCCACCGAAAGAAAGTGCGCGTTGCGAAACGGCACATACGTCACCGGAATCGCGCTTCCGTGCGCCCCCGCCGCGCCCAATTCATTTTCCGGCACTGCAATTTTTGTGTCTGTGAGGGCCGACCCGCCAATCGCCCGAAAATGATCCAGCTGCACCACTAACCGCTCACTCACGCCATAAAAATCCGCAATCTCCTCAAACGCCCGCCGTTCGCGTTCCTGCGTCCGCTGTCCGTAGCCCGCATGCAGCAGCGCAATATTAGCGGCTCCATGGCGCTCCCGTGCAATGGCCGCGCAAACGCACGAGTCCATCCCTCCACTCAGAAGCACGACAGCTTTCGAACTGTGCGATTCGGCTGACATCCCGATTCATTATAGCCCGACTCACAAAACAAGGCGCTCTCTCGACAGCGCCCGAAACTTGCGGCCAGAATCGGCCACTCGTCACTTCGGCACCACCTTGAAAATGTGAATAGATTCAGCCAGTTAACTTAATTAATTTAATTTTTTACTTGACTTTATGAATCTTCTTTGCTATTGTTTGCATGCTCCTGGATATTGAGATGGATATTTCCAAAGCCCTCTGCCCCGACTGCAAGCAACCGCTAAATGTGACGCGTTTAGCCTGCCCAACCTGCAAGCTTACTCTCGACGGCGCATTCGAGGTCTCCCCACTCGGCAAACTCGGCCCTGACGACCAAGCCTTCGTAATCGCCTTTGTCCGCCACCACGGCTCGCTGAAAAAAATGGAAAGCATTTTTGGGATCAGCTATCCCACCGTTAAAAATCGTCTGAACGCCATCGCCGGAACTCTCGATAAGAATTTTGAAAGCCCTTCGCCGAATCTCTACGTCTTGGAGCAACTGTCCCGCGGAGAACTGACCGTTGAAGAAGCCCTGGAGAAATTGAGTTAACGAACCACATCTGAGCAGTCTGAAAGGAGACCGTCATCATGTCCGAAGAGAGAAAGAAAATACTAGAGATGCTGGCAGCAGGAAAAATCACCGCGGACGAAGCCGAAAAGTTGCTAGATAAGCTGAGCAGCAACGCTTCGAACGCAATGCCCGGCGCTGAAACGCCACCCGCCTCTGCCGCGCCAGGAAACGCGAAGCCAAAGTATCTGCGCATCGTGGTGGATCAAGCCGGCCGCGATCCAGTGAACGTGCGCGTGCCTCTTTCCTTCTTGGGCTCCGCAAAAAGTCTTCTCGCCATCATGCCCAAACACGTGAACGAGCGCTTGGCCGAGCACGGCATCAACGCGGGCAGCTTTGCCACAATGAATCTCGATGATCTGGGCCCGGCGATGCGCGAGCTAAATGTCGACGTGGATGAAGGCGGCAAAAAAGTGAAAATCTTCTGCGAGTGACCGCGGGGAACTTCGGAACTCTTTTTGTTTAAACACCCTTTGTGGCCGGGTCCCACACGAACTTGTGCAGTTGCAGCCCCAGCCTCACCTGCAAACCGTCTTCAAGGATCCACTCGACCAGCTTGCGCGACTCCAGTCCCTGCCACTTCCCCGCCGGATCATCGAACACCGGCGAAAACAAAACCTGGCGCACCCGTTTCGCCAGCCCGTGCTGCGCCGTAAACTCCCGCGCAAACTCGTAATCCCGCCGCGTCGTAATCACAAACTTCACTTCGTCCTGCGCGCCGAGCACTTCCAGATTCCGCATCTCAAACGTATCCGCCTCGCCCGAGTCCGGGCATTTCACATCCACAATCTTGATCACGTCCCCCGGCAACCGCCCCGTATAGCGCTCCCCGCTCGTCTCAATCATCACCGTGTATCCGGCTTCGATCAGCTTCTCCGCCAGCGGATAGACTTCTTCCTGCAACAGCGGCTCCCCACCTGTCAATTCCACCAGCGGCACGCGAGCCGCACCGCCCGACGCCCCCGAACTCCTCCCAGCCAGTTCATCCACCCGCGCCAGTACATCCTCGACGCTCATCTTCGTCCCGCCGTGAAACGCGTATGCCGTATCGCACCAGGTGCAGCGCAAGTTGCACCCTGTCAGCCGCACAAACACACACGGCAACCCCGCGCGCGTCCCTTCTCCTTGAATCGATTTGAATATTTCCGTAATGAACATGACTTTGGAGTGCGGCAGCCCAGCTGCCGCTTTTTCAACCGCCCCAATCTCCCCGCGCTCTACTGCTGTCCCAAGCGCCCCTTACGTGCCGCCCGCCGCTTTTTTCTATCTTTACTTCCCTACTTCATTACTTCCTTCCGCGCTCTCCTCGCCACCAACCACATCACCCCAGCAAACAAAATCACCGGCAGGATCAGCCGCCAATAAGCCGGCGAAACGCCAATGTACCGAAACACCAAAACATATCCAATCGCCACCAGAAACGCCGGAACCAAAATAATGTAGAAACCGCGATTCATACTTTCCTCGCTCGTTTACCACGCGCTCGTCAGCCGCGCTCTCTCTTTTTCCGTCGTTACCTCGTTATTTCGTTGCCTCTTTCCCTCTTCTCAAGTCCCCGGCCGGTACTGCGCTCTGCTAGTATCCGTCTCCCACAAAACCACATCCGTAACGCGCGCTCCGTGTGGCAAATCTTTCAATCCGCGCGTCACCTCATCATAAAAATATTTCGCCATATTTTCCGCCGAAGGATTCACCGTCTTGAACGGCTCCAAATCGTTCACAAACTGGTGGTCCAGCCGCCCCATGATCTCCCGGACAATCTGTTTCAACCGCGTAAAATCCACCAGCAACCCGATCGAATCCAGCTGCGGCCCCTCGAGCGTCACGCGCACACGATAATTGTGCCCGTGTACGTTCTCGCACTTCCCCCTATAACCCCGAAGCGCATGCCCCGCCGAAAATGTCTCTTCCACGCTGACCTGAAACATAATAGGACAGACCCTTTTGTCTGTCGTCTCTATCCTTTTTTTCGTTATTTCTCTACGTCATTACTTCTTGACTTCTTCCTCGCCAAAAACCTCGAAACCTCCGCCAAACTATTCGTCATCTTGTACTTCGGCAAAGACTCCAGAAAAATTTTACCATACGCCATGCGCTGAATCCTGTTATCGAGCAGCGCCAGAACTCCCCGATCCGTCTTCGTCCGAATCAACCTTCCAAACCCCTGCTTCAAAGCCAAAACCGCCTGCGGCACCTGAAATTCCGCAAACGGATTCCGCCCGTCTTCCTGCAAAGCCGCCACTCGCGCCGCCACAATCGGATCGCTCGGCACGGCGAACGGCAACCGGTCCACAATCACGCAAGAGAGCTGCTCCCCCGGCACATCCACTCCCTGCCAAAAGCTAGCCGTGGCAAAAAGCACCGCTCCCGGCGTGTTCTTGAATCTCTCCAGCAAAACCGACCGCGGCGAAGTCCCCTGCAGCAACAGCGGAAATGGAACCCGCGACCTCACGCGCTCAAACAACTCATTCATCTGCGAGTAGCTCGTAAACAAACAAAACGCCCGCCCCTGGCTAGTCTCCAGCAAATTCACAATTTCATCCGCAGCCGCGGCCGTATATGCCGGATTCCGTACATCTGGCATGTTCTGCGGCAAATACAGCATCGCCTGCTCCGGGTAATCAAACTCCGGCGGCAACCCGCGCTCTTTCGCGTGATCCAGTCCCAATCGGTGTCGAATAAACTCGAACCGGTTCCCCACCGTCAAAGTCGCCGAAGTCAGAACGACGGTGTCGAATTGCTCAAAGAGTTTTTCCCGCAAAATCTGGCTCACGTCAATCGGCGTCGCCGCCAAAAACACACCCTTATTCCGCCGCTCGTACCAATACACAAAATTTTTCTCGTTAGATTCGAATAGGAACGACATTTCCTGACGTATCTCAAAACTTCTCCGCGAAATCCGCAAAATCTCTTCCGGCTTCTGCGTCAAAGCCGCGCATTCCGTCTCAAATCCCTTCAGCGCGGACGCCAAATCATCGTAAGCCTCGCGGTTCTGCTCCAAAAACGCCTCTCGCTCATTCCGCGAAAACGGATACCGCCCGTCCCGCGGCGGAAACGTCTCAAAGAAAGTCCGGCTCCGCTCGCGAATTCGCTGCGTTCGCCGCAAAAGCCCCGGCGTCCCCAAATGCATCAGCTGCAATGTCTGATCCGCGTCGCGCGCCAACTCCTCAAACCGGAAATTCGAAATCTGCCGCCCAAAATAATCGCTGGCTACATCCTCCATCTCATGCGCTTCATCAAACACAACCGCCGAGTATTCCGGCAAAATGCTGCCAAAATCGTCTTGCTTCAGCGCAAGGTCCGCAAAAAACAAATGGTGATTCACGATAATCAGGTCCGCATCCTTCGCCCGCTGGTGCATCCCCGTCACAAAACACGGATTAAACGAAGGACACTTCTGCCCCGAACATGTATCCCGCCGCGCATCCAGCCGCGACCACAAATCCGAATCATCCGGCAAAAAAGTTAGCTCCGCCCGGTCCCCCGTCTCCGTCAATTTCGCCCACTGCTTGATCTGCTGAAACGCGTCCAGCTCATCCATCCCCTTGAGCAGCGCCTGGTCCGCCATCTGATTCACTTTAGCGATGCACAAAAAATTCGAGCGCCCCTTCATCACCGCAACTTTCAAATTCGGCGCAAAGTGTTTCTGCAAGAAGGGAATATCCTTCTGATAGAGCTGCTCCTGCAACGATTTCGTGGCCGTGGAAATCACCACCCGCCGCCCGCTGCAAATCGCCGGCACCAAATACGCCAGCGTCTTCCCGGTTCCCGTCCCCGCCTCCAGAATTGCATGATGATGCTTCTCGAACGCATCGTGAACCATCTCCGCCATTTCTAGCTGCCCGCGCCGGTGCTCATACCCGCCAATCATGCACCGTTCCAAAAATCCCCCTGGCCCAAACACCTCCCGCATCGTTGGCTTTTCGACAGCGCCCTCGTCGCCAGTCTTGTAGAGGAGGGGCTCGTTTACCCCGGAAGGGCCTCTCCCTCCGTCTACCTCGTCGCCAATTCCTCCGTCCTCCCGAGCCACCGTCGGATCGTCCTCAAAAGACACGTCTTCCCGCTCCGGCAGCGCCACCCCATCCTCAGCCATTTCGCTCTCGCGTACGTACTTCGTTTTTGCGGCTCTCTTCGGCAAGCGTGCCTATCCCTTCCAACGCAACTCTCGAATCCGTAACGATAGCACAGTCCTCAACACCACACTTTTGCTCCAACCCAACGGCAAATCACAAGGATTTCGATTGAGAACTACCTTATTTGTAGTAGTGTTTCGCCCTGCCCATGCGCGTTCTAGACAGGATCAAATCGCTCTTCGGCCGCCAGGCTAAGTCGGCTGAAAAGGGTCCCATCTCCGTGGTCCTCCTACTGAACGAACCCGCGGCGATAACGGAAGAAGTGTTGCGTCAGGCCGCGGCCCACGCATGGGGCCGGGAGTTCGATCCCGCACGCAACGAGTTCATCGTCCTCAATGGTCCGCTCGGCATCTTGACTTTCGAGGGTCGGATGATTCATCTGATCCGTGTCCCAAAGCCTTACTTTGACGACCCCGAAGGCGCCGCTCGCGCAGCAAAAGAACTGCGGCTGCAGAAAGCCATACGAGACCAAACGGCATGGATGTCCTTGGACTTGCTTCAACCTCAGAATCCTGCCGGCCCCGAGAAAGACGAGTGCTATCGCCAAATCTGCTCGCTAGCAGCTCAACTGGTCGATGATTCCTGCCTCGCCGTCTATATCCCTCAAACCGGGGATATCCGTGTCTATGATTCCGCCTTGCGCGAAGCCTTGGCCAGCAACAACCCCTTGAAACAAATTAAGCATGCTGAATATGTTCCGGTCGTGCCCATCGAGGGCACGGATGCCGCTCTGGAAAAGGCCGTGGCAGAAGCCCGCCGACGCTGGCCAGAGTTCGTGCAGGCTTTCAACACCAGAAAAAAAGGCCAGAGGTTCTCAGTGAAGGCCAAATTTAGCGACGGCCAGAATACTGAGTGGATGTGGGTCATCGTCAGCGAGATTCGCGGCGATACCGTCGCTGGCGAACTTGGCAATGAACCGGTCGGCGTGAAAGGCCTGCACGAGGGCGCACCCGTCAAAGTGCCCGCAGCGGAACTCGGTGACTGGATCTACGGAGATAAGAAGCAGATGGTTGGTGGATTTAGCGTCAAGGTTTTGGCCAACGCGCTGAAGGGCAAATCCTCGTAGCAGGTTGGCCTGCCCTTCCGGGCATGGCATCCGTACCTTCCGCCAGTTTAGCAGTAGGGCAACCGCAACTGGTTCTGAACCCACTTCTCCCTTGGCTAGCGCTACATTGAATGTTGCCATGGAATGGGGACGGGGGTTCCCTGGCGTGAGGGACTAAGTCTGAGCGGCATGGGGTGCCTAATGAAATCCTATAAAGCCTTTCCTTTCCTAATTCTAGTAGCGTGTCTCTTCTTGGGCTCGTGCAGCGGTCTTCCCCAAGGTACCGGCGGCGGCGGTGGCGGCACTGCTAATGTGAGTTTTGTTCTCGTCTCGAACGATGCGCCCGCGGCAATCGGCCTAGTGAGTTTGAAAGTCATCCCCACCTCCATCACGTTGACTCCCTCGAACGGGACTGCGACCACTTTCAGCATCAACGGTGGCAATGGCTACTCCTTTGACTTGGTTCGCGTGCAATCGGATTCTGCCTATCTCGGGACTGTGCCCGGCCTCACGACGGGTGCCTATACCACCGTAGCTGTCAGCTTCTTGAGCGCTCAGCTCGCTTTCTATAATGGCACTGGCGTGGCGCTCACCAACCCGGTCTGCCCCGCCGGTGATACCTGCATCGCCACATTCGCCGGGCCCCTCACAGCCACAATCACCTCGACGCAGACCATCAGTGGCAACTCCGGATTCGCTATCAATATTGACCTTGGACAAGCCATAACTGTCAGTGGGACCACGCTGAGCCTGAACTTCGCGAATGCCAATGCCTCCAGCATTGCCACCCTTCCCCGCACGAACTCCAATCTCGCGGCCGGACAGCTCGACCTTATCGAGGACTTCACGGGCATCGTCAGCAGCCCTGGTTCGACCGTCACGATCACCCCTGCTCCCGCTGTGAATCGCCCGCCCATCACGGCCACTGTGAATTCTTCGACAGTGCTGGACGAGGATCCCACCCATACTCTTTGCACCCTTCCAACGCAGGGAAGTGTTTCTTCGTGCGTCTCTGCCGGCCAAGCCGCAAGCATGGATGCCATTCTTAATTCCGATGGCACCTTTACCGTCCAGGAAATCGAGCCCCTTCTGGCCAGCCCCACGGTGGATTCCGTGGAAGGCACCGTGGTGGCCATCAACTCTGCCAATCAAACGCAGTTTACGATGGTGGTCACAGATATCATTCCCGCCGCCACAAATTCCTTGATCGGCAGCCTGACGGTCGGCACTCCTTTGACGGTAAATCTGTCCGCCGGCCCGAACTTCTACGTCGACACGAAAGGCCTGCTTGTCCAAAACAGTTTCCCGAACAGCTACGGCTTCTTCATCGGGTCGACCAATACAACCGGCATGCATTTAGGCCAAACAGTGCAGGTACACGTCACGACTTTCACCCCCGCCAACGGTGCAACCTTTGCATCTTCCACAGTCAACACAGTCACCCTGCGCTGGTCGCGCTTCAACGCGCCTACCACAGGCGCTTTGACCAATTCTCTTTTTAGCGTTACCTCCCTGCCTGGATTTTTCGGCTTTACGCAAGCCAGCGCCATTCAAGTAGATATCTTCCTGGGCGTTCAAGGAACAGACGGGGTCACAAACCTCGATGGCATCGCCAACGGAAGCGCTCCCGCAGCCACTCCTGCGGTTGGCGTCCGCGCCCTCTTTATCGAAGATCCGGCGAATACGCTCACACCACCCTACTTCGCCGCCAAGGTTCGCCAACACTAACCAGTTCCAAGTCTTTACCCGCCTCCGCAAAAGGCGCCGGGACGGAACATGCTGGATGTTCCGTCCCGGTCTTTTTTCACCAGATTCTGGTCCTCGGAAAATGGGACTGTCGGAAAAAGCCGGCATTGACATTTCTATACTTTCTGCTATTCTTTTGCTTGAGTAATCCCTCGTGTTTCTTTCTGTAGGTCCTCCCCCGCCTCAATTCTTGCGTTCATCTGTTTTGTCGAAATTCTCCTAACTCCTTTAGGTTTCGCACTTACAAAAATGTGCCAATAAACCCTTTAGAATCCGCAGTTACAAAACACAGGGTTTAAAGTGGCTCTGTTTACATGCTCGGCACGGGAGTTGGTTTTCGAGGAAGACAGGCGAAGTGCAATGATGTTTTCTACTGGAGCAGGAGGTGGGATGCCAGAGATCGGACTCCTGCCCTTTG
>Ga0074044_10000388_pt1 | contig 43623 bp, 34 predicted proteins | sample BogForMeECP23OM1_FD_94443 | JGI IMG/M metagenome (GOLD analysis project Ga0074044, IMG submission 94443) | Bog forest soil microbial communities from Calvert Island, British Columbia, Canada - Bog Forest MetaG ECP23OM1 | ecosystem: Environmental > Terrestrial > Soil > Wetlands ...
TCCTTCGACCATCGATTGAAAACGTAAACGAGAGCGAGCCAAATGAGGAAATAGTACAGCGCGCGTGCCTTGAAACCGAGGATCCCGTTGGGTACCAAATAGCTTTGCTGGAGATCCGAAAGGCGGCCCTCTCCCGAAGAGGGCGCGTTGAGCCAGGCACCGTAAAGATGTTTCATCCCGAAAATAGCGATAGGCAGGAAAAATACGGCAACAAGCGGAAGCACGCGCGTGGCGGACTCGAGAGGCCGGCGCGTCATGATGCCCCAGTGGCCGCCCGTAAGATGCTGCAGCATTAACAAGCCCAGCGACCCCAGCGACAATCCGAGAACGAACATGAAAGCAATCAGATAGGAATGGAAAAAGCGATCGGCGTACTGGTCGCCGTAGAGAAAGAAACAAATACCGCAGGCCACCAGGCCGACAATACCCGCGACGGATGCGACTTGCTGCAGGCGGCCGACGCTCTCGGGCGCCATGTAGTCCTGCGCGGTCATTTCGAGGAGCCTCCTCCAGGCAATTTCGCACGCACATCGGGCGGAAGCTCGGAAGCCGGCGCGTTGCGGCTGAGCTGAAGCGCGCGGACATACGCAATGATGGCCCAGCGGTCCGCCGGCGGAATCTGCGCGGAATAGCTGAGCATGGCGCCAAACCCGTTGGTAGCTACGTCATAGATGTAGCCGTTCGGAACTTGTCGAAGGCGGGGATCCTGAAAGCTGGGCGGATGTTTCATCCCGCGCGTGGAGACCATGCCGTTGCCATCGCCCTGAATTCCGTGGCAGGGCGAGCAAAAGATTCGGTAGCGCTCCTGGCCGCGTTTGAGGAGCTCCGGGGTCAACGGAAGCGGGAAGGCATTCGATTCCTTGGGAACGAATAGGTCGTCGTCGGCTATGGAGCCGCGAGCCACGGTATTTTCGATCAACGGGCGCTCTGAGCGGCCATCGTCGAAGAACGGGCTGGGCGAAAGCGGCCTGTTCTTGGGCTGGTCCGCCATGTCCTGGCGAATCTGGCAGCCTCCGGCCACAACCGACAGTAACGCAGCGCACACGCCGAGCAAGACACGCGAGGCGCTAATCATCATGCACCTCGGAAACGTGATGTGCGGCGAGGCCTTGCAGAAAGCGCGCGGTCTCCGCGAGGTGAAACTTTTTGTCGCGGGCCTGGATGCAAACAAAGAAGCGGTCCGTGGAGGCATGCGTGAAACGGTGCGCATTGAAAATCGGATGATGGGGCTGCGGCAGCCCGTTGAGCGCGAGCATCCCGAGCACCGCGGAGAGCGAAGCGCACAGAATAGTCAGCTCAAAGGTGACAGGAATGAAGGCCGGCCAGCTGTTGAGAGGGCGCCCGGCGATATTAAGCGGGTAAGAGATCACGTTGGCCCAGTATTGGAAGCCAAAACCACCAAGTCCACCAACGAGACCACCGATGAGCGTAATTAGGGGAACCATGTTGCGCCGCATGCCCATGGCCTCGGGCAGGCCTTCCACGGGGAATGGAGTGTACGATTCATAGTAGCGATAGCCAGCCTCGCGAATCTTCGCGGCAGCGTGAACGAGCTGCTCCGGCTTCTCAAACTCGCCAATCACGCCGTAGATGTGTGAGCGGTGCGCTATCACTTGTGTTCCTCAGACGTTTCCGTGACCAATTCGCGCATTTCCGCAATCGAAATCGCAGGCAAGACGCGAACGAACAGGAAAATCAACATGACGAACATGCCCATCGTGCCGATGAACGTAGCCCAATCCCAAACCGTGGGAGAGTAGCGGCCCCACGCGGAGGGCATGAAATCGCGCGTCAAACTGATAACGATAATGACGAATCGTTCCAGCCACATGCCCACGTTTACGATGATGGACATGATGAAGAGCACGACCACGTTCGTGCGCATCTTCTGGAACCAGAGCAACTGCGGAATCAGGATGTTGCAGAGAATCAACGCGTAATAGAAAGGAGCGTACGGGCCGTGCAAGCGCTGGTTGACCAGGAAAACGTCGAATTTATTGCCGCTATAGAGCGACATGAAAAATTCGAAGAAGTAACCGTAGGCGACGATTAAACCAGTGGCGAGCATCACCTTGGCCATGTTCTCGAGGTGACGCATGGTGATGAAATCTTCAAGACCGTAGGCTTTACGCAAGGGAATCGCGATCGTCAAAACCATGGCAAAACCGGAATAGATGGCGCCGGCAACGAAGTACGGCGGGAAAATGGTGGTGTGCCAGCCGGGTACGATGGCGACCGAGAAATCAAAGCTCACGACCGTGTGAACGGAAAGCACAAGCGGAGTGGCCAGGCCAGCGAGAAGCAGGTACGCGGACTGATAACGGTGCCAGTGGCGCGCGGAGCCGCGCCAGCCGAGAGCCAGCATCCCGTAAATGATTTGCTTGGGCTTGGTTGTAGAGCGGTCGCGCAGCGTGGCGAGGTCGGGGATCAAACCTACAAACCAGAAGAGCAGGGAAACCGTGCCGTACGTTGACACCGCAAAAACGTCCCAGATGAGCGGGCTGCGGAACTGCGGCCAAATCCCCATGACGCTGGGATATGGAAACATCCAGAACGCATACCAGGGACGGCCGGTGTGAATGAGCGGAAAGATGCCGGCGCAAGCCACGGCAAAGAGCGTCATCGCCTCCGCAAAACGGTTGATCGAGGTGCGCCACTTCTGGTTGAGCAAAAAAAGAATGGCGGAAATGAGCGTGCCAGCATGGCCGATACCGATCCACCAAACGAAATTGACGATGGCGAAGCCCCAGCCGATGGGGATGTTGATGCCCCAAATGCCGACGCCCTTGGTGATCAGCCATCCGATGGCGATATTCATTACACCAAAGACGCTGAACGCAAGCAGAAAGCCGATGTACCAGCCGAGCGATGTCCGCCGCGTAAGAACGATCGCGCTGATTTTGTCCGTGACGGAAGCATAGGTATGCCCCGGTCCGAGCACGGGAGTGAGCCTGCTGATTTCGGGAGAATCCAGTGGCGGCTGGCCGGCGCTCATGCCTTCTCCAATTCAGGATTCGGGTTGCGAACGGCCGCGAGATACGTAGTACGCGGGCGCGTGTTGAGCTCGCCGAGAATTGAATAGCTACGTTCTTGCGCTTTTAGCTTGGCCACGCGGCTGCTAGGGTCGTTGGCATTCCCAAAAACGATAGCCTGGGCAGGACAGGCGGATTCGCAAGCGGTAACAATTTCGCCATCCGCGATGGGGCGGTTCTGCTTTTCCGCATCGATGCGCGCGTTGTTGATGCGCTGCACGCAGTACGTGCATTTTTCCATGACGCCGCGGCTGCGCACCGTAACTTCCGGATTGCGCAGGAGCTTGAACGAAGGCGTCTCCCAGTCCTGAAAACGGAGAAAATTAAAGCGGCGGACTTTGTAGGGACAGTTATTCGAACAATACCGCGTGCCAACGCAGCGGTTGTAAACCATGTCGTTCAAGCCTTCCGCGCTGTGAACGGTGGCGCCGACAGGGCAAACCTGCTCGCAAGGCGCGTTTTCGCACTGCTGGCACGGGACAGGCTGAAAGAATGTCTCCGGATTTTCGAGGGCGTCGTAATCGGGCCCGCCTGGGTCGCCGGTTTTCGTATCCAATTTCGCGTAGTAGCGGTCGATGCGGATCCAGTGCATCTCGCGGCCGCGCATGACCTGGTCCTTGCCGACGACGGCAATGTTGTTTTCCGACTGACACGCCACGACACAAGCATTGCATCCGTTGCAGCTGTTCAAATCAATCGCCATACCCCAGGCATAACCCGGATAGGAAAATTCCTTGTACAAGGTCATTTCCTTGGGATTCTTGGGCGTCTCGTCGCCTTCGTGAGCGAACATGGGGTTCTTCTGGTACTCCGCAAGAGTACCGGTGGCCAGAATCTTCCGGCCTTCCATCTGGAAGTGATATTGGGTGCAAGCCAGGGGATAGTCGTCGCCGGTCTTTTTGATAGCATCCGTGCCCGCTGTGACGGTCCAAGGTCCTGTGGACGCACGCACGACGTAGGCGTTGAATCCTTTGTTGGAGCCAGTGAATCCAGCGTTTTTGCGGCCATAACCCAGCGGAAGGACGACGACGTCATCGGCTTGTCCGGGCAGAATCCATGCAGCGGCGGTGACTTTGCTGTTCGAAATCGAAATGTCGATGACGTTGGACACGATCTGGCCGTGCTCGCCGCCGCGAGCCGCGGCGCGTTGCGTGAGCCCGAGCTTCTCCGCCAATCGTGGGCTAACCAGCGCAGCGTTGTCCCAAGTAATCTTGGTGACGGGCCGCGCCAACTCTTGCAGCCAGCCGTTATTAGCGTAACGGCCGTCGTGCACATTCGAATCTGGGCGGAAGATAAATTCGAGTTGCCCCGCCGGGACCGCCTTCGCCGGTGGCAAGCTCGCGGCACTAAACTTCGGCGCGACAGATATCGGCGCGTATGCGGAATTTGCAATTACGCCGTCGTTCAAAGACTTGCGCCAGAATTTCTCCGGATCACCAGTCCCAGCAGATGTCTTAAGCCGGTCGCGAACCGCGTCGTAAGATGTCTGGCCGGGCTTGTCGGTAAAGGCCGCCAGCACGTCAAAAGCCGAGTGCGTGTGATAGAGCGGCGCGATGAGCGGCTGAATCACGCTGACCGTTCCATCGAAAGCCCGCGCATCGCCCCAGCTTTCCAGATAGTGCGATTCCGCTATGTGCCATTTGGAATATTCGGCGGTCTCGTCGAAATGCGTGCTTACGTGAACGGACGTCGCGACCTTCTGCAGCTTCGAAGTGAAATCAAAGTCGTGCGGCGAGTCGTACACAGGATTCGATCCGAAAATCAGCAGCGTATCGACTTTGCCGGCGTCCATGTCGGCGCAAAGTTGAGTAAACGATTCCAGTTGATTGACCGGGTTGGCTTCGACGGATTCCGTGTAATAAACCGTCGTGCCAACATTCCCGAGTGCAGCGTTGATCGAGTGCGCAAGGGCATGCACTTCCGCAGGCTGAAATTCTCCAGCGACGACGAGAGACTTGCCACGATTTTTTTGTAGGTCGCCCGCGGCGGCATCGAGCCACTTTTCCACGGCTGGCGCAAGTGTTCCGCTGCCACCCAATCCCACTTTTGCCGCCAAGGCACGAGCGAATTGCTCGACTTCGGAGCCTCGCAGTGGCAAGCGATGATCCGCGCTCGAACCGGTGACGGAAGGCGTCGGCTCGACGACGTAAAGCCGGTTCATCGTGTCGCTCGGCCCGCTTAGCTTGCGGCGGCGGTAAAACTGTTTCATATAGCCGATGTGCCCCGGCCCGCTTGCCAGGAAATCCGAATCCAGCGAGAGAATGACGTCGGCTTTTTCCGGACGATAGACGGTGCTGACGTAGCGCCCAAAAGCGAGTTTACCGCCTTCGCGCGCGCCGTCGCTCCCCGCAGGCTCCCATTGGTGCCACTTGGCTCCAGGGATTTGTTTCAGGACATTCTGGATTTGCGCGGCAAGCGTTGGCGAAGTCACCGTGCCAGTCAATATCCGGAACTCTGTGCCGCCCTGCGCCTTGGCTACCGCAACGAGCGTCTCCGCCTCTTTCAGGAAGTCCGACCAAGTGCGAATCTCGCCGAGATTCGTGACCGTCTGCGCGCGATCGGGATCGTAGAGGTTCAACACGGAAGCTTGCGTAATAACGTCCGTACCGCCGAGGCTCGAAGGATGATCGGGATTCCCCGCCACGTGAGTCGGCCGGCCCTCGTGGCTTTCGACCAGCACGCCAATGGCGTCGGCGCCTAACGGCATCGCCGTGGCGTAAAACTGGGGCTTGCCCAGAATCATTCCGTCGGGCTGCTTCACGTAAGGAACTATGAATTGCTCCGGCTTCCGGCAGCCGGAGATCCCGGCGAAAGCAAGCGACGCCGCGGCCAGCTTCAGGAAATTGCGGCGGTCGACCGTTTCATCCCACTCCGACGCCTGTCGCGGAAACTCTCGATGCAGCAAGTCTTCGAAATGCGGATCGCCTGCCAGTTCTTCGAGCGTGCGCCAGTATTGCTTGCCGCTCTTTTCGCGCAGTTTCGCGCGCACAGCCGCGAGGTCCAGGGTGTGCTCGCGCACCGTCAAATCACCGGCGTGCGGATCGGAATGATCGTCTGCGTGCACGGAGTCCTCGTGTGCGTCGTGATCGTGCATGTGGCCGTCGATAAATTCGTTTTCGCGCATACCGTCCATTAGCGATGACAGGTCGAACAGCTCGTTAGTTCGGCCGTCGTGCGAATCTTCCGCTCCGCAGCGAATTGCTTGCCGAGTTCCGCCTGATTGTCAGGCGCTTTCCAGTTCATGTTGAAAACGTCTTCTTTCGTCGCGCGCAGTGCTTTCTCCGGATTGCGGTGGCAGTCCAAACACCACTCCATGAGCAAAGGCGAGGCCTGAAACACCAGCGGCATCTGATTGACGGAGCCGTGGCACGTCGAGCAGCCGACGCCTTTGTTCACGTGAATGCTGTGATTGAAATAAACGAAGTCGGGAAGACGGTGCACTTTCACCCACTGGATCGACTCATTGGTGCGGAAGCTCTCGCGGATGGGCTCGAGGTACGGAGCGTCGGCATACAACACGGAGTGGCAATTCATGCAGGTTTTCGTCGGGGGGATTCCGGCAACGGCAGAAGTCTCGACGGAGGTATGACAGTAACGGCAGTCGAGTCCATCGTCGCCGACGTGATGCTTGTGGCTGAATTGCACGGGTTGCGCGCGGACAACGTTTTGGTTCGTCGAGTAAGGCGAACGCGCGAGCCCCAAAACGCCGACGAGCCCCAGTCCGACCAAAAAAACAGCCGAGAACAGACTGAATCTCGAAATGAAATTTGTGCTGCGATGAAAAATCTGGGCCATGTCAGCGTTGCGCTTTAGCGAAAGCCTCTCCGGGAAGGATCAGAAACTTAGAGGCTCCGCGGTGTCATGGCCGGGAAGCGCGTACCCGGCTCGTAATTGACCGCATAGTTTCCGACAAAACTTTCTGGAATGCAACCGTCTCGCGCGGTTTTTCTATAAATTTTTCATCGAGTTGCACTTCCCAAACGAAATTATCCCCGCGAACGGTTTGAGACAAACGTAACTCTCCCAGATCGCCGTAACTTTTCGCGAAGGGTGCGCCCTCACTGCTTCTGATTCACGCCGGGTTCGGCAGATACATTTTTTTTGGGGAAGAAGCGCTGTGGAAGACACAGCCGTGTTATCTTAGGAGGACTCTTCGCCGTTGATTTCGCATGCGGCGGAGCCTACCCCGTAGGCTGCTGGGGCGTGGTCCAATCGGTAGGACACCTCACTGTTAATGAGGACGGTGGAGGTTCGAATCCTCCCGCCCCAGCCAATTTCCTGCGATCAGTCGAACAGCGGCCAGGAGCGCGGGTCTTCCTCGAAACCCGTGGATTCCAGTTTTCGGAGCTCTTGGAATCTGTCTTTCGAAGCACTCTTGATCAGATTCCACGCAAACTGGAATGCTGGGAATTGGAGGTTCTGACGAATTCCGCCACGCCAGTGCGCCCATGTCTCTTTAGTGATGCGATTGGTCTGGCGCAGAAACACTTGCTCGTTGGACAGGTCAAAATAGCTTTGGAAATGGTCTAGGGAACTCAATATCTCTATCTGATTCAGTGGCTTTCCGAGCACCGCATCTGCGGGAAGATTGCTCGTTATTCTCCGATATTCACGGGTAAGAGTGTCTTCAAAATTTGTTTTGTTAATTTTCAGAGTGACCCGGACTTGGTAAACCGCAACCAACACGCCTAGTGCAATAACCACGTTCGCGAAAGCACTTACGCTGTTGGGTATGGTGGAATTCATGTGGATCATTAACGTTAGTCCCGGACGGTTGGCAAGCCAGCGTCGGTCCACCCTCTCCAGCCGCCGTCCATCGATTCCACGTTGGTATAACCCATTTTCTGCAGATTGTCGGCGACGAGTGCGGAGCGAAATCCACCCCCACAATAGAGGACCAGCTTCGCGCCGGTATCGGGAACCTGCTGCTCGATATCGCGCTCAATGACCCCTTTGCCCATGTGCACTGCGCCGGGGAGATGCCCTTTGGCCCACTCGTTGTCTTCGCGCACGTCCACGAGGATCAATTTCTCACCCGCGTCGATCCGCCGCTTGACGTCGGGAACATTCGTTTCCTTGACGCGCTGTTTGGCATCCTGTACGAGTTTCAAGAATTGTGGTGCGTGCGCCATGCGATCCTCCGGAATCTGTTTAGTTTAGGCAAAAAAAGCGTAACACAAGAGCAGTAGGACGTGGCAGGCCGCCGCAATGCGCAACGATTCGAGGTACGGTATTTCCTTTTGCCAAGGGCATAGCACCCTCAGTGAGAATCCACTTACTCAGGAAGCGGGTTTGTCTCCCGCGTCTTTCTTGGAGAAAGACCGCACCAGATTGACCATGTTCCAGCGCATGGTTTCGGGCAAGCGATCGCCCTCTCCCATCATTTTCCCTTTGCCTTTGGTGATGATGAAGAAAATCTCGCCGTCGGTCTTGCCCGCGAGCGATGTGGGATCGTTCCAGTCGTGCATGGTCAGTTTCATGGATTCGACAATGTCGCCTTTGCCGTCTCCTTTCGGCCCGTGACACATGGCGCAATCGTAGCCGTAAACCTTGCGCGCGGCCGCCAGGCCTTCCGGCGAGGGCTTTACGGGATTTTTCTTGTCGATGTCTTCCTGGGAGATCTTGTAATCGTCTGCGGCAGCTTGAGAATCTTTCGGTTTTTCTTGGGTAGTGCTCAGATTCGCTCTTGCTATTCCGAGACTTGCAACCAAAACCGTGCCCAAAACTAACCATGCTTTGCGCATAAGTGCCTCCTGACAGGAAGGGCCGGCCGAGCGAGTGGTATCGGCGGCGAAATTCTTTGAGGGGATTCTACGCCCAGGGAGAGGGAAAAGACAGCTTGTGACTCGATAAAAACTCGATGAAACGAAGCTCAGTCCAGGTCCCGCCAATTGGGCCCCGAACTAATCTCAACGACCAGCGGGACAGCAAGTTTATGCACGCCCTCCATTTCTTCGCGGACGAGTCTTTCGAGTTTGCTTTTTTCTTTCGGCGGCGCTTCGAAGAGCAGTTCATCGTGAACCTGCAAAATCATTTTGGCTTCGAATTTTTCCGCTGTCAGGCGCTCATCGATTTTGATCATCGCCATTTTGATGAGGTCCGCCGCTGTCCCTTGTAATGGTGAATTCAAAGCCGTGCGCTCGGCAAAACTTCGCAGTTGCGCTTGCGGAGAATTAATCTCCGGAATCGGCCGAATTCTGCCGAAGAGCGTTTTTGCTACGCCTGTCTTACGCGTTTCCACGAGAATTTCGTCCAGAAATTTCTTTACTCCACTGTACCGTGTGAAATACGCGTTGATGAATTGCGCGGCTTCCTTCTGCCCGATGTCCAGCTGCTGCGCCAGTCCGAACGCCGAAAGCCCGTAGATAATTCCGAAATTGATCGCCTTTGCCGCCCGCCGGTGTTCCGCATTTTGCGCCATCGGGCCCACGCCAAAAACTTCTTGCGCGGTGCGCGCGTGAATATCTTCTCCATTCCGGAATGCATCGATCAAAACAGGGTCCTGCGAAAAATGCGCCATCACGCGCAGTTCGATCTGCGAATAGTCCGCCGAGAGCAGGATTTTGCCCTTCTCGGCGACAAACGCCGCGCGAATCTCGCGCCCCAGCTCCGTGCGAATCGGAATATTCTGCAAATTCGGATCGCTCGAGCTGAGCCGCCCCGTCGCTGCCGTCGTCTGCGAAAAGCTAGTGTGCAAACGCCCGGTTTCCGGGTGAATCAGTTTAGGCAGCGCATCCACATACGTCGACTTGAGCTTCGAGATCTCGCGATACTCGATAATCTTTGCCGGCAGCGGATGCTGCGCCGCCATCTCCTCAAGAATGTCGGCAGCCGTCGATCGCACTTTCCCTTTTCCCCGGCGCATCGGCGGTTGCAAATTCAGCTTGTCGAATAAAATCTCCGCAAGCTGTGCCGGCGAATTGATGTTGAATTCATTGCCGGCCAGTTTCCAAATCTCTTTTTCCAGGCGCCGGACTTCCTTCTCCATCGACTTGGACATCTTGTCCAGTTCCTTCGGGTCCACGCGGATGCCGATGCGCTCCATGTCGGCCAGCACGGCAGCGAGCGGCAAGTCGATCTTTTCGTAGACTCCCGCAAGCTCCTGCTCGTCGATCTGGGCGCGCAAAACGGGAGCTAGCCGCTGCAGATAATCCGCGCGTTCTCCCGGACCGCCGCCGAGCACGTTGTTGAACTGGCGCATCACCACATCGGCGAAATTGTGATTCGCCGTCGTCGGCCGCACCAAATACGAATAAAGCTGCGTCGCGTGCTTCACATTCACAGCGCGCCCCGTGAGCAACTGAAATAACTTAGGATCGTGAACGATTTTCGAGCGCTTTGCATCCGCGACCAGCGGTGCGAGCGCTTTTAAAGCCTCTCCTTTTTCATCGAGCCAAACAGAACGCCCTTCACCCGCTTTTGAAGAAACCTCAATCGACGCGATGCGCGTGCCAAACCCTTCCGATTCCCGCTCGCCAACTTCAAGATTCAGCCAAACCGCCAGCGGCTGCTTCGCCGGCAACTTTCCGAGATACGCGCGAAATTCCGCCACGTCTCCAAATGCCACGTAGTCGGCCTGCACGCTGGGTTCTGCGCTCGCCGGCGCAGACTCCGCCAGGGCCTCCGCACTCAACTCCTTCAACAACGAATTGAAGCCAAGCTCTCGATACAGCGTTCCGAGCGCTGCGACATCGGGCTCGCGCCGCTCCAGTGCCTGCAAATCCAGCTGCAGCGGCAAATCCGTCGCAATCGTCGCCAACTGCTTCGACATCATCACCTGTTCGCGCTGCTGTTGCAGCGCCTCCCGGTAGCGCTTGTTCGGCACTTCCTCGGCATGGTCCAGCGCTTTCTCCACGCTCCCATATTTTTTGATCAGCTCCGCCGCACCCTTTTCGCCGATGCCCTTCGCTCCCGGAATGTTGTCGATGTTGTCGCCGAGCAGCGCCATGTAGTCCACAACCCGCCCCGGCGGCACACCCAGAATCTCTTCCACTTTCTTCGCGTCGACAATGATGTCCGCCTTCGCTCCGCCCGATCCCGTGCGCAGTGTTCGCACATTCTTCCCGACTAGCTGCATCATGTCTTTGTCGTTCGAAATCACCAGCACATCCAGATTTTTTTTCGCCGCTTGCAACGCCATAGCGCCGATCACGTCGTCCGCTTCGTATCCCTGTACTTCCAGAATCGGCAGCCGCATCGCCTCGCACAGCCGCCGCACGAACGGCAGCTGCACACGCATCTCATCCGGCATTGGCTGCCGCTGCGCCTTGTATTTTTCAAATAATTTGTCTCGAAATGTCGCCCCTGGTGGATCGAACACGATGCCGATGTAGTCCGGCTGGTAATCCTTGATGAGCCTGCGAAGAATATTGCCGAAAAGGAACGGCACGTTGGTCGGTGTGCCTCCCGGCCCCGTCAGCCGCTGCGGCATCGGCGCAAAAAACGCGCGGTAGATGTGCGCCATCGCATCCACGAGGAACAGTTTTTTCGGTGCAGCGGCCATGCCCGCGAGTATAGCAAAGGCCCGCGGAACCAACCTCAGTTCCCTGGGAGCGGATCTGGCTCCGCAAATAAAAAAGAGGACGCAAGTGACCGCGTCCTCTTTTGCTCTTAATTTTGTCTTATCTACTTGCTCGGCGCCGCGGCTGCTTGCTCCGGCACGACGAGCAGCAGTCTAGTTCCGCCGTCCAGATGAACATTTTTCCCGCTTGAGACTATGATCGTTGCCTGGCTTGCGCTCGACGAGACCGCCATCAGTTTCAAATCGTTCAGCCCGTACACGCCACGGCTCTTCGCAGAGAGTTGCACCGCACCGTTCGGCCCCGTCGTCGAATCAGCAGCGCCACCCGGATTGCTCGGCGTTGCGGGTGTTGCCGTCGGCGTATGGCTGGTGCCCATCGGCGATCCGTTCCCAGTCGGAGCGCTTCCACCACCCCTCGAATCGCTGCCGGTTCCAGGTGACCCTCCGGCGAAATTCGGCAACGGCGCTGCTATCGCAAGAATCGCCACATTCAGCGGTATCTCTTCCCCCTTCTTCAGAATCGCCTTGTCAAATTGAATCGCCAGCGTGGACCCGCTATCGCCCTTCGAACGCGCCGTCGCTTCCGTCACGTGCCCTTCCAACTTTGCCCCTCGAGGAACAATAGTCTTGCCGGCAAATTTTATTTCTTCGGTCGTATGCGCCTCGACCTTGTCGCCCACCTTCGCCTTCTTCGAATCCACGGACGAATTCAGCTCCGCGTTCACAGCGGTTCCGCTCGGCAGGGAGACCACGCTTGGCTCTGTCTGGGCCGCCGCCACCGCCGCAAGCAAGGCGCCAGCCAAAATCGCAAATCCCATTCGAATCATTTTGTCCTCCAATGGCAAATGGTTGGGCAGCTTCTATCGAGAATTTCTCTATTCCTACATAAGAGGACGCTTCCACCCCGCGAATAGTTGCATTCCCTAAGCTTGTGAGAAGGCATTCTTTTATGGCGCGTGGGGAGCAGGGTCGAAGCGACGCTTCTTTCGCCGCCACTCAGGCAAGTTTTGCGGAGCAAAAAGGCCCGGAAGTCTACGGGCGAAACGCACTATTAAGTGAATCTCTTGTTCCAAGCTGGTCTGTCTAAGAAATGATCCCCAACGGCTTGGCGACTTCCGCCAATATATCCGCTGCCCGCAGCAACTGTTCTCGCTTATGCGTCGCGCTCACAATCGCGCGCAGCCGCGCCTTGCCTTCCGCCACCGTCGGAAAACCTACCGCCGGCGCAAATACGCCCGCCTCAAACAGCTTCTTCGAAAATTCGAACGCCTTCGCGGCATCTCCTACATGTATCGGAATAATCGGCGTCTCGCTCACCTTGAACTGGAACCCGCGCTTCTTCAATTCCCGCTTGAACATTTTCGTGTTCGCCCATAATTTTTTGACCAACTTCTCGCCTTCCGGCGAGTCCAGCAGCGAAAACGCCGCCTGGCACGCCGCCACCGTTGGCGGTGGATGCGAAGTCGAAAAAAGAAATGGCCGCGCGCGCAGATACAGAAAATCGATCAAGTCACGCGACCCAGCCACGTACCCGCCCATCGCGCCGATGGCCTTGCTCAAAGTGCCCACTTGAATATGCACGCGCCCATGGCAATTCAAATGATCCACCGTCCCGCGCCCGCCGCGCCCCAACACACCGCTCGAGTGCGCGTCGTCCACCATCATGATGCAGTTGTACTTCTCCGCCAGGTCGCAAAGTGCCGGCAGCGGCGCAATGTCGCCGTCCATCGAAAAAACGCCGTCTGTGATAATGAGCTTTTTCCCCGGAAACTCCGCGTGCTCCTGCAAAATCCGCTCGCAGTCCTTCACGTCCTTGTGCTTGAACACCTTGATGGTGGCTTTCGAAAGCCGCGCTCCATCGATGATCGAAGCATGATTCAATTCATCCGAAATGATCAGATCTTCCTTGCCAAGCACCGCGGAAACGGTTCCCGCGTTCGCCGTAAAACCCGACTGAAACACTACGCACGCTTCCACGTTCTTGAACCGCGCGATTTGCTCCTCTAGCTCCATGTGAATCTTCATCGTCCCAGCTATGGTTCGAACCGCGCCCGCGCCCGCTCCATACCGCTTCACGGCGTCCAGCGCCGCCTTCCGCAAAGACTTGTGCGTCGTCAGCCCCAAATAGTTGTTCGAAGCGAGGTTGATCACTTCCCGCCCATCAAAAATGCAAACTGGCTTCTGCTCACCCTCCAGCACGCGCAACTTCGGCGCCACACCCTTCGCCCGCAGCTCATTCAGCTGATCGGAAATATACTGCGTCGGATTCTTTTTCGTCGTCTGTGTTCCCGCGTCGCTCATGATTGGCCCCCTAACTCTCCTCATCCTCCGCGATCTCGGTGCTCTCTGTGTTAATTCTTGCTTTTTCCTTTACATCCTTGCGTCATTACATCTTTACTTCGCTACTTCATCCCATTCGGATACAGAAGAATCTTCCCCGCCAACCCGCCCTGCAATCTCGCAAATGCATTCTCAAATTTCTCCAGCGGCTCCCGCTCCCCAAACAACGGCTCCAAATTCAACCGCCCCGCTTTCAAAAGCGCGGTCATCTGCACCCACGTCCCATACATCCGCCGTCCATAAATTCCCTGCACGGTCGCGCCCTTGAAAATCACATCGTTGACCAAATCCAGCGGCACATTCTCGGTTGGTATTCCCAAAAGAGAAGCCCGTCCTCCCGCCCGCAACGCTTTAAATCCTTGTTGGATCGCCGTAGGATTTCCCGACATTTCCAGCAGCGCATCCACACCGGTCCCATTCGTCTCGGCAAGTATCCGCCCAACCGCGTCCTCCGTCGCCGGATTCAAAACCACATCCGCGCCCATTTTTTTCGCCATCGCCCGCCGCTTCTCATTCGTCTCGGTAGCAAACACCGTCGAGCTCCCGCAAGCTTTCGCCACCGCGATCGACATCAACCCAATCGGTCCGCACCCCGTGACCAGCACCGTCTGCCCCGCAATCGGTCCAGCCAGCACGGTATGCACCGCATTCCCCAGCGGATCAAGAATCGCCCCATAAGGCTCTGGAATCGCCGGATCGAGCTTCCAAATATTCGACGCCGGTATCTTCACAAACTCCGCAAACGCTCCATCCTGATCGATCCCGATAATCCTCAGATTCTGGCAAATATGCGCTTCGCCCACTCGGCACTGATGGCAGTGCCCACAATTCACATGCATCTCCGCGCTGACGAAGTCCCCAGCCTTCACCGCCGTAACTTCTACGCCCACCCGCTCCACAACACCGCAAAACTCATGTCCGAGCGTCAACGGTGGCTTGATCCTCCCCTGCGACCACCGGTCCCACCCATAAATATGCAAATCCGTCCCGCAAATCGACGCCGTCTTCACGCGGACCAGCACGTCCGCCGCGCCAATCGCAGGCACTGGCGCAGTTTCAAAGGACAACCCGCGCCCAGCCTGCATCTTCCGCAACGCCTTCATCGTCGCCGCCATCTATCTCGGCCCTCGCTCAAAACGCAATCTTCGATGCTAGCACACGCGGTTCCGGCCGGTGTAGCGCAGGGGCTTCGGCCCCCGCGGCTTTTCTCACTGCGCAATCTCCTCCAAAACCAACCCATTCGTCCGTGGCCCCATAACTCCCACCACCACGGCCACCGAAATCATCGCCACCGCCAGCAGAGCGAACACTGCCGGCACTCCATGCACCAAAGCCGCCCCAATCAAAATCGAAGTAAACGCCGCGCTCAACCGGCTCCAGCTATACGTAAATCCCACGCCCGTCGCCCGCAGCCGCGTGGGGAACAACTCCGCCTGATACGCATGAAACGCCGCCGAAAACCAATAATTCGCCAGCGTGAGCAACGCTCCAAATCCCACCACCGCCGCAGGCGCCACGGAATTTCCGAATCCCAGCCCAAGTCCCGCCACCAGCAAAGCCAGCACGACAATCGTCCACTTGCGTTCCATCCGGTCCGAGGTAAACGCCGCCAAAAGCGGCCCCAGCGGCGAAACCAGCGCGATCAACAGCGTGTACTCCAGCGAATGCAATAGCGAGACTCCCCTCTTCAACAAAAACGTGGGCGCCCAATTCGCAAATCCATAAAATCCAATCGTCTGCAACGCCTGAAAAATCACCAGCATGACGGTCCGCGAAAGATATGGCCGCCTCCACAACTCCCAAAACGAAGCGCGCTCCGCGTTCGCGATGCGTCCCGCATCCGTAGTGCGCCCCGCCTCTGTGGTAGTCAACCCGCTTTCTTTTTTTGTCATCCCGAGCGCTAGGGAGGAATCTGCATTTTCTTCGGATGGTGAAGAACGGAACGACTCCTTTTCCAGCGCCGACATAATCGCATCCGCTTCCGCCACTCTCCCCCGGCTCTCCAACCACCGCGGCGACTCCGGCAACCTCCGCCGGAACCACCACGTCAAAAGCGCCCCCGACGCCCCAATCACCATTACCCACCGCCATCCACTCATCAAAAAGTGCGTTGGCACCAAAAGCCGCGAAAGCACTGCCGCCACCGGCACCGCGCAAAATCCGGCCACCTGCGTAATCGCCACGTACCGCCCCCGCGCGCGCCCCGGCACCACTTCCGTCACATACGTATCAATCACCACAATTTCCGCGCCAATCCCCATACCTGCAAAAAACCGCAATGCAATCAGCCAGCCGGCCGTCGGCGCAAACGCATCCGCAAACGTAAATACCGAATAAATCAACAGCAGCAAAATGAACGCGCTCCGCCGCCCCATCCGGTCGCTTCCCATGCCAAACACGACCGTCCCCACAAACATCCCCAAAAACCCCGCCGCCACAAAAAACGTAAATTGCCGCAGCGTCAAAAACCCCGACTGCTGCAAAGCCGCCCCGATATACGCCACAATAAAAATGTCGTACAGGTCGAAGAAGTTCCCCAGCGACACCAAAGCAATAAACCGCCGGTGAAATCCTCCCAGCGGCAATCGCTCAATCCTCTCCGCAATCGTCAAGCTCTTCTCCGAAGTGGCATAGACTTCAGTCTGTGCTGCCTACCAACAAGCCCTGACTGATCCGTTTGTCGATGGTGGCTCCGTCTCGCCTCTTGCGGCAGATGCTCCTCCCGTACAAGAACTGCCACTCCCGATCACACTTGCCAACTCTATACGTTGGCACAGGCTGAAGCCTATGCCACGAAAGCGTCACTTCACGTCGCTGACCAATCCAATCTTCTCCAACGCCCTCAAATACTCCACCACCACCTCCAACGGCACCGGCCCATACTCCGCCGACACCGCATCCCGAATCTCCTGCGTATTCCTCTTCCCATCCGCAAAATTCAAAACCTCATACGCATACTCCTCGCCGCCACCCCACAATCCCTCATAACCAGACAATTTCGGCTCCGCCACTCCCGCTGCCTTCGCACGATCCACAAAATAGTCATACCCAAACACTGCTAGTGGCCCTTTCGGCTCTGGCTTGCGCCTGAATCTAAGCAAGGCTTCACCTTTCGCGACGGGCTCGCAGCCTTTGCACCACTGGGGGTAGCCGACCGCGTGTGTGTCTTGAACGTTCTCAAAATCGGGGACGAAGTCACGTGCAGATTGCCACACCTTCGCTTCGGCAAGTCGAATCTGAAATTGGAGACGCACTAATTGATCTCGGGGCTCTAGGTCAGCGTTCAGCAATCTCTTGTCCAATTGCATGATGCGCATTTCATTGGGTTGATCGAATGCAATTTCGTCCGGCCATTTCATCTGCGCGAGGAAATACCCGCTAGCCGCCCCAATAAACGCCGCCCTCTTCAATTTCGTCGTATCAATATTCGCCGCCGTATCAAAATTCGTATGAATGTACCGGTCCGGCCAGTCATTCATATAAATCGCCGGAATCCCGAACGACGAATCCTGATACACATCGTGGTCGCTCCCCATCGTGTACGCCGAATACTCCGCCCGCAGCGGCTCCTTACCGCCTTCCGGCGCCACCATCGGATACTCGGACCGCAACCCCGCCGCGTATCGATAAGACTGATCGTTCAACCAATCCGCAAACGCCCAAGCCACGTCATGCACAAACGACGGCAAACTCATCGGCCCGCGTGTCACATGAAACACCGCCTTCGTCGCCGGCCCGCCGCCGACCATATCCATGTGAATCGCCGCTTTAATCCGCGCCGCGAACTCCGGTTTACCATTCAACAGCGCCAAAGTCCCCTCAATTTCCGGCGGCCAAATAAACCGTATCGTCCGCGCCGGCCGCGTCAGTTTCCCCTCCGCAATCAACTTCTGCAAAGTCCGCGCCACCTCCAAAATCGTGACGCACCCACTCGCATTGTCATTCGCCCCAGGCCGCTGATGATCCAGGTGGCACGAAAACGCAATCTCCTCCTCCTTCAACTTCGGATCCGCCCCCGGAATCACCGCCGTCACCACTTCATAATTCCCCGCATGCTGCCCCGCTTTCACCACCACATGCACCAAAACGCCAGTCTCTTTTACATGCTCGCGAAGTTCCCGCGCCGTCCTGAGAGACACCATAAACGCAAACGTCTTGTGCTCCGTAAATGTTTCCAAATGCCCCCATCGAATGAGATTCTCGTCCTCGCCCCACCATGCGTTCTTCTGATTCTGCGCATAACTGATAATCCCGACTGCTCCGAATTTCCCCACCGCCAAATCCTGCACCGCTCCCGGCGACGCACTAACCAAAACAATTCTTCCCTTTACGTCTTGCCCTTCGTAATCACTCTCTTTCGTTCCCGCTCCTACATCCGCCAATGTCGTAATCACATCCGCGCTCTCACTGTCCTCCGCCAGTACCACAGGTTCTGCTTCATAACTCTCGTGCAAGATCACTGGACCACCTATGCAGTTCGCAATGACCTTGGAATTTTCCATTCTTCCGCAAGGAACGTCGCGAAGAGGGGCGAACGCCTCGAGCTCTCCTTTTTCCGCGTCCCAAGCCGGCCGCGACCTCTGCGTTCCATAAAAAATCTTCCCATCCGCCGGAAACTCGAATATCTGCACATCGCTCAACCCATAAGCCCGCGCCCGCTCCGCTACCAACTCCGCCGCCGAATGAAATCCCCGCGACCCGCGCTGCCGGTGAAACGTAGCAATCACCTCCAAATTTCTCTTCGCCGTCTCTCCACTCAACTCATTCGCCAATGCCGCCACATCCTTCTCCGGCAATAGCGGCGGCTTCTGCCCCCACGCTATTCCCGCGCCCGTTCCGCTCCCAATCGTCGCGATGATCGCCATGCAAACGATGCTCTTCCTCACGATTGCCTCCAAAACCCGCTCTGGTGCCACCTGCGTAACGCCGGACTTTAGCCCTGCATCTTCCGCTCCAGGCCTCACCCGCGCGCCGCGATTCTACCTTCATTTCAAACGATGAATTGCCTTTTCCCGTATGGGCACGGCACGCCGTGCCCTTCCTTCCCGTTCCGCCATTGTGAAGATGCAGCCCGCCCGTGTCCGCTCTTCTGTTCCACGATAAACCGATCCGCCCTGTCGGCTCCGGGCAAAGAAAACTGCCAACAAGACAAACCTAATTCAAAAAGAGATAATGCTTCCATCTCAGACGGGGCTACCGCTCGGAGCAAAAACGCATTGCCCCGAGCAGGTTTTTATTTTTGCCGTGCGTTTTGCCGGTTCGCACGGCCTGCATCTTGGGTGCTCGTTTTTCAGAGTGGTGTTTTGGGGAGTCGTAAGGTTTGACCTCTTCGCCTCAGCCAGGTCCGCGCAAAGCGGAGCGCCTTCTCCTTGTGCTCTTCCTTCTTTCTCTTCCCTTGCTCAATCCCTGGGTGCGCGGAGACGGCGTCGGCTACTACGCGTTCGCGCGTGCTCCGCTCATCGAGCACAGTCTCGATTTCACCCACGACTATCAGCAAGCCAACGTCAGCTTCCGCGAGAATCGTCTCGACAAAAACGGCCAGCCGACTCCGGAATTTCGCACCCGCACCGGTCACATTGAAAACCACTTCACGGTCGGTCCCGCCATTCTCTGGGCTCCCTTTCTGCTCGTCACGCACGCCGGCGTCCTTCTCGCACACGCACTCGGCTCGGCGATTCCCGCGGACGGCTTTTCCACGCCGTACCGAATCGCCATGGCGCTAGCCACGGCGTTCTATGGTTTTCTCGGGCTGCTGATTTCTTTTCGAATCTCCCGCAAGTACGTCGACGAAACCTGGGCGTTGCTCGCCGTGCTGGCGATCTGGTGGGCGAGTTCGCTTCCCGTTTACATGTACTTCAATCCGTCGTGGTCGCACGCGCACTCGGCTTTTGTCGTCGCGCTTTTTTTGTGGTACTGGCACGAAACGCGCGACACGCGCACGCTCGTGCAGTGGATTTTGCTGGGCGCGATCGGCGGTTTGATGCTCGACGTCTACTACGCCAACGTCATGCTATTCGCTATTCTGCCGTTCGAAGCGCTGCGCGAATATGGCGCCGCGTTTCGCAAATCGACGCCCAGCGGGCCGACTGTTGCGCAACTCCTGGTGCGCCACGCCGCTTTCGCCGCGACGCTTCTGATTTGCCTGCTGCCAACGTTTATCGCGCACCGCATCATTTACGGCAGCTTTTTCGAAACGGGCTACGTGCCGATTAGCCAGTGGTCCTGGTTCTCACCGAATCTTTTCTCCGTGCTGTTCTCTTCGAATCACGGCCTCATTTCATGGACGCCCGTTCTCCTCTTCGCCGTGATTGGCCTCGTGGCGTTCTGGCGAAGCGTGCCGCGCGTGGGCGGAGCCTTTCTGTTAGCGGCTGTCGCGTTTTATTACTTCATCGCTTCGTATCCAGACTGGGCGGGAATTTCTTCTTATGGAAACCGCTTCTTTGTTTCGCTTACGCCGCTCTTCATTCTGGGATTCGCCGTTTTTCTGGACCGGTTCACCCGCATTTTTCGCACGCGCCGGGCCGCGCTCGCCGCCGCGTCTGTTTTTCTGGCGTGCTTCGTTTTCTGGAATGCCGGCCTGATGTTTCAGTGGGGCACGCATCTCATTCCCGCGCGCGGCCCGATTTCTTTTTCAGAAATGATTCAAAATCAGTTTCTCATCGTCCCGCGCCAGATTTCGATGCAATTCGAAAAATATCTCTTTGGCCGCAAAGCCATGATGCAGCAGATCGAGCAGCGCGATTTGGAACAGCTGAAGAATAATCCTCCCCCACCTTGATGGTTCTTTTTGCTCGCGTCTTTCAGTGGCCGCGGATTGCCCGTAGAGCGCGCACTCTTGTGCTACTGACCCGCATTGACGCAACCGACAGAGAGCGCTAGATTACGGATTAGCGCGAAGGGCGCATCCAGTCCGCGGAAAGGGCCGTGCCCACCTTCAGTATTCGAGCAAGGTTACGAACCTTCTTTCAGCCTGATTCGGGCGGACTCCAGGCGCATTTTCGAAAGGAAGGTCGTAATGGATGCCAAGCCGCTAGCGGCTCGCCCGAGCCTCGAGCAGTACAAAAAACAAGCAAAAGAGCTGGTTAAAGCATTTCGAGCTGCGCAATCCTGCAAGTCGCCTGATTCTGAAGCGATTCACTCCCAAGCGACTTATCCTGATGCAATTCGGCGAGTCAAAAAGCAGCATCCGCGTTTTGCGAATCTCCCGGAAAATCAAATCCGCGGCAAGAAACTTGCGCTTGCCGATGCGCAATTCGTGATTGCCCGCGAGCACGGGTTTGAGAGCTGGCCTAAGTTTGCCAAACATGTGACGGCACTCGCGGAGGCGAGCTTCGCGGCGTCGGTGGGCAATCCGGTGGCGGCGTTCATCGAGGCGGCGTGTGTGCCGCGCGACGCCTCGCATAAGTCTGGAACACTCGAGCGCGCCGAGCCAATTCTAGAGGCGCATCCAGAAGTGGCCCGCAGGAGCATCCATACGGCGGCCATTCTTGGCGACGCGGCGGCTGTGCGGCGGTTCGTTAGGCGCGATGCTGCGAACGCAACCGCGAAGGGCGGCCCGTATGGCTGGGATGCGCTAACGCACCTGTGTTTCTCGAGATATTTGCGGCTCGATCGCGCGAGGTCCGACGGTTTCGCCGACGCGGCGAGGGCGCTCCTGGACGCCGGGGCGAGCGCCAATACGGGTTGGATGGAAACGGATCATGAGCCGCATCCGGAGTGGGAGAGCGCGATTTATGGTGCCGCGGGGATTGCGCAACATCCGCAAGTGACCCAGCTACTGCTTGAGCGTGGCGCCGATCCCAACGACGGGGAGACTCCTTACCATGTTGCGGAAGCGTACGACAACACAGTGATGAAGATATTGGTGGAGAGCGGCAAGTTGAATGACACAAGCCTCACGACTCTACTGCTGCGTAAGACCGATTGGCACGACTTCGACGGAATCAAATGGCTGTTGGAGCACGGCGCCAACCCGAACCGAGCGACGCAATGGGGTAGGACGGCATTTCATCACGCGGTGTTGCGCGACAACGGCCTGCACATTATCGAGGCTCTCTTGGAGCATGGCGCGGACCCGACACTTGCGGCAGAGCGGCCCGACATTCGACAACCGCCTGGCCCGAGTATGTCGGCGGTCGCGATGGCGGCACGAAGAGGACGCGGCGACGTGCTGGAATTGATGGAACGGCGAGGCATTGCGATCGAGTTGCAGGGAGTGGAGAGGCTGATAGCCGCTTGCGCGCGGAATGATGCTGCTGGCGTGCGGGCCATTCGTGAGCAGGAGCCGCAACTAGTTCGCGAGCTTGTGGCGCTGGGCGGCAAGCTGCTTGCGGAATTCGCGGGCGTCGGAAATACAGAAGGAGTCCGGCAACTTCTAGATCTCGGCATAGCTGCCGGCGCGGTGACCGAAGATGGCGATCCTTATTTCGATGTGGCGAAGAACAGCACGGCGCTGCATTCGGCATCGTGGCGAGCGTGGCCTTCGACGGTAAGACTTCTTATGGAACGAGGAGCGCCCGTGAATGCTTTGGACGCGAAGGGGCGCACGGCGCTGGCGCTTGCGGTGCGAGCCTGTATGGACTCGTACTGGAAGCAGAGACGCACGCCGGAATCCGTAAAGGCGCTGCTTGATGCGGGAGCGTCGGTAAGGGGCGTCGAGTATCCGTCGGGCTACGCGGAAGTAGACGAGCTTTTGCGAGGGCACGGCGCTGGAGCGCCGGAATGAAGCGCTCGCGCCTTCGGGCTTAAACTGCAGATGCATCTTGCGGCACGCGTTAGTTTCAAATTCAGCTCCAAACCTTGGTTGGAAACGTAGACTTGCGCGGCCGCTTCTGCTTGCACTCGTGCCAAGCGCCGCAAAGTGTGTTCAAAGAGTAGAGGAAAAACGTTTCCAAAAACGGGACACCTGCACTTTTGACCAGTAGCCCGACCACAACTTTCTGCTCAAAATTGGGTATTACCTAGTGTCCCGGCAACCCCAAAACTCGAAGTGGAACGTACAGGAGAGAGATATGAAATTCACTTGGCTGAAGTGGAGCGCCTTGCCGATTGCGGTATTGATGGTAGGAACGGCGGCAATGGGGCAAGAACAATCGTCCACGCAGGGATCGAGCGCACCGGCGACGCAAGCGGCTGCTCCAGCGCCGAAACCCGATCCGAGCATCGCGCAGCGCAAAGAGAATCAGCAAGACCGCATTGCAAACGGTGTGAAGAGCGGACAATTGACCGCCGGCGAAACCGCTAACCTGGAAACCAAGGAAGCGGCCATCAATGGCGAAACAAAAGCAGACCGCGCAGCAAACGGCGGAAAGCTGACGAGCGCGGAGAAGTCCCAGATTAACCAGCAGCAGAACGGCCTTTCCAAACAGATTTATCAGGACAAGCACAACGCCAACACTGCAAACCCTGGCAAGAGTGAAGTAGGCCAGCGCCAGCAAAACCAGCAGAACCGCATCGCGCAGGGCATCAAGAGCGGACAACTGACGGCCGGCGAGACGGCGAAACTGGAAAACCAACAGAAAGGAATCAACCAGCAAGTCAAAGCAGACCGTGCGGCCAACGGCGGAAAGCTGACCTCTGGTGAAAAGCAACAGGTCAACAAAGAGCAGAACGCGGCTTCGAAGAATATCTACAACAAAAAGCACAACGCGGCGACGCAAGGTGGCGCGAAGCCCAAGTAGTGAGGTTTTTCCACCCCCTAAAGCGAAAGAGGTGCCTTCCAAAAGGAAGGCACCTCTTTTTTTGTGTTTATGAAACTAAAGTCCAGGAAATAAGACGTTAGTCGCTATATCCGCAAAATTTTCAGGACCGGCGCTTTGCCAATTCTTCAGGAGTTGGAGCGGAGGTACGGCCGGCGGGGTAGAGACCGAGGACACGTAAGTCGCTGGTGGCTCGGCGGACTTCCGCTAGGGCGGATTCGAGTTGGGAGGAGGAGTCGGCTTCGACGTCGAGGAAGAATTGGTATTCCCAGGGGCGGCCGTGGATGGGGCGGCTTTCGATTTTTTGTAGGTTGACGCCGTGTTTTGCAAAAGGTTCGAGAGAAGCTAGCAGCGCACCCGGGCGGTGGGCGAGACGCATGGCGATGGACATTTTGCGCGCGTCAGGAGCCGCTGGCGCGGCTTCGGCGGCGGGGCGCAGCAAAAAGAAGCGTGTGAAATTTTCGGTGTTGTCCTGGAGGCCGGCGGCCAGGATGACGCCGCCATAGTGTTCGGCGGCACGGCGACCGGCGATGGCCGCGGAGGTTTTGTCGCCGCGAGCCAGGGCTTCGCGGACGCTTCCGGCCGTGTCCTCGGCGGGGACGCGCTTCAGGTGCGGATGAGTAGTGAAGAAACGTTCGCATTGCGCCAAGGCCATGGGATGGGAGGCGACGGTACGAACGGAATCGAGCGTCGCGCCGGGGCAGCCGATGAGGTGATGCTCGATGGGGAGAATGGTCTCGGCAGTGATGGTCAGGGCACTTTCGAGGAGCAGATCGTAAACGCGCACCACCGGACCGGCGAGAGTGTTTTCGACGGGGGCCAATAGAGCATCCGCGAGGCCATCGCTGATGGCGCGGAAGGCGGCGTCGAAAGTGGGGCGAGGGACCGTGGTGATTCCTTCGCCGAGGAGCTGGACGACGGCTTCTTCGCTGAAAGCGCCAGGCTCGCCTTGAAACGCAACGCGCATTTTAAGGATGATAGCACTCCTCAGGACGCGCACAGTGAGCGCCGTCTTCTGCGAAGTGCCGGCCGCGGCGACACCGATCCACATTGGCCGCGAGTTCGCATACCGTGTTGCCCCGATAGCAGCGCTTCCCCGCAGGCAGGCGAGTTATACTGCGCCGAGGGAGAAGGAAAATGAAATTGGCGAGACCAGAAGCCGGGGAGTACGCAGCTTACTATGAGAAATATATTTCGCTGGTTCCCGGGACTGACGTTACGGGAGCGCTGGAAACGCAGCGCGTGCAAACGATGCAGCTCTTTGCAGGGCGCAGCGAGCGGGATGGCAATTTTCGCTACGCGGCGGAAAAGTGGACAGTGAAGGAAGTGTTGGGCCACATCACCGATTCCGAGCGAATCTTCACCTACCGGGCGCTGCGGATTGCGCGGGGCGACCAGACGCCGCTGCCGGGCTTCGAGCAAGACGATTACGTGCGCAGCGGCGGATTCAACGAACGGCCGCTAGCGAGCTTGGTGGAGGAATTTGCGAACGTGCGAAGCGCCAGCTTGGCGCTGTTTCGGTCGCTCGGAAAAGACGCGTGGGTGAGGCGCGGTACCGCCAACAAGAATGACGTGAGCGTGCGGGCGCTGGCGTTCATCACGGCGGGGCACGAGCTGCACCACCGGCAGATTCTTGAGGAGCGCTATTTTTCCGCTATTCCGCGCGCTTGATACGAGTGGTTCGCGGGCGCCGACCGTGCCGGGCCTTGATAAGAAAATAAAGCATGATGGCTGCCAGGGTGATGCTGAACGCCGCAACGAGAACGGCTATGGCTGCAGCATCCAGCGGATGCTCGAACACGTCTCCGAGAAGATAGAGTCCGAAGAACAGGAAAAGCATCGCTAGAAAACTGACCAGACTTCCAAAGGTTCGTGCCAGCCCTCCGCGAATGACGAGGGGCTTGACGTCGTGAGCAGCGACGCGGACGAGAGTTTCTGCGCGCATGACTCACCCCTTGCGGGAGCCCTCTCGTACAGCGACGGGATTTTCGACCCGCAGAAACTCAAGATAGGTGAGATTCGGCGGAGCGTAGTTCTTCTTCATGGGCGCGCCGCAGACGCAGCGCGGATTGTTTCCCTCGATGACGCTGTTGGATTGGACCAAGACTTTGCAGTGACACGCAGGATTCGTGCAATGCCACTGTTCCCCTCTTTTCATGATCATGATGGCCGTCCCTTCTTTGACTACAGGCTTGCTGGGATCGCCGGGAAGACAGCTAAGGCGTGGCTCACAGTAAGTGAAGATGGACTATATACAACAGTAATCCAATGTCAAGAGGAAGATTTCCACAGTATGATTGTACTATGTTGCTAACTATAAATGGACTTTCTGGCCAAAACAGCCGCGCGAAGCGGCGTGTCCTTGAGCTTTTGTTTCCCCGTTGGGGGTGAGGAACTGCCCTTCGAGGCAATGCTCCGTTGCCAGGGACGCGTTTTCCGGGTTGGGTTGCGGGGGCCGCACCCGGCTGCTAAAATCGCTGGTTTGCCGGGTTGCTGGCGTTCGTGCCGAAGGTTACCTGCCATTTGCCGGTTGGGTATCCCACAGAATTTGTTGGTGTTTGCGTCCGGGCTGACCGTTCGTGCAACAACGAAGCCGTCCAAAGAATGCGCAACTGCGGGGAAATCGCTAGGAACGCTGACCGTAGCTTGCTCGGCTGACCGTGTCTGAGCTCTGGGGAAGGGAGATTACGAGTGGCAAAGTATGATGTGGCGATTATAGGGAGCGGTCCGGGCGGGTACGTGGCGGCGATCCGGGCCGGCGAGCTTGGATTGAAGACCATCGTTGTGGAGAAAGACCCGTTTCTCGGCGGGACGTGCCTGCACGTCGGATGTATTCCTACGAAAGTCTTGCTGCACCACGCCGACGTATATGATCACTTCAAGAACGGGGAGGAGCTGGGATTCGAAGTGAGCGGATTGAAGGTCAATTGGGCGAATATTCTGGCGCGCAAAGACAGGATCGTGAAGAAGCATGCCAAGGGGATCGAGTTTCTTTTTAAAAAGAACAAGGTGGAGTGGGTGCAGGGTTGGGGGCGCTACGCCGGGCCAGGGCGCGTGAGCGTGGATAACAATGGGAAGAAGAGCGAGATCGAAGCGGCGAATATTTTGCTCGTGAGCGGATCCGAGGCGCGGGCGCTGCCGGGGATCGAGCCGGACCACAAGACGATTCTGACGAACCGGTCAATTCTGGAGCTGCCGGAAATTCCGAAAACACTGATCATCGTTGGTGCAGGAGCGGTTGGAGTGGAATTCGCGTCCATTTACAACACGTTTGGGACGCAGGTGACGATATTGGAAGCGCTGCCGCGGGTGGTGCCGGTGGAAGACGAGGATGTTTCGGTGGAATTGGAAAAGGATTTCAAGAAGAGGGGTATACAGATTTTTACGAGCAGCAAGGTGGATTCGGTGAAGACCGATGCGAAAGGCGTGACGGTTTCGTTTAAGGATAAGGATGGAAAGGCGCAGACGCTGCAGGCGGAGAAACTGTTGCTGGCCGTGGGGCGCAAGCCGATGACGGAGGATTGCGGGCTGGAAAAGTCGAAGGCCAAGCTGGACCGCGGATTTGTGCTGACCGGGGCAAACTTCGAGACGGATGAGAAAGGGTTGTACGCGATCGGGGACATCGTGGCGGGGATGCCGCAATTGGCGCATGCGGCGATGATGGAAGGGATTGTTGCGGTGACGCACATCGCGGGAAAGAAGACGCACACGATTTTGAAGACGCGCATTCCTAACGCGACCTATTGCGAGCCACAGATCGGGTCGATTGGATTGACGGAAAAGCAGGCGCGCGACGCAGGGTACGCGGTGAAGATTGGCAAGTTTCCGTTCGTGGGAAACAGCAAGGCTACAATTTTGGGGAATCATGGCGGATTCATCAAGGTGGTTTCGGACGAGAAGTTTGGCGAGGTATTGGGAATTCACATTATAGGGCCCTTGGCGACGGAGATTTTGTCAGAAGCGGCGGCTACGTTGAACCTTGAAGGAACCATCGACGACATGATGAATATGATTCACGCTCATCCCACGGTTTGGGAAGCGATGGGAGATGCGTTTGCTAGCGTGAGGGGTTTGCAGATCAACGTTTGAGATTTGAGACCTTGCTTGTAGGGGCACAGCATGCTGTGCCCCTACAAAGAAAATCGAGCCGTGACAAGAAGCTGTCGGATTATCGATCTGGGATTGATTGGATACGCGGAGGCGTACGCGTTGCAGAAGCGTATTGTGGCGGCGCGCAAGGCGGAAGCGATTGGGGATGCGCTCTTGCTTTGCGAGCATACGCCGGTGATTACGCAGGGGCGGAACGGGAAGCGAGAACATCTCTTAGTTTCAGAGAATGTGCTGCGACAGAGGAATGTGGAGTTTTACGAATCGAGCCGCGGGGGAGATGTTACGTATCACGGGCCAGGGCAGTTGGTGGGATACCCGATTTTGCAGCTGGGGGCGATTCGGAAGGATGTGGTCTGGTATGTGCGGATGCTGGAAGAGGTGATGATTCGGACTTCAGTGGAGTTTGGAGTTTCGGCGCATCGCGAAGAGGGGAAGACTGGGATTTGGGTGAAGGACCAAGACAAGACATTTACACAGAGTTCGCAGAGAGCACAGAGCTCACAGAGGGAAGAAGGTGTGGCTGAGAAGCTGGGGGCGATTGGGGTGCATATCAGCCGATGGGTGACTTCGCATGGGTTTGCTTATAACGTGGCGACGGATTTGCGGAATTTTGACTTGATTGTGCCTTGCGGGATTGCGGGGCGGAAGCCAACTTCGCTGGAGAAATTGCTGGAGCGGGCGGTGAAGCTGAGTGACGTGGCGCCGATGATGGTGCGGCATTTTGGGGAAGTGTTTGGGTTGGAGATGACTGCGTCGTCGCGGGAAGAGTTGTTTGGGAAGCTGGAGATGGCGGAGCAGATGGCGGCGGTGCCAGCGTAGGAGTAGGACGGATATTCTTGTCTGGCGCTTGGTTTTGTGTGGATTTGGAAGTGAAGTAAGGAGCACAGGCAAGAGTGCGTGTGCTACCGGAGCTTTCATGAAGAAGGAATTGACGCGGCAGCAGTATCTGGACTTGTACTACTACATGCGGCTGAACCGCGCTGTGGAAGACACCATGGTGAAGCTCTTCCGGCAGAACAAAATTGTCGGGGGGCTGTACTCTAGCTTGGGGCAGGAAGCGATTTCGGTGGGGACAGCGTACGCGCTGGAAAAAAAGGATTGGCTGGCGCCCATGATCCGGAATATAGGGGCACTTTTGGTGAAGGGCGTGCCTCCGCGCGACGTCTTTATGCAGCACATGGCGAAATACGATTCGCCGACCAAGGGCAAGGACGGGACGAGCCACTTCGGCGATTTGGAAGAGCTGCATATCGTTTCGCCAATATCGATGCTCGGCGATTTGATTCCGGTGATGACCGGCGTGGCCATGGCGGGGCGCTACCTGGGGCAAAAGATTGTGACCATGACATGGATCGGCGACGGTGGGAGCTCGACCGGCGTGTTTCACGAAGGATTGAATTTCGCGGCCACGCAGAAGGCGCCGTTCGTCTTGATTCTAGAAAATAATTTGTGGGCGTATTCGACGCCGGTGAAGCGGCAGGTACCACTGGAGAATCTTGCGGACCGCGCCAAAGCGTACGGAATTTCGAGCTACATCGTGGACGGGAACGACGTGGTCGCGGTGTACTCGACGGCGCGGGAAGCGGTGGAACGTGCACGCGCTGGCGACGGGCCGATTTTGATCGAAGCCAAGAGCTTCCGCAGACTCGGACACGCGCAGCATGACCCGGCGGAATATGTGCCGAAGGAGATGCGCGCTTACTGGGAAGGGCGCGATCCCATCGTGCTGTATGAAAAGTTTTTGATGGGCGAGAAATTGCTCGACGCGAAGAGCAAGAAGGAAATGGAAGAGAAGATCGACACCTTGCTTGGGGCGGAGCGGGAGTTTGCGGAAAATTCGCCGATGCCGCCGCCGGAATTTGCCGCGACAGGCGTGTACTGCACGGGCGACGACTGCCACAAGATCAAGGCGAAGTGGGAGCGGCCGATTTCCGAGGTGACGCCGCCGAAGTCGAGTGTAAAAGCGGTGTGGACAGTGGCGGGATTTGGATCCGGCAAGAGTTCGGGCGGCGCGAACGCGCCGATTCATTTTGGGGACACCAAGAATACGATCGAGATTCCGGCCAGCGGCGGCAAGGCTTCGGGGAAAAATGGAGCAAAGCCTGCGGCGAAAAAACCAGCCAAGGCGCCAACTTCCGGCACCACGCGAAAGGTGAAGAGGTAGCCATGGCGGCCGATAACAAAACGGAAAACGGAACGCAAATCACGTTTCTCGAAGCCATCAAGCAGGCGATGTTTGAAGAGATGGAACGAGATCCCGCAGTGGTGCTGCTTGGCGAAGACGTGGGCGTGTATGGCGGGGCATTTAAGACGAGCGAGGGATTGCTGGAGCGTTTCGGCTGGGAGCGCGTGATCGATACACCGATCAGCGAGAGCGCGATCATTGGCGCGGCTTGTGGAATGAGCTACGCAGGGTTGCGGCCGATTGCGGAGTTGCAGTTCATCGATTTTATCGTGTGTGCGTTCAATCAGATTACGAACTTTGTGGCCAAAGGGCATTACTTGTGGAACGCGCCCGCGCCTATGGTGATGCGGGGACCCTCTGGCGGCTTCGTGCACGGCGGGCCGTTTCATTCGGCGAATCCCGAGATGTATTTCGTGCATACGCCGGGGTTGAAGGTGATTTATCCTTCAACGCCGTATGACGCGAAGGGATTGCTGAAGGCCGCGGTGCGGGACAACAACCCGGTTCTTTTTTTCGAGCACAAGTTTCTTTACCGGCGGATCAAGGGCGAAGTGCCGACCGAGGATTACACTGTGCCGATCGGCAAGGCTATCGTGCGGCGCGAGGGCAAGCACCTGACGATTATTTCTTACGCGGCGATGATGCACACGTCACTCGAAGCGGCAGACGAGCTGGCGAAGGAGGGCATCGAAGCGGAAGTCATTGATCTGCGGACTTTGCTGCCGCTGGATGAAGAAACGATTTTGCAGTCGGTGAAGAAGACGAACAGGTGTTTGGTGGTGCACGAGGATACGAAGACCGGCGGAATCGCGGGCGAAATTGCGGCGATTCTTTGCGAGAAGGCGTTTGGCGATCTGGACGGGCCGTTGATGCGCGTGACGGCGCTCGATACGCCGGTGCCGTATTCGCCGCCGCTAGAAGAATATTTTTTGCCGAACGCGAAGAAAGTTTTTGAGTCCGCTAAGGAACTGGCACGGTATTAGATCGCTCGGGGAGGGCACGGCATGCCGTGCCCCTACATGGGAATTGAAGCCGGACAGGAGAACGCAAATGGCCACAGACGTCGTTATGCCGCAGATGGGCGAAAGCATTTTTGAAGGGACGATCACAAAGTGGCTCAAGAAGCCGGGCGACAAGGTCGAGCGGGACGAGCCTCTGTTTGAGATTTCCACGGATAAGGTAGATGCGGAGATTCCGTCGCCTTCGGCCGGCGTGCTCAAGGAGATCAAGGTCAATGAAGGGCAGACCGTGCCGATTCAAACGGTCGTGGCGGTGATTGATGGCGCAGGTTCGGTGGCAGCACCAGCTCCTGCCCCTGCCCCTGCAAAGGTTGCGGCGTCACCGGCACCTGCACCACCTCCTGCACCGAGGCCTGCGGCACCAGTTCCGTCTGCGGCAGCGCCAACGCAAACTGCGCCTGCCGCTGCGGCTCCACGCTCCGGCGGAGAGCGCATTCACAGCTCGCCGCTCGTGCGCCGCATGGCTGCGGAGCACGGTATCGATCTAACGACCATTCCCGGAACCGGCGCGGGCGGGAGAATCAGCAAACAGGATATCGAGGCGGTTATCGCTGCCGGCGGAACTCCTGCGGCTGCTCCGGCTGCACCTATCTCTCCCGCGGCAGCTCCAGCAGCAGCGCCGGCGCGGCCTGCTTTACCGCCGCCATCGGCTCCGCCCGCCGCGCCCCCGCCGCCGGGGGTTTCCGGCGGACAGGTGCACGTGGCGTTCGAATCGGCGGTTCCGCGCGAGAAGATGTATTTCGGCAACTACACCGTGGAACCCATGAGCAACATGCGGCAGCGCATTGCGGAGCATATGGTGGCTTCGAAGCGCGTGTCGCCTCACGTTTATTCCGTGGATGAGATCGACATGACCAAAGTGGCGTCGCTGCGCGCGAAGTCCAAGGACGAGTTCGAAAAGCGCTACGAGACGAAGCTGACGTTCATGCCGTTTTTTGTGAAGGCGGCGGTGGCCGGGCTTCGCGCATTTCCAACGATGAATGCGTCGCTCGATGGAACGAACGTGATCCTGCACAAGGAGATCAACATTGGGATCGCCGTGGCACTCGATTGGGGCTTGATCGTGCCGGTAGTGAAGGGCGCGGACGAAAAGAATGTGCTTGGCATTCAGCGCACGCTGAATGATTTGGCGGAGCGGGCTCGCTCGAAGAAGCTGAAGCCTGATGAGGTGCAGGAAGGAACCTTTTCGATTACCAATCCGGGCGTCTTTGGCGGGCTGTTTGGCTTGCCGGTGATCAGCCAGCCGAACGTGGGCATTCTCGGGCTTGGCATGATCGAGAAGCGTCCCGTGGTGATCAACGACTCGATCGCGATCCGTTCGATGTGTTATGTGACGCTGAGTTACGACCACCGGGTGGTCGATGGGGCGGTGGCGCACCAGTTTCTGCACAAGGTGAAAGAGACATTGGAGAACTGGTCGGAGCCGGTTCTCTAGAACGGCTCTTCAAAAATCGCCCAGGCACGATATGGGGCTCACGTGATTTGGCTTTGAGCGGAAGAGCCTGGAGGTTAGCCGCGGCCGTTGTATTGGATTCGGACACCTGTCCGGATGTGGGACGTGCTTTCCCGTAACTGGTCGAAGTTGTGGCCCCATCTCTGTTTCATCCGCCCCAATGTATCCAGAACAAAGGGCTTACATCTGATTCAAGGTGGAAGCCAGCCTGCCACTTCCTCGCTGAGACTACGACTAAGATGGATACGACGCCCCCAAGAATACTCATTGCTGATGATCAGCCCGATGTTCTGAGCGCGCTGCGTTTGCTGTTGAAAGGTCAGGGCTACGAAACCGAAGGGGTGGTCTCGCCCGCGGAGATGCTGCGGGCGCTGGAGGCACGCGAGTTTGACCTGCTGCTGATGGATTTGAATTATGCACGGGATACCACCTCGGGCCGGGAAGGACTAGATTTGCTCGGCCACCTAAAGGAAATCGAGGACGCGCCAGCGATTGTGGTGATGACGGGCTGGGCAACGGTGGGGCTAGCCGTGGAGGCCATGCAATACGGCGTTGCGGATTTTGTGGAGAAGCCGTGGACCAACACGCGGCTGCTGGATATTTTGCAAAAACAGATTGCGTTGGGCCGCGAGCGGCGCGCGTCTCGGCGCCGCACAGCGCAGGAGAATCAAGATCATAGGGAGATCGCGCTGCAGTTTCACCAGCAGGAGCTGGAAGTCGCCGAGGCGCGGTCCATCCAACAGGGACTTTTGCCAAAGAGTATTCCTCAGCGCGCAGGATACGAGATTTCGGGCGCATGGCAACCGGCGCAAAGCGTCGGCGGCGATTATTACGACGTGCTGGAGTTCGACGAGGCCACGCTGGGTCTGTGCATCGCGGATGTGGCGGGCAAAGGGCTGCCCGCAGCTCTGCTGATGTCTAACCTTCAAGCTGCGGTGCGCGGGCTCGCCTCGCCCTCCATGGCGCCTGACGGATTGTGTGCGCGGCTGAATTCGCTCGTTTGCCATAACACCGGCAACGATCGCTTCATCACGTTTTTTTATGCGCAGCTCGACGGCCCGGCGCGCATGCTGCAGTACGCAAACGCCGGGCACAACGCCCCCATTCTTTTGCACAGCGATGGATCCCACGAGCGGCTGCAAGCCGGCGGCGGCGTGCTCGGGGTTTTTCCGAAACAGAAGTTTGCGACAGGAGCCACGCGGCTGGTGTCCGGTGACCGCCTCATTCTCTTTACCGATGGCGTGACGGAAGCCTGCGACACCGCGGAAGAAGAATTTGGCGAAGTGCGGCTGCTGCGTTTGTTGCAGGAGCATCGCGCGGCGCCGGCTTCCGCATTGCAGGAAAAAATCCTGGCCGCCGCTGGCGAATTCAGCCAGGGCCACTGGCACGACGACGCGACTTTGCTCGTTCTGGCCGTTTCCTAGCAGGAATGGTAGGCACGCGGCGGCAATGGCCTTGCACCCCTCCCAGCCTCAACCGCCACGGAATGAAAATCACTGGATCATGGGCTTCAGTTTGGCAACCCACACCGCAAAATGATCCAGCGGAACCGGCTCAATGCCTGCGTCCCGAAGGGTGCGGTCCACGAAACGGTTGCGGTCGTTCTGGTCCGTGAGCGCGATGTCGGTGATGGCGGCAAATTCTGTTTTGAGAGGGGCCTTGGCCGCGATGCGCTCGGCGGTATAGGCGAGCGCCTTGGCGTCGCCCGGTGCGCGCGAGACGGAGAGCGTGTGCAGAAAGCCGCGTGTGCCGTTGCGCCGGTAGCTGTAGTCGATGCGCATGGGATCGCCGGGAAACGTAAATTCAGCGGCGCGAACGGATTTCTGGATTCTGTCCCAGACACGTGCATGGCGGAAAACCTGCGAGCAGTACGAACGCATTTGCGCGCGGCTGCCTGGAGCGCCAACGCGGCTGGGCATGCGCGGCGGCGAGACGTGGTCTTCATAGAGGCGCTCGAGTTCGGCATCCAAATCGCTGGCAATCACGCCCTTCTGCGGCGCGAGCTGTAACGCGTTGGACAGCGTGTCGTCCCACTTGTGGAGAAGCTCCTGCAGGACGCTGCCGCTGAGCCCACCGCCGTTTGAATCGTGGCCGTTTGAGCTACGGAAGGAATCAAAGCGGTCTTCGAGATTGTCGCGCAGAGCGCGTAGAAGAGATTCATCGGCTTCGGGATGCAGCCGGCGCAGACGCGCATACTCCTCCTGCTCCTCGATGAGGCGGAGGCGGCGCTCGCCCGACTGCGGGTCGTAAACGAGGACGCCGATGTTCACCCATTCGTCGCGCACGAGATTCGGCGTGTAGCGCAGAATGCGGTAGGCGCAGGTTCGTTCCGGTTGCAAGGATTCAGCGGAGGTTTCGGTCATAAGTCACGTCCAGTTCGGTTATGTCCAGTTGGAAAAGGGCTGTCGATTGGATTTCTTGGCCTCCAGGATAAGATCCGGGACGCGCGCGCGTCGCCGCAGCAGTTGGTCGGAGACGTGGAGCACCGCATCAAAGTCATCCTCATACCAGGCCGGAGGAATTTGTTTCGTGATTTCGTCCAGAGAGCGCTCGGTCATCTGTTTTTCCAGCCGGTCGAGCCAGGGCACAAACGATTCCATCCCGGTCACGGCTTCGTACACGCGATTACGCGCATACAGGCCGCGCAGCGGCGCGTCGGGAAAATTCCATTCTCCGGCGTTGAAGCAAAAGCCCTGGTCAATCATCAGCGTGTTATAAGGCGTAGCCGTTTTTTCTCCCGCGGAAGAATCCGCCGTCGCGTGCCCGCTGCGAACCGGTTCTTGAAAAAAGAGCGTCTGGCGGCCGTTGGTATTGCAGGTCCATTTGTCGAAAACCAGCATGCCCGCAAAGTCATGGAGGTTTGCGACCTGGCGCAACTGTTCGTCAGGCAGAAAGTCGTGCAACGACAGCCGCCGGGGATCGCCCGGATAGCGCGAACCAAACTGCAGACCAGGCTGGCACGGAATCCGCTGACGTGGCATCTCCATCGACAGATCAGGCGTCAAGCGGATCAATTCTTCGGACACCTCAACAATCGCCACGGGCGTCGTGGGCAGCCCCAGCCGCGCCGCCAGCTTGGTTCCAAGCAGTTCATTGACCAGAATGCGGCGGTGCTGGGGATTATTTTGGAATTTAACGACGTAGTAGTGGCCGTCCGAGCAGCGCATCAGATGAGACTGCGCCCCGCCGCGCATCCGGCGAATCTGTTCCAGCGCGCACAACATACGGCCGCCATGCTATCGGCAGTTACTTATTTCGTCAAGCACCCTGTTTGTAAATTCCAGTGATTCCTGATTCGAGAAGGGAGAGATGCTTAAATGGGAGCGCGCCCCAGTGTTCCACGTACCAAAGTGAACCTTGGTCGTTCTCAAAAAGAAAAGGCCTGGACGATGGTCCAAGCCTTTTCGCGTATTCAAAAAATGAACCCGAAGCGCAGGTTTACCGCTTTTTCTTTTTGGCGGCTTTCTTCGCCTTCTTTTTCGCCTTAGCTTTGGGCTTGGCTTTTGCCTTGGCCTTCTTAGCCTTCGGCTTGGCTTTCTTTTTGGGCGCCGCCTTCTTGGCCGGTTTGGCTGCAGGCTTGGAGGCAACTTTGGCCGCCGGCGCCGCCGCGACGGGCTCTTCCTCGGTGATGAGGATCTCTTCCTCTTCGGTCTCTACGATTTCTTCACCCCCGGCCAATTCGTCTTCCTCGTCCAGCCGTGACAGTTCGTTGTCGTCTTCGAAGTTGTCCTTCTCGAAATCCATTCCATCCTCCCGAGGGGCACTCCACAAACCTATGGCCTGTGGGACGCTGCATCAGCTGGAGTCGCCAACTCCCCTCCGCTGCAGCGAAGTTGTTATCGCACTCCTGCAAAGTTGTCAAGCGTTCTGCTGCAATGTTCCAAGAGCAAGGTTTTCCAGTCATAACGAGCGGTGGCCGGCTGCCGAACGGCGCGCGCCTTTCCCTCTTCCGGCTCGCGACCAACTTATTGTATATAAAAGACTTAATTGGGGATTGCGGCCGAAGCCTGGTTGGACGAGGGAGTTGCCTGCGGCGTGCGTGCCTTGGAACTTGTTTTTGGCCGGCTGTGCTCCGGCGCTATTTCCGGCGCGCCGCCGACGGTGTAAATGCGCAACACCATGCCGCGGCTTACATGATTGGTGCTCATGTGATTCCATTTGCGCACATCTTCGGTGGGCACGCTAAAACGATCCGCGATTCCGCCCAGCGTGTCGCCTTTGCGTACGCGGTAGCGCACCAGGCGGCTCTTGGATTCCGCGGGAGCGGCCGCGGGAATGATTAATTTCTCTCCGACGTCGAGCGCGGCGTGGCGATCCAAATTATTTGCGTCGGAAATCGCCGCCGGCGTCACGCGATATTTTTTCGCGATGGATGTCAGCGTCTCGCCAGCCTCGATGCGGTGGCGCCGCCAGCTCACCCACTTATCCGCGGGAATGTCCGCAATCTCGGCGGAAAATCTTTCCGCCGTGCCAACGGGCAAATGCAGCTCGAACGAAGGATCCTCGGGAGTCGCTAGGCGCAGCAGCGCGGGATTCAGATTGCGAAGGGTGTCGACATCCACGTCAATGGTCTCAGCCACCAGCCGCAGATCGATGGCTCGGCCGGGCTTCACGATATCCGTCGGCACGGGCTGCTCCGGATCGACTTGTATACCGTAGTGCGCGGCGTCCTTGGCGATGAGCGTAAGCGCCAGAATGATGGGAACGTAATTTCTGGTTTCGCGCGGAAGGACGTTGCGTTTGTAGAGCTCCCAGAAATCTGCGTAGCCCGTGCGCTCGATGCCTTTTTGCACGTTTCCCGGGCCGCAGTTGTAAGCGGCCATCGCCAGATACCAGTCGCCGAATAGTCCATAAAGATCGCGCAAATGCTGCGCCGCCGCGCGCGTGGCTTTTTCCGGATCTTGCCGCTCGTCAATCCACCAGGTATGGCGCAAGCCGTACTCCATGCCGCGATAAGCCACGAACTGCCAGATGCCCCGCGCACCGGCCCTCGAGAGCGCGAGGGGCTGAAAGGCGCTTTCCGCTTGCGCCAGATAAATCAAATCTTGCGGCACGCCTTCTTCATGAAGGACGCGCGCAATCATTTCGCGATAGCGGCCGGAACGCCGCAGACCGGTTTCGACAATGGCGCGGCCGCGCGGCGTCTGGAAAAAATTGAGGAAAGACAGCACTTCGTCGTTCACCGTGAGCGGCAGGTCGTGCGAAATGTTCTTGGCGGCTTCCTCGGCGCGCGCTTTGAGCCGCGGATCGACCGGAAACGTCATCTCCGCGACTTCGTCAATCGGCGCGGGCACTGCCGGCGCTTCCTGAAAGCCGTCGCCCGCTCGGAAAGCCTGCAACTCGTACCCGTAGACGGTATCCACCACGCGGTGGAACAGCTCGCTCAGCTTCGGATCGCTGTTCGGGTCATAGCCGCTCGAGAGCATCCAATCGACGGCCTCGTCAAAATCGTGACGCGCAGCTTCCAAATGCCCAGCCTTGTAATTCTGCTCGCCGGAAGCAAATTTTGCTTCCACCTGCGCGATCAAGTATTCCTTCGGGCTGGGAACTCTCAGGGCCATCGCGGCCAGCCATTCGGGCGAAAGCTTTCGCAGCGGAAGCTCTCCGATGGTGGCGGGAACTTGAGACGCGGCGGCATGGACCGGGGCCAGCGCCGGGACGTGCGCCTGCACCCCATTCTTTGCGGCATCCTCGCAACCGACTGTGGCCAACATAAGTCCGGCCAAGAGCGTCGCGTATAGCGCAATCTGGAGCATCTGGCGCATCTCCCTATGTTAAGTAGCTGTTACAGTCCAGGTCAACGCTTTCCGGTGAGGGAGGGTTGACCTACTCAATACACAGTTTCCGGACAAGGACCAAGGCCGCCGGCTGATCCTGCAGATGTTCCTACCCAGGGCGGTCCGGGATAAACTCTCACGCGAGGTGTTTCCCATGAACCCGATCCTATTCGCGCGTCTTCCGAACACTGCCAGGGCTGCGGTGGCCTTTGCGCTTCTTCTGTTGAGCTTTTTCCTTTGTCCCACCCCGCTGCGTGCGCAGAACAAGATTCTTTCTGCCGAGAAACGCGCGCAGATCGAAAAGGCCGCCTCGAGTTTTATGGCCGCGAACAGCGTGCCTGGAATCTCCGCCGCGGTCGTGCAGGACGGAGAGCTGGTCTGGTCCACAGGATTCGGAATGGCTGATCTCGAGAACTTTGTTCCGGCGACCTCTTCCACACTCTTCCGGCTCGGCTCGATTTCCAAGCCCATCACCGCGACGGCAATTCTACAGCTTTCGGAGCGTGGAAAATTGGATCTCGATACTGAGGTGCAAAAGTACTGTCCGGCATTTCCGAAGAAAGAATGGCCCATCACCACGCGCGAGCTGCTCGGCCACCTGGGAGGCATCCGGCACTACAATCCGGATGGCAAAGGCGACATTCCCGACGACAGCGCGAAACATTTCGAAAGCATGCAGGAATCGCTGCAAATCTTCGCGGGCGATCCACTGGTTGCGAAGCCCGGAACGAAATTCCATTATTCGACCTACGGCTACACGGTGCTTGGCTGCGTGCTCGAAGGCGCTGCTTCCGAGAAATATGTGGACTTCGTGAAAGAGAACGTTTTCGAGCCCGCCGGAATGCAGGAAACGCAGGCTGACAACTTCTTCGCGGTGATTCAGCACCGCACGCGCTGGTATCACAAGGACAAAGCCGGGGTCGTGCAGAACGCGGGCGTGCTGGATTCCAGCTATAAGATTCCCGGCGGAGGCTTGATTTCGTCTGCGGACGACATGGCTCGGTTCGAGATCGCCATCATGGCGAACAAACTGCTAAAGCCAGGCACGCGTGACATGATGTGGACTCCACAGAAGGCGGCTGACGGTTCGCAGACCGGTTATGCACTGGGCTGGGGCACGCAAAAGAAATACGGCTTGGCGCTTGTGGAGCACACCGGCGGCCAGCAAGGCACCAGCACGTCGATCATTCTTGCGCCGGAGCGGCGCGCCGGCATCGTCGTGCTGGCCAATATGGATGGTGTCGATTCGGCGGCGCTCTCCACGGAGATTCTGAAGATCATCCTTGATCTCAAAGACAAACCCGAATAAACATTCGACGCTTTCTCGCGCCGCACCTCACCACACCCGTCGTTCCGACAAACTGACATTCCAAGAAACGCCTTGACAACTATTGGAGATCAGCCGATATTAAACCGAATGGTTAACTATTCTACAGCGCCTCTGGATGCCACGTTTGGAGCGCTCTCCGACCCCACACGCCGCGCGATTCTGGCCCGCCTCGCAAGGGGTGAGGCCATGGTCACGGAGCTCGCGGAGCCCTTCCGCGTTTCTCTGCCCGCCATCTCGAAACACGTGCGCGTCCTGGAATCCGCGGGCCTGTTGCAGCGCGAAATTGATGGCCGCGTTCACCGCTGCCGTTTGATAGCCCAGCCGATGAAGAATGCTGCCGCGTGGATCGAGCAATACCGCGCGTTCTGGGAATTGCAGTTCGATGCCCTGGCGAAGTATCTGGAAATGAGTGTCAGCAAGGAGAAACAAATATGGCAAGCGCACAGCAAAGCCAAGCGAACCCGGGCTTCACGCTCCAAATCCGCAGGACGTTTGCGGCGCTGCGCGAAAAAGTCTTCGCCGCGTGGGCCGAGCGCGAACATTTAGAGAAGTGGATGTGCCGGGACGTAGCCGCGCACGTGATCACTCATCATGTGCAGGACATCCGGACCGGCGGTCGCTATCTGATGGAAATCCACGACCCGGCGAAAGGCGAAACGTACTGGGGACAAGGCGAGTACCTCGAAGTAAGACCTCCCGACAAAATCGTTTTTACGTGGTCCTGGAAAAAGGCAGAGCCTGACGGTTCACGGTCGGAAATGCATCCCGACAATCCCGAAACGCAAGTCACCGTGGAATTCTTCGCCCGTGGAAATTCCACGGAGGTGGTTCTCACCCACGCCACGTTCGGCTCGGCCAAGATGCGCGACGAACACGACCGAGGCTGGAACGGCTGCTTCGACGTCCTTGCGCGAATTCTCTGACCCTGCGGCGCTCCCGAGATACTAGCGCCGCAGGCGTGCAGCGCGCCATCAATTCCCGTTTACATGTGCTCCGACACGATGGTAGTGTGCCAGCGAATCATTACTGTTCGAAGAATTCTCATGGATTCGCGCAAACGGCAACCTCTCATCGGGTGAACCAAGCATGAAAAGGAAGACGATTTTCCTCGCGTGTCTTTTGTTGTGCGCTGCGATGCCTTATAGGGTCCGCGCCCAGCAAGCGCCTGCGGATGCGCCGTATCTGAATCCGAAGCTCCCCGTCCAGCAGCGCGTCGACGACTTGATTTCCCGCATGACGCTTGAAGAAAAAGTCGATCAGCTCGGCCATATCGCTCCCGCTATTCCGCGGCTTCGCGTTCCCGCCTACAACTGGTGGAACGAAGGCCTTCACGGTGTCGCCCGCGCGGGGATCGCCACCGTTTTTCCGCAGGCTATCGGCATGGCCGCGACGTTCGATGAACCTCTGATACACGATGTGGCCGACACCATCAGCACGGAATTTCGTGCCAAATATTCGGCCACGGTGCACCCTGACGGCTCGACGGACTGGTATCGAGGCCTCACCGTCTGGTCTCCAAACATCAACATCTTCCGCGATCCGCGCTGGGGGCGCGGCCAGGAGACCTATGGCGAGGACCCATTCCTGACCGCCCGACTCGGCGTCGCGTTTATCACCGGCTTGCAAGGCACTGATCCGAACTATTTCAAAACGATTGCCACGCCGAAACATTTCGCGGTTCACAGCGGACCGGAATCCACGCGCCACAGCGTGAATGTCGAGGCCTCCCGCCACGATATGGAAGAAACGTATCTGCCCGCGTTTCGCGCCGCGATCATTGAGGGCAAAGCCGAATCCATCATGTGCGCCTACAACCGCTTGAACGGAGAACCCGCTTGCGCAAATTCCGCTCTACTCGTGGAGCATCTCCGAAAAGATTGGGGTTTCCAAGGGTACGTTGTATCCGATTGCGGCGCTGTCGCCGACGTTTACAAGGGCCACAAGTTCACGCCGACTCCTGAAGTCGCCGCAGCCGCCGTCTTCAAAGCCGGCATGGATCTGATTTGCGGCGACTCTCGCAACAATATGAATGCGGATCCCCAGGGAATTTTAGGCGCCGTACATCAAGGCCTGCTTTCCGAAGCCGATTTGGACCACGCTTTGCGCCGCTTGTTCATTGCGCGGTTTCGGCTAGGCCTCTTCGATCCCCCGTCTTCCGTTCCCTATTCCAAATTGAAGGCGGCCGACAACGACACAGAGGTGCATCGGCAACTCGCGCTTCGTACGGCGCGCGAATCCCTGGTGTTGCTCAAAAACAAAAACAATCTTCTGCCCTTGAAACACGCGCCCGGGACCATCGCCGTCATCGGCCCCGACGCCGACAGCCTCGACGCCCTGGAGGGAAACTATAGCGGCACGCCTTCGAATCCCGTTACGATCCTTGCCGGCATCCGCAATCGCTTTCCTCAGTCCAAAGTCGTTTTCGTCCAAGGCACCGGCCTCGTGGGCCCAGTCACCAAATCGGTTCCCACCGACGCACTCTGCACGGACGCATCGTGCAGCCAGCATGGCCTAAAGGCGGATTATTTCTCCAATATGACGCTCGAAGGCTCCCCCATGATGAGCCGCGTCGATGCGGCCGTCGATTTCAGTTGGGGCGATGCCGGCGTGTCGCCACAACTGGCAAACAAATATTCGGTGCGCTGGACCGGGGTGCTCGTACCGCCCGAATCAGGCGATTATTTGCTCGGCTTCACCGGCGAGGACGGCTTTCGCGTTTCGCTCGATGGCACGCCCCTCGTCGAAGACTGGACTCTTCATCGCCCGGCTAACACCGAAACCAAAAAACTCCAGCTTGAAAAGGGCCGTGCTTATTCGCTAAAGATTGAATACTTTCAGAACATTCGCATCTCAGAAGCGCGCCTCATTTGGAGCCTTCCCGGCGGCGAAGAAGCACAAGCCCTGGACGCGGCGCGCAACGCCGACCTGGTCATTGCCGTGATGGGCCTTTCTCCTCGCATTGAAGGTGAAGAGATGAAAGTGAGCGCCGATGGTTTTTCGAGCGGCGATCGCACACGCATCGATTTGCCCGTTCCGCAAGAACAACTCCTTGAACGAGTTGCCTCCATCGGCAAACCCACGATCCTCATTCTTACGAATGGCAGCGCGCTCGCCGTCAATTGGGCCGACAGCAACGCCAATATTCCAGCAATTCTTGAAGCGTGGTATCCGGGCGGACAAGGCGGAACGGCGGTCGCCGAAGCGCTTGCGGGAGATTTCAGTCCAGCGGGCCGCTTGCCGGTAACATTCTACAAATCCGTCGATCAGCTTCCGGCGTTCGATGACTACTCCATGGCCAAACGCACGTATCGCTACTTCGATGGCACGCCGCTCTATCCCTTCGGCTTCGGCCTGAGCTACACAACGTTCTCCTACGAAAATCCAAGCATCGATAACGCAAATGTGGAAGCCGGAGACGAGGTCCGAATCGCGGTGGACGTCCAAAACACGGGAAGTATAGCGGGCGACGAAGTGCCGCAACTCTACCTTTCGCATCCCGATGTCAAAGGCGCGCCAATCCGTGCCCTACGTGGCTTTGTTCGGATTCGTCTCGAACCCGGCGAGAAAAAGAGAATCCGATTTGTGCTTACCAAGCGGGACTTGGGAGTCGTTGACGAGAGCGGCAAGCTTCGTATTTTCGCTGGGCCGGTGGAAGCATGGATCGGCGGCGGCCAGCCTCTTGCGACATCGAGCATCGCCAAACCCGCCGGAGCCACCACCCAATTCACCATCACCAGTGGAGCCACTCTTCCGGACTGATATCCAATGGGGGTACCCCCCGAATCACGCGAAACAAATGTTTCGAAAATTCCGCTTGCAAATTCCCGAAAAAGTGGTATTCTGTTTCTGCGTTTGTTGCTCTTGTATCGCCTTTGGATTTGTAAAGCGGTCGCAAGGTCAAACTTGCGGCCTTTTTTTACGTCCGAAAGCGGCCGTAACTCTTAAGAGGGGTTCGGAATTCGAGGCACCAAATAGCTCAATTTAGTAATGCTCGGTTGCAACCCAACCGACAGAAAAGAGTATAGCAGTGAGTAAAGAACAAGGAACAGTGAAGTGGTTCAATGCCAGCAAGGGCTTCGGTTTCATCCAGCGCCAGAGCGGTGAGGACGTTTTCGTCCATTTCTCCGCGATCGTGGCTGATGGCTACAAGTCGTTGAA
>Ga0074044_10000389_pt1 | contig 43606 bp, 35 predicted proteins | sample BogForMeECP23OM1_FD_94443 | JGI IMG/M metagenome (GOLD analysis project Ga0074044, IMG submission 94443) | Bog forest soil microbial communities from Calvert Island, British Columbia, Canada - Bog Forest MetaG ECP23OM1 | ecosystem: Environmental > Terrestrial > Soil > Wetlands ...
GGTGATTATTTACTTGACTCGCCCGGTAAAATTTGCTATATTTTGGTTCATGGAGAACGTTATGAGCCACGAACCAAAGAGCCTGCAAGAAGCAATTGTATACTTCTCTAATCCTGATAACTGCATTGATTACTTGGCGATACGGCGATGGCCCGATGGCCGCGTAATCTGCCCCGGTTGCGGCTCGGATAGGGTCAGTTTTAACGCCCAACGGCGCACTTGGAAGTGTTCCAAGCACCACTCCAAACGTGAGTTTTCCATCAAGGTCGGAACCGTCATGGAAGATTCCCCGATCCCTCTGGACAAGTGGCTCACTGCTATGTGGATGATCCTGAACTGCAAGAACGGTGTGAGCAGTTGCGAAATCGCGAAGGACGTGCGCGTCAGTCAGAAGTCCGCTTGGTTCATGCTTCACCGCATCCGCCTGACCATGCAAGATGAAGTTCTCGGATCGAAGTTCTCTGGCGAAGTGGAAGCCGACGAAACTTTTATCGGTGGTAAGGCTCGCAACATGCACAAGAGCGTCAAGGCTCGTCGCATCACCGGACAGGGCCGCAACACCGATGACAAAATCATGGTCATGGGAATCCTTGAGCGTGGCGGAAAGATTCGCACCAAGATTCTCTCGGATCGTAAACAAGAAACTCTGCATGGTGAAGTAAGAGCCAATGTCGAAGCGGGAGCCGAGTTGTACACCGATACCTTCGGTGCATACAAGGGATTGCAAAGCGAGTACGCGCACCAAGTCGTCGATCATGCTCTGCGCTATGTGGATGGCCGCGTACACACTAACGGCCTTGAGAACTTCTGGTCGCTCCTGAAGCGCTCGCTTGGCGGAACTTACGTGAGCGTGGAACCGTTTCATCTTTTCCGTTACCTTGACGAGCAATCGTTCCGCTACAACTTTCGCGGAACCAAAGAAAACCCAATGACCGATGCGGATCGGTTCAGCATCGCAGCATCCCAGTTAGTCGGTAAGCGGATCACCTTCGCTCAACTCACCGGCAAGGTGGGACAAACGATTAACTAAACCTTGGAGTCTGAAACGTGGGAAGCGGGCGAAGTCTTAGGCTTTGGCCCGCGTTTCACCTTGCCTTCCCGCTCTCGCTTCCATTCCTCTTCTCGCCGCATTAACTCATCATGCGAGACGGAGAGAATCTTCCGCACGCCAGCGTCGAATTTTTCATACTCTGACTTATCGGTCATTTATCTACCCTTCTGGCTCAATCTTCGAGTGAACTATTTGCTCTTCAATTAATTTATAAAATCCTTCTGCCGCTGGATCATCGCCTTTCAAATGATGACCAATGAAATATGCGCACAGATCGACTGTCTGGATTCCAATTGACTCCTTAGAATCTCCAAAATACATATCATCATGAAGATGCCAAGCAGTATGCGGAGAATAAATAGGGTAAATAAGCCGATTCCTAAGCTTACGGAATGAAGCTCTCAGGGATTTCTTGAGTTCTTTATCGGTGGTGTCGTCAACGATGAGAAGCGCCAAGTCTGGAGGTTCGATTTTCCCGATGAAGTCTTCTATTCCCTTGACGCATATTTTGAAACATATATCCAATGGGTCAGCCGAACTGTACAGTTGTTGCGCGAGAAGGCTCTTATTGACCGCTCCGTAAACAATCGACGCATCTACCTGCTTGATACCCTTAAGAAGCAAGTCAATCACTTTGAAACGTTTCTCTTGATCAACTCCCTCAAAAGTTCCAAATCCCCCATACAGTTCCCATGCGTGGAATTCCTCAAATTGATCCCACTTTTCTGGCGGGATGATTGTCTGGACTTCCATCCCGGCGATTGCACCGCTGCGGATTTCCAAGTGTCGGAACTTGGTATCTTTGACGATGAGCGCAGCCATCACTTGAAATTCAGCCTTTTTATCGCGAGTTCCTGTGTCATCTAGATATGCGAGATGCACAAATGTTACCTCGTTGGGCAATTGCACGATCAATCTCCCTCATGGTTGAAGGTTGTGGTTGATCAGCAAAAATTGACCTTTTCAGGCCCACCGTACTACAATGGGCGAGTCAAGTCAATAATCGCCCACATTCTTACCTGAAGGCAAAAACGGCCTCCGAACACTCGCTACCCTCTGTTTTGATCATCCGCGGCGCCCCACACTTTGCCATTACCTCTTCTTAGAACTCTAGTAACTTGTCGAGAGCTTGCTCAGTGCCGCACCATAAGTAGGGACCACATAAGGCCACAACTATGTCATCGACTGGTAATTATGCTACGGGCGCCAAGGCCGCTAAGGCCACCTTTAGCGATTTGGAACAGATGCTTCCCGGATCTCCGACTTCCGACAAAGCTTGCCTGAAACTGGCACAGATTCTGGGCGTGCGCCGCAGCGAAGTAGCGCTGCTCAGATTGGAAAAGAATAGTCTGCGCTTCATCTTCCCGCCCGAGTTGCGATCGGCGGGCGTATTGCCCTTGAGCGGATCGGCTGTGGCCGCGCGCACCGCATCGACTCGCACTCCGTTGTTGTCCAACACGTTCATGCGCGTGAAGCATGTCAGCTTGTTTGAAGCGGTCAAACTGGGAGCCGAAGTTGACGAAGACGATCGCAGCCAGCAGCAAATGCCGATTCAGAAAATTATGTCCGTTCCCATAGCGCGCTCGGAGGGAGACGTGGTCGGAGTGGTGCAGATTTCGCGCAAGGGTCTGGATGCCTCGCTCGCCGGTGCAGACTTTACCCCCGACAACCTCAAACAACTGGAGCAGGCTGCCGAAATTCTTGCCCGCATGCCGTTCATGCTGGACGGCGCGGAATTCTAGAATTTGTAATTTTGTAATTTGTAATTTGCAATTTGCCGTCTCGACCAAAGGTCAATTGAGTTTCAATTACCAATTACAAATCACCAATCACCAATCACAAATTGCCACTTGCTTTACACCGCCTGTCCGGCGCAGTATCCCGATGCCCACGCCCACTGAAAGTTGAAGCCCCCGAGTTGGCCAGTCACGTCGACCACTTCTCCAATGAAAAACAAGCCAGGCACTTTTCGAGACTCCATCGTCTTGGCTGAGAGTTCGTCGGTATCGATTCCTCCGGCTGTGACTTCCGCTTTCCCGTAGCCCTCCGTTCCTGCCGGCTTGATTTCCCACGCGTGCAATTGCTGTTCGGCCTGAGCCAAGGCGCGATCGGAGTTGCCGGCCAAAGGATAAGTTTCGACCCAGCGATCCGCGAAGCGGCGAGGCAGGATATCTCGCACCAGCAACCTCCAACTCGAGGAGTCACGACCGCACCGCGCTCGCAATTCGCCGTTAAGATCGCGCCCCGGCGCGAGGTCGAGACATATCGGCCCTTTGCCGTCCCAGTACGAAGAAATCTGCAGAATCGCGGGCCCGCTGATGCCTTGATGAGTGAACAGCATGTTTTCCTTAAACGAAGGCAACGACTGCTTCGCCCGACCGGCGCATGCAATCACTTCGGTGGAGACTCCCGCCAGATCGCACCACCGCTTGCGCTCTGGCTCGCTGAATAGCAGAGGCACCAACGCCGCGCGCTGCGGGACGATCTTCAACCCAAATTGCCGCGCCAGATCGTAGCCAAACGAGGTGGCGCCGATTTTCGCGATAGACAAACCTCCGGTGGCAACGACGAGGCGAAGCGCGTTAAGGCGGACCTCTTCCCCTTGCATGGTGGCTCGCAGCGTAAACGGTTCGTCATTGTGCACTGCTTTTATCTGAGTGTTGCAGCGGATCTCGACTCCGGTGTCGCGGCATTCCTGTTCAAGCATGGCTGTGATATCGCTCGCCGCTCGATCGCAAAACAATTGGCCGAGTTTTTTCTCGTGATAGGGAATGCGATGCTTATCAACCAGGAGCAAGAAGTCGGCAGGAGTATAGCGGGAGAGCGCCGATTTGGCGAAATGTCGATTGTCCGAAAGAAAATTCTCTGGGCCGGTGTGAACGTTGGTAAAGTTACAGCGCCCTCCGCCCGAGATCAATATTTTCTTTCCGATTCGATCCGCGCGTTCGAGCACGAGCACGCGCCGTCCGCGCTTGCCCGCTTCGATGGCACACATCAGGCCGGCCGCGCCGGCTCCGAGAATGATGACGTCGTATTTCCGATCGTATTTCCGATCCACGCAGCCATCAGCTTAGCAGCCCTGCTCTGCACAAGTAATGACGGCCTTGAATGCTAGAAAAGAAATTTAACCGCCAACTGAGCCAGTCTGGGAGCCGTTGCACTCACCACCTGCCCGAATGTGGCACTCCCGATGTTGCCGTTGACTGCCGTGGGGCCATAGAACTGCGCATGGTTGAAGACATTGAAACCCTCAAGCCGGAATTGCAGGGACTTCGATTCAGTCAGAGGCAGGTTCTTGAGAAGTGCCATGTCGTAATTGTCCATCCCCGGCCCGTAAAAAAAGCGCCGTTTGGCCGAGCCCGGCGTCCCCAAGGCGTTTTCGCTGAATTGCGTGGTATCGAAATACGCATGTCCGTTGCGCGGATTCTGATTCAGATGGAGAGGGCCGCCGGCGTAGTCCGGTTCGTCGACACCGTAGTTGTTCACACCATTGGGTTCGGTACCGAGCAGAGAATTGTCGCCATAATTGATGAGCGTCACGGGCAGACCCGAAGTAAAGTGCGTGATCCCCGAGAGTTCCCATCCTTCCGTCCAGCGAGTCGTGCTGTGGAATACGGTCTCGAACGGAATTTTGTAGCTGTAGCTGACCACAAAATTATGCTTCACGTCGAAGGCGGATAGGGCTTTGCTCAACGAGGGGTCGATCGGATTGACCTCTTCGCCAAGGTTCGAAGACTGGTCTTCGGATTTGCTGTAAGTGTATCCGGCCAGCAGGTTCAGGCGTTTACTGCTGTGGCGCAAAGTGATTTGCAAGGCATTGTAATTGGAGTTTCCGATGGTGGCCTGATCGGAATCGCTGCCAAACTTTGGACCCAAGCCTGTACGGGTACCGTTGACGGCATTGCAGGTGCGTCCCGAGCCATCTGCACACGGAGCCGTGGCGGCGACGCTCGTAAATCCAGGAGGCAGTGCCACTCCAAAAGGCAATACGTAGGAATAACCGAGCGCAAGGTTTGAGTTTTCTCCGCCCGGCCCGCAAGTGGGAGTCGCTCCCTTGGAGTTGAGGTAAAGACACAGCGCCGGACTGCCGGGGTTGGCCTCCCGAAGCACCAGAAGGCGATGTCCCTGCGTGCCCACATAGTTCACGCTCAGCACCGTGTTGGTGGCGACCCCGCGCTCCAGCGAGAGCATGTATTCCTCGGTGTACGGGATGCGCTTGGTGGCGAGGTAGTTTGGAAGACCGCTAATGGGTTCGAACTGCGCCCAGTTGATGTTGGGATCAGGATGACTCGCACTGGAGTTCAACGGAGCGAGAGTAGCCGGGAAAACTTGCTGAAGACTTTGGCCATTCGAAGCTGTAATAAATGGTGTGGAGAAAAGCGGCGCCGCCGGACTCGTATAGGTTGTGCCATAAGGCGCATTCGCGCTCATCACTCCGATGGTAAGTGCCTCGATCGCCGTGTAGAACATTCCATAGCTCGCTCTTACACTGCTTTTGCCGGGGCCGCCCAGTATTTTTGCGAACAGTCCATCGCCTGTGGCGCTGGGCGAATAGGCGATGCCGACCCGCGGAGCGAAGTCGCGATTTCCCGGAGGCGCCAACGTCCGCGGCACTCCCGGATCGGTTGGGTAAAGAATGCCGGCCGGAGCTCCCGGAAAGACGACCGATTGCTTACCCGGCTCGAAGGTCGCAATCTGGTTGTATTTTTCGTACCACGGCTCGATTCGATCCCAGCGCAGACCATAATTTAGCGTGAGGCTGCGCGTCACACGCCAGCTATCCTGTCCATAGAGGCCGGCGTATTTGTTCCTGCCGTAAAAAGGTTGAAGCTGGCTCTGGTTGTATTGGGTCGGAACTCCTAACAGGAAATCCGCAAAGTCAGAACCGGTCTCGCTTCCAAAGAAGAGAAAGCTGCCATTCGATTGCGCGCGCGCATTAACATTGACCTGATCGATGTGGAACTCGCCGCCCACCTTGATCGTATGGGTTCCCGCTACCTTGGAAAAGTTGTCGAGCCACTGAAAGGTGTTGCCCACCTGTTTCAGCTCATTGGTATTGGTTCCAATCGTGAAGCTGTTAAAACCGACACTCTCGACGCCTTCGGTCTTTGGCGACAGTGGCACGATTCCCGAAGTTCCTTGACCGACCTCAAATCCCTGAGAAGCCAGACTGACGCCGACGCCTCCGATAGGCTGGCCAAGGTCGTTCGCGTCGCGCAAATAGCTGAAGCGGAATTCGTTGACGGCTGTTGGACTGACGGTTTTTGTGTTGCCAAGCCCCAGCAGTTGGGCCCGGCCCGTGTTGAGCGCATTAAATCCGGGAACGTTGGCCCCGCCTTGGCCGATGGGGTAGGGATTGTTCTGCGACCAGTCATCGAGAAAGTAATAGGCCGACATCAGCCCCCAACGCGTGTTGGCATCCAGGCGGTAGGCGCCCTTGTCGTCGCGCAGGGTTAGGTCGTAGGCCGAGGTGGAGAAGAGGTTGGTTCCAACGTTGGGCTGCGGAATGTACTGCAGCAAGTGCTGTGCGGGAAGGGAAAAGGCCGAAGGAGGGATGACCGCCCCCAGTCCACCTGCGCGGGTGTTCGGAAAAACACACTGTGTGGGGCTGGTGCAGTTGAAGCCAAACGCGGTTCCTTCTGGGTTAGAGGGAGTAATGGTTGCCGGGTTGATCATTGATGCGGTGAAGTAGAAGGGCTGAGTGCTGGCCACTGCATATCCCAGCGATTTCTGAAGAACAGCCGCCAGGCATTGATCGTTTACACAGGCACTGTTCACGGTCGACGCAATCGGAATCCCGTTGCCGTTCGTGCCGCTGCTGAACAAAGTCGGGGAATCCGAAAAAGTGCCCGCCCGGTCCTCAAGCGACGGCACCGGAATTTCTCCCGTGTCAACACCCTGGGTCGAGCGAGTTCCCTGATAATCCGCAAAGAAAAAGATTCTGTTCTTTCGGATCGGCCCGCCGAACGTGCCGCCAAATTGGTTTTGCTGAAATGCGGCACGAGTAGGAGAAAAGTAGTTGCGTGCATCGAGGTCGGTATTGCGCAGAAACTCGAAAACATCCCCGTGAAAGGCATTCGTCCCTGACTTGGTTACAACATTGATCTGGCCGCCGCTAAACTCGCCGTATTCGGCGTCGAAATTATTGGTAAGAATCCGGAATTCATCAATGGAATCGAGGTTGGGAACAACCGCCGTCCCCATGTTGACGTTTTCTTCAACATCGCTTCCGTTGACCAGAAAACTGTTGGCAAATTCCCGCTGGCCGTTGATCGAAATCGTGCCGGGATTCAAGTCTCCGGAAGGAGAAAGCGCGGTCGCGCCCACGTCCTGCACCGTGGCCGATGTGATGGAAGTGGTCGGGGCGACTCCCGGCTGAAGGGAAAGCAAATCCGTAAAACTGCGGCCGTTGAGGGGAACAGTTGTCATGCGCGTGCTGGCGATGACCTCGCCCACCTGCGTACTCGTCGTCTCCACCTGAACCTGGTTTTCGACCACGGTAACCACGTCCGACTTCCCGCCCACGGAGAGGACCGCGTCTACGGTCAACGCGCTGTTTGAATCCACGTTAACTCCGGTCCGCTGATAGGGGTTGAAGCCGGGTTTCTGTATCGCAATGTTGTAGCGTCCGATGGGGAGGGCGGGAAAAGAGTAGAATCCCTGGCCGTTGGTCGTGACTTGATGTGAGACCGCGGTTTCGACATTGGTTGCGTTTACGATGGCGTTCGCAACTACCGCCCCGCTCGCATCCCTGACGGTGCCCGAAACGCTTCCCCCAACCCCAGCCCACGAATCCAAATTGAAGAACAGAACAAATACAAAAGATAGAAATAAAGAGCTATGCCGGGTGAGGCTCGAGCGCGGAGAGAAAGATTGCAAAATATAACGTTGCTGAATATCAGCCATGCCACCTTTAGTTGCGACTCAGTCGCAATACAAGCTACAATGTCAGCCTAGAGTGCGATCTCGTGCGCTGTCAATCCGCAACCGCAAGATTTTGTCGCATTTCAGTTGCAACTGGGTTGCAACTCGCAAAAGGAGACTCTCTATGCCGCTTCCACAAACCGAGATCCCCGGCCGCTTACAAATGCTGCTCACGGAGCGCGGAATCCGCATGACCGGTCCACGTCGCGCGATTCTGAGCGTGATTGAGACCGCGACCAAGCATCTCGATGCCAGCCAGATCCTCCGCAAAGCGCGTTTCGTGGACGATTCGGTCGATCGCAGCACCGTCTATCGCACCCTCGACCTGCTCAAACGTCAAGGACTGATCGATGAACTCGACCTGATGCATCTCAACGGCGAACGCCACTACTACGAGCGCAAGATGGGTCACGACCACATTCACATGGCCTGTCTCCGCTGCGGGAAAATCACCGAATTTGTCAGCAAAACTTTTGAAGCCCTGAAAAAGCAATTGGAGGGGGAGTGCCGTTTTCACATCCTGGTGGCGCGCCTCGAAGTCGGTGGCTACTGCTCGGCCTGCCGCCGCTAGGCTATGCGTATCCACAGATGCCGCTTAAACAAGCGGCGAGCAGCGCCCTTTGGTATCCTGTTCGAAATCTTCGTGGGGGATAAGATTTCCGCATGCTGGCCGGCATTAAGACTCGCGACTTGCGCAAAATCTATACTTCACCTCCTCCGCTCGCCTCCGGTGGCGGCTTTGGCTTCGGCGCGGCTCGCGGCAAGGCGAAAAAGCAGCCAAAGGCGGAGATCGTTGCTCTCGACGGCATCTCTCTCGAAATCGCCCCCGGAGAGATCTTCGGTCTCCTCGGACCGAACGGCGCGGGCAAGTCGACAACCGTGGGAGTTCTCACCACGCGCGTGCGTCCGACCGGCGGCCGCGCTTGGATAGGCGATTATGATGTCTGGGCTGAACAGGTCGCGGTCAAACGCCTGATTGGCGTGGTGCAGCAGCGTCCGAACCTTGATTTTTCTCTGACCGCTCGCGAAATTCTGCTTTTCCACGGCGCTTATTTCGGCATCGACTCCCGCGAGCGCGCCGAGCGCGCGGAAAAATTGCTCGACCGCTTCAAACTCACCGACCGCGCCGACCAGATGGTCCGCGGATTTTCCGGCGGCATGATGCAGCGTCTCTCCATCGCGCGCGCCATGATGCACGACCCGCAGGTGCTTTTCCTCGACGAGCCCAGCGCCGGGCTCGACCCGCAAACGCGGTTGCTGCTGTGGGAAATCATTCGCGAATATAACCAGAGCGGCAAGACCATCCTGCTGACCACGCACAACATGGAAGAGGCGGACGCTTTGTGCCAGCGTCTGGCCATCATCGATCATGGAAAAAATATTGCTCTGGGCACTCCGGCGGAGTTGAAAGCTTCGGTTCCCGGCGGCTATCTGCTGCGCTTGCGCTTCGGACGGAACTCATCGGAATTGCTGCAGCGCTTGCAGGCCCTGGCGGGGGTGCGAGAAGTGCGCGCGCATAGCAATAATGATGACGCGAATCGCGACAGCTCCGCCGACGTGTACGCCGACCGCGGAGGCTCGCTGGTTTCCGAGATTGCCAATCTTGCCTCCAGCGCCGCGGTCGAATTGTGCGACGTGCACATCTCCGAGCCTAGCCTGGAAAATCTTTTTCTCCATCACACGGGAAGGAGCTTGCGCGATTGAACTGGACAACTTTTCTAGCCCTGCTGGGGCGCGATGCTCATGTCGCTCGCCGCAACGCGGTTCCCATGCTGTTGCAGACTTTTCTGCAGCCCATGATGTTCGTGTTTATTTTCGGACGCGTCATGGTGTCAAGCGGCTACATGCCCGCCGCTTACAAGAGCTTGCTGTTGCCCGGCATCATGGCGATCAGCATGGTATTCACGGGAGTCTGGGCGGTCGCGATGCCCTTGATTGCCGAGTTTCAATTTACGCGCGAGATCGAAGATCGCCTGCTGGCGCCCATCGACATGCACTGGCTGGCAATCGAGAAAGTATTCTTCGGCACCATGCAAGCTCTGGTCGCGGGACTGGCGGTGATTCCAATGGCGTGGCTTTTGCTGCGTCCGGGAGTGGAGTTGAATGTGCATTCTCCCATCGGCTTTGCGTGCGTCACGCTGCTGGTGGCGTTGTTCTCAGCGTGCGGAGGTCTGGCGCTTGGATGCAGCGTCAGTCAAACTCACATCGGATTAATGTTCAGCATGGTTTTGACTCCGATGATCTTTTTCGGCTGCACCTATTATCCGTGGAGTGCGCTCGGACATTTTCCCATCCTGCAGAAAGTTGTCCTGATCAATCCTCTCGTTTACGCCAGCGAGGGCCTGCGCGGAACCCTCGTTCCTCAGTTCCCGCACCTGCCGGTACTGGCCGTGGTAGTGGTGTTAGCTGCGTTTGACCTAATGTTTCTGGCCGTCGGGCTGCGGCAGTTCCACGGGAAGGCCGTGAGCTAGTGTCGTGTCCCTCAACTTCTGCCATAAGTTAACTTTGTCATCCTGAGCGGAGCGAAGGACCTATGCATTTTGTTTGCAGCGTCCAACGTTTACGCGTTGCATCTCCGCTAATACCGCAAATACCCAATCCCCACGCGCATGTGGTGTAGCAGGCTCTCGGGGACAGTGAGAGCGATGGTCAGTCCCAGCATCGCGTGCACGATCGCGAGAGGATAGACGCTGCGATAGCGGCGGAACGCTTCGCAGAAAAAAAGTGCTCCGAGCAGCGTGGCCGTGGTGAGGATGGGATTCGGCAAGTGGGCGGCGGCAAAAAGCGTGGCGGCAATCCAAACCGCAGCCGGGCCTCCATACAGTTCTTCAAAGCGGCTGAAGAAAAACGATTGCAGAATGAATTCCTGAATGAAGGACCAGACCACATATCCCCAAATCAACCGCAGATTTGGGAACCACGTCGGATTGGCCGGAATTTCGCCGCCCAACGCGCGGACGGAAATCATCATGAAGAGAAGCGCGGCAAAACCGAGTCCCAGCACGACGCCGGCGTCAGCCACTTTCGGCGTCCCGAGGCCGAGCCGATGAAGCGACGCCCACGACGGTCGCAGCACCCCTGACCGGTCCATCAACAAGTCGGTCACGACCAGAACCAGAATGGTGATCGCCGAAATGGCGGCCCATCGATTCCGGATCTCAACCGTTGACGCCCAGATCGCAAGCTCCAGGAAAAGAAACACGACGACGATCTGGCTCCAAACGAAGTACCAGCGGAAGGCAGTCGCGACCGCAGTGTAGGTTTTCGGCTCAACCGCTATTTCACTCATTTCTGTATTTTCCCATGGATCCGAGGGCGTCTGTCCCTACGCGAACGCCCTAAAACCAGAACGACCAGATTGCATCCACGCTGGCATGCGTGATTGCCGAGGCTGGCACGCGGCGTTGCTCGCGCCATGCTCGCCCATAAAAAATTCCAGCGATGCTTGCCAGTATGACGTAGCGCCAGTTGAAGTGCGCCGACCGTTTGTTGAAATGGGAGAGGCCAAACAACACCGCGGTAATCCCCAGCGCCCAGCGCCGTCCGACGCGCCGTTCGAGCAGATTCTGCACCCACGCGCGAAAGAAAAGTTCCTCGGGAACGGCGATGAAAATGAAAATATAGATCCAAGTCGGAATCATCGTCCGAATGAACGACAACCGCAAAGCGTGACCATGCGGATGGAGAAATCCCAGCGCCAATCCGAGCCCGAGAACCAGCGGCGCAAAAAGAACCAGTTCCCGCAGCCCGGTTTTCCAGTCGCTCCAGTGAAAGTGAAAGTCAAAGCCAGTGCCGCTGAGTTGCCGGATGGCGACGAATCCATACAAGCCCGCATCGACGAGAAGCAGTTTCCCCCATCCCTCAAGCCCGTTCGGCCACGCCCGCTCGAACCACCGCAGATCAACCGCCAGGCCGAGCGTCAGTAAGATGATGGCATCCCGCCAATTGCCGCGTTGTTCAGGATCGGCGATAGTGGCCTGAGTCAGCAGCCAGGCGATCGCGACCGGAAGAATCGCGTAGAGAGCGCACCATTCCCAGGAAAACATCTGGTGCGAATAGGAAATTAAAACGTAAGGCAAAGCGCAGACCAGGGGTACTGCGATTCGGATCGCTGACGGCCAGCGGGCGCATGCCCGCGCTGCTCGTTCACCGGCCAACCCAAACACGGCTGCCGGCGCGAGTTCCAGCACGAGCACGGCGAGGGCCGCAGGCGTTGCGTTCTGCATGAAAACTATTTTAATTGGATGAACAATTCAGCAGGGGCCGGTTTGCAAGCGATTCGATCTCCCGCTCCAAAGCCTCGAATTGGCGAGCTGCCCATCGCAGGCTGTCATCATAACGTTCGACCCGGCAGTCGCTGAAAGAGATGGCCATGCCCACCAGATCGCCGAGGCGAATTTCAATGTCGCGGCGATAGCAGTCGTCTTGGCTGAGTCGGTCGATATCGATCCCGAGATGACATTGCGGCTCGCCGACCTGCCGGGCGATACGCCACAAAAAATAGAAAATGAAGTAGAGCGACCGCAACAGTTTTTCGTCTACACGCTTCGTGAGGAAGGCGTCGCGCAGACCGGGCGAGTCTGGCAAAGCCGGCAAGTCAATTGCCGAAAGCAGCGGCGCCAAGGCGGGCGCGTCGAGGTTATGGCGGAGAATCACTGGGCCGCGCTGCAGAAAATAAGGATTGCCCTGCACGGCCTGACGCAACATCGACAAGAACTGGCGGCGCGGTTCGCGGCGGATGAAGATGTGAACGCCAGCCATGCGGGCACGGAACCAAGCCACTCTCATATCGGTGCGCACGAATCCGAAGACAGGGCGGCGTCCGCGGTGTGCGGCGAGGCCGGCCAAATCGGCAAGATAGTTTTCCAACTCCGGCAAAGAGTCATCGCTGGTGGCGCAGTAGCGCCCGAACGTGAGATGTGGGGGAAAACCAGGAATTCCGCTGCCCGCGCCGTTCCTGCCGAGCAGCGGACGAAACTCTTCCAGATACGGGGCGTCGAGCGGCGGGTGATTGGCAAACGACCACGGAACAAAGCGATCGACAACTTCCGGCGTCAAGCGGAAGAGATGTTCGTTGAGCGGTTCGAAGTAGCAGTAAGTATCGTGCCGCTGGCGAAACTTCGCCCACACGTAGGTGCTCGCCGCGCGCCAACTGGAATGCAGGAAGATCGCGTGGTCGCCCGGCAGCCTGTCTGGAACGGGTGTCATCAGCGCACTCCCGGCTTCAATCCATGGAGGCGCGCGGAATGGTCGCCGACAAATTCGTAGGGGCCGGTGTGCGTTAGCCGACTCGCGCCATCAAGCCAGATCTCGCCGCCGATCTTCCGCCAGCGCAGACAAAAGGAATAATCCTCGCTCAGGTACGCCCCGGTCTCAGGGTCGATGATGCAATCGAACAGCGCATAAAGATTGGAACTCTGCGCCGCATCGCCGCGCGTACCCGAGATTGGCATACTGTGCACGCGGCTGAAATGGGTTTCGGGATACGCGGCAATCATTCGCTCTAACGCGCTGCGACGGAGCAACTGAAAACCGCCGCCAGCATAAATTCCGGTGACAAAATCGCCCTCCTGCTTCCGTTCCGCCTCGGGGCAGAAGGTCCCGACATAAGACAGTGCTGCCTGTTGCACGCTTTCGCCACGCCCCACACAGCGCTGCGGAATGAAATCCCAGTCGATCGACTTGAGCGGGTAAAGCGCGCTGGCGAAGTCTTTATCAAATCGCAGCAAGCGCTCGACCTGCCGCGGCTCGAACCCAATATCGGCATCGACGAAGAGCAGATGCGTAGCCGCAGGATTGTCGAGAAAGGCGGCAACCAGGGTGCTGCGTGCTCGCGAGATCAGGGCGTCATAGCCCAGCAAGGATAGCGACACGTCGAAGCCCGCGGATTTCCCATAGCTTATGAGCCGAATCACCGACAACATGTAACTCTGCGCAACCACGCCGCCAAAACAAGGAGTGGCGACGAGAATCAGGGGCTGGGGCATGTCTCCTCTAACCTTTAACACTGAACGTTGATCGGGTCACCTCACCGTATGGTCATCGCCATCTGTGGATCGGGTGATCGGGCCATCGGGTCATCGGGTCATCTGGCCATCTAAGATCGAAGGCCCTTGAACTTCGATGACCCGATGGCCCGATGACTTGCCCGATCCCTGCGTCCGACACACCTCTATGTGATCTTAGTCACAGCCTGTCGGAAGCCAGACCGCCACAATAGTAGGCGGCATTCGTCGGGAGGCCCAGTGTTCAAAATCGTTCACGCCCAATTCATCGCTCCTGGAATCAAGCGTTTTGTCATCGAGGCGCCCCGGATCGCGCGCAAGCAGCGCCCCGGACAGTTCGTCATCCTGCGGATTTGCGAGCAAGGCGAGCGCATCCCGCTGACCATCGAGAAATCCGACCCGGAACACGGCACCGTCAACATCGTGGTGCAATCCATCGGCAAGACCACCAACCTGCTCAATTCTCTCGAAACCGGAGACAGCATTCTCGATGTCGTCGGGCCGCTGGGCAAGCCTTCGGAAATCGCAAGCTACGGTACGGTGGTGGCAATCGGAGGCGGCGTCGGAACGGCCATGGCGTATCCCACGGCCGCGGCCATGAAGCGCGCCGGCAACAAGGTGATCTCCATTATCGGAGGACGAAACAAAGATCTGGTCATCCTCGAAGACGAGATGAAGAAAGTGAGCGACACGGTTTTCGTCACCACCGACGACGGCAGTTACGCCGACAAAGGACTGGTCACCGATAAGCTGCGGCAGTTGATCGAAAACGGAACCCGCATCGACCTGGTGCTGGCCGTGGGCCCGATTCCGATGATGCGTGCAGTCGCGGACATGACGCGCAAGGAGAAAATTCGCACCCTCGTCAGCCTCAATCCCATCATGATCGACGGCACCGGCATGTGCGGTGGCTGTCGCGTGATGATCGAGGGCAAGAGCGAGTTCGCCTGCGTCGACGGGCCGGAATTCGACGCGCATCGCGTGGATTTTGCCGTGTTAGTGCAGCGCAATGCCATGTACCGCGACGCGGAAAAGCGCTCGATGGACGAGTACCGACAGCAAGTGGAAGCCAAGAAACCGGAAGCGAAACAAGCTCCGACCGAAGTAGTGGCGGCGGGCTGCGCATTGGAGGCGAAGTAATGACCACAGAGAAGACGGAAGAGAAGGTGAAGACGAAGTCGAAGAATCCGGTACCGAATCGCGAGCGCATCAAGATGCCACGGCTGCATATGCCGGAGCAAGCGCCGTCAGTGCGGGCGCATGAATTTACCGAAGTCAACCTTGGATATTCCGAGGAGTTGGCGCGACAGGAGGCCATCCGCTGCCTGGAGTGCGCCAAGCCCACGTGCGTGAGCGATTGTCCGGTAGGCGTGAAGGTGAAGGACTTTGTGCAGTTGATCGTAGAAGGCAAGTACATGGAGGCGGCCGCAAAAATCCGCGAAGACAACGTGCTGCCCGCCATCACCGGACGCGTCTGCCCGCAAGAAGACCACTGCGAAGGCGCGTGTCTGCTCAAGAGAAAAGGCGAATCGCTCGGCATTGGATACCTGGAGCGCTTCGTCGCCGACTACGAGCAGCAACACTTCGATCTCAGCACCATCGTGAAAGCGCCGCCAACAGGGAAGAAAGTCGCGATCGTGGGCAGTGGACCATCAGGCCTGACCGCAGCCGGCGATCTGGTAACGAAAGGCCACGCAGTGCACGTTTTCGAGGCGCTGCACGAAATCGGCGGCGTGCTCGTTTATGGCATTCCCGAGTTCCGGTTGCCGAAGAAAATCATTCGCCAGCAAGTCGACTATATGCGCGCCATGGGCGTGGAGTTTGAAACCGATGTCGTCGTCGGACGCACCGTCACCATCGATGAACTGCTCGAAGAAGAGGGTTACGATGCGGTGTTCATCGGCACCGGCGCTGGCCTGCCGCAGTTCATGGGCATTCCGGGCGAGCATCTGAACGGAGTGTATTCGGCCAACGAATTCCTGACTCGCATCAACCTGATGCATGCTTACGAATTTCCCAAATACGACGAGCCCCTGCTCGATTTCCGTGGCAAGAACGTGGCGGTGATCGGAGGCGGAAATACGGCGCTCGATGCCATCCGTTCGGCGTTGCGTCTGGGTGCCGGAAAGGCCTACGTTTTGTACCGTCGCAGCGAAGCTGAGATGCCCGCCCGTATTGAGGAGGTGAAGCACGCGAAAGAAGAAGGCATCGAGTTTCATGTGCTGACCGCGCCAACCGAGTTCCTGTCGGATGATAAAGGCTGGCTCACCGGAGCACGCTGCATCAAGATGGAACTGGGCGAACCGGATAGTTCAGGAAGACGGCGTCCAGTGCCGATCAAGGGATCGGAGTATGACATTCCGCTTTCCGTGGCCGTGATGGCCATCGGAACTACGGCGAATCCAATCGTGCAGAGTACGACGCCCGGACTCAACACCAATAAGTGGGGCTACATCCAGGCCAATGAGACGACGCAAAGAACCTCGCGTAAAGGAGTGTTTGCCGGCGGCGATATTGTGACTGGTGGCGCCACCGTGATCCTGGCAATGGGCGCGGGCCGGAGAGCCGCCAAGGGCATCGACGAGTACCTGACAACCGGACAGTGGGAAACAACCGGTCAGGCCTGAATCGATTTGCAAAAGCGTTAACCACCAAGGCCACGAAGGCACACGAAGGAAATGCTTGAGACCGAAAACCTTCGTGATACTTCGTGCCCTTGGTGGTTCAGGGTTTGTCGACAGTATCGTGAGACTGACCCGCCACCCGGATTTTCACTGTCTTAATCTCATAGGGTTTGGTATGCACCGTGACTGCACTACTGCGCACGGCGAGATCGGCAGTCGATCTTTCCATCAAATCGGTTTCTGAGGCCGACAGCGCTCCATCAGGAAGCTGGATTTTTACGTCGGCGTCTTTCCCGGCCCACTCATAAAAACGCAATACGAGAGCGTCATCGTCCTCTGATTTTTTGAGCGCGGTGACGACCACGTTGTCCGCATCTACGCGCACGAATGAATGTTCGCCCGGAAGCGTTCCCGCGTGTTTTTGCGCTTGCCGTGCGATCAGCGGGTAATTCAACTCGTAGCCCCGGCGCACGGTCTGCGCGTCCCGCCAGGTTCCGGCGTGCGGATACAAAGAGTAAGTGAATTCGTGATGGCCTTCGTCGGCATGCGGATCGGGCCATTCCGGCGAGCGCAGCAGCGACAGACGCAGCACGTTGCCCTTCACGTCGTATCCGTACTTGCTGTCGTTCAGCAGGCTGAAGCCGTGTTTGTTATCGGAAAGATCAGCCCAGCGTTGTGCCGGAACCTCGAACTTCGCCTGCTCAGCCGGCGTGTTTCGCGTGGTGGGACGCTCGATCGATCCGTAAGGAATTTCGAACGTAGCCTTGTCGCTGTGCGCGCTCAATGGAAAAGCCACTTTTAGCAGGATGTGTTTCTCGTGCCAGTCGACCTGCATCTTGACGTCGACTCGCGGCTCTCCGGCGTACATGGTGATGTCCTGCACGAACGTGGAATTCTGAAAATGTTTCCTGACGCGAATCACGGCGCGCAGCGGTCCGCGCTCCACCAGTTTCACTTCGTCGGCTTTATCCAAATCCCAATGCTGTTTTTCGAAATCCGAATCGATATTCCACGCGTCCCAGCGCTTGGGCTTGTCAGTGAAAGCCTGCAAGAGATTTCCGCAAACGTGCGTCGTGGGACCGCCGGAATCGGTTTCGGACGGAGCCAGCGCTTCCGTATGATCTTGCAGATCGAAAAGGCTGGTGATGCAGCCGGTCTGTGGGTCGACGACGACGCGAAGGGAACCGTTCTCCATCGTATTTTCATTGGCGGTGACAAGATGCGCCGGGCGCGGCCCAGAGTGGGCTGGCTTCGCGGCGGAACGCACAAAGTATGTTTTGTAGCCGAAAGCCGGTGGATCCGCCGCGATGAGTAGCCGCGCTCGATTCGTGGCCGAGTCCATGGCGAGCAGTTGGTATTCAACGGGATGGCTTGCGGCGTCAAGTACCTCGACGCGCGGCGCCGGATCTGGAAGTTGTACCTCGGCCTCAATCACTTCCGTTCGCGCCCATGAAAGTGAATTGAAAACCACGAGCGGCACAACATCGCCCGACGCGCCGCCAGCCCGGGTATCGACATGCGCCAGTATCTCGTCGAGCGCATCCTCGGTGATCTCGTTCGCCGAGCGCGCAACATCCTCCAGATTCCGTTTGGCATCGAGATAGTTCACCGCGATTCCAGAGCCGGGCATGACATCATGAAAATGATCGAACAGCAGATTCTTCCAGGCGAGTTCGAATTGATCCTGCGCATACGGGTGGCCGAAGAGCGATGCCAGCGAAGCGCATTTCTCCGCATCCAGCATCAGTTCTTCATCGCGGCGAATTCGCTGTTTCGTATCCGCTTGCGACGTGTACACTCCGCGGTGATATTCGAAATAGAGTTCGTCTTTCCAAGTGGGAACTTTAAGATTGGGAAGTTCCTGACTCAAGTCAGCGAAAAATTCTTTGGCGGTGCTGAACTCAATCTTCGGAAAGACTGTGTTCGGATCGCGCAGGCGATTCGCCTGATCCAGCATCGTCCGCGTCGGCCCCCCGCCGTGGTCGCCGATGCCATACAAGTAAAGCATCTGCGGCAAGTCTTTATTTGCGCCGAGCTTGCTTCCGTAAATTGACGGAGCGTAAAACGAAAAGTCTTGCGTGATCTGCTGCGGATCGAACTCATTGGCGTATTCGTGGGGGAAATAGGTCAGCAGACGGCTCCCGTCAGGCGATTCCCACCAAAACAGCCGATAGGGAAATTTTGTATAGTCCGTAGCCCAGAGCAGTTTGCTGGTCACGAAATAATCGATGCCCGACTTTTTGTAGATTTGCGGGAGCTGCCAGTTATATCCAAAAGAATCGGGGTTCCAGCCAATCTTGATGTCGGTACCGAAATTCTTCTGAAAATATCTCTTGCCAACCAGAATCTGTCGCACCAGCGACTCGCCGTCCGGCATATTCAGATCGGGCTCAACCCACATGCCGCCGATCACCTCCCAGCGGCCTTCTTTCACCCGCTGTTTGATCTGCTCAAACATCGCCGGGTATTTTTCCTGCATCCATTCATAAGTGCGCGCCGAAGACATGGTGAACTTCAAATCCGGATACTCGCGCATGAGATCGAGAACACTCTGAAACGTGTTGCGCACCACTTCAACAGTTTCGGTCCACGGCCACAACCAAGCCATGTCGATGTGTGAGTTGCCGACCGCGCGAACGGTGAACTGCTTCAACCACGGATTCAACGCCTGCAGTTTGCTCTGCGCTTGCCGCAACGAAGCGTCGAAGGCAACCTGGTCGTCCTTGTCGAGCGGCGAAAAATCGATGGCTTGAACCGCCGCGTCGAGTTGCTGCTGGCGCTCCGCTCGACCCTCCTCGTACGCCGCGATCATCGGGCGAGCAGCGAGGATCTCGGTGCGCACCATTGCCGGGTCAGGCCGGCCCGCAGCAGGCTCAAAGCTCAACTTCGCGTGCTGAAACAGGGTCTCTACTTCCGGAGCGTCGATGCGCACCGCGATCAGAAATTTCTGCCCCGGCTGCGCGTTCTCCGTCAGCAGAATCGGCTGCTGCATGTCGTCGTCTCCACGCGACACGAGCGACCCGTTCGAAAACACTGCAATCATGACGGGGCCTTGGTTGTTCCACCTGAAGTCGAATTCGAGGTCCAACTTCGCGCGACCGCCCCGCACGGCATACCCGTTGATCGTTTCCGGAATCTCAACCCAGCGCCGCAGCACGCGAGACCCGCTCGACCAGTTGTCCCCAACTTTGATGGTGTCCCACCCCGAGTCATTCACCGACGGATCTTCGGGATGGGCCAAGTCGCTATGAAAGCGCCAGTCGGGCAGCGGCAGCGAGGTCAGGGACTCCAGGTGCTGCAATGTTGGCTGATAGGGATCCGCGGTTTTCTGCGCCGGAATCGTCTGCTGCGCGGGCAAGCTGGCGCTTAGAACCGCCAGCACTGTGCACACCATCCATCGCTTCACAGAATCTTTCTCCTTCATGAGGAAACGCCAATTGGAATTGAGCGGTCCGGTTCGTACGGAAGGGTAACCGCCACGCACCGGTCGGTCAAATTGCCTTCCGCTTCTCCGAGTGGTATAAATCACAGCCGCGATGTTCTTCCGTCACAAACAGCTGTGACGCAGGTCGCAGGTTGGCGTTTGCAAACCATGCTATAAATTGCCCCCATCCCGGCCCAGGTCTTTACCTGGAGGAGCCCTTAATGCCCGAACCGCAGCAGTTATCGAAAGATGCAAAGATGGCCATGATTTCCCAGTTTCTGGGGTTCATGCTTGACGCCTACGACATGGCGCTTGTCCTGATCATGGCTCCAATCCTGGTCAAGGTTTTCATTTCTCCCAAAGGCAGCGCCGCCTGGCAGTACATCGTGATCGTCTTTACCTACTCCATCACCATGGCGGCAAGGCCGATCGGTTCGGCCATCTTCGGCCGCTACGCCGACAAGATTGGCCGCCGCTTTCTCCTCGTCTTGACCATCGGAGGCGTCGGCCTGATGTCCCTTCTCGGAGGATTCCTGCCCACCTACGCCCAGATCGGCGTCTGGTCTTACGTTGTCTTCTGTTCTCTGCGCCTGTTCATGGGAATCTTCTTTGGCGGCGAGTATGCCGTGGGTCACACCTTCGCTATTGAATATGCGCCGCAAAAAAGGCGCGGAGCGATTGGCGGCTTCATTCAATCGGGCTTCCCCCTCGGCTACGTCTTCGGCTCGCTGGTCTTTGCCCTGGTTTCCTACCTGACCACCAAAGAAGCCATGATCGCCTACGGCTGGCGAATCGTTTTCATGACCGGTGTCATCCCGGTATTCCTCGCGCTCTATATTCGCAACAATCTGGCTGAGTCGCCGGAATTTGAAAAGGCCAAGGCGCTCGGCAAAATCGAGAAGTCTCCTTTCCTCAGCCTGTTCAAGCCGCCGCAGCTCTTTGACTTCCTGCAGGTCTTCTTCTTTATGACCGGCCTGTTCCTCACCGATTATTCGGTCTACGGTTTCCTTCCCAACATCCTGACGCTCAAAGGCCGCGGCTTCGATACCACGACCTACAGTTTGATCTACGGCTTCGCGCTCTTCATGGCGTTCTTGGGCTACAACTTCTACGGCTGGCTCTCCGACAAAACCGGCAGAAAAATCCTGACGCAATGGTATTGCGCCTTTCTGATCGTCTTCGGAATCCCCGTCTTCTACGTTCTGTATCACGCCGCCATTGCGCGCAATCTGTGGTTGGCCGTCCTCGGCACGGTCATGGCCGCGATGCTCAAACTGGCCTGGGGAGTCGTTCCCGCCTATCTCTGCGAGCGCTTCCCGACGAAACGCCGCGCCGCCGGTGTAGGCTTCGGCTATTCCTCGGGCGCGCTGCTCGGCGCCTGGTTCAGCGCTTATGTCTGGTGGGCCCACAAGATTCCATTCATCGCTGCCATCGAAAAGCAGGATTTGTGGTTATCGCCAGCCGTCGTGCTGACCGTCGGTTCGATCATGACCTTCATCAGCCTGCAATTCTCTCCTGAGACCAAGGACCTTCAGCTCGAAGAAGTAGGAGAAAGAGAGCGCGCCTCCGACCGTGCCAAGGAAGCGGCGGGCAGAACAGCGCTGGCAAGTTAACCGAACGCTAAAAGTGGGCAGTGGTCGGTGGTCAGTGGCCAGAGAATCTGTCCGGCTTCCTGCACTGCCCACTGCAGCTTCTTCCACTTCCTTCCCGCCTCAAAATGCAGTAGCGTATCATCGTGGTGCCGAATGGGTGGTGCGGAACTGGATTCATCGCATCCTGATACCGACAATCGGTGTGGGCGTGGGGGTTGATCCCCATTTGAGGGACGCTCGGTGTCTGAAGCAAAAGCTACTTTGTCTGCCGGAGATGTAGTCGGCAATTACAAAATCCTCGGTCTGGCCGGAGCCGGAGGGATGGGCGTGGTGTATCGCGCGCTCGACGTGAAGCTCGAGCGTACAGTCGCGCTTAAGTTCCTTCCCGAGCACGTCGTTTCCAGCAGCGAAGACAAAGAGCGGTTTCTGCGCGAAGCCCGCACCGCCTCTTCGCTCGACCATCCCAACATCGGCGTGATTCACGGCCTCGAGGAAACCAGCGACGGTCGCTCCTTCATCGTGATGGCGTATTACGCCGGCGAACCGCTCTCGCGGAAGATGCGCCGCGATCCCATCCCCATGGCTGAAGCGGTCGACATTGCCATCCAAATCGGGGAGGGCCTCGCCGCCGCGCATGCCGGCGCCGTGGTCCACCGCGACATCAAGCCTTCGAATGTCATCCTGACCCAGCATGGAGTTGCCAAGATCGTCGACTTCGGCCTGGCGCGCCTCGCGTCTTCGGGCACCAGCACGCAAAGCATGAGCACGGCCGGAACCGTCGGCTACATGTCGCCTGAGCAAACCGTCGGCAAGCTTGTCGATCAGCGCACCGATATATGGTCGCTGGGCATCGTGCTGACGGAAATGGTGACCGGAAAGAATCCGTTTTCCCGCGACACACCGGCGGGAACGATCTTTGCCATCCTGAACGAAGCGCCGCCGCCGATGGACGAGCTCATCCCCATCGATCTCTTGCGCGTGATGTACCGGGCATTGTCCAAGGAACCGGCCACGCGCTATCAGAGTTGCCGCGAGTTGGTGGCCGACCTGAAGGAGGTGCGCGAACATCTCGATCCCACGGCGACCGCGCTTGGAACCGGCAGTCGGCCGCCGTCTGGAACGTCGCGTCCGTCTTCTCGCTCATCCTCTCGCTCATCCTCGCGCGCATCCTCCCAGGCCTCGAATCTGAGCGTGGCGGAACTCAGAAAGCAGATTGAACAGGCGTCGCGTCCGGTGTGGAGCACCGCCGCTGCTCCGTCGCCAAGCTGGTACCGCTGGGCATTGGCAGCCGCTGTGGCCGTGGTAGTGCTGGCCGTGCTGTCGTTTCTGCCGCCAGTGCGCGACCGCGTAGCAGGATGGTTTGGCCATGAAGTCGATCACATTGCCGTGCTGCCCTTTGAGAATGTCGGTACTGATCCGGCGAAGGTTGACGCGGCCGATCAGGCGGTTTCGGACGGACTAATGGACAGCCTCTCCAGCCGTCTGACGAACCTGGAGACGGGCAAGCAGTCGCTCTGGGTGGTGCCGGCGCGTGAGGTGCGCGCGCGCAAGGTTGCCGACGCGGGTTCGGCGCTCCGCGAACTGGGAGCAACGGTCGTAGTGGAAGGCAGTCTGCGGCGCGACGGCCAGATGATCCAGCTCACGGTGAATCTGGTCAACACGAAGAATCTGCGGCAGGTCGGCTCGGTGACCTTGGAAGACCGCGCCGGAGACTTCTCCACGCTCGAAGATGAGACGGTCGCCCGCATCGCCAAGCTGATGCGCATCGAGGCTACGCCAGAGATGCTGCGTGGTAGCGGCCCGGTCAGTTCTGCCGCATATGTACTCTATCTGAAGGCGCTCGGCTACACCCAACGCTACGACAAAGCGGGAAACCTCGATCTGGCCATCGCGGCGCTCGACGACGCCGTAAAGGCAGATCCTCATTTTGCCCTGGGATTCGCCCAGTTGGGCGAAGCGTATCGCCTGAAATACTCGATGGACAAGGACAGCAAGTGGATCGACGAAGCTCTTGCGAATTGCCAGAAAGCCCAGCAACTCGACGATCGCCTGCCCGCCGTCTATGTCACCCTCGGAAAGATCCACCGCAGCACCGGAAAATACGACCTCGCCTTGCAGGAGAATCAACGCGCGCTGCAACTCGACCCGCGCAACGCGGACGCTATCGTCGGCCTGGCCAGATCCTATGACAGCGCCGGACGCACTGCCGATGCCGAGGCCGCCTTCAAGAAGGCGATCGCGCTTCGTCCCGATTTCTGGGATGGTTACAACTCCTACGGTGCTTTCCTGGATAACCACGAGCGCTACGAAGAAGCCGTGGCACAATATCGCCACGCCATCCAGCTTACTCCTGACAACGCGGCGCTCTATCTAAATTTAGGCGCCGCCTACAGCGACATGGGCGAAAAGCACTACGCCGACGCTGAGCAGATGCTGCGGAAATCAATTGCCCTCGATCCCACTTACCCCGCCTACGCCAACCTCGGATATCTCTACCTCCAGGGGCAAAAGTATGCCGAATGCGCTGCCGCAACGGAGAAAGCCCTGCAACTGAACGACAAGGATTATGTGGTGTGGGCCAACCTCGCAATTGCCTATGATGGCCTCAAAGAAAATGATAAAGCTGGCCAGGCGCGCGACCGCGAAATCCCCCTGCTCGAACAGGCGGCCCTGGACACCCCGCGAGACGCCACGGCGCAGTCCAAGCTAGGCCTGCTCTATGCCAAGAAAAAGTTGCGCGAAAAGGCCATTTCTCGCATACAATCAGCGCTCGCTCTTTCCCCGGACGACCCCAACGTCCTGGCGATCGTGGGCATGGCCTACGAAGACTTGGGGGATCGCGCTCAGGCGTTACAGTACATCGAAAAGAGCTTGCAGAAAGGGTATGCCCTTGCGGATCTGAAGAATACCCCAGACCTGCAAGCATTGTTCTCGGATCCGAGCTTTAAGCCCCGTGGTAAGTAAGCAAATTCGATTTCAAAGGAGCCAGCCATGGCCGCAGCACCCAACCTTCCGTTGTCCGCAGCAGAAACGTGGGACATCACCATCGATAGTACGTACACTCCCTCGAGACAGGGCATCATCGTCAACCAGGGAGATCAAATCAATTTTGAAAACGAATCCGGAGTCGACATTATCATTGAGTTCCAAACCAACGGTAGCGGACAGCAGGTGTATCCCCCGATGAACTTGCCGGTCAGCAATGGAGGTTCCAATGGTTTCACCGCACCCAACGCTAACTGCGCCGGTAACTATTACATCTACAATTCGGATGTAACCCCGCCCGCCCAGCTAAGCGGCCCCTTTGCGATTCAGGTAGGCACGGGCGCGATGATCGTCACCGTATCGGGATCTTTCACCAGCCCCAACTACAGTCCTGAAACCGTGGCCGTTCCTCTCGGTGCTACTCTAGCGCGGTCGGGCAATCTGCAAATGGACACCGCTTCCGCGGTCTTTGCTATCTCATGGCTGAAAAGCGACGACCCGTTTACTCCGCCCATTACTCAAACCGATGGCTCTTCTCACACGGTTACTCCCGGTTCTGACCTTACCACCTACACATATTATGGCGGACCGAATCCGAACGAGAACCCAGCCGGCGGCAAGGTAATCGTGCAGAGTTAGTAACGCTGCTTGCTGAACTCGGTGGAGCGCCGGGCATTCTCGCCCGGCCACCACCGCACGAGACAGACGGGATGCCCGTCGCCCCACCCCTGCGCTCTGCTAAACTTTCCAGTTTCCTGCTTCTTAGGCAATCTTTCGTCGGGCAATCTGTCGGCAAGCAACCCTGTGCGAGGTAATTATGGCGATCCATCTTGTAGGAGTAATCGGCGCAGGCACCATGGGCAATGGCATAGCCCACGTCCTGGCGCGCAGCGGATTTAACGTCATCCTCTGCGACGTGGAGCAGCGTTTTCTCGATCGCGGACTGGCCACGATAGCCAAGAACCTCGATCGTGAACTAGCGAAAAACAAAATTACGGCCGACGACAAGACCTCCACCCTGGCGCAGATTACGCCAGTGTTGGAACGGGCAAAACTGGCCGATTGCGATCTGGTGATCGAGGCGGCGACCGAAAAGTTAGCCATCAAAACGGAGATCTTCCGCGACCTCGATCGCCTCACCAAGCCCGAGGTCATTCTGGCCACGAATACGTCGTCGATTTCGATTACCAAGCTGGGAGCGTTGACCAGCCGTGCCCACCAAGTCATCGGCATGCACTTCTTCAATCCCGTGCCCGTGATGAAACTCGTGGAAGTAATTCGCGGCCTGGCGACTTCGCAACCTACGTTTGAAACCGTTCGCGACTTGGCCGTGAAACTCGACAAAACGCCGGTCGAGGTGAATGACGCGCCGGGCTTTGTCTCGAACCGTGTGCTCATGCCGCTGCTCAACGAGGCCATGTACGCCGTGATGGAAGGCGTTGCCACACCCGCAGCCGTCGATGAGGTCTTCAAACTCGGAATGGCGCATCCCATGGGCCCGCTCACGCTCGCCGATTTTATCGGCCTCGACGTTTGTCTCGACATCATGCGCGTGCTGCAGGATGGCCTCGGCGATCCCAAGTACCGCCCCTGTCCGCTGCTGATTAAGATGGTGGATGCAGGCTGGCTCGGGCGCAAGTGCGGTCGCGGGTTCTACACTTACTCGTAGAGAAAGCTGCGAGTCTCCGAGCTAAACGTTGCTCGCGGCTCGCAGCTCGCAGCCCATCACCAATCCGAGTTGAAACCGAGTTCATACCGAGTTCAAACCGAGTTCAAACTATGACCACATCCGGGAGCGAAATTCTTCCGCAGCGAAGATCTGCCGCCGACCCTCTCTACTATCTGCTGGCCGTGCTGGCCGGAGTGTTGGCGGGCTGGCTCGACATCAAAGTCGGCGATCTCCTATTGACCGCAACCGTCGTCCTCGCCGCCAACATGCTGCTGGGGTTTCTGAGCCCGCGCCGGCCCTGGCGTTGGGTCGTCCTGGTCGGAGTGTTTGTGCCCGTGGTGGAGTGGCTGGCCTATTACTTTCTTTCGGAGAAGCCGACCCGAGCGCAGATCTACGAATCCTTTCTCGCCTTCGTGCCCGGAATTGCTGGCGCCTTCGGAGGATCGGTGGCGCGGGGCGTAGTCGACAACCTGTTCGGAAAAAAGTAATCAAAGCGTAACCTCAACTTCAACTTCCAACCGTCGCGGCGCTCCCCGGCCCCAACCAAAGTTTTCCCTGTGTTCCTCTGCGCCCGCGGTGGTGAAGCACTTGACTGTCCTCGATCTCACTCAAGCGAAAGGACAAAAGCCAATTCGCACAACGCCAGCCAATGGGGCCGGTCTGTTTCCTCCCCGGAAAGCGGCGACGTTACGTTAGTTATCTTTGCCTACGCCATTCGGTACCCAACAATCGCTAGTGTGACCGGTACTTTGGCCCAACTCGTGAACCCGGTGCGGAAAAACAGCCGCACCCTTCTCGTGTTCCTTTGCCTGCTGCTCGCACCCGCCCTGACCCAGGCTAAACAATTGATCATTGTGGCCGACAAGACCAGCACCACCACCAACCTTACGGCCAGCGAATTGGAGGGTATGTTTAATGCCCGCATCCGCACCTGGCAGGATGGCAAGCCGGTCACCGTCGTCATGCGCGATCCCGCTACCGAAGATGCGCAACTGATTCTGCGCCGCATCCTGAACATGACATCCGATCAGGCCCGCGCCTTCATCCAGTCGCATCGTGGAGTGATCGTCATCGCCGCCAGCGATGACGAAATTGTACATATCGTATCCATCACCCGCGGAGCCATCGGCGTCATCGACCTCTATTCGCTCACCAAGGATGTCAACGTGCTGAAGATTGACGGCAAACTGCCGCTGCAACCCGGCTATCTCTTGAAAGGGAACTAACAGATGAAACTAACAATGACCCGCCGCTGGATTCGCGTCCCGTCTTTCCCGATCGTGTTCATCATCGCCCTGCTTGCCGCGCCTACCGCCGCTGCGCCCAGGAAGTCCGCGCCCAAAAAGCCGGAGGCGCCCGCCGCTTTGCAGTTCACCACGAGTTCCCCGGAAGCCCGCCAGTTGGTCGAAAAGGCTCAAGTCCTCTACCTCGACAAGGTCGAGCAGACCGAAGCCATCGAAATGCTGCGCAAGGCGGTGAAACTTGATCCCGCCTTCGCCATGGGCCACGAACTTCTCGCCCAGATCAGTCTCGACTCGGCCGAGCAGTTGCGCGAGCAAGCCCTCGCCTTCAAGTATCGCGACGGAGCCAGCACTCCCGAACGCGTCGCGATCGAGTGGTACCAGGATGCCTATGACCACAAACTCCTCTCGGCCATCACCGAAATGAACGACCTGCTGGCGCAACTTCCAAGCGACCGGACCGTAGTCTGGATGACCACCTGGTGGCTGATGACGCAGCAGCAATACGATCGCGCCCTCGCAGTGTACGAGCGTTCCGGCATTAAGGATTCTCCCGGCTTATTGAACAACATGGCATATAACTATGCCTATGTGCGCCGTTTCGACAAGGCTTTCGAACTCATGGATCAATACGTCGCCGCACTGCCCCACGATTCCAATCCGCAGGACTCGTATGCGGAAATCCTGCGCCTGGCCGGCCGCTTCGACGCCGCCATCGACCACTACCGCGCCTCGCTCGCCATCGATCCCGAGTTCTATGCTTCGCAGTTTGGACTGGCGGATACGTACGCGCTGAAAGGCGACGAGGTTCGCGCCCGCCGCGAGTACGAAGCAGGATTCCGCAGATTCCCGCTTCCCGAGCAGCAGCGCGTCCTGTGGCGCACTCGCGAAGCCGCCACCTTCGTCCGCGAAGGCGATTTTGAATGGGCCGACCGTGCCTTTCAAGCGATAGCCTTCGAGGCTCACGCCAGCCATACCAGCCTCGCCGAAGCGGACACCTACCGGCAAATGGCGATGTATCAGGAAGACTCCACCCACGCCTTGGAACTGCTAAGCCAAGCCGATGCCGCCGCTGCCGCGGGAGAGAATGCCAACCACACCGCGATTGAGCAGATCACCGCGCAGATTTTGCGCGCGCGTGTGGAAGTCGCCATAAAGATGGGCAATGACAAAATTGCGAAATCAAGCCTTGAAGCGCTGACAAAAATGTCGGAAGATTCCAACGACAAGGTCATCGACCTAGCCTACAACGGAGCGCTCGGAGCGCTGCTCGTTTCCCAGCAGAAATACGGTGAAGCCATTCCGCACCTCGATGAAGACGCCAATAACCCGCTCTCACTGAAACTGCTGGCCATTGCGTACGGCAAGACCGGCGACACCGCCGCCGCCCAGCGCACGCTTGACGTGCTCTCCAACCTCAACGACCCAACCCTCGAACAGGCCCTGGTTGTCCCAGCCCTCCGGCAGTGCGCCCAGGATCCCGCCTGCGCCGGCAAAGTGAGCAGCGCTGCGATCAAGGTGCCGCACACGCTCTGATCCTGATCGCTGATCTTTTTCCTGATCGGCGACGCCAGTCCCCAGGACCTGGACAAGCTAAGCGAGTTGCTTAAGCGTGTTGGCTGAGGGTCGTCTGGATTTGCCGTTTTTCGATTTCCCCTGGCGGTTCCAATCGCCCAGATTCAGGGCAACATCCATGCAGGCAGCGCGAAGTTCGTCCGCTAGAGCGCGGTCGACCATGGTGCGGGCGACAATCATGCCTCCGATGGATAGGGCAGCTATGCTCTGCGCCGTGGTGCGGCGACTGCGGCCATTCCGGGGCAAACTCCGCTCCAGGACGCTTACCATCGCCTGGAACACGGTCTCGAACGCGCGCCTCGCGCGGACCCCGCTGCGGGCGACGTCGGTCGGCAGCGCGACCATGGGACACGAGTTCTCGACGTCCTCGTAGTGTTGGCGCGACAGATAGGCGCGGACAACTTGTGCACCCACGTCGGTCGATGACAGATCAACGTGCACGCCTTCCCAGCAGTTTTTCCAATCGGGGTCGGTCAGGAAGCAGCCTAAGACCTCGGTATAGAGGTCGCTCTTGCTTTTGAAATAACTATAGAACCCGCCGTGCGTCAGGCCGGCGCCGGCCATGATCTGGTGCAGGGAGACATTTTCGAATCCGTGGCGATTGAAAAGTTTGCGCGCGCTGTCGATGATGTTCTTCTTCACGGTGGCGCGATGACCGGTGGGGTAGGGCATGAAGACTCCTTGTCTGGTGCTGAAGTCTGGCGCTGAAGTATGGCGCGAACCAACTTACCTGTCCACCGAAATATTATCTTGAACATATTTTGCTGCGATGGTCTTATGCGAGGCAGGTGGAAGCCAAACTTTCAGGAGGAGGATCAAGATGATGATCAAGATGACGATGAGCGACAAAGCGAATTCGACAGCCCCAGCCGGCAGATCCACGCGGCGACAGGCGATCGCTGGCGTGGCCATGGCAATCGGCGGCTTGACGCTGGGTTTACCAAAGACCGCGGCGGCGACCGACGACGAAATATCTCGTACGGCGGAAGCAATCCATCAGGAGCCTGTGTTCAAAGCCAGCCGGAAGCGCGTTTACGAAGCGCTCATTGACACCAGGCAGTTCGATCAGGTCGTCCAACTGAGCGGCGCGATGAAGGATATGGCCCCGGGTAGCAAGCCCACAGAGATCAATCGCGAGGTGGGCGGCGCGTTCTCACTGTTCGGCGGATATATCACCGGGCGCCAGATTGAACTCGTTCCGAACGAACGGATTGTCCAGGCCTGGCGGGTGGGCAGGTGGGATCCGGGCGTCTATTCGATTGCGAAGTTCGAGCTCGTGGAGCAGGGAAGCGGGACCAAGATCGTTTTCGACCATACCGGCTTTCCTAAAGGCGAGGCGGAACATCTGGCGTCGGGATGGAAGTCGCACTATTGGGAGCCGCTCGCGAAGTTGCTCGCTTAGGCGCTGCGCGGAATCCCGATGCGCTGGCCGAAAAACTCACGCTTTGATTTTGTTTTGAGAGGGTACGGCGTCACAGGTTGCGGAAAAACGACGCCAGCGCAGGAAATAGGGAAGGGCACGACCTTGGTCGTGCCGCTAAGTCGCCGAAAACAGGTTTGCGCTTTAGCGCCTGAGGGACGCCAATTTTTCAAGCTGCAACACTACCGCCAGTCCCACCAAAGGTACCAGTAATTGAAAAAGTGTTGTCCTTTCCACAGCCTGTAGGGGTAAGCTTACGCCTATATGACAGTGTCGGTGTCGGTGCTCGCCAGCGGCAGTCGTGGGAACTGCGCGCTGGTGGCGACAACTACAACGCGCATTCTGGTGGATGCCGGCCTTTCCGCGCGCGAAACTTTCAAGCGGCTGCGCGCACTCCATGATCGTGATGGTGATCGCAACGGCGAACCCACCGGCGAAATTTCCGCCATCCTGATTACGCACGAGCACGCCGACCACGTTGCCGGACTCCAACGTCTGGCGGCCAAGCTGAACGTGCCTGTCTTCTTGACCGCGCCCACGCATCATGCCTGGAGCCGCGCCGTGCGCGAGAACGACGCCCAAGGCGCCATTCCCGAACTTCCGAAGGCCGAACACTTTTCCGCCGGGCGCGGCTTTCGCGTAGGCGATATCGAGGTTATGCCGTTTACCATTCCCCATGACGCCGTCGATCCGGTGGGCTTCACCTTTCGCGCGGAAGGCGTCAAGATCGGCTTTGCCACCGACCTGGGCTACATGCCGGCCAGCGTGCGGAACCATCTCCGCGGTTGCAGCGTATTAGTCATGGAATCGAATCACGATGTGGAGATGTTGCGCTCGGGTCCCTATCCGTGGTCGGTGAAGCAACGGGTGATGAGCCGGGTCGGGCATCTTTCGAACGATGCCCTCGCGGAATTTTTCTCCAACGATTATGATGGAGGGGCCGAGTACGTAATTCTGGCGCATCTGTCTGAACAAAATAATCATCCCGAAATCGCGCGAGCCGCGGCTGAACAAGCGCTCGGCGCCCGTCAGGGACTGTGGCACAACCGTGTGCTGCTGGCAACCCAGACGGAAGTTCTCGAGTCCATCCGGTTATAGACTTTTCGGTTTTAGCCGCTTGGTTTTAGCCTCTGGTCTTAGCCGCTGGTTTAGCCTCCGGTTTAGCCTCCGGTTTAGCCTCCGGTTTAGCCTCCGGTTTAACCTCTTATGAGCGAGTGTGTGGAACCGATTGTCGGCAAAATCCTTGCTGGATGGCGCTACGATATTTCCGGCCTCGCTCCCGAAATGCGCGGCGATTACGAATTGCATTTTTCCGATTGCGAGCACTGCCGCAGCCGCCAGAAACTCCATCGCATTATCGACATTTCTCTGATCGTGCTGGCTTCGGCCTCGGCCGCTGTTTTTCTGCTGGCCTTTGCCGTGATCCGCCATTTTGGGCCGCGCAATGCCGTCTGGTTCGAAGTGGGCGCGCTCGCCGGCTTTGCCTTGTCCGCGCTCATCTGGCTGGTGGTAGCCGTGGCCACTCCCGCACCCACTGCCGTAGTTGACGTGGCCATGATCGGAGCGCGCCATGTGCACGACCGCCTCCCCGCCGAGATTCGCGACCGTCTGCCGGAAGAAATACGGGCGAAGCTTACGGGGTCGTGAGAATTTGTTGGTTTTTTTTCTAAATTGATGATGTTCGCATCGAAAATTCTTGGGATTCTGCTGCCCTTAGCGGTAATGATCGCCCCCTCGACGACGGGCGCTTTGGCGGATGCTGGTCACGCTTCCGCGCCGTTGGCGGTACCCGGCCACCCCCCGGCAGCTTGCCACATGCACGTTGACAACACTCTTCCTGATTCATCGCTTCCTCATCCTCCCCGGCCAGCACCCGCCAGCTACCAGTGTTGTCTGACTGGTCATAATGCGGCGGTTGTGCAGACTTCCTTATCGCCGCAACCCTGCAATGAATGTGCGCGAGTCGCGGTCCAAATCGAGCCCGCGCTGGCGTTGTCCTCCAGTGGCGTTGAAGCCTCGATCTTTCTCTCCGCAGGCCCGCCCCGTACAACTCCACTGCGGATCTAGTCTCCTTTCTTTACCTCAGATCAAGAACTTCGGAGCAAAAACTTTACTTTGCACTCTTGATTCTCTCGTGCAGAAGGAGCGAAAGCTTGCGCACGCTGATTTTCAGTTTCCTTGCCATGGCAATGTCGGTATCGTCCGCAGGAGCGCAGGTCGGAGTTGTGACAGATGATCCGGCAGAATCGAAGACGGACATGCCGGGTATGGACATGTCGCAGCCTGGGCCGGACTGGATGCCGTCGCCCGACAACGGCTCAGGCACGGGATGGCAACCTGCCTCGACCACCGGCCACATGTGGATGAAGTCCGTCGGAGCCTGGGATCTGATGGCCCATGGCGTGATCTTTCTGGATTACAACCAGCAGGGCGGCCCGCGCGGCGAAGGCAAAGCCGAGTCCGTGAACTGGCTCATGTTGATGGAGCAGCACAAACTCGGCCGCGGCAAAATCCTCTTTCGCGAAATGTTTTCCGCCGAGTCGCTGACCTCGCCGCATCCCGGCTTTCCCGAGCTTTTTCAGACGGGCGAAACTTACCATGGCCAGCCCCTGGTAGACCATCAGCATCCGCACAACGTCTTTGCCGAACTCTCGTTGTATTACATAGCTCCGCTCAACCACAAAGTTTCCTGCCTATTCTATGGAGGCCCCGCAGCCGAACCGGCGCTTGGACCCGTGGTCTATCTGCACCGCGCTTCCGCGGCGGAGTTGCCCCTGGCCCCGCTGTCGCATCATTTGCAGGATTCCACGCATACCAGCTTCGGAGCGGTGACCACGGGCCTTGACGTCGAGCGGTTCAGGATTGAGGGCTCGCTGTTCAATGGCCGCGAGCCGGATGAGAAGCGTTACACGATCCAATTCGCGTCGCTCGATTCCTGGTCGGCGCGCCTGAGCGTCGCGGCATCGCGTAACTGGACGGCGCAGTACAGTTACGGACGCCTGGAGCATCCCGAAGCTCTGGAACCCGGCAGCCAGCGCCGGCAGACGGCTTCGGTGGAATATGTGCGTCCGTTTGCGCGAGGGTCGTGGGCAACTTCGATGATCTGGGGACGGGTCCACAAAGTATTCGACGATCACAATCTCAATGGCTATTTGCTGGAGACGACAGCCAACTTCAAACTGCGCAATTACGCGTTTTCGAGAGTGGAACTCGCCGACAAGGATGAATTATTTCCCAACAATCCGTCGTTTCCGAGCTACCGTATCGGAGCCTACACGTTCGGTGGAGCGCGCGACCTTCTCCAGAGCCGGCTTTGGCAGTTGGCTCTGGGCGCCGATTCTACGTTCTACTCAAAGCCCGCAACTCTTGATCCAGCCTATGGCAGAAACCCTTTATCGTTCCAGATCTTTCTTAGAGTTCGACCGGCGATGAGCCATCACGAGCCTTAAGAGATGTTTCTGCCGCCGAGACTATGAAGACGCGAAGCATCATGTAGCTCCATTTCTCAAAAGATCTGGCGAAGAACAGCCTGAACCCGACCAGCTAAGTCATCGATTTATAAATGCGTTACAGGTAAGTTGTTATTCTTCAAAGACCTGGCGAAAATAAGCTTTAGGTTTCCGAGATAAATCATTGATTTATAAATACTTTACATCTAATCCCTTATTCCTCAAAGACGTGGGAAAAATCAACCGCTAAGTCTCTGATTCCAAAAGACAGCACCAGGAGGGGTCTTCAGGTTCAGAAGGCACTCCCTGCGCTAGGGAAACCTCAACCACCAGGAACCGACGTCCCAAAAGGAAAACCGTAGCGCGAAACTCACTTAGGAAAGCTCCACCACCAAAGACACTCACCCGCACGAAGGAAAACGGTGAACGAGTAAAGACATTACCTGCCCATATTGACCGACGACAAGCTTCGGGGTAGAGTTCAATTGCTAGGGTCCTTCGCCCCCCACCTTGGCTTGTGCACCTGACTGCATGCGTCCTGCCTGGTCTAAACTCGCGATCGTTCTCTGTCTCTGCGTGTTGGTGACGGTCGCGTGGGCAGCGCCGCCGCAATTCTCCGGTCAGAAGCGAGTCGGCCTCACCAGCGGCGATCAGTGGGAACCGTCCATTACGGCCGATGGTTCGGGACGGATCTACGTTCTTTATCCGCACTACGGCCATGTGCCCGATTGCAAGGACTGCAGCGTCCCCACCATGCTGCTGGTAGCGAGCGTTGATAATGGCAAGACCTGGCAGGCTCCGCGCGTAATGCTCGAAACGGGATCGGGCCAGTTTGATGCCCAGATTGCCGTCGACCCCGCCGATCGCCACACCGTCTACGCGGCCTGGCTGCAGAACGGGAAACGCGCAGTCATGCTCGCCAAGTCGGTCGACTCGGGCGCGACGTGGAATTTTACGATTGCGGTGCGCAGCGAAGTGGAACTCGATAAACCAGCGCTGGCCGTGCGTGGCCAGAGCGTCTACGTGGCCTTCAATCACGAAGAAGAGGTTTGGATAGCGGCCTCGCAGGACGGTGGTCGCAGCTTTACCCCGACGCGTGTGAATGCGGAAAGCCGTCCCGGATGGTCGTTGCTGGGCGCAGCCACGGTCGATCCCGCCGGCAATGCGTATCTGGCGTGGGCGTCTTACTCGAAGGCAGGAGGAGCGCGCGGTTCGGTGAATCTGTATGTCGCGAAGTCAGGGGATGGGGGCAAGACATGGACCCCGACCCCGCTCGATGTTTCCGCGGCAGCGCCCGACTGCAAAGACGAAGACTGTGGCGAAGCTTACCTGGGCGCGCAGGTTGCGCTGGCATCAGACGCGGATGGAACGCTCTACGCGCTCTGGAGCGCGGGCAGCGCGGCGCTGGGGCCGCAGCGCATCTACTTCTCGTCGTCGACCAACAGCGGCGAAAGCTGGTTGCCGCGCAGCGGCGTTTCTGCCGCCGGCGCGGGCGTGGAACATGCTTTCCCGGCCATCGTCGCGGGAAACACGGGTGACGTCCGCATCGCCTGGATGGACAAGCGCAGTTCCACCACCAGCTCCCCGTATTGGAACACCTACTATCGAAGTTCGAGCAACGGCGGCGCAACCTGGGGAGAAGAGATACAGATCTCAGGCTACGTGCCTGGTTATAGTTATATAAGTCAGGAAGGTTTCAGTTTTCCCTTCGGAGACTATTTCGGGCTCGCCATCGATAACCACGGAGAAACGCACGTGGTGTGGGGCGAAGGGCTGAATTACCAATCGCCGGGATCGATCTGGCATGCCAGCGGACGATAGAGGCAATTCCTAAACTAAGATTGTCATCCGAATCAAAATTGTCATTCTGAGCGAAGCGGAGGACCTGCTTCTTGCCGCGAAAAGCAGGTCCTTCGCTTCGCTCAGGATGACAAAGGGGTTGTTCGTCAGTCTGTCAGCAGACCGCCAGTGAGGTCGCTGAGCCGCTCGATGCGGTGTTCGCGGCAGTAGTCGGTCAGTTCCTCAACCAGGGTTTCAGTTGCCACCGGATCGAAGAAACTCGCTGTTCCCACCTCCACGGCACTTGCGCCTGCCAGCATGAATTCAACAACGTCGGTTGGCGTGGTGATTCCGCCCATGCCGATCACCGGAATTTTCACCGCATGAGCCGCGTCATACACCATGCGCAGCGCAATCGGCTTGATGGCTGGACCCGAGAGGCCCGCGGTGACATTCGCAATGCGTGGCCGGCGCGTTTCCGGGTCAATGGCCATCGCCAGAAACGTATTGACCAGCGAGATGGCGTCAGCTCCGGCTTCCTGCGCAATATAAGCCATCTGTGCGATCGACGTGACGTTGGGCGAGAGTTTGACGATGATCGGCCGCGCCGCCACGCGCTTCGCGGTCCGCACCACCTCATCGAGCAAAAGCGGATCGCTGCCGAACTGAATGCCGCCGTGCGCTGTGTTCGGGCACGATACGTTGATTTCATACGCCGCAATGCCTTCGCCCTGATTCAGGATCTCAATCGTCTCCTCGTAATCAGAGCGGGTGTAGCCGAAGACGTTGGCGAACACGACTACATTTTTTTTCTCGCGCAAGCCGGGAAGCTTCTCCGCGAGAAACGCCGGTGCGCCGATATTCTGCAAGCCGATGGCATTCAGCATCCCCGCCGCAGTTTCATACAAGCGCGGCGGCGGATTTCCGGTCATCGGTTCCTTGGAAAGGCCTTTGACCACCAATCCGCCAAGCCGGTCGAGATGCACAATGTCTTCGAACTCGATGCCATAACCGAAGGTGCCGGAAGCGGCGATGATCGGATTCTTCAACTCGATGCCGGCAATGCTGACGCTCAAGTCGGGATGGGCAACCGGCGTCATTGCATTCCTCCAGCGGGCGGTGCGGCGAGTTGAATGGATGACGATGACGGTTCCGACGACGGCGCGGGCGGCGGAGATATGGAACGATGCGGCGGTGCGAGCGCCTCGGTCAGCACTCTTCCCGTGGCTGCGGCCGGTGCGTTGATTCCGAGCAGGGAAGCGAGGGTGACCGCGAGATCCACGGGTTCAGCGTGCGTCCGGTAAGTTCCGGGCTGAAAGGCGAGGCCATAGAAGGCGAGCGGCACATGGGTATCGTACGAGAAAGGCGTTGCGTGATCGGTACCCTTCGTGATTCCGACCTGAAACGGACTCGGGATTCCCATCACGTACCAACCGCCCTCGGGCGAGTAGCTGTGAGCGTACCGGCGTCCAACTTCGGTTGCCGGAACGTCTCCGCGCGCCAATTGTGATTTCGTAAAGTATCCGGCCAATCCCACTTGCTTCATGGCCTCGCCGACGGAGGCTTCGTCCTCGGATTCCTTATGTTCGAGGGAGATTCCGGCGAAGGCATCTTCGTTCAGCCATGCAACCGGGTAATCGAAGGCTAGAACATAGTCGGCTTTCCTGGCGTATTTTTTCGAGAGCAGGGAATTGATCTGTTCGCGCAAAGCTTTCGCGTCCAGATTAGCGGCGGGCAGACGAAGAGTTTTTGCAAAGTCAGGCAGCGGGGCGATGCCATGATCGGCGGAAAGCGCAATCCAGACGTTGGCCATCCCAATCTGATGACCGAGGAAGTCGAAGAAATCCGCCAGCGTGCGGTCGAGTTCGAGCGCCATGCTGCGCATTTGTGGGGAGTCGGGCCCAACCTGGTGGCCAAGAATATCGTTGGCCGAGAGGCTGATGACGAGCAGATCAGTCGCTAGGCCTGCGCCCAGCTTCTCGTACAAAATGAGTTCCTTGGCAAATTCCATCTGGTAATCGTTGGCGAAAGGAGTGGAACCGACAACCTCGTAGAAACTGGCAGGCGTGCCATCTTTGCCGTTTCGCGGCGCGGTCGAGCCGAGGACGTTGCCGTCTTTATCTCGCCACTCGCGATTCCAGTATTTTTCTGCGCGTCTTTCCGAAGGACGGCTGCCGTTGAAATTACGCACCCACTCCGGAAGATCCGGGCGATAGTAAGTCGAAGTAATCCAGTCGCCGCTTTTGGGATCGATCCAGTAAGCGCCGTCACCGGAAAATCCGGCAGGCAAGACGGCGGCACGATCTTTCAGCGAGACCGCAAATACTCGCGCCTTGCCGCCTGTGGCCAGTTTCAATTCGTCTCCGAGAGTATCGCTCATGAGGTTGTGCGGAGACGCTCCGGGACCACTACTGGCGACGCCGACGAGTTTTGTCGCGTCGTCTTCGACCGACGTCACCCGCTTCTTTTTCTGCGGGTCCCACCATTCGTTGGCGAAGATCCCGTGTCCGCTGGTGTAGGTTCCGGTGAAAAGCGTGGAGTGTCCGGGAGCGGTGCGGGTGTTGGCGTAATCGTAATTGCAGTCCGTGAAATAAGCGCCGTGATCGAGAAACAGGCGAAACCCGCTGTCGCCGAACTGGTCGCGATAGCGTTCGAGATAATCGCCGCGAAACTGATCGATGACGATGACGACAACCAGCTTAGGCCGGGCGTTGTAAGCGGACGCGAACGCGCCCGAAATCAATCCGAGCAATAGCAAGATCACAGAAAGAGAGCGGAGAAGTCTCATTGCGAGCTAGTTTACAGGATAGGCAAGGTACACGTAGGAACAGACGCCCCCTTGTCCAGGCGAGCGCAGCTCGCCCAGGCTTGGTCTGTCTATCCCGGCACTCGAAGCGAGGCGGGGCTCTGCCCCGTCGGACAGACGAGGGCGTCTGTCCCTACGTGAGGCGTGCACGGAATCGCACTTTTCAGCTAAAGTTAAAGCAGAATGCTCGATCTAAATTTTGTTCGCGATAACCTCGCACTGGTGGAAGAAAAGCTGCGCCTGCGCGGAATGAATCCAGCGGAGGTTTTGAAAGACTTTCGCGTCATCGATGCCGAGCGTCGGCAAGCCATTACGGCGGCGGAAACTCTGCAGGCGCGCCGCAACCGTGCTTCTGAGGAGATTGCCAAGCTCAAGAAAAGCGGGCAGGATGCTTCGGCGCAAATCAATGAAACCAAAGAACTGCGTGAGCAGATTGCGGAATCGGAAAAAAAGGCAGCCGAACAGGAAGCGCGCCTGCGCGAAATTCTAACTTCGATTCCGAACATTCCTCATGCCAGCGTGCCGGCAGGTTCAAGCGCCGAAGCTAACGTGGAAGCGCGCCGCTGGGGCACGCCTCCGCAATTCGATTTCAAACCCAAGCCACACTGGGAGCTTGGCGAAGCGCTCGGGATTCTCGACCTGGAGCGCGCCGCCAAGTTATCGGGCGCTCGCTTCGCCGTGTACTGGGCGCTGGGTGCGCGACTGGAGCGGTCCATCGCCAACTTCATGCTCGATCTGCACACGCGCGAGCATGGATACACCGAGGTACTTCCGCCGTTTCTTGTGAACTCCGAGTCGTTGTATGGCACGGGGAATTTGCCAAAGTTCGCGGCGGATTTATTTCGTGTGCCGCATGGCGACAAAGATCTTTGGCTAATTCCGACCGCGGAAGTCCCAGTCACGAATCTCTATCGCGATGAAGTCTTGGATGCGGCCAAGCTACCTATCTCGCTGACTGCCTACACTCCATGTTTTCGCAGTGAAGCCGGATCGTACGGAAAAGATGTACGCGGAATCATTCGCCAGCATCAATTTCAGAAGGTGGAGTTGGTGAAGTTCTCGCGCCCCGAGACTTCCTACGATGAACTCGAAAAGCTAACCCACAACGCCGAGACCGTCTTGCAGAAACTCGGCTTGCACTACCGCGTGATGACTTTGTGCACTGGCGATATGGGATTCTCCCCGGCCAAGACCTATGACATCGAAGTCTGGTTGCCCGGACAGAACCTATTTCGCGAGATTTCTTCGTGCTCTAACTACGAGAGTTTTCAGGCGCGACGGGCGAACATCCGCTATCGTCCCGAAGGCAAGAGCAAGACCGAGTTTCTGCATACGTTGAACGGCAGCGCCTTGGCGGTAGGACGGACGTGGGTTGCGATCGTCGAGAACTATCAGCAAGCCGACGGCAGCGTACGTATTCCCGAAGCGCTGCAGCCGTATATGGGGACTGACTGTATTCCGATCCCGTCTCGATAGGGAGCGCGCAGAGCGAGGCGTAAAATCTGAATAGTATGAACTCGCTCAGTGACACCTACGGAATTGTGTCATATGTACTGATCGCACTTTGCGCGATCGCAATTCTCGCTTCCGTATTTCTGCCGTCTGAGAAGCGAACAGAGTTGCTACGTTGGCTTCTACGTAAGTGGACCTAAAGAGTGAGATTTGCCATCCTATGAATTCACAAATACACTTGCAACAATCCGAAGCAGCCTCGACGGTGTTCGAAAACGCCGTCTCTCCCATGGGCGCGATCTGGCGCACAATCCGCGGATACGTTCTCTGGTCGTATGAGCGGGGCAGCCTGCACTACGACATCATGGTCACGCTGATCCTGCTCTTCATTTTTGTTTCGCCGCATTTCATCAACTTCAAGGACAAACCCGTCGAGCACATTCCGCATCTTACCGGCGTGGTCGTGATCCCCGGCGCAAAGGGCGAGCTCATCTATCAAATCCAGGCCTCGGCAGTGGATACGTCCGCTGGCGGAGACGTTCGCCCGCAGTTGGAGCGCATCATTGAGCCGATTTCCGGCGCGGTTAGCATCACCAATGTCGAAACCGTCAAAGACGTTTCGGGACATCTACAGAGCTATAAGGTCTGGGTGGAAAAAGAATAGAAGGGCCAGGTTTCAAGGTTGCAGAGTTTCAAGGTTTCAACGTTCAAGTTGACCTTCCATGGAATGAAAGCTCCGCTCAAAGCGCTATTTCTCGGGATCCTCGCAATTAGTACATTGTTGGCGAAGACCGCTTCGGCGCAGATTGTGGGCGAGTCTCCTGCGCTGGAGCACGCCCTTGCGCAGATGGACGCTGCTGCCAAGAATTTCAAAACCACCGAAGCGAGCGTGGTCTGGGACCAATACCAGAAAGTGATCAACGAAACCGAGACGGAGAAAGGGAGGATTTATTTTCGCCGCGAAGGCGACGAAATCCAAATGGCCGCCGATTTCGCCGAACCCGACAAGAAATATGTCGTCTACAGCGGCGGCAAAGTGCAGGTCTACCAACCCAAGATCGACCAGGTTAATGAGTACAGTCCGGGCAAGAATCGCAGCGACGTCGAGAGTTTTCTAGTGCTCGGGTTTGGCGGCAGCGGCCGCGATTTGTACAAGTCCTACGGTGTGAGATTTGTGGCGACTGAAACCGTGGGCGGCATCGCGGCCAGCAAAATTGAACTGATCCCCAAGTCCGACCGTTTGCGGAACAACATCGCGCGCATCTGGCTCTGGATCGACCCTGCCCGGGGAATTTCGGTACAGCAGCAATTTTTTGAGCCCGACGGCGATTATCGCCTGGCAAAGTATTCCGACATCAAGATCAATCAAAAGCTTCCGGAAGAAGTGTTTAAGCTAAAGACCACCAGAAAAACCAAGTTCGTTTCGCCGCAAGGATAGGCCGCCATGTGCTTCCTCCCGTGTATTTGTCATCCCGAAAGAAGTGAGGGATCTGTAGTTACGCCGCGAACTGCAGATCCATCACATCGTTCGGGATGACCAAGGCTGGGTGGAGTTGAAAGTGGATGGCCTTCCCCGGATCAAAGAAAATCTGAACCAATATAATCAAGCTGAAAAAGACTGTCCGCGGCTATATACTGCCAGAGAACCTCTGAGAGTCGTGTTCGCATGGCGAAAGTTTTTACCATACCGGTCCCTCCCGATTTGTCGCGCACGAAGCGCGAGCGCACAACTGATCCCCGCTACGTCGATGGCCAGAAGATGCTGGTGGAGGCGATGAGTTACCTGGTCAAGGCCGATCCGGTGGGGAATCGCGAGGCGATTCGACTGCTCTCCGAACATGTCCGCACGCGTTTCCGCATGACCGACTCGCCCCTGAGTTAATCCTCTGTCATCCTTCGCGAAGCGAACGGCCTGCCCCGAGCTTGCCGAAGGGATCTATGCATTTTGTCGCCAGCCATGCCGATGCCAGCACAATAATGACGGGATAGCATTCCAGCGTATAGCGCGGTTCCGGGCTTTCCACGCTTCCCAGAAATGCCGAGCGCAGTAGCAGGAAACCGACCAGCAGTCCCGCCCAGCGAATTCCCGACTGCCCGCTAGACTCTCCGCGGGACCTTCGATGAAAGCTGGCCCGATGAAAGATGGTCCGATGAAAGATTGCGCGATGAAAGAACGCTAAGCCCGCTGCCGCCACGTACGCCAGGTTGAGCAGGCCGAAGCCAACCGCCACGGCCGAGTGTTCCGCGTCGTCATTGAACTCCCACCAGCGCGGATCGGGGGGAAGAAGCTCGGTTCGCGGACGCAGCCACATATCCGCCACGCGCAGCGCGGGCAGTACAACGTAGTAGCGGATGGGATGGGCGCGAATCCGGCCGACTGCTAATTGGTCGAAGCGCGCATCCAGTTCCGGAGTCATGTCCTGCGACTCGTTGTAGTCAGTGATCGCAGACAGCGTCGCGTCCCTTTCCGACGGATTCTCGAAGGCGCGCGATGGCAGCTTCGCGGGGTCAATCTTGTCGCCAGGAACATTCCAGTAAATTTCTTCCACCGACACGTAGTCGACGATCCAGGTCTTAACCCAGCGATTGAAACCGCGCGGGACGAGTTCATCCGCATCGTTGGCATAACGCGGAGCCAGGGGCTGGAAATGATGAAGGGTGTGCAGATTGCGAAGGGTCCAGGGAACCAGAGGCGCGAGAGCAAACGTCGCGACGAGGACTCCAGCGACGAGAGCGTGGCCAATAAAATCGAACTTTCCATGTCCTCGCGTTTCCAGTTTCGAATCGGGCAGCGGCCGCCGCGCTTCTGGTTTCGTATCAGGGCATCGCTTTAGCGGTGCCGTCGGGCCCCCGAAGTGAGCGGCCCCGTTAGGGGTTGCCACGGCCACATACAGCAAGACCGCCGCTAACAGGATGCCGCCATCGGGACGCAGCAGAATGCAGGCGCCAATCGCCGCTCCAGTCGCGGCCCAAAGCCTGTGCGCGCTGGCACCGCTGTTCATCCGATGCAGTGCGGCGGCGGCACCATCGAGAGCGAGAGCCGTGAAGAAAATCTCCAAAGTCTCGGTGAGTTCGGCGGCGGCGTAGTTTGCGAGAAATGGACACAGCGCTGCCAGCAAAAGCGCAATTCTCGCCGCGCGATTGGAAACCACGCGGCGGGCAAGGTCGGCGACGACCAGGCAAGTGGTCAAGTCGACCAAAATCTGAGCCAGTATTACGGCTCTGAAGTTGCCCGCTCCAAAGAGCCAAAAGATCGCCGCCAGAAACCCGGGATATCCCGGCAGTCGCGCGTCGGTCGGAGCGATCTTTGCGCTTATCCCCGCGCTTGCCCCCTGCGGGCCGTTTTGGGTTTGGCCGTAAATGCCGTGCTGCAGCCAGTTGCTGGCGAGATCCGCATAAATGCGCGAGTCGTCGGTCACCATGGGGAAATACACGAAAAAAAAGAGTCGCAAAGCCAGGCCGGCCAGGAGGGTTCCCAAAAACCACCTGCGATGTTCGCGGACCAAAGTGAGCACGTTGGGAATATATCGTGAATCAGAGGATTTGCCGCGAACGTCCAAGGCGCGTTACTCGTCATTGGCGGATCGCCGAGATTGAAGACCAGCGAACA
>Ga0074044_10000390_pt1 | contig 43533 bp, 39 predicted proteins | sample BogForMeECP23OM1_FD_94443 | JGI IMG/M metagenome (GOLD analysis project Ga0074044, IMG submission 94443) | Bog forest soil microbial communities from Calvert Island, British Columbia, Canada - Bog Forest MetaG ECP23OM1 | ecosystem: Environmental > Terrestrial > Soil > Wetlands ...
TCCATATACAAACATAAATGCTGAGCGGTTGCGGAGAGGTTCGGGAGTCTGGTTTAACCGGCGTGACTCGAAATCACGTGAGCCCTCGTGGCTCCGGGGGTTCGAATCCCCCCCTCTCCGCCAATCCATTCCGCCTGGCGCAATCCCGTTGTGCGATCGACCAAGCAATGAAACGCAAAGGCACCGGAGGCAGTACGACGGCCGATGCCAGGACCCCAGCGTGTTCGCCGGCGACACTACGGAGTGACTCGCCAAACTCTAGACTTTTCACGGCTTTCGGAGTTTTCAGTAGTAGGTACAACCGTCACCAAGCCACAACGGAGGATGCAACATGATTGATCTGTACTTCTGGCCAACCCCAAACGGGAAAAAAATAACGATCCTGCTCGAGGAAGCCGGCATTCCCTATAACATCAAGCGGATAAATATCGGAGGAGGCGACCAGCTAACTCCCGACTTCCTCAGGATCTCACCCAATGGCCGGATGCCGGCGATTGTGGATCACGAGCCGATAGGCGGTGGCGCGCTCATCACTATCTTCGAGTCAGGCGCCATCATGGAATACTTGGCCGAGAAGAGCGGGAAGTTCTGGCCGCAGGAACCGCATCAGAAATCCGATGTCACGCAATGGGTCTATTGGCAGATGGCCAACCAGGGGCCCAAGATGGGCGAACAGGGCCACTTTCGACGTGCCTCGCAGGATCCGAAAAACGGCGATCAGGCTTATGCGCTGCTGCGCTTCGATAACGAAGTCCATCGCATCTACGGAGTGATGAATCTGGGCCTGCATAAGAAGCGCTACCTGGCCGCGGGCCAGTACACGATCGCAGACATGATTTGCTATCCGTGGGCGACTACCTGGCAGAACCGCAATATTGACCTCAACGAATTTCCTAACGTCAAGCGCTGGCTTGATGAGATCGGCCAGCGGCCGGCGGTGAAAAAGGCGATGGCGGCGGGCCCCGAGTATCGCGAAGACCCGGCGACGATCACGCCCGAGGAGCAGGCGCGACGCTCAAAACTGCTCACTCATCAGCGGGCGCACCCGGTGCCTAAGGAGTGGGCGTAGCGGGCGCGATCCACAACTGAACCCCGGGCTGCGGCAGTGTGTTCGACGGTTTCTGAGCTTGCCTGGGGATTCCGTCGCCGGGCTGTTTTGCCGGCCCAAAAACCTCATCTCGGATGAGTTTTCGGCAGGCACAGCTCGCCTGCTGACAATCGCCATGAAGGCCGTCTATTCCGCAGTCGCTCGAAATCGCGGATAGATCCGCACGGATTAGGTTTTGAGAAGGCACTCCTCTGGCAAAACTCCCGACTTTTCGCCGCGTTCCGAGTTTTCGGCAGGCCCACTACGGAGTCATTGGCGCCGGCGATTCTGGGCCGTCAAAATATCCGCGTCACGCCGACTCGCTATGCCTCGTCCTTAGCCTCCGCGGCGCGGCTGTTGCGCGATTACATGAGCGGTGTGCTCAAGTGCAAGCAACGCGTATTGTCCCCGCGGACTCGATGAGGGCTGCGTATCCGGCTGGCACCGCCATGAAGGCAGGCAGTCTGCAGTCAAGCGAAACCATCAATCAATTCGCCCGGACCAGGTTATTGAGGAGGCACAGCCGACATCTCAGAAGGAGGTGCAGCAGCGATGATGGTCCTCGCAGATAAACGCGTCGAAGTGCGCTCGCGAACAAGTCGCGCCAGGGTCGTGTCGTCCAGTCCGGGGTGTGGGTTCATTCCGAGCCCGAGACGTCGAGCCCCCACAGGTGCACGTGCCAGACGCCGAATGCGACCAGAATCACGGACACGCCGATCAGGATCTTGCTCAACTGGTCCGCCCGCCGCCGCATCCCAATCGCCATCATCACCAGCAGGAAGGGAAATGCGGGGATATAGTGCCGGGTGCCGAATTGTTCCCACCCGTTGGCGTAGTGAAGCAGGCTCGGAACTGAGACCAGCACCGCCGCCGCACCCATCGCGGCCGTCTCGAGCCGCTTGAGGCTGGAGCGCAGCGCCAGCACCATCGCCGGGCTGGTAAGTGTGATCGCCTGGCCCATAAACGTCGGATGAAAGTACGGAAAGGTGCCGTCCACTTTGGGCGCCATAAAGAAGACTGTGTAGAGATTGTTCGGCAGGTAGTCGAGCCCGAACCATCGCTTGGCGTCCGCATCGGGAATGAACCACAAGCTTACGTCGAAGAAGGTCCTGAACCGCACCTCGTTGAAGGCCACGAACAGGGCGCCCACCACGATGAACCCGGGCGCCATCCACAGCAGTTCGCGTAGCGAGCCGCGCTTGCGCCACACGAGCAGCGCATAGACCGGCGCGGCAAGCACCATGTCGTAGCGCGCAAGCGCAGCCAGTGCGGCGAAAATTCCAAGCCAGAGCGGACGGGCCTCGCCGTACAGCTCGATCAGTGCCGCCAGCGTGAACAGCACCGCGGTGTTCATCGGAAGCGCCCAAGTCGTGCCGAGCACCGACTCGTACCAGAGCACAGTGCCGGCGCCCAAGAAGATCGCCAGCCAGGTGCGCGGCGCGACGCGCAACCGCAAGCGCCCGAGCAGCATCCACGCCAGCACCACATCGAGCGCGCCGATCACGACGGAGAACATCGTCTGGCTCGTGTCCATTCCCCAAATCGCGACGACCGGCGTTATCAGGAACGCGGGAAGCGGCGGATGAAGCGCATAGCTGAAACCGCCGACTTGCGCGTGTTCGATGTAATCGGGGGGAGCGTCGAGATAGGTGTGGCCGTGCAAAAACGCAAACGCTTGGCGCACCTGCTCGTTATAGGGCGTGGACGGAAACATCGAGACGGCATAAAAGGCGAGGCACGCCACGAACACCGCGAGCAGGCACCAGCGCTCGAGCAGCGCCGCGATCGCGCGCTGGTCAAGACCGCGGGCATAGGCGCCGAGCGCGGGCGTGAGTGACAGTCCAGCGACCGCCGCCAGCCCGGCGGCCAGCGCGAGGTAGTTCTGCGGTTGGCCGTAGGAAAAAAGATAGACCTCCCAGCTTACGACGATCGCAATCGCGGCGACGAAGAACCCGATCGTCGTCACGCGGGTCGGGATTCTACCCTTCGACTCGCGTTCGATGCGCTCCAGCACGGTCTCAACCGCGAGTGCACTGCCGGACGCGGCCGGCACAATTCGCCCTGTTTCGGAAGCTCTCACTCTGACCGCACAAACTAACCGAATCGGCGCCGGGAATTAAGCCGGAATTTCCGTATATGAGTCTCCGATTCCAGCTCCCCCATAAACCCGACGGCCTCCCTGTGCAAGGTTCCAGGCCGGTTTTGTTCCACGGCCCTTCCAGCGGGGCGCGCTGAGAGGTGGGTTTCCCGTCTGGTGGGGCACGCAACGGTCGAGCAAGCCGAATTCCCCGGTCATCAATGACGGCTGGGTCGGCTATTACGCCGGCCACGATGAGGCGAGACTAACCGAAATCGATCCGCCATTCGCGTTTGTCCTAATCCATCAGCTTCGTTGAAGCAGGAACTCCATCCGCGGAGATTCTCCGCGGGGCTCCTTGGTTTCATCAAAAACTTGAGCATTTCCGTAACAGCGAGAACCCGACGCGCTCCGCAAGCCCTTGCATTTCCTCGGGCCTGTAAACCTGCCACTCAAAGACGTCTAACCCCCCTTGGACATACTCCAACCGTACGGTGAGCCGATCGCCGGTCAACCACTCTTTCTCGATAGCGACAACTCGCCCGCCTACCTTTTGCTCCCTAGTTGCTGCATCGAAATTGCCGAAGCTCGCCCACATGATCCTGGCGCTGTCAAAGTTCAGCGGCGGCGATTGCAAACGGCGCATATTTCCGAGCACGTAGTTCACGTTGCCACCTGAGCAGGTTCGCGCCTGTGCCAACGCCTCTTCGTTCACATCAACTCCGGTGACCACGTATCCACGATCTGCAAGCACCGCAGAATGCCGACCTTGACCGCACAGGGAAATGGACCGCGATTTGCTCAACGTCTGAACCGCCCGCTGAGAAATCGCCGCAAGGCAAGTTCTGGGGGCCGCGCGAGCTCAAGCCCTTCCCGGCGTGCTCCGCGAAGCCGCACCCACTGCTCCAAAAGCTCGGCCCGATCATGAATCGCCGACGCGATAGCGCTGCCAAAGCTCGTGCGCGATTCGCTGCGGATCGGGCCGCAGCCCCGCGCGCGCGAAATGCCCGCACACGTTCTCAAGGTCGCGCTCCAGCAGGCTGTGAGCATTCTCATTGAAACGCGGATCGACCGCCTGAGGAAAATCGATCATCACCACCTCACCGGCGCGATAGAGAATGTTGTAAGGGGACAGGTCGGCGTGCACGCGATGGTTGGTGAGCCACAGGGCGATATTGTCGATGATGCGCCTGAGGCACAGTTGCGCTTCCTCGGGCGCCATCGCGACTCGCGCAAGCATCGGCGCAGGCGCCGCGCCGTCTCCGATGAACTCCATCAGCAACCCGTGACCGACGCACGCGATCGGCTCCGGAACGTCGGCGCCGGCTTGATGCAGCAGCGTGAGTGTCTCGAACTCGGAATGAACCCACAGCCCGGACTGGACGATACGACCCTGGCGCGACTTGTTCGCGAGCGCGCGTTTCGCGCTGCCGCCCAGCCGGCGGTCGCGGCCCCGCTGGTAAACCGCATCGTTGCGGAAAGCGCGCTGCTCGATCGCGCGGTAGACCTTGGCGGCGACATATTCTCGTCCCGTCCAGCTCGATCCACGGCAACAATAGACGTTCGCCTCCTTGCCCTTGCGGACGATTCCCAACACTTCGGTTATCAGCCCGTCGCTGAAGAGTGGCTCCAGCGATGCCTCGATTTCGATTCGACGATCGCGAGCTTCTCCCAGTCGCTTAAGTTCAGTGCTCGACATGATTTCCTCATTTGGTTGCGTATTGTCTCACGAGACCTGACGTTGAATTTCAGAACGGGCATTGCGTACCTCCGGATTGCGGACGGGTGGGCGCGCGGCGCGAGCGGCCGCAGGCACTCTCGCCTCGGCGCGACACGGGCGGGCGAAGCCGTGTCACGGGCAACAAAAAACCACGGGGCCGAAGTGCCACCGTGGCTCGAATGTGAGGGAAGGCCGGCCTGTTACCGGCGGTAATTCGAGACGAGGCGCACCTCGACGCGTTTATCTGCAAGGACCGTCATTGCTTGTGCACCTCCTTCTGAGATGCCGGTACTATAACCTCGCGCCAGCTGCGACGCTACCGGCGCACGTCGCAACTCGACGCTGTTTCGCGGTGTCCGAACAGTGATGCCGGTGAGAACGGCGACGCACTATCCGATGGACGCGCAGCGGATAGGTGGACTATTATTCCGGCCGGGCCTGTACTGCCAATCGGTGCGAGCCCGAATGCTTCCAAGACATAACCGAGGAGGGCTGGCGATGGCCAAGTACACGTTCGTCGTAATGACCAATCCGACGGCGGGCAAAGAGGCCGAGTTCAACGAATGGTACAACAAAAATCATATCCCGGACGTGCTCAACGTGCCCGGCTTCGTCTGCGCGCAGCGGTTCCGTCTGGCCGACGCGCAGATGGGCGGCGAAGCCAGCAAGGCCTACAAGTACCTGGCGCTCTATGAGATCGAGACCGATGATCTTGCAGGCGTGTGCGGCTGTGTTCGGCGTGGGCGCACAAGCGGCGGCTCGTGGCCGGGATAATACCACTGCCCGCGCCGTCTCGCGGAGCTTCATGCGCGGGTGCCGCCGAAGGCTCGTGGCGCATCCGCTAGAGAACACCATTGGTCAGGGCGCGCGGCCAAAAAGCAAACTCAGGCGGCGCGGCGAGGACGAAGCACGTCCTTCGCCATCACCTTCTCGGCAGCTGGCGTGAAGACGAATGATCCTACGTTCTTCATATCGATCGCGTCGCTAGGAACGATCTCGGGGGTGCCGGCGCGCGAGCGGAGCTCCTTGAGCACGCCCGCAAGATCATCGGTCTCGATCTCATAAAGCGCCAAGTACTTGTAGGCCTTGCTGGCTTCGCCGCCCATCTGCGCGTCGGCGAGACGGAACCGCTGTGCGCAGACGAAGCCGGGCACGTTGAGCACGTCCGGGATATGATTTTTGTTGTACCATTCGTTGAACTCTACTTCTTTGCCCGCTGTCGGATTGGTCATTACGACGAAGGTGTACTTGGCCATCGCTATCCCTCCTCGCTTGGCTCGCACCGATTGGCGGTACAGCCGCTGCCGGGATACTAGTCCGCCCATCCACGGCGCGTCCATCGGCTTGTGTGTCGCCGTCCTCACCGGCATCGCTGTTTCGGACGCCGCGAAACACAGCCGCGTTGCGACATGCACCGCTAAACCCAATCAGAGCACTCCGAATCCGCTCACCGGAAAGCTCTTTGATAGAAACGGCGAGCGGCACACGTAACTCTTCTCAAGACAGGTGGGTGAGCCAGATCGCCGCCCGATATTTACATCCTCCCGGCTGTTCGCAGCGCTGGTGCCATCCCACTTTGCGGATTTCCACCGCGCGCTCGACCCAGATATCGGAACGCTCGACCATCGGGACCGCCCAGTTTGGGGGGGAAGGCTGGAAGGTCCTTCCTTACCGCGATCTGAAAATACGGGAGCGCCGGTCCTTTATGGAACCGGCGCTCGATAGCAGTGGCGCTGTTGGCGGGTATCTCGCCTGCCGCGCCTCGCTCAGCCTAGGGTAGCAGCGAGCCAAAATGCGAGTCAAAAACTTTCGGCTGGCGAGCGCCGGCTCGCCACCCCCAGACTGCTCGTCAGGCAGAAGGTTTTCGACAAGGACCCTGAAATCGCCTGCAACGTCATCGATGGATCCGAAGGTAAGGAAATCAGCCTCGCCGAAAACGAGATGCGCATGCCGCGATACCGGCGCACCGCCCACCCCGGGAGCGCTGACCGTCTCGCGCGGCGATTTCCGGCGCTTCGAACGGATCGACGAATATCTTGACGTCTCGTGACTCGCGCTCCCGCCGCCCTGCCGATTTTCGGCGCGCGCCGGAAGACGGGTTCAGATTGTCTATTTTGCGAGCGCCTGCCTGATCGCGGCCAGCACAAACAGGAAATCGCGCGGTGTTGCGACAGTTCCCAGCATGCTGACACGTCGCAGCACGCCAAGCTCCGCAGCCGAGATGTGGTACTCCCGAATCAGGGCTCGGTTGCCAGCGAACTCTTTCCAAACGTTGCGGCGCTTCTCAGCAGCGCGTCCCGAGTGGCCGTCAATGATGTCCCGCGTTTCAGGATAGGCGAGCATCAGGAGCTCGCCGCGTGCCAGCCCCAGCACCTCTCCTAGCCGGCTAAGGACCGAGATCGAAGGGCGGCGCTGGTCCTTTTCGATGTAGCTTATGTACGAAGCCTTTACGCCCAGCTCGGTTGCCAATTCGCGCTGAGTCAGCCCCAGCGCCGTGCGCTGATTCTTGACCGAAGATCCGAGGGTCACGTCGCTTGCGAGTCTATTCCGCATAGCCACTAGCGTTGAAAAAGACCGTCTCATGATGAACAAGTGCTCAGGAATTTGCCACCATCGCAAGCTTTTTTGGGTGGGGATTTTTTATCAACGATTAATTGGACGCTCCGAGCGCTCGACCTAGATATCGGAACGCTCGACCATCGGGGACGGATTATCGCTCGAAAGCGGAGCGGGAGTCAGTCGAGGTAGAATCGCGGCGGTCACTGGCGGTTTCGGCAAGTTGGACGGCGTGTTAATTGGGAGCTAGTGAAGCCCCGCTACACCGCTGCGCTTGCGCTTGTGGGGACCATGTCTATGCGCGGCGCTGAAGGGCCAACGCGCCACGTCCCTGCGTGTCTACTTTCTGCGGATCAAAATGCAGGTTTGTGGGCAGCGCTGCCGCAAGCATCGGCTTTCCGAATGCGATGATCACAAAGTCGTCCAGAAAGCGCGTGGCATTTGGCGGAGACACGCGATATTAGGAATGGAATTCTTTGGAGATGCGAGGACAATGAGCAAAGTCATAGTTCGAGTGCGTGAAAATCTGACGCTGTTCGTGGGGAGCGCGGCGATTCTCGCGATAGTGGCCGCGGCGGTGGGATGCTCGAGCATGGGAGGATCGTCCAGTAATCCAGCAAATTCGGTGTGGATGAGCTTCGACCCTTCCAAGTGCCAGCCGCAAGGTCCGAATCTCTACAAGTGTCCTGCTGTGGACAAGCCGGTCTGCACCGGACTTCTCGCAGCCGGACGTCCAGTGCATTCGAATCGGCAGGAAAGGCAACGTGTTCGTGACGATGCCGGGCGAGAATGCTAGAGCTCACTCCGTTTGTAAGTCGTGCCGTTGTGCTAATTAGGGCTGATGAGATTCCGCCACGCCCCCGCGCTCACGCTTGTGGGGTGGTATCTGATGGTGCCGCCAACGCAGGAGATGACCGAGTGACTCCTATTGCTAGGGCAATCCCGCGACGGTATTTCAGCTGATTCGCCATGGTGAACTACTGTCCTTCAAAAATCGGGACCGATCGTCGTTTCAGGCGAGATAAGATCGACCAATGGATTCCTGAAAAACACCGGCAGGCTCATTCAAAGTAGGCCACCTCACCGAGCAGGAATGCGTGGCGAACAGTAAGACCAAAAGTCACCGTGGAGGCATGCGCGTCGATTTTTCGTGCAGCATCGAAACACTGCGAGACGATGGAGGAACTCACAGTGTGTCGCGAGCGACGATCCGCGTCTCAAGGAGACCAAGTGATGGATAAATGTAAACGCTGCGGGAAGGCCGGCAAACTTTTTTCAATCAGTGACGCCTTCGGCGACTTGGGATTCCGGAAAATTAATCTGTGCCTATGCGAAGTGTGTGAGGGCTTGCTGCGCGCGAAGGACCAGGATTTTATGCGCGCTGGCTCGCGGATTACCTCAGGAAAACACCCCCACCCTCGCGTTAGCCGCGCTGGCCGGTGTCCGCAATCATGAAGGCGCGGGAAATTGTGATGTGCGCCTACCCCTTCACTATGCCAGGACTGCTCAGCGCGAGCAGTCCCGAAGGCTCTTCTAGAGCGTGCCCCGACCCGAAAAACCCTTGTAGGAAAGCTCAATCTCTTTCGAGCATCACAGTGACCAGGTGGCGCAAAGAACTCAAAACTCCAGGATTCTCGCTTTCGGTACGTCTCGACGTGCTTGGCCGATCGGTTTCCAGTACTCCAGTTCGGAATCCGTTCGTTCCTGTCGATCGGGTTGTGCTCGAACACGACCGCACTACGGGAGTCCGAACGTCGGACGGCAACGTCACGTGGTGCTCTCGACGGGCCATTCATAGCCCCGCGATCCTCCTTCGCTCGGGGCTGGGCACCGTGCCCGCCATCGGGCGGAACCTGGCCGAGCATCCCAAGGTGATGGCCACCTTGAAGGCGGATCCTGGCGTCGTCGATCGGGATGGTGGTTCCCGGAGCATCGGATTCATCCTGCGAGGGGCTCGGCCTCGCCTGAAACTACAAGGGCTATGTTTTGGCCGCGTAGCATGCTCAGGGCCGCGCCTCCAGCACCAGATTGAACGGGGTGGCGGTGGCGCGCCGCACGCGCGAGAATCCTCCGCTTAAAATCACTTCTCGTAATTTGGTTTCACCCGCCTGAGTGCCGAGCGCCAGACCGACTTCCTCCGACAAGGATGCGGGCACGCAAATCTGCGTCGATGCCGAATAGAATATGCGGCCGATCGGATTGAGATTGTCCGCCATTCGATCGCCGGCAAAGGGCTCGACAATCATCCAGGTGCCGTCCGATTTCAAAGTCGACTTGACGTGCGCGGCCACTCCGACGGGGTCGCCCATGTCGTGCAGGCAGTCGAAGAATGCAACCAGATCGTAGGTGCCGGGAAATTCTTTCGCCGACGCGCGCTGGAAGGTGATCCGGTCAGCGACGCCGGCCTCGCGCGCCAGCTCGCGCGCGCGGACGAGCGACGGTTCGTGGTAGTCGAAACCGGAGAATTGCGAGTTCGGAAATGCCTTGGCCAGCAACATGGTTGATGCGCCATGACCGCATCCGACATCTGCGACGTGCGCGCCGCGTTCGAGCTTTTCCCTGACGCCTTCCAGTGCCGGGATCCATTCCGACACCAGATGCGTCGCGTAGCCCGGGCGGAAAAATCTCTCGGTGCCGCGGAACAGGCAGGGATCGTGCTCATGCCATCCAACACCTCCGCCGGTACGGAACGCCACCTCGAGCTTTGGTAGATCGCGCGCGGCAGCGGCGGCGATTTCGAACATCGCGGGGAAAAATGCGGGTCCGTTCTCGTCAGCGAGGATCAGTGCCTGCTCGGGTGAAATCGAAAATCGCTCCGTCGCAGGGTCGAAATTGATATAGCCGGCCGCCGCCTGCGCGGCCGCCCACTCGCGCACGTAGCGCGCCGCCGTGCCGGTGCGCGATGCGAGCTCCGCGGAGGTCAACGGCCCCGCGGCTGCGAGCGCCTTGTACAATCCAAACTTGTCACCCAGGAGGACCAGCCCGATGCCCATCGCGGCACCGACCTCGCCGAGCATCTTGCCGATGAGTTGCTGAAGCTTCGCTTCGTCAATCGCCATCACAGGCTTCCTCCATAGCTTTTCTTGATCGGAACTGGGAATCTCCAATTTCAGCAACCCATATAGTTGAGCGGTTTCGGTGTGGCAAGGATGACGGAACATAGCGGTTCGCGATCGACAACGTCCGCAGTGAGCAAGGATATTTGGCCTGACCTTTGACCCTGCATCACCGCTACGAACGCCTCGCCGCCAAATTCGTTCCTCATTCCTGCCCACCAAGCGTTGCGCGGCCGTGGGTACACCGTCGTCTGAAGATCTCTGTATCGGGGTCTTTCGATCTCGATCGGGGGTCGACCGCTTGTGGTTCAGACCGCAGCCCATCGCTATAAGCGGATCAATTCGATAGCGATTCTCGCAAACGACTCAAATTCTGGTCCAGATGGAATTTTTGGTAGGGACAGCCGCTTACCGACTGTCGCAAACGGCCCGGATTTGATCGGAGATGCGGCTGGCGCGGATTGACTTTCCTCGATCTTCTCGCTTGTGCGTGCATGATAATTGGCTACGCTCTTCTTTTGTTCCCCTATCGGTGGCGGCGATGGCGATGCGCCAATCACAAATAGCCAAAGCAAGGCGACCGCGGCATTTTGCGCGCGATTCATTGTTTGAGTTGGATTCTTGCGGTTGTTGAAGCGCCATGGAAAACTCGTACATTTACCGTGGCAGATAATCCTTAAACCGCTTTGCCCGCTTCCGCCTCCTTCAGCATCGCGATGATCTGCTCTTCCAATCGATTCTGCCGACACTTCTCCCTCCGCCCTCAGCGTTGTCATCGAAATCGGGAGTTTTAACTCAAAGCGGCTTTGGCTTCGCGCTTGCAAACCACCGAGCTTTGGCAGAAATCTGAGGGTAGTTTGAGGTGGGTTCATTAACAAACCAGAAATTCCGATATCGGTCGGCAAACTCGCGAGGCGCGTTCTTGAAAAGATTCAGCGATCTTACGTCAGAAAAGAGCTTGTGACCGGCGTACCGAGCGGCGTGATCGAAATCGATCGGATAACGGAAGGATTCCATCCGGGGCACCTGATTCTTATCGCTGGCCGACGACGAACATGCAAAACGTCACTTGCTCTGACCATCTCTCTGAATGCGGCGACACATGAGCGGCAGCCCCTTCCGGTGGTCTTTTTCTCTTTGGAAATGCCCGCCGAGGAGGCCATTATTCGGATGCTTTGCTCGCAAGCAGACGTTGCCTTGGAGACGGCGCGCAGCGGGTACTTGCGTCGTCAAGACGTGGACGCTTTAAAAAAGGCAGCCGCGCGACTTGGAAATACCCCGATTTTGATTGACGAGGATTTGTCATTAAGTCCGGAGACGATACACGAAAAATGCGAGAGCGTTCGACAGGAATTCGGTGAGCGACTCGGCTTGGTGGTGCTGGACTATTTTCAGCTTCTGCGAATCACTGGCGTGGAACCTTGCCCGAACGCTTCCGCGACCGGATGGTTTCTTAAAAATCTCGCCGAGGAACTTCGAGTCCCGGTTATTCTGTTCTTCGAGATAAGCGAAGATCGACGGGCGAGCGAAAGACCGCCACTCCTCTCGGATTTGGGAGACTCGGGCATTTTGGAATACGCTGATGTCGTCGCGCTCATGAATCGAGCCTCTGACGATGGAGTGGTGCACATCCAGTTTGTCAGGCATCCGATCGCTGTTCCGAGCACTGCGATCGTCGCATTCCAACCCAAGACTGGACTACTCAGGTCTTACGATCCGGTCTGCGAGGCAGTCCGATAAAACCTGAGTACTTCGGCTAGTTGAATGCGATTCTGAATTTCATGGTCCCGCCGTAAGCCAAGTTGCTAAACAATCATAGCCGCAGAACTGCCAGACCACCCGCTCAATCGCTGCGCGGCTGGAAGTCATCACGCAGGACAGACCCGAACAACGCCAGCTTGCGGATGCGATGCCGGCGGCAAAACTCCGCAGTGCGATCTCTAGGAATTTCGATCCGTGCGCGTTCCATCTCGCTTACGGGAATTCTTTCGCCCGTTGTACCCCCCTGCGGCAGCGCAGCAACTCAATTTCAATTGCCGGTTGCCGGGAAACCGGCGCGTCCTACTGGTACATACCGCCGCCGGACGGCAATATCAATGCAGACCAAGCTCATCTCGATCCGACCTGGCGTCTACGTATCCGCACGGCGTCTTCGGAATTATCGTGGTCAATCTGCTCGATCTCCAGCGCCGGCGAAGAGGTGAACCGACACCGCCGACGGTGACGTCGACGTGTCGCGGCGATAGAGCCGAAGTCGCTCGAGATATGGTATCAATCTGGTTACGTGGAGCAGCCGGTCGCCTAGCTAGTTGACGGGGGCCACATCTGATTCCTGTGACTTGACTACGGCACCGCTCGGGATAGAGCAGCACCCGCGATTATTTCGACTTCGGCACCATTCAACGCCTCCCCGGACCTCTTGCGTCGATGCGTTCAGCCCAGAAGGTCGATTTCGAAATGGACTCTTCGCGCTGTAACTACAGGCTGGTAAGCGCGGCCCTCGCCTCTATCGAGGCGTACGAGACCAGCTTCCGACAGCTTGTGTAGCGTCCGCAGGAGGTTCGGTTCGGCGCGGCGGGTCAGGGTGGCGAGCTCGCTAACCGATTTCGGTTGCCGGTCCGCGATTAGGCGCAGCAGAGCGCGGTTCTTCGGCGACAGAAGCTTCACACCGGCGAGCGACTGGAACTGAACCAGAGTGGCTTTCTTCTCGGAACGATCGGCCAGTTCGATCCAGATTTTTGGCTCGCTCGGGTCTACTTTGCGCTCGCCTCGCACGACGGCGAGCGTGAATTCCTTGAATTCCCGAAAGCTTCCCGTTTTGAAGGTTCCGGGCTTTTGCGTGCGCTTCTTCATAGGACACCTCGTTCTGTCAGGATTCGCTCGACTTCTCGGAGGAAGTCTTCAAGCAGGACCGCCGGGCCGCGATATTCGTAAACAATGAGCTTGGTTGATCCATACGGATGCCGGTGGTCAAATTCGCGTCGCCGTCGCGCCTTGTGTGCGTTGTCAATTCCGTAAATCCTCCTACCCTTCGGGTCGTGTAGCGTGAGGCTGTATTTGATCCCGGATGGACGGCCCTTCGTAGCCGTAACCCGGCGCACTTCGTACTTGACGACGTAGTTCTTGGCGAAGTCGAACTCGTGGCCATGAAGGTCGCTAGTATATCGCTACGGCTTTTTCCAAAAACAAACGCATGGTCAAAAAGCATGCGGTCAGCTTCCGCCGAACGAGACCTTCCAATGATGGAAATATCAGGCGACACCACCAGAACTTTTTTGTCCGCCATCTTGATCGTCGTTCTGCTTGGCGTGATCGAGTTTCGTGCGGTACCGGTCGAGGCTGCTAGTGGCCCGCCTCTGCAGAATTCGGCCACCTTCCGGGACTACACGGTCAAAACCTATTTCGACCCGTCCTCGAACCAAAAGGATGCGTATTTCGAAATCTTCCAGAACGGCAGGCCGATATATCGTAAGCAGGCGACCGAAAATGGCACTAAATTCGTAGTCGGTACGCTTTACGACGACGATCCCGACTCGAAACTGGCTGCAATGGGCCGCGATATTACGGGTGACGGACAGCCTGACCTCGTGATTTCAGAATGGATGGGCGGCGCCAATTGTTGTCTGATGCTGCATGTGTTTGAAATTGGTTCGCGGTTTCGAAAGATTGCCAGCCTCGACGCGGAGTTCGGCGATCAAGGACCGCATTTTGTGCACCTGGTCGAAGGTCCGGGCCTGCAGGTCCAGCTCTATGATTGGACGTTCGCCAACTGGCACACCGACTTTGCAGATTCACCCGCGCCCAGGGTGATTCTCCGCTACCAAGACGGTGGCTACCGGGTCGCGCCCGCCCTGATGCGTACTGCGACCGTGGACGCGAAGGAACTTGCGAAGGAAGTCGCTTTGATCAGAAACGAGGCGAAACACTTGCATGCGGGGTCATGGCCGGACGCCGACCTTCCGCCGCAATTATGGGGTACCATGCTCGACCTGATCTACAGCGGCCATCGCGACACGGCCTGGCAATTCCTTGACGCGGCCTGGCCGAAGCAGATCGGCGGCAAAGATGCGTTCCGACGTGACTTCGACGAGCAGCTAAAAAGAAGCCCATACTGGAAATCGATCTCACAGCTTGGCTCTTAGTCCCTCGAAATCATTCCCCAGTATAAATTCGCCTCATCAAAATCAGCAGCTAGTCCGTCCCCTCGCTTTTCGGCTGTTGCTTACTGAAGAGCTACCGCAAGATCACCAGGGTGCTCGCGCGTAGTACCGATCGATTGAGGGCCACTGTCATGGGTCTGATCTCGCTCTTCGGACCAGTTTCACCGCGGCAGTCTTGTCAAAGATTCCCTGTCAGCCTGAAGGCCGCGACGGCGTGGATGCCGTTTCGTCGAACGAAACCGAAGCCAATCATGGGCGGGTGGTTGCATTTCGGAGGCGGTTTGCGCCCGGAATCTCATTGGTAATTTGCTTGATCTCGCGTAGACTGCGCGCCGAGTAGACGGACAACTATCTTCTTGGCCGTGACATGAAATCCAAATTTCTTCTGGTTTGTGGATTGATCTCTGCTGTGGCATTCGGGCGGGCTGCCTTCGCCAGCGATCGGATGCGTCTGGTCAGCGTTCCCCTCGACATGCCGCTCGATGATACCCAGGCGCTCGGCGAGCAATTCCTTGAAGGGCTTTATCAGGGCGACTACGGCAAGAACATGGCAGACAATGTCGATGGTTATCTGGCAGGCAATGTCCGATCGAGCGGTCTGGTCGAATCACCGTTTAGCCACATCGACACGGTGCTCAAGGATGGTCGCCGCCTGGAGCTCTGGTTCTCGAGCGCGGACGATGGGCACAAGACCTTTGGAATCCACCTCGACACCGGCTACATCGAGAAACCCACGCGGGATTTCAAGCTGGCGGTCGTGGAGATTCAGTCCGCGTGGGGAAAGCCGGACCTGGAATTCTCCCCCGCCGATGCGGGCGGCGCACAACAGATCGAGGTGTTCGTTGACCACACCATGCCCAAGGATCGTCTTGTACTGGTCGCTGCGCGCCTTCCGAGCGTCGAAAAGCTCAGCCCGCAGGACATGAATCACTTCTGGGAGAGCGACTTGCGCGACTATGCGCGCGTGCTAGGTGACGAATTCCGCGGCGCAATCGCAGTCCTCAGTCAACAGAACGGCAAACTGGTTGGTGAACAGATTCTGCTGCTCGATCTGGTCCGCGCGAGGACCGTATTCAACCTTGGCTCGGGTAAATAGCCGCATGAAGAGACGCTCTATTCGCACGACGGTCGCGGTGGTTTTTAGCGCATGGGCATTTTTTTGGTGGCTGGAGTTGCGACGGCAGCCGATTCTACGATCAGTGCGACCGCTGAGGCCGCGCTCCAGCAGGACGGCAAGAAGCTCTATGTCGCGACGCGCTCGCGCAGCTACCAGCTTGCGCAATACGCATACGGCTAGCGGGTCGGAACCGTACTCGTCGATGGCGAAGTGCGCCGCCGACTGCACGTATCCGAAGACCTTGGCGCCGAGAGCCAACCGACCGGCACGGTCGCGCTGACAATTCACCCAATAACCGCAAGCGGCCACTTTGAGGCCGTGACCGCGTCGCGCGAATTGCCTGGCGATGAAATCAGACTCGACTCGCCCGCCGGGGTCGCGGTTATCGCTTACGGATGCTGCGCGGAGAATAGCTCGGAGACCGAGCTGAGTCTCGCCTCGCTCAAGACGCTCTATGTGTCGGCAGGCGGGATCAAGCTTTCCACTTACACGATTCTCGGCAAACCCGCGCGCGGCCGCGTGATAGCGCTGTACCTCGTGATGACTCCTTCTGATGACGAGGTGCTCGGCAAGGACCCGAGCACAGTTGGCTTGATAACCGTCGCCGGCGAGGGGGAGGTGCTGCAGCGGATCATCGTGCACTTGCGCGGCGACAAGCCGCGCGACGCCGCCATTGACTGGTCATTCGATCACGGATGGGAAACCGCCACAGGTACCCTGGACGAGCACACGGTGGTCGATCCGGCCAAACGATCGAAACCAGTTTTTGAATGGCGGATCGACGAGAAGCGGGCGATCACGTTGCCGCTCGTCGAAGATCGTCTCGACGTGGCCGCCGCGAAGCTGCCCGCGGGAGTTACGCTCGAGGCGCTATCGCAATAAGGCGGCCTCTGTGTGGCGAGTTGCTGATTCTGGGAAAATCAGTAATTCGCCACATACAGGTTTCTACCTTACGACCCGATGCCGCAACTGCAGATACCGCGCCCTGAGGCGTGCGATTCTATATTTTGGCAGAGTCCAACCAGCTGGTCCAGTTCGCCACCATCGAGCGGCGCATGTCGGAACTCCTCGACGGAGGTACTGGTCACGAACCCGAAGGCTGGCTTGAAATTCGGGTTGTTGCTCGCGATTGACTCTGCATGGTTGATCCATGCCGTCAGTCCACGGCCCACATTTGCCCCAAGCTCACCCGCCGTTCCCGCCGTTCCATTGCCACCGGAGCTGCAGTCGAAGGGCGGGACGCCGGCCTCAATACCGCTGGTGACAATCTTGATTACGCCAACTCCCAACGGAGACGAGAATTGCGGATTGCTGGTTAGGTCGTTGATCACCGAGATCGTCTTCAGGCTGTTCGGCGACAGCGCGCAGCTGCAGCATTCCTGCAATTCCTGATCGTCGTCGAACACGTAGATGTTCGCGCACAGGTTACCGGTTGGGTCTGCGAAGTTCCCCACGTTGACAATGTGCACCAGCGCATCGCCGTTGCCGCCTGAGTGCCCCGGTCCACCGTAGCCCTGCTGCGACTTGGTGAAACTTGAAGACACGTCAAAATAGGTTACTTGGTAGGCGCCCGAAGCAAAATCGTTGATCGCCTGCGCAAACACCGGTTCTGTTCCCCGCAAGGTCGGGCCTGTGAACCACATCACGAGTCCTAGCAGCGCGGAAAACGCTAAGCTGCCAATTCGGGTCCTGCTCATATGCTCCTCCCTAGCGTTGCGGGTTCCCCCGACGCCTTCTACTGAGGTCGGCTTCTTGTAACATTCCGAGGTCCAAACGGACAATTCACAGATCGCGGGGGTTCACTGCCGGTTCTACGCGAGCTGTCGTCCGCAAAAACTCAACGACAGTCATGCAGCACGGGCCAGGAGGCTGTACTTATGGTGAAGTCCGTTCAGGACGGGGTGCGTCACAACTCGGCTTGGTCGGTCGAAATGATGCCTCTGGCGTTGCACATGCACGAGGAAATCTAGGGGCGGATCGGGAATGCCGGGGCCCCAAAGAAGAGTGTGGTCGGCCTCGATTGTAATGCGGTAACCAGGACCGCAAAGCTTTTCGAAGATGCTCCTCTCTCAGAAGATGCTGGGGTGGTTCGGGGGCCACGGCTTCAGCGGAACGATGGGATTTTTCACGCACGTGATGGGAATTCCTGCCCCATTCGCTTTCCTGGCGATTTGTGCCGAATTTTTCGGCGGGCTTGGGTTGATCTTCGGAGTTTTAGCGCGTATTGCCGCCCTCGGTATCATCACCAACATGATGGTTGCGGTATTCACCGTCCATATTGCGAACGGCTTTTTCATGAATTGAGAAGGACAGCAAAAAGCCGAAGGCATCGAATATCATCTGCTCGTGATCGCGATCGCGCTGGTTATATTCATCGAGGGCGCGGAAGCATTCTCGCTCGACCGCGCCTTCAGCGCCGGAACAACTGACCTCAGCTAAATGGCGCGGGTCAGGCTTAGCAATTCCGAGGCTGAATTGATCTCGTCCGCATGGAGCGCGGCTTCGGCTAGCCGCTCCGCATGCTTGCGCGCGATCACCCGAGTCGTAATCGCGATGAACTTTCGGATCAGACTGTCGCGCTGCGCTGCGAGATTGACGGCCGGAACTCCGGAGTCTGCTTCGGCGCGGAGGCGCTGCCCGCGGGATTCCACGATCACCTCCGCGTGAGTGCCGCCCAGGTTTTGGTCGGGAACAATCTTGACCCGATCGCGCAGCGCGACCAAGCGGGCGTCCGTCACCTGCGCGTCGGTGAATGTGTCGAGGCTGCTGGTGTCTATGCCGCTGAGCGCCATCGCGGTCGTCGCGCGCAGGCTGAACTTGCCTTCGAGGCCGGTGCGCGGCTCCTGGATGTTGCAGACGTTGAGCGCGCCCGGCTCGACATGAACCTCGACCGAGCTGATGCTAGCCGGGTCGATTCGATGCTCGGCGCGGATCCAGCGCGCGGCCTGAATCGGCGCATGCGTCAGGTAACATGATGCGTGATATTTGAAGAGCGTGTCACGAATCAAGAAGCGCCCCGCGAATTGATCGAGCGTTTCGCGCGCCGACTTTCCCGAATGTGTGGCGGCGAAGCCCTGCTTGGTCTCCACGATCTCCGGATTCGCGGTGAATCCTCCGCGCGCCGCGAGCGCGCTCAGCAATCCATTCGATGCGGCCCGGCCCGCGTGCAGCGGCTTCGCCATCGTTCCGAACCCCGACTTGAGCCCGGCGGCTTGCGTACCGGCCAACCCCAGCGCGTTGCGCCATTGGCTTTCATCGAGCTGGAGCAGATGCGCGCAGGCCGCGGCGGCGCCGAAGGTTCCGAGGGTGCCAGTCGAATGGAAGCCGACCGCGTAATGCGCTCCGCCCATGATCGCACCGAGCCGGCATTCCAATTCGATTCCCGCGACAATCGCTTCCAGGATCGCGCGGCCACCCGCACCCTCCGTCTCCGCCAGCGCGAGTACCGCGGGGATGACGGGCACGGACGGATGACCCATCATCGTCATGTGCGTGTCGTCATAGTCGAGCGCGTGCGCCGAGGCGCCGTTCACGAGCGCGGCGGAAAGGCGCGCGGCGCGCTCGCTTCGCCCGATGAGTCCGGCTTGCGACGAGCCTTCTCCGCCCACGACCTCGCGCACGAGAATTTCTGTGAGCGGTTCGCGCGATCCGGCTATTGCCGTGCCCAGGCAATCGAGCAGGCAGTGACGCGCGACTTCGCGCGCATCGGCAGGGACGCCGTCCCAGTTGATAGCGCGAGCCGCGTTGATGAGCGTAAGCGTGGCGCCGGAATTGCTCTGAGCCGTTTGCGATTTGCTCATACAGCCAAGCTCCTTCGGATAGTTGCCTTCACGCGTTCAGCCACGGTCGCAAGGTCGAAACATCCCGGCTCGACGAGCCATTGCATCGAGACACCGCGCAGCAGCGCAACGCACGTGGCCGCCTCGCTCGCAGGATCGATGTCGGCGCGAATCTGCCCTTCTTCGATACCGCGGCGGATCGATTCCTCCGAGATCGCGCGCAGACGATCGTTGAGCTCCGCGAAGACCTTGCGAATTTCTGGCACGGGCCCGAGCGCTTCGCCCATCAGCACGTATAAAGCGCGCAGCCGCGACTCGCGCGCGACCAGTTCTTTCAAATAGGTATCTACCATGGCGCAGAGCGCGTCGAGTCCATGCCTCCCCTCGATCGCCGGATTCATCTGGTCGTTCCAGAATCGATTCGTGATTCGATTGACGAGCGCCTTCAGTAGGCCTTCCTTGGAACCGAAACGATAGCTGACGAGGCCCTGGCTGTAGCCCGACTCCTGGCCGATCTCGGCGAGGGTGGTGCGGAAGTAGCCTTGCCGCGCAATCAATTTGATCGCGGCGCGAACCATCAGTTGGTCAGATTGCTCGGCTCGCTCCGCATGGCTCCGACGTTTCCTCTCAATTTTCTCCAGCTTCGCGTCCGCCGTCCTGAGCCTCATTGTGTGCCGAAATGTAGCAGAGTTTCCAAATTGGTCAATCAATCAGTATTTGATTGACGGTCCAAACCGATCTTTGGTAGATAACGCCCGTGGTAGACCCCGACTTCACTCAATTCAAACTCGTTCCCAAGGGCCATCAGTTTGAGGACTTCAGCGAAGGCCAAATCTTCGAGCATCACTGGGGACGCACCCTCAACGCCGGCGACAATTCCCTCTTCTCCACCGCGACGCTCGCCCATTGTCCCCTCTACTTCAATGCTGAGTACGCGCGCGCTCACGGTCATCCGGATGTGGTCGTGAATCCGCTGCTGATCGCGTGCACCGTGGTCGGCATCTCGGTCGAAGACTTGAGCGAAGCGGGCGGGCCGTTCCTCGGAATCAACGGGCTCGAGTTTCACCGCCCTGTCTATCCGGGCGACACGCTGACCGCGCGCAGTACGGTGGTGTCGAAGCGCGAATCCGCGAGCCGCGCCAATTTCGGGATCGTCACGTGGCGCACCGAGGCTCGCAATCAGCGCGACGAATTAGTTCTCAGCTACGAGCGCACCAATCTGGTGGCGAAGCGCGGAGGACATCCGCTATGAGCTACATGACCGATGAACGGCTGATGATTCAGCAGACCGCGCGCGACTTCGCGATGAAGGAAGTACTGCCGGTTGCTAACAAGCTTGACCCCGAGCAGGGCGACATCCCGATGGACCTGCGCGCGAAGATGGGCGAGCTCGGCTTCTTCGGAATCATCCTTCCCGAGGAATACGGCGGCATGGGTCTCGGCGTCTTCGAATATGTCCTGGTTACCGAAGAGCTGGCGCGCGCCTGGATGAGTGTCGCCAGCATCATCGCGCGCGGCAACGGACTCGGCGGAGGATTCACCGAAGCGCAGCGCCGCGAGTTTTTGCCCAAGGTCGCGCGCGGGGAATTCCTCGGCGCCGCTGCGCTGTCGGAAGCCGATGCCGGCTCCGACCTCGCCAACGTATCGTGCAAGGCGACGCGCGACGGCGATGGATGGCTGATCAACGGCAGCAAGATGTGGTGTACATTCGCCGACGGCGCGAATTTCATCACCCTGCTGGCGCGCACCAAGCAGCCCTCGGATCCGCACCGCCGCCATGAGGGCATCAGCCAGTTCCTAATTCTCAAAGAACCCGGCAAGTTTCCGCCGGGAATGACTGGCACGCCGATTCGCAAAATCGGTTACTTCGGCTGGAAGACCTTCGAACTGCATTTCGAAAACTTCCGCTTGCCCGCCGACGCACTGATGGGCCGCGAGCGCGAGGGCGGCAGCGAAGGCAGCGCGTTTGCCGGCACCGCGAGCATGCTCGCCGTCGCGCGTGTACATACCGCCGCGCGCGCGGTCGGTCTTGCGCGCGGTGGTCTTGAAGACTCCCTCGCATACGCACAGAAGCGGATGGCGTTCGGACACGCGATCGGCGACTTCCAGGCGATTCGCTTCAAGCTCGCCGACATGGCGACCGAAATCGAAGCGGCGCGCCAGCTCACTTATTATGTCGCCGATCTTTGCGACCAGCGACAGCGCTGCGACAAGGAAGCGTCGATGGTCAAGCTGTTCGCGAGCGAGATGGCGGAGCGGGTGACCAGCGAGGCGCTCCAAATTCACGGCGGCTACGGATACACGAAGGATTTTCCGCTCGAACGCTACTGGCGTGATGCGCGCTTGACCAAGATCTTCGAGGGCACGTCCGAGATTCAGAAACGGATCATCTCCGATCGGCTGCTGGGCAAGGGAGGCAGGATGGATGCCCGCTAAAGTCTCGGCGCTGACCGGCAAAGGCAACTACTTCGAAGACTTCGAGGTGGGCGCGAAGCTGCGCCACGCGCGCGGCACCACGATCGGCGAAGTCGAAAATCAGATGCTCACCAAGCTGGTGCTCAACACCGCCGACGGCCACTACAATGAGCATCGGATGGCGGGCACTTCGTTCGGCCGCCGCCTCGTGTTCGGGCTGATCACCGGCTCGGTGTGCATCGGACTCGCCACGCAAGACACGGGCGAGAACGCGCTCGCCGAGCTGGCACTTACGGCCATCAAGTTCACCGCGCCAGTTTTTCACGGCGACACGCTGTACACATACAGCGAGGTGATCGAAAAGCGCGACTCCGATCGCCCCGATGCGGGCATCGTGCGCTTCAAGCACTGGGGTACCAAGCAGGATGGCAAAGTCGTCTTCGAGGGCGAGCGCAGCGTGCTCATCAAGCGGCGCAGCCATTGGCTAAATCGATGAACTTTCGCACCGGGCCGCTCAGCGACGTTCGCGTACTCGATTTGACGCAGGCGCTCGCGGGCCCGTTCTGCACGATGCTGCTTGCCGACCTTGGCGCCGATGTGATCAAGATCGAGCCGCCACAGGGCGATATGAGCCGCCCGCTTGGCCCTCCCCCGCCGGACCGCGAAGGATGCGACTATGGCGGCTACTTCGCCAGTATCAACCGCAACAAACGCAGCGTCGTGCTCGACATCAAGACCGCGGCGGGCCGCGATGCGATCTTCGCGCTGGTGAAAACTGCGGATGCGATCGTTGAGAATTCCAAGGCCGGCGTGATGGATCGCGCGGGCATCGGCTACGAGAAACTCAGAGAAGCCAATTCGAAGCTCGTCTATACGGCCATCCGCGGCTTTGGCGATCCGCGCACGGGAAAGAGCCCCTATGCGGAGTGGCCCGCTTTCGACATCGTCGCGCAAAGCATGGGGGGGTTCGTCAGCATGACCGGACCCGAGGACAGCCGCGGCTTTCGCGCGGGACCGGGTATCGGCGACATCTATCCGGGCACGTTGCTGGCGCTCGGAGTCGTCGCCGCGATTCATGCGGCACGCGCGACGGGGAAGGGACAGTTCATCGACGTCGCGATGTATGACGCGGTTCTCGCGATGTGCGAGGCTGTGGTTTACACATATTCGCGCGGGGGCGTGATCAGAGGTCCGCAAGGCAACGGCAATCCGGTGCTGTGCCCGTTCGACATCTTCCGCACGCGCGACGGCGCGATCGCGATTGCGGCTCCCAATGAGAATCAATGGGCGCCCTTGTGCGAGGCGATGGGACGCCGGGACCTCATTTCTGACGAACGATGCCGCAGCAATCCGCGGCGAGTCGCGAACGCCGAGTTCGTCCGCGGCGTTGTGTCGTCGTGGACGGCAACGCATACCAAGCGCGAAGTCCTGTCGGCTATCAGTGGGAAAGTTCCCGCCGGTCCGGTGAATACTGCGAAGGACATTTTTGAAGATCCTCATCCGAGAATCCGAAATATGCTGGTCGATGTTGTTCAGCCCGGAAACAATCCTGCGCTCACGATAGCGGGCTGCCCCATCAAGTTCACCGACACACCCTCGGGAATCTATGCGCGCGCACCGCGGCTCGGCGAGCATACCGACGAGGTGCTGGTCGAAGCCGGCATTTCGAGACAGTCAAAGGAGAAATAATCGTGGCTCTTCGACTCCGACGCTCAGAGCTCTCCACGCCCGCCTCGAGTCCCAAGATGATCGAAAAGGCGATGGCGCTACCGGCCGACCTCGTGTTTCTCGATCTCGAAGACGCCGTCGCGCCCGCGCAAAAAGAAGCCGCACGCAAGAACGCGATCGAAGCGCTCAACGATCTCGATTGGGGCGCCAAGGTGCGCGCGGTGCGCGTCAACGGCGCCGATACGCATTGGGCTTACGACGACGTTATCCAGATCGTGGAAGGCGCGGGCGACAAGCTCGACGTCATTATCGTGCCGAAGCCCCAAGCGGCGCGCGACATCTGGTTCTTCGATACTCTCCTCACCCAAATCGAGGCGAAGAAGGGACTCAAGAAGCGCATCGGGCTGGAGGCGCTCATAGAGGAGAGTGCCGCGCTGTCACGCGTCGAGGAAATTGCCGCATCTTCGCCGCGCCTCGAAGCGCTTATTCTCGGCTTCGGCGATTTGTCTGCCAGCCAGGGCGTCCGCCTCGGCATCTCCAGCGACCCCACCCATCGCTACCCCGGCGACATGTGGCACTTCGCGCGGGTACGAATGATCAGTGCCTGTCGCGCCAACGGCCTCGACGCGATCGATGGACCATTCGGCAATTTCCGGGACCCCGAAGGTTATCGACGCGAGGCGACGTGGGCGGCAACCCTCGGCGCGGTCGGCAAATGGGCGATCCATCCGAGCCAGATCGAGCTTGCCAACGATGTTTTCGCGCCAACGGCGCAGGAAATCGAGAGCGCCAAGAAAATGAAAGATGCGTACGATGCCGCGACTCGCGATGGCGCCGGCGCCGCGGGCGCGGGCGGGATACTGATCGATGCCGTCGCGGTGCGAATTTTCGAGAATGTACTCGGGCGCGCGCGCCTGAGCGGCCGCGCCTGATGGCGCAGAGCATCGATCATTCCCGGAGCGGCGACGGTTCTGGACCAGCTCGCGATACCAGTGATCGCGGCGCCGATGCTTTTGGTATCGGTCTATCTATGGATCAATGAGTGGAGAGTAGAGCGCCTGGTCGATGTCGCCCGCATTCTCGCGGATGAGGCGTTGTCAAATTGGAAAATCCGGTCAAAGCACCGGCACGAGCCCACCCAGCGCGGCCATCGAAGAGTTAGTGTCTTCGCAGAGAGAAATCACTGTTCGTGGCCTCCAATTTCGCACGTCCGAAGAGGCCCTTGACTGGCGGCTCTTCGGACGGGAACTGCGGCCGAGATGAGTTTTTGTCCTAAGGCGTGCGAATAAGGCCTGCCAAACAGTTTGGCGATGAGACAGTAGACTCTCTGACTGACGACGAGCGCGTGGTAGTGTCGCGGAGTTGGTGGAAAAGTGAAAAAGCGTCAAGATCCAGCGAGTTGAGCCACAACTCGCGCCCGCTGGGAGGCGGGTGCCGGAGGATGACGCTATGGAGAGGGATAGCAGGAGCGGAGGGCAGGGGGAAGGCTCGCTCGAGGAGCAGATGCGAGAGCGGATTCGGGACACCATCGAGATCATCATCGAGGAAGAACTGGAAGAAGCGCTGGGCGCGCCGCGCTCGCAGCGAGTTGGCGGGGAGCGAATCGGATACCGGCACGGCAAGCGTCCGCGAACTCTGACCACCAGCCTTGGGCCGAGCACCATCGCGCGTTACCAGCGGCGGACCGAGCGAGTCGACGAGGCGATCCTGGGAGTGTATCTGAGCGGCACCAATACCCGGCGGCTGCGCGGAGCGCTGGCGCCGCTGTTGCGCGGAGCGCCGTCTCGCGCTTGGTGGGACGGTTGCGGGAGGATTTTGCGTCCTGGGCGAGTCGGGATCTCGACGAGCTGAAGGTTCGTTACCTGTTTCTGGACGGTTGGTATCCGCGGGTGTGAATCGGGAGAAAGCGGGTGCGGGTCCCGGTGCGGGTGTGCCCGCCCTCGTTGCGCGTCAGGTAGAAGACCGGACCGTGCTTCTCGCCGCTGACGCAGTGACAAGTCGGTTGCCCGCAGCGCCGATAGACCGCGCCCAGACTGCCCCACAGCATCTTCTCGGTCGCCGTCACCACCGCTCGGATCCGTTTCAGCTGCACAATTGTACAAATACAATCTATACAGAAACAGTCAAGCGCTTCGGCCCGCCACCCGAACCGTCAGGCCAGCTCGTCGAGCACCCGCGAAACTACCCGGAAATCGTCGATACTTTTGCACCGGAAATTAGCTAGGTCTCCGCAGTCAAACTGTCCTCGGACTCTCGAGGTACCATTGCCACTCGTGACCTTCGCTTGCTCCGGCGCCGTCTTCAGCATACGAGATTTTAATCACGGCGCGGTGGGCCGAAGGCCCATGATAACTCCTCGAAACCTGATCCGGGCAATATCAGTGGTGGATTCGGATAGGCTAGCTTCATCGCGATGCCGAGAAAACGAGCACTCCCGGTCGCTCCGCAAGGCAAGTCCGAACCCGCACCGCGCTGGTCTCAGAGCTGACCGCGCTGCACCATCAAATTGCCGTGCTGGAGCACAATCGAGCGTAGCGCTAGGGCTGTTAGACTGAGAGCGGGGTGTTAAGCAGTGTAGAAAGAGAAACAGGAGAGGTACTGATGGTGAATCATCGCTTGCTTGGGTTGGCGATGCTGGGCTTGGAGTTTTGCGCTTACGCCGGATGCGGTTCGTCGGGCGGTGCCGCCAACGCGCAGACCGGTTTCACCCTAGCGAGCATCAAGGGCAGGTACGGGTTCTCTTTCTCGGTCGCAATTCCTGGCGCGACCAGCGTCGATTTCGTGGGCGGAACGGGGGTGTACGACGTCGACGGCGCCGGCCATCTGATGGGCACCGAAAGCTACAATTCCACCACTGACGGTGGCCATTTTTGCATCAACGTCAGCATAAGCGGCACATACACGGTCAATCCCGACGGCACCGGCACTGACACAGTCAACCTTTCGTCTTCGGATCCGCAGTGCTCGGGTTCTTTCCAGCAGGGCTGGTGATCACGCAAGGCGGCAACGTAGTGAAGGCAACCAATCTCGAGCCCGGTGTAGTATTGATTGCCGGCGAATGGAACCGCCAATAGTACAGCGCCGGGTCAAGCTGGAGGCACACAACCGGCCGATTTACGGTCCCGATCCAATTCTCAGTAGACCACCTATAGAGAACTCGGCATTGACTACTTCGACCGCTACCGCTCCGAACGATTGAAGCGCCGCAGCCTCGCCCAACTCCAGCGCCTCGGATACCAAGTCACTCTTGTGCCCCTTCCTACCGCCGCTTAGGGAGCACTTTCAGGACAGCGACAGGCGCCGCCGGCTCGAGAGTGGCTCGGCGGTCGGTAATTCGAGCGATGTAAATCGGGTAGAAGATCGGTTCTGGCACGCGCTCTGTGCCGTGGAGGATCGTCTTGCGTAACCGGGCTCCCACCACAAAGGGGTACTGTCGCAGTGACTTCCAGGCGAATTCGCGCTCGAGCTGGGATTCGGGCGTATCAGGCAGCTCTTCATACCGGCCGAAGACAATGACACTCACCCGCTTGTGCGGGCTCATCATCTCGTCCGCTTCAACGCAGACCAGCGGGCTCGCGCGCATCCATTCGATATTCTTGCCTTCCGAGCAAACTGCTAGACTGCCACTTCGGTGAACAGTGACGATCCGGCCAGATCGGCACTCTGATCGCGGTCCGAATTGATCTCGGCCAGGAACGCCTGCCACTCCTTGTCGGTTTGCGTGCGGCTCTGCAGTGCGCCGAACGCGTTCGTATGTGCCTTTCGCGGCAGCTGAGGATTACCGTAGGCGCGATCGGATACATCTCCCGCTATGCAAAGGACGTAAAGGACGTGGTACTTTCTTTTCCACCCACACGTTCCATCGAGGATTCTATCGGTCTGCTGTTAGCTAACTAAGTGTTCAGCTCGCCATCGCAGAAGCGTTTGGAAGTCTCTAGAGGCCTCTGCACGCGGGGCCAGGGCCCTTCACCCGGAAGAAAATATCAATGCTTGCGCCAGGGCTTGCGTGGATCAGTGAGAAGGAATAAAGCTATTATTGTCAGTCCCCCAAATTACGCGCGACCGGCAATCAGCCGGTTACCCTAAATTTACAGAACGAGCAGCCTGGAGATCGGGATGGTTCGATCTACCCGCTCGAAACGGAATCCCATTTCGTTCCGTGCACGTTGGCGGTTCCAGGCGGCGGACGCATGAGGGACGCGAATATGAAGGATTCGATCGATGGCCAATGTCAGAGTCATGCTGCAAATGGTCGGCGGTGCAATGCCAGAGCGATTCGCGGCAAAACTAGATGTTTTTTTCACGACCCAGCGTTGGCTGAGCAACGAACTGCAGCTCGTCGGCGTGGGGGCGAACACAATCGCGTAGCGATTCTGCCCGACGACACTGCCGAGCTGCCGCTTCGCAATTCCCACGACGCCGCCGAGCTTATCGGCAAAACGATCAACGACCTGCGAAGAGGCAAGCTTGACCCGAAGGTTGCCACGGCGGTTGGCTACCTCACGACAGTTGGCCTTCGGGCAATCCAGGTCGGCGACCTTGAGCAGCGCTTGGCGGCCCTTGAAGGACGCGGCCCGAAGCCCAACTCGACGCAAAAGGGGTCGCGTCATGAGTAGTCAAACACGCGTCGCAAAGCTCGAAGCCATGGACGAGCCGGAGGAGTTATTTGAAAGATGGTTCCGCGAAACGCAGAACTTCGAATCCGAGGACGCCTATAACAGGTGGGTCGCAGAAGACCCCCGCAGAGTGTTGCGCAACCGGCTCCAAGAATGGATCGATCGCCGGCGAAACGACAGCCTCGCTCGGCGGCGCGCGCGACGAACGTTTCCCGAAATTTTCCTGCGGCGTGAGTTGTTCAAGACGACCAACGAAATAGTCAATCGGCAGGTCTGCAACATGCGGCTGGGACTACCTTTAATTGGTCTCCATCTCCCCGCTCTGACCCCCATTGGGTCGCGGAGATCCTATCTCGACACCAGCGATTCGCAGCCGTGCGAGCAAGTTGCCGAAGCGGTCGGGTCCGAACTGGGCAACTACGTCGAAACGATCGCCGATTTGCGCGAATCATTGTGCTTCTGGTCCACTGCTCATTTCGGGAAAGCCTTCTTGAGCGCTACGGATTGCGAAGCGACCAATGCGATCGCTTCAATCCTCAACGCCGACGGCAAGACTTCGGCATTTTGGCAGGCGGTGATCGATCTCCTGAAGAAGGGGGAAATCGTGCCGAGCGCTGCCGTCAGTTTGGATCCAGTGCCAATCGTGCTGCTGGGAAATGTTTCGCTCGTCGAATGCAACTGGATTGACGCGTACATCGTGGAGCTATCAGAGAACGCAGCGGAACACGAGGATAGGCTCCCGGCATCCGACAAGAGTTCCGCCCAGATCCAGCACGCCGAAGATGAAGTTCGGCGACGCCTTGGACGGTTTGCCGGCAGGACTAAGAAAATCGGGAAGCGGACCTATTGGCATATCGGCGACTATCGTTCCTGGCCAGAGCGCAAGAGTCGCGGAAGCTTGCGCGCGCAACGTGGGCCCACAGCGGATTCCTGGGATTCGTTCGTCGAAAAAAATGGGGGTGACGATTCGCAACTCGAAGGGGTTCCTATCCGAAGGATCCTTCGGGCGCGCGGGTGGGCGGAGCGCTTAGTGTACCGCGCGCTTGCTCCGGCGGGAAGCGGAGCGATTGTCGATTTGCAGGTCAATCCCGAGAGCATACCGGCCAAAGATGCCGGAGCACTCCCAACCCAGTTCAGTCGAATCGTCCGCCAACTGTGGCTGTCGAAGCTGGTGAGCGAGAGGGTGTCGGAGCGTCACTTCAAGAATCGCCCCATCCTGTACGAGGCGCCGCGAGCCGAGCTTGAGCGCCTGATCGCCAGTGCCGAACATATGCTGGATACTTGCGCCGTCATGACGATATTTGGCGAGTACCGCCCGGAAAATCGGCAACGTGGAAGAATGAAACTGGCACCTCTCCGGATCGACCTCGGGGCGCTCGGGCGTGATGCGGTGAACACTGCGGACCGGTTCGTCGAGAGGCTGGAAGTCGAGTGCAAAGAGAGGTGTGCTTTATTACTTCAGTAACCCGGGGGGAGGGAGATTACTTCCGATGTGAATTGATAGGCATTTGGTTCCAGAATGAGATTCGCCGACGATCCGATGTTGCCGCTATCACCTCGGATTGTGACTTTCTCAAGAGCAATATTTCCCAACGGGCCCAACGATTGCGAGGTCCGATGAACCCGATGCATAGCGGCGCGCTCGCACTGGGCGGACCGCAGCCCAATTCCTCGAGCGTTCAGGGCGGTCCGTTGTCGGCCAAGGCCGCGCCTGAGCCCAACCCATACCGTCTTAATCTGCGCTGCCGCGGTTCGTACGAGCGTAGCCCAACCGGACTGACCATACAGCCGCGCGTATTCCCTCGACCGCTGCTCGGAATATCGGCCGAACGCTCGCTAAATGAGATCACTGTGCTCGATGGATTCGCGACAATCTCGGTCCTATTCGCGCGAATGATGCGAGAGTTCCGTTACCGCCGAGTAAAAGGCCTGGGGTTAACGGATTGTGGTGATGGCATGGATGAGGAAGGAATAGCTGTGAGGTTTTCGCCCGTTCCGCAGTTGCATATCCCATGGCCTGACCCCTCTACTTCGGCGAAGTTACACACGCTGATTAGGACTGCGGCTTCGACTTCATCCAACGGCACCGACGTTGCCTCCGTAACCGAAGTGCTGGTCACAAAACTGAAGCTGGGCGGACGGTTGCTAGCAATCGTTTCGGCATGGTTGAGCCAGACTTTCAACCCATCGGAACCGTTGTGCGCACCCGAGCCAGCCTCCACCGCGCCAACACAATCACTGGGGGGAGCACTGCTACCTATCACTTTGATGGTACCAAGTGACAATTTGGCGCCGCTGATTAGTGGGTTGCTGGTCAAATTGTTGATCGTGGACAGGGTCAGCTCCCCATCCGGGCTTACTGGGCAACTGCAGCACTCTTGTATCTCCTGAGCGTCGTCAAACACATATATGTTAGCGCACAGGAAACCCGTGGGGAGGGCGTCGAAATTCCCCACGTTCACGATCCTCAACAGCGCGTCGCCATCTCCACCCGACAAGCCCGCTCCGCCGTAACCCGACTGAGATTTGGCAAAGCTGCTCGACACGTCGAAGTAGGTTTGGAGCGTAAAATTGAAGCCGAGTATTGGAATGATCTGTTGAGCTGACGCTTCGCGTGGCCCTCCTGTCCGGAGCTGAACCAAGGACCAAAGCGCCACGACCGCGATGGCCGCCATTTTCGACCGATGGATTCGGCCAGCACTCAGTTTCATAATTGTCGCTACAGGCTCCAGCTTCGGGCCAGTTCTGTTAGTCGTCCGTCATCTATTGCGAAAACTTACGATTCGTAAACGTATCGCCTGAATATGTCCAATACAAGTGTGCCGGGATAAACCGGCGTGGAGTGTGGGCGTGAGTGGCAAACTGGACGCTGATGGTCTCTGAACTTTTGGGACCGACTGAAACCACTGGAGCTGGTGAGCGAGAACGGAGCCGACGGTGGTGAAATCGAGATGGCGGCCGGCTGACTGCCAGGATTTGAAACGGTCGTCGTTTCCACGATGGGTGCTCTGGCCCGCCCGAAGTTGATGTGCTGCTGATATACCTTGATGGGCTTCGATTTCGCTGACGATGGGCGCTTGGAAAGATCGGCCTCCTGCGCCATGCCCGCCGCAACGCCAACCAGAAGCATCGTAGCTATCGCGGTGACAGAATTTCCACTTCGAATCCTGATTCAGACTCGCGCCATCCGACCGTATTCAAGCCCGTTCAGTAAAGGCTTTTCAAGCACTAATTGGCGTGCTGGAGCGCAGCCGAACTCGTCGCCCGTGCTTCCAGAACCATAGGCGTTGGAAGCGATCGCGCTCCGCCATCAAGCGGTACGGGCCCGGAGCTCGCCCTCGGCCAACTAGGACTGCTCCGTTTATCGGCATTCCCATGAACGCTGGCTATCCTCAGGCCATCGAAACCACCAATGAATCCCTGCGGATTAAGTTTTGAGAAGCCACAACCCGGCCGGTCAACCGTCATGACTCCCGTAACGGCTGAACTATTCGCATTCCCGCTCGCGTGGATCATCTGCAAGGAGCGATTTTGATCCGCCAGTCCTCCTCTTACTGCTTACTGCGCGGGGCTTGGCCCTGCCGCCGCGTCGAGCGGTGGAGGCGGGGCGCCGGGTGCAGAGGCGAATCCATCGGGGAGATCGCGAACTGGGGTGATCTTGATCGCCAGTGCGTCACCCCGGTCGAACTTTGCCCGCGACGGTCCGACCCCCATCGTACGATTGAGAACGTACTTCGCGTGGAAGTCGTCCAAGATCTTGTTCTGGATCGCAGGGTCGCTGGTTATTTCGGCCTTGCCGATGAAGGCGAGACCGCTCGCCGAACTGATCCATACCAGCACCGCGCTCCCGCGCTTGATCCGTTTCGCCTTCCAGGTTCCGGGCCCGGTCTGAATCAGCACTGAATTATTGTCCGCACCGACGGTGAACCAGACCGGCGCGGCGTTGCTCTGATTGCCGTCCTTGCGAATCGTGGCTACGTAAATGAGACTTGCCTTCGAGAGGGCATCGGCGTCCCGTTTCGAGATTTCAGCTTGCACCCCCGAAGAGAACAGGAGGAGCGTGACCGCGATAGCGAGTCCCTTGAGTACCGAACTGCGAGCGTCTGAACATGGTTTCATCGAGCGCCCCCAGTGATGATGGTCCGCACCAATAGAGGACTACCGGCGAACAGACGGGCAGGCAAGCGCAACCCAATCGTCGTCTGCGACCAACGGAACGGGCGAGACTCTCTCCCACGCCGCGATTGCGCGCTGGAGAGGTCGTTCCTCTTCACCCACGCATCCGTGAAGCAGAAATTGCCGTTGACGTTCCTTCCTTGATATGTCCCGGCCATTCGCTCGCGCCAACCAATCGCGGATCGCTTTTCAATTTTCCAAACACACGTCCCATCCCAGATTTTATCCGTCTCGATATCGTGCGTTTTTCCGGGGCTTTGCTACCGCCTCGCCGGGGAATATTGGGCATGGTTAGTGCGCTCTTGCCTTCCTGGATGCAGACAAGGACAAAAGACCTTACCTTGGTCCCTAGTCGCTACGCGGTTCTCAAGCTTGTAATAGGTGTTCGCTCCCCAGGATTTTGCAATCGCAGCCATCTCTAGAACGCTCCGAGCTGCCGCCTGTTGATCGCGGCAGCTCTGCGGTACGCGTTCACCATCCCATAGAGCGAGAGACCGCCCCCAAGGAAAAGAGACGCAAGGCCGAAGAAGAGCGAAAAGCCGCCGGCGTTCTGTTGGTCCGCCGTGTTTGCGCCTATATAGGCCAACAAGCCCGCAAACGTTGAAGTGATGCCGAACCAGACGCAGGGCGTGTATACGACCATCAGCGCGGCCCCTTTGAAAATCTCGCCATTGTATATCTGACCCAGGCCGCACCAGAAAAAAGATAGGATAGCCGCGAGGCCGGGACTCTTCTGGCGCGCAATCACCTTTGCCGGCGGGGCCATTTTGTCGCCCATCGGGCGAGCCTACGCTAAGCTCGCGGGAATGGGAAAGCGGCGCTGTTCTAACTTGCCCGCCAGCGTCCTGATTTCGAGATGAGCGACTGTGTTGAGAGTCAAGGAAGGCGCGTTGCCCACAAGGTCCACAGGCTCTGGGATCGCAGCAAGCGTCCCGCCTGTGGACTTATGGACAACGCGCCGTCTTTTTAGGTGTTGGTGAGGCATGGTGGTCTCCACATGGTGTCGGTTTTGAGTAATAAGCTGTATCACCGCTACCAGCGCGACCTTCTTGGGTTTGCCGCGGGCAATTAGCCGAGCGTAGGACTCCTTGAGCTGAGGGTTGGCGCGCACCGCCGAGAGCGCGCTCATGTAGAGCTTGTTACGCACTTCGAGGCGCCCGCCCGCAATCGCTCGGTAGCCGTGGCGCTTTCCAGAAAGCGCCTGCTGTCCAGCAGACTGTCGTGAACGAAATCGACCGCCCACGTACGATTTCTTTGCTGCTCGTGCGCTGCGCTGCGCAACTGCGATCGCCACGCCGAGACGCTGCGCCATTCCGCTGTTCGTCAAGCGAGCCAAGCCCGTTCTCCTTGCATTGAAGCTTTAGCGGCGCATATCGTGTCGAACTTATGCCTAGTTGCCTCGGCACCTCGCGCATTCGAATCGTCCCTCTCGCACTTTTAATCTTTCTGGCGCCTGGCTTCGCGTTCTCGCGCGGGGTCGCGGTCGTCACGCAATTCTCCCCGCGTGGAACGGTGAAGAACGTTCGCCAGGTAACGGCAAAGTTCTCTCAGGCGATGGTGCCGCTTGGTGATCCGCGCGCAGTGGTTCCGCCATTTGACATCGACTGTGTCGAGCAGGGATCAGCGCGATGGGTCGACAGCTTCACGTGGTCATACGATTTCAAGGGCGATCTTCCGGCAGGCGTACGATGCAGTTTCAAACTTCGCGCCGGTCTAAAGACGCTCGATGGACGCCCGGTTGCGGGGCGCGGAGCCTTCTCGTTCGATACGGGCGGACCCTCGATCCTTGATTCCCGGCCGTGGAGTTCCAATGAAAATATCGATGAGCAACAGGCGTTCGTCCTGATACTTGATGCAGTAGCCGACGGAGCCACCGTTGTCGATCACACAAGTTTTTCCGTGGAAGGAATTCCCGAACGCGTCGGTGTGAGCATCCTGGGTGGCGGCGATCGCGAGATCCTCGCGAAACGATTTGAAGGCACTATCGACAAACGGCCGTTTGTAATCATTCAGGCCAAGCAGCATTTCCCCAACGGCGCCAAGGTCAGCCTAGTCTGGGGACAAGGAATCAAGTCGGCGTCGGGAATCGCTACCAGCGAGGATCAGGCTCTCGACTTCAAGGTCCGGCCTGCTTTCGAAGCAAAGGTTTCGTGCGAGCGCGAGAACGCGAAAGCCGGATGTATTCCGCTGACACCGATAAGAGTCCTGTTCACTGCGGATATTTCGAAGGAACTTGCGCAGCGCGTCGAGCTCGTCGCGCCCGATGGTGCCCGACAGGAGCCGAAGATCGACGACACCGAGGCCATCTCCTCGGTGGAGTTCACGCCTCCATTCAGGGAGTCAACGCAATATACGATCGCCATTCCGGACCATCTCACCGACGACTCCGGCCGCGCCCTGGCGAACGCATCGCGGTTTCCATACCCCGTCGGAGTCGATCACTTTCCGCCACTTGCCAAGTTTTCCGCGCGCTTCGGAATAGTCGAGTCGGCGGATCCGGTTCTACCGGTCACGGTTCGCAATCTCGAAGCGGAAATACACGGCGCCAAACTGAAACTGGATGCTACTACCGGGCAGCATGGCGGACTCGACGGGCTCGTCACGCGTATCGAGGCGCGGCTATTCCGAATGACGGAGCCCGACCCGAAATCGATTCTGTCCTGGCTCCGGCGCGTCGCCGAAGCTAAGCGCACGGAGTCCGTCTTCGACGAAAGCTCGGATGGCCCCCAGCACAAGTTTGCCCTGCCGAAGCCGAACGGCGCCAAAGCCTTCGAGGTTATGGGCATTCCGCTCAAGGCCGGCGGCCTCTTCGTAGTCGAGCTCAAGAGCGAACACCTTGGTGCGACGCTGCTGGGCGAATCCAAGCCGATGTATGTGCCGACGGCGGCTCTGGTCACGAACCTGGCGGTGCATTTCAAGCAGGGTAGGGCCAATTCTCTCGTCTGGGTTACGGAACTCGAGAGCGCCAAACCGGCTGACGGTGCGGACATCGCGATTGCCGATTGCAACGGAGCACAGCTGTGGGCCGGGCGCAGCGACGCCCGCGGGATCGCGCTCGTGCCTCATCTGGATGCGCTCGACAATCCTCCGCGCTGCGATTCAGGAGAAGCCGACACGGACCGAGAACCCGATTACTATTCTGGCCAGACCGATGCGCTTCGCGAGCTCTCGAGCGGCGTGCTAATCACTGCGCGCCGTGGGGGAGACTTCAGTTTCGTTCATTCGAGCTGGAAAAGCGGCATCGAGTCATGGCGCTTTCACCTGCCGACGGATTACCAGCCATCGCCGATTGTTGCTCACACTGTATTCGATCGAGTGTTACTCCGTGCAGGCGAGACGGTGCATATGAAGCACTTCGTCCGCATCAAAACGATCGATGGTTTCGGCGTTCCAGAGCTCGACCGTCTGCCAGACAGACTTACGATTCAACATCTGGGCGACGAGAAGAACTACCACCTGAAACTAACCTGGAACGCCGACGGCACCGCGACGACCGATTGGAAAATTCCGGTCGACGCAAAGCTCGGTGAATACAACCTTTCGATGACGATGCGCAGTCCGAACAACACGTCGTCGACCGGGGAGACAACGGAAATCGCCCTCGAACCGGGAACCTTCCGGGTAGAACAGTTTCGTGTCCCGCTGATGAAGGCGGCGGTCAAGCTGCCCGCGGATCAGCTGGTCGCTGTTACGCACTTCCCGGTCGACGTGAGCATCGCCTATCTGACTGGTGGCGCCGCGCGCGGCTTACCGGTCGTACTGCGAAGCCAAATTACCCCGGTACGCAATCAGAACTTTCCAGACTTCGACGAATTCACTTTTGCAAACGGCCCCGTAAAGGAAGGCGTGTTCAAGTCTGAGTCGGAAGAGGGGGCCTCCGAAGAAAACCCTGGAGTGCATCAAACTACGAACCTCACGCTCGATGCGGCCGGTGGCGCGCGCGGCGAAATCACTGACATCCCTAGCGCGGACATTCCCCAGAGCATTCGCGCCGAGATTGAATTTCGCGATGCCAACGGAGAGATCAAGACCGTCGCGAACGACGTCACGATATGGCCGGCAAAGCTGATCGCTGGCATACGCACCGAAGACTGGGCGTCCTCGCCCGATCTCGTCCGTGCGCGAATCGCGGTGGTCGACGCTACCGGCAAACCCGCAGCGCATGTCCCGGTGCAGGTCCTGGCGTTGAGCCAGAAATACTATTCGTACCGAAAGCGGCTCGTGGGCGGCTTTTACGCCTATGAAAATACGAAAGAAGTAAAACGGGTCGGGAACCTATGTGCCGGCAACACCGACGATCGCGGGCTTTTCTTCTGCGAAGCGAAACCATCTGTCTCCGGCGAGGTCATCCTGCAGGCGTCGGTTACAGATAGTTCCGGCAATGTGAGCACGGTTCACACGAGCGTGTTTGTCCCCGCCGAAAATCGGATGTGGTTTGAGAGCCAGGACGACGATCGAATCGATGTCATAGCGGAAGAGCCCGAGTATCAGGTTGGCGATACCGCCCGGTTCCAGGTGCGAATGCCGTTTGCCGAGGCGACCGCGCTCGTGACCGTCGAGCGCGAGGGAATCATCGCGGCATCTATCGTCCATCTCTCAGGCAAGAATCCCTTGGTAACGCTGCCGGTGCGAGACTATGCCCCGAACGCTTTCGTTTCGGTACTGGCGGTGCGTGGCAGAGTCGCGGGAATCCGGCCTACTGCCACGATTGATTTGGGCAAGCCCGCTTTCAGGCTTGGAATTGCGGGAATCCGCGTCGGATGGCGGGACCATCGGCTGGGAGTCACCGTTGCTCCAGACAGGACAGTCTATCACGTTCGCGAAAAGGCGCACGTGAAGATAGCAGTCCGCGCGCCCGACGGAAGCAAGCCGCCGCAGGGCAGCACGGTCGCGGTCGCGGCGGTCGACGAAGGTCTGCTCGAACTCAAGCCGAACGACAGCTGGAAACTGCTCGATGCGATGATGGGGTTGCGGCCGTACCAGGTCGAGACTTCCACTGCGGAGATGGAGGTCGTCGGCCGGCGTCACTTCGGCCTCAAGGCTATTCCGCCCGGAGGCGGAGGAGGCAATCGCGTGACGCGCGAGCTGTTCGACACGCTGCTTTTGTGGAAGGCCTCGGTCCCGCTCGACGCCAACGGCGATGCCTACGTGGACGTTCCTCTGAACGATTCATTGACGAGCTTTCGGATTGTTGCGATTGCCGCGGCGGCCTCGGGAGACTTTGGTACGGGAGCATCGACGATTCGTTCGACCCAGGATCTGCAGTTGTTCTCCGGTGTTTCACCGATCGCCAGAACCGGTGATGCATTTCCAGCACAGTTCACCGTCCGTAACGCATCGGATCGTCCGTACGAGGTCGGCATCGCAGGCGCAGTCGATGGACTCGCGATGAAACCTCAACCGATGAAGATCGCGCTCGGCCCCGGCGACGGCAGAACGTTCAGTTGGAGTATCGCGGTGCCGCGCGGCGTGACCGCGCTCAAGTACAACGTCGATGCGGCGGTTTCGTACGGCCCTTCGGACCACCTGCGGATTTCGCAACAGGTTATTCCCGCGGTGCCGGTTCGCACCTGGCAAGCGACGCTGGTTCAATTAGACAAACCATATAACCAGCCGATCGCGATGCCGTCCGGTGCGATCGCGGGCGAGGGCGACATTCAGATCCAGCTCAGCCCATCGTTGACCGCCGGCCTCGGGAGCATCGAAGCGTGGATGCGCGCGTACCCCTATGTCTGCCTGGAGCAGCGAGTGTCCCGGGCGGTCGCGCTCCACGACCAGAATTTGTGGAAGGCAGTGATCGCAGATTTGCCTTTGTACACGGACTCCGACGGGTTGCTGAAGTACTTCTCGGCGATGCGCGATGGCAGCGACGTGCTGACTTCGTACGTACTCGCAATATCAAACGAGGCTGGTCTTTCGATTCCCGACGACGTGCGGGCGTCGATGGAAGGGGCGCTGATCAGCTTTGTGGAAGGAAAGCTCTCGCGCAGCGAGCCCTTCGCTGTAGTTGACCTTCCGATGCGAAAGCTCGCTGCAATTGAAGCGCTCGCCAGGTATGGCAAACCGAGCGCGTCGCTGGTCAGCACGATTACGATCGATCCGAATCTCTGGCCCGACTCCGCCGTCATCGACTGGTGGAGCATTCTGGAACGGACGCCGTTGCTTCCCCAGCGCGCGGCGCGGCTCGCTGAAGTTCAGCAGATGATGCGTGCGCGACTGAACGTGCAAGGCACCGCGATGCATCTTGCCAGCAATCCGCGCAACGACATGTGGTGGCTGATGGTGTCGCCCGAACGCGACATGGTTCGGCTGCTCCTTCTATTGCTCGATGCTAACGCATGGCACGACGATATACCGCGCATAATGCGTGGCGCGCTCGCGGTTCAGCAACGCGGTGCGTGGCCCAGCACGATCACGAATGCATGGGGCGCACTCGCCATCGACAAATTCGCCGCGGCGTTTGAACCGCAACAGGTAGGGGGAGAGACCGTGGCCAGCATCGGCAGCGCATCGCAGCGGCTCGACTGGTCGCATGATCCGAAGGGCGGATTGCTTGGCTTCGATTGGCCCCCAGCGCAAGCGTCGCTCGACCTGACGCATCACGGTTCTGGTAGCCCGTGGGCGCAAGTGAGCACCAGCGCCGCGCTTCCGCTCAAAGTCCCGTTCTCGAGCGGATACGCGATCACGAAAACCGTGACGCCAGTCGATTCTTCCCATTCGGGCGCCTGGCACCCCGGTGACTTGGTACGCATCCATCTCGCGATCGACGCGCAGACCGACATGACCTGGGTTGTCATCGACGATCCCATCCCCGCGGGCGCATCCCAGGTCGGAGTCGGCCTCGCCAATGAATCGCGGATCGCGACGGCGGGAGAGAACCAGAGCAACGAAGGATATGTCTGGCCGTCCTTCGTCGAGCGCGCTTTTGGCGGATTCCGCGCTTACTACGACTACATTCCGAAAGGAAAGTTCGAAATCGAATACACGATCCGGTTGAATCAACCCGGCACTTTCCAGCTTCCGCCGACTCACGTGGAGGCGCTGTACGAATCGGAGATGCTGGGAGAGCTGCCCAACGCCTCATTCGTCGTGACGCCTTAGATGCGATATCGCGTAGCCATATTCCTTTTGTTAGCAGGCGTATCGATTTTTGCGTGGCTCGCGAGCGCGCCGCGCGAATTTCCCTCGTTTGCCGAGGTCCGGGCGAGGTGGCGTCCCTCCGATGCGCAGTTGCTCGATCGCCACGGCGACCCGGTTTACGAAATGCGAATCGACTCCCAGGGCCGGCGACTGGCGTGGACTCCCTTGGATGAGATTTCGCCGGCACTGCTGCAAGCGGTGGTCGAGTCGGAGGATCGCCGCTTCTATTCGCATCGTGGCGTCGATGCGATCGCGGCCGCGGGGGCTGCCTTCAGATGGGCGGCTGGGCGGAGGGCGCGCGGCACCAGCACTATCTCGATGCAGCTGGCGGCAATGCTCGATCCATCGCTGAGCCGCGGCGCGCATCGCAGATCGGCTCTGCACAAGCTCCTTCAGATGCGCGCGGCGCTTGCACTAGAGCGCTCGTGGTCGAAGCGGGAGATACTCGAGGCCTATCTGAACATGGTTTCCTGGCGCGGCGAGATCGAAGGCATCGGCGCCGCATCGCGCGTGATGTTCGGCAAAGCTCCGCACGGAATTACCGCCGGCGAATCGGTGGTTATGGCGGCTTTGTTGCGGGCCCCCAACGCGGGACATGATACCGCCCTGCGCCGATCGCTCGTGCTGCGCACGGATAGCGGCCTGTCGGTGCCTTCCGTTGCCGAGGTAGCCTACGCAGTCGATCAGGTGTTTGCTTCGCATCGAAATGACTTTGCCCGCATCACACTCGCCCCTCATGTCGCGGCTCGCTTCCTGAAGGACAATCAGGCGTCGTCGCGATGCGCGTTGGATCGGGACCTGCAGCGTTTCGCGCTCGAATCGTTGCATCATCATGTGGCGGAAGTTCATGATCGCAATGTCGATGATGGTGCCGTTCTGGTCGTCGAAAACACGACCGGACAGGTTTGGGCGTACGTAGGAAGCGCGGGGGATTTTTCGTCTGCCCCATGGGTGGACGGAGTGCGTGCGATCCGGCAGCCCGGCTCGGCCCTGAAGCCTTTTCTATATGCGCTCGCACTGGATAGGCGGCTTCTCACCGCTGCATCACTGATTGAAGACACACCGCTGGAGGTTTCGGAGCAGCGCGGAGTCTACCGCCCGCTCGACTACGACCGGCGCTTCCGCGGATTGGTTTCGGCGCGGACCGCACTCGCGTCATCGCTCAACGTACCGGCCGTGCGCACAGTTGATCTGGTTGGCGTCGATGCGTTTGCAGAAAATCTGCGCGCGCTCGGCATCGATGGCGTCGCAGAGGCGGGCGAATACTACGGCGCTGCGCTCGCGCTTGGATCGGCGGACGTCACGCTCTGGGATCTGGTCGGCGCATACCGGACGCTGGCAAACGGAGGGATCGCGACACCACTTTCTTTGGCTGTCGGGAATGCGTTGCCCAGTGCGCCACGGCGAATTTATTCGCGCGAAGCGGCATTCATTGTCTCGGATATTCTCGCCGACCGCGCTGGCCGCAGCGAAACATTCGGTTTGGAGAACAGTCTCGCCACCCGCTACTGGAGCGCCGTCAAGACCGGTACCAGCAAAGACATGCGCGACAACTGGTGCATCGGGTACACCGACCGCTTCACGGTGGGTGTGTGGGTCGGAAACGTCTCCGGCGCGCCGATGCGCGATGTGACCGGTATCACGGGCGCGGCGCCGGTGTGGCTCGATGTCGTTGATTACTTGCACGACCGTTACGGCAGCGGCGCTCCGCAACCGCCGCCCCAGGTGATTTCACGCCAGGTATCATTCGCGAATTCCGTCGAACCCGCTCGCGTCGATTGGTTCTTGCGCGGAACCGAACCCGGAAGCGCCGTCGCCGCGCTCGATGACCGCGCGCCGCGGGTGACGTCGCCCGCCGACGGAACCATCATCGCGCTCGATCCGGATATTCCGAGCGATCAACAGCGAGTAATCTTCAAAGCAGGGCGCGGCGCGGAGAGGGCACGATGGGTTTTGGATGGCAATGCGCGCTGCAAAGTAAACGAGCCATGTTTGTGGCAGCCGATGGCGGGCCGGCACTCACTCGCGCTGGTCGATATGTCCGGACGAACGCTCGATCGCGTGACGTTCGAAGTACGCGGCCAGCAGGCGGAAGAACCGCTCGCCGAGCCGCCTAGGCGAAACCCGGCTGAAGCCATCCACGATGCACAGGATGCGGAAGCGCCGCCCATCGCTGAGTGCGTTGGTTCGTGTAACTAAGTACTCCATTCCACAATTACGGTGACGTATTTCAGGGACAGGATCAGGCCGCGGAGCGAAGAGGTTGTTGATTCGAGCCGGGTGAGGAGTTTGTGAAGGTCGGCGCGTGTGAAGGTCCATTCGAAGGGTTTGGCAGCTGGTTGGTAGCGATCCTGGAAGGCGAGCAGGCAGTCTGCGACTTCGGCGCGAGAGTGGAAGTCGTTGGGGGTGAGGACCTTTCGTTGAACGACTGAGAAATAGATTTCAATCTGGTTGAGCCAACTAGCGTGCACCGGAGTGTGGACCAAGACGATGGAGGGCCAGGCGGCGCGCAGGCGCTTGGAGGCCTTCTCACCGCGATGGGAGGAGCCATTGTCGGTGATCCAGAACACGCGCCGAGCGGAGCGGTACGGCTCCTGCGACATGACCTGCTCGACGAGGCGATCGGAAGGCTTGATGCCGGTAGTTTTCTCGCAGCGACCGAAGACCTTGGCGCCATGGACGTCCCAGACGGCGAAGTAGGCCCAGGCGCCAGCGCGCTGGTATTCGTGCTCGACGCGAGCGCAGCGGCCGGGACCTGGTGGGAGCGAGGGATGCTTGCGCAGGCGTGCCTGCACGCTGGTTTTCTCGTCGGCCGAGAGCAACCCCAGTCACGGCGGCCCAAGGGCGAGCCTTCCTAGCGGCGTTGGTAGAGGTCGAGCACACGGCCCGCCTTGGCGCCGAATTGTGGATCGCGGGGAAAGATCCAGCTTCGGTATCGCCAGGGACAAATCGCGTCGCGGCTGAGCCAGCGCCAGAGCGTGGTGGCGCTGATTCGAGCCACGATGCCTTCGGCCTCGACTTCGCGCTGGATCTCGGCCACCGAGAACCGCGACAGAGGCAGGTCGAGCCGGTGCGGGAGTTCGCAGGCGAGCGCCTCAATGTCGACGACGACGCTGGGGGAAAAGCGGGCGGGTGCCCCGCCGCGCGCGTCCGCGTAAGTACAGGATGGGCAGTACCTCGGCCACCTTGGGCGAACGCCGCATGTAAGGCGGCAGGATGCGGCTGGTGAAGCGCTGGCGCTGGCCTTGCTCATCGCGCCGGCGATCGTTGACCCGCGGCGCCTTAAGTTCCACCGTCCCCGCGCCCAAGGTAAGCTTGCGCCCTTGGGCGCGGCCGTTGTGCACCACCAGCGCCCGTCCCTCAGCGTCGCGCTCGTGACGATGGCGCTCCACATAGTCTGCGGCTTCCGTATCCAACGCCGCCATTAGCATCCGCCGCGCTCCAGCCCGCGCGATCTCGTCCAGCTCCAAAAGCTCCCCGCTGGCTTCCCTTAAAGCCCCATTTTCTACTACCTTCAACATCGGTGGCGTCTCCTTCCACCCGGCTCCCACCGGGGTTCGCGTGGTCTACGCGGAAGGTGTACGCCGCCTTTTTCATCTCCGCACCTGATCCACAACTTTCGGTAGTGCGTTGGGGAAAGCTGACGAAAGGCGCGCGGGTGAAAGTCCCGTCCGACCAGAGCCGCAGCGGGCAGGGTCGGAACCGAGTCTTGCGGGCGTCGCGGTAACGCGGGGTCCGAAGCGTAGACAGGGTTTGCGCGGGGTACGTGGAGTGAGCCCCGAAAGGTTGAAGGTCGTGGAGGCCGAGACTGTTACCGTAGTCGAAGGCCGTGTGTGCGCCATTGCTAAGCGAGATGGTGACGCTCCACCGGGGTCTGGGACCGTATCACGTGCGAAAGGTCGTCGTCGGAACCCAAGAGGCCCGGCCGGGGCCGTGGCAATGGTCGCCCACGGGGGCGCATCGCGA
>Ga0074044_10000391_pt1 | contig 43470 bp, 40 predicted proteins | sample BogForMeECP23OM1_FD_94443 | JGI IMG/M metagenome (GOLD analysis project Ga0074044, IMG submission 94443) | Bog forest soil microbial communities from Calvert Island, British Columbia, Canada - Bog Forest MetaG ECP23OM1 | ecosystem: Environmental > Terrestrial > Soil > Wetlands ...
AAGTGCTAGATAACTAAGGTAATGGCGGAGAGGGAGGGATTCGAACCCTCGATACAGGTGTTAGCCCGTATAACGGTTTAGCAAACCGCCGCCTTCAGCCTCTCGGCCACCTCTCCGGCGTTGCGGAATTATAGTCTACCACTGGCGGGGGTTCGGTTTGGTGCGGGCTGTCATTTTGGCTGCGCTGCATCGGCACGCAAATTTCTTTCCCCGCCAGCCTGAAGCTGTGGCTGGTGCATTATGCTGAAAGTCCTACACCAGGGAACATTCTCTTGCGCATGGCCAGCTTTCAAGCCGAACTTCCACCGTCATCGTCGAAACGGAAACTGGTCCTAGCCGGCCAGATTGCCTTTTTGCCCACCGGCATTCTCACCACGCTGCTGGGGCCGATGCTGCCCATCCTGATTGCGCGCTGGGCGATGAATGACACTCAGGCCGGCAATCTGTTTCTGGTGCAATTCCTGGCGTCGCTGGTCGGGGTGCAGCTCGCGGGAGTTTTGCTGGCGCGGTGGGGATTCCGTCCCGCGTTTCTGTTGGGGCTGCTGTTGATGGCGAGCGGGGTGGCCACCATCTATATGGGATCGCTCGGGCTGGGACTGGCCTCGGTGGCGACCTACGGGCTGGGGCTCGGGCTGATTATCCCGTCCGACAATTTGCTGATTGCCGAAATCAGTTCGGGTTCGGTCCCGAATTCGGGCGCTAGTTCGGGCGCTAGTTCGAGAGCAAGCGCAGTGAGCCTGCTGAATTTCTTCTGGGGCGTCGGCGCGGTGTTCTGCTCGCTAATGGTGGCGTGGACGGCGGCGCACAAGCTACTCCCATTCTTTCTTGGCTCGGTGGCGCTGTTCCTTGTATTGCTGGCTTTCGCAATGCGCAATTTGCCGTTTCCCGCGGCGGCGAGGTCCGCGGAATCGTCATTCTCGTCTCCATGGCGAGAGATGGCGAAGAGTCCGGCGATTTGGCTTTTCGCGGCCGTGTTCTTTCTCTATCCCGGAGCGGAAACCGCGGTGGGAGGATGGATCGGTTCTTATGTTTCGCGGCTGGGATCGCGCGGGGCCGCGATGGCGTCCATGATGCCGGCGTTTTTCTGGTCGGCACTGACGGTGGGCCGGGCTTTGGGCACCGCATTTCTGCGTCACTTTTCGGAACGTCGCGTTTTGCGGGCGGGCTATGCGGCGGGAGCGGCAGGCATCGGGCTGATGCTCTGGGCTCCGGCACTGGCGGGAGTGATTGGCGGGGCGCTGATTACGGGACTGAGCTTTGCCACGTTGTATCCGATCACCGTGGCCCGGCTTTCGCAGCGCTTCGGCGTGGCCGCTCGAAGTATTGGCGCGGTCATGTTTTCGCTGGCAGCGGTGGGACCGGCAGTTATTCCTTGGATGGTGGGCGTGATCTCTCATTCTACGGGGAGTCTGCGCGCTGGGTTACTGCTGCCGCTGGGGGCTACACTGATTCTGTTTCTCATCCATCTTTCTGAGTGGTGATTCGAAGGGTCATTTCCTGTATGGCATTTTGAGAACGGGTTGTTAGACGCCCGTCTCTTCGTCGGTCGGTCTCACTTTCATCTATACTTGCCTGTTTACTCCGGTCCTTCCCTAGCGCGCACTCAAGTCCGAAGGCTAAAAATCAGTGTCTTCGGCCGTGCAGGGGCAGTTTATGTAGCCGTCGCTGAGCGTTAGCCCGAAAGAACACAGGATTCCGAGGTTTGACAGTTCGGTCGTCCCAAGGTTCGAGTCGGCCAACTGGGTCTCGGTAACGTAGAACGGCCCCTTCTCAGGGATGTTCGTCGTTGCCCCGATATGCGTGGCCCATCCCCGCAATCCGGGAGACGGCACGGGGTTGGTCGGGTCATTCGTCGAAGACGAAATGACCTTGATAACGCCACGTGAAGTTTCCGACCGAGTGCTGAATTCGACGGACGTGAGCTGTTTGTTCACGGATTCCGAAAGCATACCGTCTGCCGTTACCGGGCAGGCGCAGCACGACTCAAACTCCTGGCCGTCATTGAACACATAGAATGCCGCCCACAGGGTTCCGTTTTCGACTCCCTCGACAGCGGTAGTTGCCTGGTCGCCATCGTTGATTATGCGCACGACTGCATCCGGGGCACCAGCGGTGTTCGCATTCGAATAGTAGATGACGAAATAGACGCTGTTGTCCCCCACGTTTTGAGCGAAGGCATTTCCCCCAAGCGTCAGGGCGATTGGCAGTAGCAACCATCCAAGCCGTTTCATTTCTTGGATCCTCCTCGTGCGCGTGTCGTTCCTGGCGCGCGCCATGTGAACCGGGGGAGGGTCAGCTCGGGGCGCTTCTACTTGTCATTCTTTTTGTGAGTTCCTTACAGCTATCTGCTTCGTGAATTCTTTACAAGTACCCACGTGGATTAGTCACCGACCGGAATACTGCTTATGGAGTAGTCCCCACCCGGCGCATCGCGCAGAGCAATTTGGCGGGAGGATTCGTTCGGTTGCGCGAAGGCTTTGGGATATAGGGTTTCCAAATCTGGCAATACGAACGCCGGCTCAAAGCCGCGACGCCTTCGAACGCTTGCCCACGGCCAGCCGCAACGGTGCGGCGGAAGCCAGTTCCACGCGGTTCCTTCCTTTGTGCTTGGCGCGATAGAGTGCCTGGTCGGCGGCCTGGATCACCTGCTCGGGTTGGCGGTAGCGGGTGCTTGGCTCGGATACGCCGATGCTGACCGTCACTGATAGATGATCGGACAAACGATCGGGCGACGGGTTGAGACTCGCGGCGGGGTTTTTCTTTTTTGCGGACTTTCTGCGGTCCGACTCACCTGTCCCCGTCCGACGATCACTTCTGCTCTCGGCGCTTCTCTCGGCACTTCGCTCGGCTCTTCTCTCGGAGCCACGCACATGAAACGTGGAGTTCTCAATGATCTGGCGCAGTGTGTCCAGATGCTCGAACGCTTCTTTGGCTGAAGTGTTGCGAAAGACGATGGCGAACTCTTCCCCTCCGCAGCGGAACGCCTGGCCGTCGCGTCCGACTTGAGTTAGCCGCGAGGCCACCATGCACAGCACCTGATCGCCAACGTCGTGTCCGTAGGTGTCGTTGAACTTTTTGAAATGGTCGATATCGACGATGGCGATGGCGTATTGCTGGTCGAGTGAAAGCAGGGATTCGTTGAAGGCGCGGCGTCCGCGAATGCCGGTGAGTTCGTCGTGGTAGGCGAGCACATAGGAAGTCTCGATCAGCGAGGCGGCGAGGATCAAGGCAGCGGTGGCTACGTAGGCGTCCGACGCTTTGCCGACCGGGGCGAATTGCAGCCATATGAAAACGGCGGCCACGGACCACACAAAGCCGGGCTCGATCGGCTTGCGCGTTTGAAAGAAACGGCGGATGAACACTGCGATGGCGACCACAAAACTCAACAAAATCCAAAGCGGGATCGCCGGCGCGCCGGAGTGATGAGGATCGGCGGGGCTATTCTCCGGACGGCACAGAACGGCGAACACTACCGACTCGAGGAAGAGCAATCCAAAGCGGGGCGCGATTCCCGCGATGGTCAGGCCGCGCTCGCGCATTGAGGCAAACACGATGAAGTTCAACGGGATCAGCAGGGCGGCGAGCGCTACGGCGGTGCGCCCAGGTCCGGTGTGCACTTGTCCAGCGGAAAAGAAATCGACAGCGCGGTGCGCGAGCAACAGAATCAGCAAGGAAAACAGCACGCGGCTGGAATTGAAACGCCAGGCAAGAAGCAATCCGGCGGCGAACACGGCAACATAGTAGAAGGACAGCGAGGGCGCGACCTGGACGAACAGGGAACTGCTGACGAGCGCCGCCGCTAGCGCCAATAAGAGACCGCCGGGGACCAGCCACGCCTTCCACGTCCTCCCGTTCATTTCTTCAGAATACGGCAGTCGGGGGCGCAAGGCGGTTATGTTTCGAGCACGGCCGCTGCCCCTACTGCGCCAGGCGCGAGCAGTGGTAGTCTTCCCTGTTCATCTCTCAAGTCCATGGCTCGCGCGTCGCATTCCGTGCTGCGTATCGCAATCGACACCGGAGGTACGTTCACCGATTGCGTGTGGATGGAGGGTGGCACTCTCAAAACTCTGAAGGTATTTTCGACGCCCGATGATCCTTCGCGTGCGATTGCCAAAGCTCTGAGGAAGATTGGCGAAGCTATAACGACGATGGGCGAAAGTAAAAGAAAGCCCGGCGGAGCGCAAAGAAAGACTGGCTCCGGAGCTGCTGTCACGCTGCTGCACGGCACCACTGTCGGGACCAACGCGCTGCTGCAAAGAAAAGGCGCTCGCGTCGCGCTGATTACAACGTCGGGATTTGAGGATGTCATTGAGATTGGAAGGCAGGCGCGGCCTCTTCTGTATGACTTCTTCTTTGATCGGGTTGCGCCGCTCGTGCGCCGAGAGCTGCGATTCGGCGTCAAGGAGAGGACCGATGCCGAAGGCCGGGTCTTGGAGCGGCCATCGGACGCGGAGTTGGCACGACTGCGGGAGGCGGTGTGGCGTTCCGAGCCGGATGCCATCGCCATTTCTTTGCTGTTCTCGTTTGCCAACCCGGAGAACGAAGCGGCCGTAGCTGCGGCCGTGACGGAACTCGGCAAACCGCTGTCGGTGTCCCATCGGATTCTGCCTGAGTTCCGGGAATACGAACGCACGAGCACGGTTGTAGTGAATGCCTATCTGCAGCCGCTTATGCAGAGCTATATGGAAAGACTGGCGGAGCGCGCCAGGGAGCAGATTGAAGAATCAGGAAATGCCTCCGGCGCGGAGCGGATGCGAGTTGAGCCGCGGATCTTCGTCATGCAATCGAGCGGCGGAATCACGGCGCTGGAGTCGGCGGCGCGGGAACCGGTGCGCACCGTGCTATCGGGCCCCGCTGGCGGATTGGTGGGAGCGGCGGCGATGGCCGTCCGCAGCGGGCTTCGGAAGATTCTTTCCTTCGATATGGGCGGCACCTCGACCGATGTAGCGGCCGTGCAGGGCGAGGTTCGAACTGGCGGCCAATCGGAAGTGGCCGGGTTTCCCGTGGGAGTTCCCATGCTGGAGATTCACACCGTGGGCGCAGGCGGCGGATCGCTGGCTCGTTTCGATGCCGGTGGCTCGCTGCGCGTGGGACCGGAATCGGCGGGCGCGGATCCGGGACCGATCTGTTATGGGCGCGGGAACGAACCCACGGTGACTGACGCGAACCTGCTGATGGGGCGCCTGCGCCCCGATCGTTTTCTGGGCGGCGAGTTTACGCTTGACGTTGAAAGAGCGCGTCGGATCACATCGGAATGGCTGAAGAAGCGTGGCTCGCGTTTCAGCTTGGAACAATTTTCCGCCGGCGTCGTGCGCGTGGTGAATGCGAACATGGAACGGGCGCTGCGCGTGGTTTCCATTGAACGCGGTTACGATCCGCGCGAATTTGCTCTGGTGGCGTTCGGCGGAGCGGGAGGTCTGCATGCCTGCGAACTGGCGGAGGCGCTGGCGATCCCGACCGTGATGATTCCGGCGCGGCCGGGAGCGCTTTCGGCGTTTGGAATCCTGGTCAGCGATGTGGTCAAAGATTACTCGCGCACGCTGTTGTGGCGGTTTGCCAGTCATCCAAGGCAAGCAGCACTGCGGGCAAAACTGCAGAAAGAATTTCGCAGGTTGGAGACGGCGGCGCAGAAGGAATTTCGCGCGGAACGGTGGCGCGGCGCTCTTCATTATGAAAGGAGTCTGGACCTGCGGTATCGGGGTCAGGGTTATGAACTCAACGTACCCGCCACGGAGAACGTCACCGCGCGCTTCCATGAAGAACATCAGCGTCGATACGGATACCATCACGCGGGGCGGGAGATTGAACTGGTTACGCTGCGTTTGCGCGCTCGTTTGCGCACACCGGCTTCGAAGTCTCAGCCCCATTCCCAGTCCAGGTCCAATGTTAAGCGGCACGAAACCTCGCGTAAGCCCTCGGCAGGCGTGGCGCCCGTTGAGCGCGCGGCTGTATTCTTTCATGACAAAACCGTGACCACGCCCGTGTTTGAACGTGGGGATCTTGTCCGCGGCCGAGCGATGCGGGGACCGGCCGTGATCACCGAATACAGCGCGACCACGGTGATTCCGGCAGGGAAGCGGTTTTGGGTGGATGCGTCGGAAAACTTGGTTATTAAGATCAGGTGAGCGCGCTCGAGACGAGGCTCACTCTTCCTCTGGTTCCTTCTTTTCCTCGATCGCCATGTCCTTCAATTCGCTGGACTCGAAAACATCCCCACATTCCTGGCATTCTACATACTCGGACTCTTCGTCGCGGGAGACGATCTGCACCCGAGGATGCTTGCACTGCTCGGGACTGACTTTCCTTTGAGGGGATTGCGACTGCTGGCTAAGCGTCATAAACTTGCCGACTGTTCATCTCGCGAGAGGGAATGTGAGTTTTGCCCCGAATTGGCGATATTTTGCGGCGGCGAGGCGAGGATGTCAAGTACCCATGCAGCGCGGGTCATACCACATTAGTAATGTCCCCGGTTAACCCACAATAGAGATGTCCATGGTTGCGATTTGACCATGCATGGCGCGCACGCGCCAGAAACCCCGTGACCCCAGCGGTCGTGTAGAATAACCGTTTGATATGGACCTGTCCGCCATTCAGCAAGCCCTGCGCGAGCGCAACATCGACGCCTGGCTTTTCTACGATCATCACCATCGCGACCCGATCTCTTACCGCGTTCTCGGGTTGCCAGATGGACTCATGGTCACGCGGCGGTGGTACTACCTGATCCCCGCCCAAGGCGAACCCGTCAAACTGGTCCACAAGATCGAGTCGGGACACCTGGACACCTTGCCCGGCACGAAAAAACAGTATGCCGGATGGCAGGAACTGTTCGACGGTCTGAAGCAGATGCTGGCTCCGCATCGCGATGTAGCGATGCAGTACTCGCCCAACAATTTCGTCTTCACCATTTCCATGGTGGATGCGGGAACAGCGGACATGATCCGCGGGCTGGGCAAGAACATTGTCAGCGCGGCGGACCTGATCGCGCAGTTTGAAGCGACCCTGACAGACGAGCAGATTAAGTCGCATTTCGCGGCGCGCGATGTGATTGACGCGGTCACCGCCGAGGCCTTCAAGGAAATAGGACGACGCGTGCGCAAAGGCGGCACGTACGAACATGAAATCCAGCAATTTTTCATGGAAGCATTCCGGCGCGAGAACATGGTGACTGACGATCCGCCGATTGTGGCTGTGAATGCCAACAGCGGCAACCCGCACTACGAGCCGAGCGCAAGCCATCCGGTGCCGATTCATGAAGGCGACTTTGTTCTGTTGGACGTGTGGGCGAAGAAAAATACCCCGGGCGCGGTTTACTACGACATCACGTGGGTGGGAATCGTGGGCAAAGCCCCGTCGGACCGGCAGCGCGAGATTTTCAAGATTGTGAGCGAGGCGCGCGATATCGGCGTGAAGACGGTGCAGAACGCCGTCGCGGTCTCTTCTCCGACCTCTGCCGCCAAGCCAATCGCGGGATGGGAAGTGGATCACGCTGTGCGCAACCACATCAAGCAGGCCAAGTTTGGAGAGTACTTCATCCACCGCACTGGCCACTCGATTGCCACCGAAGTGCATGCGAATGGCGCGAACATGGATGACCTGGAGATTCACGACGAGCGGCGCATTCTGCCCAATTCCTTGTTCTCGATCGAGCCCGGAATCTACCTCCCTGAGTTTGGCGTGCGCCTGGAGGTGGATGTGCTGGTGCGGCCGGGAAGCGCCGAGGTCACTGGTAAAATCCAACGAGAGATCGTGACGACCTGAATGGCCAAGCCGACAACAGATAAGACGAAAGACAAATCAAAAAATACAGTGAGCGAGCCGGAGTATCCGCTCACGACCATGGCGGTAGTCGCGCCCATCGTAGGCTGGCTGATTCCGGGCGGCGGACACATTCTGCTGAAGCGCTATGGGCGTGGCATTCTGCTGCTGGTGTCGGTGGTCGCGATGTTCCTGATCGGTTTGGGCATGCAGGGGAGGATTTACAAACCGAACGGCGGAGACATCCTCGACATACTCGGCTTCGTGGGTGACGTGGGCTCGGGAGCGCTCTATTTTCTGGCGCGCATCATGGACTGGGGCAACGTGATGGCCGCGAATGCCGCGGCGGATTATGGCAAGACATTTCTGATCGTCGCCGGCCTGTTGAACTTCATCGCAGCGGCAGATGCGCATCACATTGCGCTGGGGAAGAAGCCGTGACCATCAACTTGTCGCACTTCTCGGCTGCGGTGGTGTTCGCGCTGTTCGCCTCGGTGGTTTTCGGCATCACGCAGCGCAACTCGACGATGGAGCAGGTAAAGTACGGTCTTTATTGCTTCGCGCTGTTCGTGGGTGGAGTTTTTGTGGCGGGATGGGTCATGGCGCTCATCCGGCGGTAAAGAGCAGCTCTCAGCTCCGACTTCCGCAGGTTGCGCGAAAGTTCGTATCAGGGTATCGCTTCAGCGATACCGTAATTCCCCCTAAGTAAGATGCCCCATTATCAGGGGCTGCGCCTCATTATTCTGGCGGTCCGGCTCACCAGCCGTCGCCGGGCGCGAGCGGAAGGTGGGCGGCTCCGCCGAGGATGCCGCGTTCCTGCGGCGAGAACGCGCTCCTGTACTGCCCGGAGTTGATGAGTTGGTCGCGCTGTGCCGGCGTCAGGCCGCGCATCTCGCGGATCGCCCGGTTGACAGCCTGGCGGCGGTCGGGCGGTAACTGCTTGAACTGCTGAAAGAGTTGGCGCGCCTGCTGCTTCTGATTGGGAGTCAGGTGCTCCCAGGTCTCCATGCGATTGAGCACGCGTTCCTGCTGCTGTGGAGGCAGGCTGGAAAAATGCTGCAACCGGTTTTGCAACCGCTTCTGTTGTTGCGGCGGAAGCCTTCGGAACTGGGAATCGTTTTCGAGCGCGTGGTGTTGCTGTGCGGGCGGCAGATCCTTATAGCGGCGGAGCCAGTTTCCGGCATGGCCGGGCTGGTTCTGCTCCGGATGCGCTCCATTGGGGCGGCTGGGGTTGGGACGACCTTCCTTCTGAAAGTGGTGCCATTGCCCATCCGGACGTTGCGGTTGCGCATGCCGGACTTGGGCGAACGACGGCGTCAGCAGCAACGCTGCCAGACAGCCGACGATTGTCCCCCGTCCCAACATGTTTTGGTCTCCTGCTAGTCAGCTTTAACCTTTAGTCAGCTTTATTTACGGCCTGCGAATCTTGCGGATTCGTGGTTACGTCGTCCTGCACCTGCAGATCGTCGAGCACATCGAAATCGGCGTACAAATCGTCGTTGCTGTCCAGCGCCTGCAGATCGCCGACGGCGGTTCCCGGCTCGACCGGCAGACCGAGCGATGGCGGTTTGGTCGCAATAGTTGCGGTCTGAATATATGACTTGTTGCCGACCACCAGCGCTCCCGCAAATATCACGGCAGCGAGCGACATAGCCCAAGCCGGACGCCGCAGCCAACTGAGCCAGTTCAGCCCTCCGGTCGCCGGACGCGCCATTTCTTCGCGCAGGCGCGCCTGCAGGCGGGTGTCAAAATACGGAGATGGCTCGGGCGCTTGCCATTCATCCAGCAGCGCCATGGTTTTCTGCAAGTCGCGCAAGTGAGCGGCACAGTCGTTACAGGATGCGATGTGTCTTTCGACCTCCGGCTGCAGAGTCGTAGCGTCCATGCCAGCGGCCAGATCCGGCAACAGTTCGCGAATTTGATTGCAATTCATACAGCGTCCCTCTACTTCCCCGAAACAAACTCTTTCAACTGTTCGCGCAACGTTTCGTAGGCGCGAAACAGCAACGACTTGGTGGCGGACTCGCTCAGCTTCAGCACGCCCGCAATCTGGCGGTAATCCATCTGCTGATACTTGTGCATGATGACCGCCACGCGCTGGCGCTCAGGCAGTGCATTCACTACGCGGCGGATAGCCGCCAGCCGCTCCCGCTTCAAGATCTGTTCTTCCGCGGAGAGCGAGTCATCGGCCAGGTCGGGCGTCGTGCCTGTTTCCTGGTCCGGTTCATCGAGGCGCACGGTATTTTCCGGACGCTCGTGACGCGTATCGCGCGCGTGGTTCACCGCCAGGTTGGTCGCGATCCGATAAAGCCAGGTCGTGAACTTGGCGCTCGGCTCGTAACTGGTGCGCGAGCGGTACACGCGCAGAAATACTTCCTGCGCCAATTCTTCCGCGGTCGACGGGTTATGGCACATGCGGTACATGAAGCCCACCATCGGCCGGCGATATTTCTGCACCAGGTAAGCGAAGGCGGACTCGTCGCCTGTCTTCACCCGCAGCATCACGTCGACGTCGGAAACGGCCTCGCTGGAGTTTGCCATGGTGGCGGGTGCAGACGAGGACGGCGCTCCTGCAAAGTTCAGCAGCCCTCGATCCATCAATCCACGATCAATGGCCACGCTGCTCACATCAGTAGAAACCCCGTTTGGGGGCGAAAGTTGCGCCTCCTCGGGGTCACGGGGGCGAGCGGAAGTGTTTTCCCGTGAATCAGTTACGGATCGAGCGTCGGGGATGTCGGAGGCGGCCATGAAAGGGCGATGGAAAGAGGCTATCGGGCGCGGCGAAGCCGGTCAAGAGGCTGTGGTCACATTAACCTGTGGTCCAGGCGAGGTTGGCGCCCTATTCGGCGCACGCAAAAGGGATGCCCTCGGGACAGGGTATGTGGGAAATTCGGGCTCCCTAATCCTCCCCCGAGGACCGAACACCTCTCCGTTGAGTTTAGTCCTTTTCCGCGAGTGCTCGTTCGATGGCCTCGAAGTAGATCCGTTCCAGCGACCCGTTACTGGGCAGAGCAACGCCACCGGTCTGCACGTAAGCAGGAGACGACGCGAGAAAAAGCGTCTGTACGGAGACTGCGGTGGCGATATTCGCCCGCTCCTTATCGGCTGCGAGCTGCGGCGGGCGGCTGATCGAGGCCAGCTTCAAGGTCAGAACGTAGGAACCTCCGTCGGGGCCTATTTGCTTGGCAGCTTCGGGGCTGACCAACTGCCTTAGCTCAGCCGCGGTGACATGAACCTGCCTGCTGTTGATCAGGCCACGCTTTTCGTCAGAGAATGATGGGCCTTCTTTGCGTTGCTGCAAAGCGCGAAGCATGGCGCGGAAAACCCGTTCGCGGGTAGCCTCGTAGCCATGTTCCGGGGCTGGGATTTGGTGGGCTTTGGCCAAGCGCAACTGGATGCCCCCCAAATTGACGCCATCGATGACGAAGTCCAACTGGGCGATCTGGTCGGTCTTGGGGACGCGTGATTCTTTCGGGGGATCGACGTGGATGACGGCCAGCTTGATTTCGTTCCTGGCGAGCTTGAAGGCTTCGTTGGCGGGCACGCCACTGACCCGAGCCCTATAGCCCTCTGGCACTTTCAGGTTGAGGCGAGCCACGACCTCGCGCTCGAAGGGATTGCCGACCATGAAGGCGCTCTCTCCGACGAGGGAGAAGCCGGTCTCGACGTCAAAGAAATTGTTTTGCGCAAAGTTGTTGCCCTGGTTCACGTCACTGGCGAGGGTGATGGTTACTTGGACGCAGAAATGATCGAACGTACTGATTGGTGCGGGCCACAGGCCGCCGTTGGTATCAGCCAGGTTGGTGAGGTCCCAGTTTATGGGCACGACGATGGTCTGCCCGGGAGTGAAATCTTGTGGGACGGTGCCGATGGTTTTCATAGCAGCCGGCGTGATGCCCGCGAACCAAGGTGCGTACTTAAAGGTGATGGTCGCGCCGGAAGAGGCAACGTCGCCCACGTTCTTCACGCGGGCACGCAAGAGATTGACGATGCCTTTTTCAGCATTGACTTCAGTGTTTGTGGAATCGACCACGAAGATGTCGGGGGTTTGCCAAGTGGGGCCGACGCCTGTGACATAGCCCCAGGGGGTGATGAAAAGGTCCGGGCCATGCAGGAGGGCGGTGTTGTTGATGAATACGTTCATATCGGGGCGACCGCTGGGTGAGCACGGATTGGGTGCGCTGGGCGGCGGGCTGCAGAGGTTGCGCTCGTCTCCCCAAGTGGCCTGGGTGGTGGTGCCTGAGGTGGCGAAATTGTAGTCGCCCATGTAGGTAGAAACGATCAGCGGATCGTAGCCGGTGTCGGGCTGGAACGATACCGCCGAAGCAGGCTGGTCGAACCAGGTCATGCCACCGTCGCTGGAGATTGCTCGATAGAGCTGGATACGAACATTGGCCGGGTCAGTCCGGCGGTCGTAGAAGGTTACGGTGATTTGGCCCGTCGTGGGCGAAACCGCGATGGCAGGCTGCCAATTATCGTTGGTAGTTGCGTCAGCGCCACTTGTAACTGCGGGACCTTTGTTGATGGTTCGCGGCGTGCTCCAGGTGGCGCCACCGTCAGTGGACTCGGCGAAGAAAATGTCGGAGTTGTCGGTGCTCGAGGCGCTGGTCTTCGATTGGTAGACCAGATAAAGGTTGCCGCGAGTCGAGCTGCCCACGGGCGTGGTGTCAACGGCCAGATAAGGAAAATCGCGGGTCCGAATGGACACTCCACCAGAAGTCAGGATGCTTGGAGTCACGTTGAGCGTGGCTACGGTCTGGTTCGGGTTAGGATCGGACGGGTTCGGATTAACCCAAGTGGTGCCCCCGTCGGTCGACTTGAGCAGCCGGATCGTGCCTCCTGAGATCCCCGAAGAGGGGAAGTCGAATGCGCTCCATGCAAGATAGACCTCGCCGTTGGGGCCGACCGCAAGATTGGCGCCATGATGGAACAGGTCAGTACCGGTCTGAGCGGTGGGCGCGGTGAAGGTGAGCGGCGAGGTTGACGTTGAGTGCGAGACTTCGACCTGTGCGACGTTGTTAGTGGCTGTGTTGCTGAGTTCGCTCCATGCGAGGTATGCACGGCCATTGTAGGTGCCACCGGAGGTGTCAACGGTCATCCATTCTTTGTCATCGTTTGCAGCGTTGATGCCGTTCACGACCACGGGAGTACCAAACACCACGGCCGGGCTGGTCGCGGTGGAGCGGTAGACGGCGACGCCGCTGATTGCGAATCCGCCCGGGCCGATCAAGCTGGCCATGTAAAAGTTCCCGCTGGAATCGACAGTGACCATTGGGTCGCCCAGAATCTGTTTTCCTGCGGGAGGCGCCACGAGCCCACCGTAGTTCCAGTTCACCCCTCCGTTTGTCGAATAGGCGAAGCTCATGAGGCTGGTGAGGCTAAAGCCGAGCGAAGTCGTTTGGGTGCTGTCGTTGTATGCCGCGACGATGGTGGACCCGAAGACTGCGTGGCTGGTCTCGCTCTGCGCTGTGCTGTTGTCCTGGTTGGGAAGATTTGTGTCTACAGGATTGACTTGGACGTCTTGCGCGAATGCTGCAGCGCACAAGAGCACAGAGTACAAAGTGACACTACAGAAGCAGAATGCGCGTCGCATGTGGTGATTCCTCCCGATCTTGAACCTCAATCGCCCAGTGGCCCCACCGACTCAGCCTGTATCATGTCCCATCACGTTCTTATATGCAGGATCCTTGCGGCCATTGTTTAAGGCCGCTGGTTTCTTCTCGTCACGGTGGGCACGCCCCTGAGTACGCTTCAATCTCATATAACGAGAACACGCGCCAATCCCATTCAGGCGGGTTTAAAAATGCAATTTTCCTGAGCCGCCACCTGCGCTATACACGCGAATCGCCGTACAGACTACCGTGGTAATTGTCGGCGAGAGGCGCAATCATGGATGGTGCGGACGTTTCCGTCCCAAACGTTCCCGCGCTGTTGACGGGACCGGTTGTAACTGTTTGAATAGAAAGCGTTGGGCGCTTAACTCAGCGGTAGAGTGCCATCCTCACACGGTGGAAGTCGTAGGTTCAAATCCTACAGCGCCCACCATTCAAATATCTCCCATGTTGGCTTCCAGCGAAAATTTCGACCTCATTGTGATCGGCTGCGGCCCGGCGGGAGAAAAGGCTGGCGCGCAAGCCGCCTATTTTGGCAAACGCGTTGCCGTCATCGAGGGCGCGGAGTATGTGGGCGGAAGCTGCATCAACACCGGCACCGTCCCCAGCAAGACGCTTCGTGAATGCGCACTCTACTTTTCCGGCCTCAAGCAACGTGGTCTCTACGGCATCGACTATTCGCTGAAAGAAAATCTCACCGTCAATGACTTCATGCACCACGAGCGGGAAGTGGTTGAGATGGAGCGCCAGCGCATCCTGAAGAATCTCGCCCTGCATCAAATCGAACTCGTCCGCGGCCGGGGTTCTTTCGAAGACGCCCACACCGTGTCCGTTTCCGGTACGGATGGCATACGCCAACTGCGCGGCGATGTGATTCTTGTCTCCACTGGAAGCAAGCCCCACCGTCCATCGGAAATAGCTTTCGACGACGTCCGGGTTTTTGACTCCGACACTTTCTTGCAGATGGATCGCATCCCACAAAGCCTGGCGGTGATCGGCGGCGGCGTGATTGGCTGCGAGTACGCGTCCATCTTCGCCGCTCTCGGCGTGCAGGTCACGCTGGTGGATGGCCGGGACCGCTTGCTGCCATTCCTCGATGCCGAGATTTCCGAGAGATTGCGGGTGCGGCTCGCCGCGATTGGCATGCACTTCTGGTTCAACGAACGGCCGGTGAAAGTGCAAAGCACGGCGTCGGGCGTGCAGTTGGTGATGAAGAGCGGCAAGACGCTGCAAGTCGAATCGGCGCTGTTCGCTGCCGGGCGCCGCGCCGCGGTGGACGGCCTGTCTCTCGAAAAGGTGGGTCTGGCCGTCAATGAACGCGGATACATATCCGTCGACGAGCATTATCGCACCGCGGTGCCAAACATCTACGCGGCGGGCGACGTCATCGGATTTCCCGCGCTGGCTTCGACTTCGATGGAACAAGGACGAGTCGCCGTGTGCCATGCTTTCGGTTTTAAATACAAGCAGCGCGTCGCCTCGATGCTGCCGATGGGGATTTATACCATCCCGGAAATCTCCGCCGCGGGCGAGACGGAAGAATCATGCAAAGAGAAAAAGATCGACTACTGTGTCGGGCGGGCTCTCTATGCCAACAATGCCCGGGGCCACATCATCGGCGACACGGCGGGAATGCTGAAACTCATCTTCGCGCGCGCCGACAAGAAGCTTCTCGGATTGAGCATCATCGGCGAGAGCGCTACCGAGCTGATTCATATCGGAATGCAGGTTCTCGACCATAACGGAACGATTGACGAGTTTATCGAACAGGTCTTCAACTACCCCACGCTCAGCGAGACATATAAGTACGCCGCGTACGAAGGGCTGGGCACTCTGGCCGGCCACAAGGTACGCGAAGGCTAACTCCTTCCGTCAACGAAAGGCGCGGAGTTGGTCGTATCCTAGCCGCTTCACGGGCAATTCAAGAAGTAACTCGGTATTTCTTGCACGAAAACCGAAAATTCTTCTGCTTTTGAGATGCCACGCGGGTCACAAAACCTCCTTCTGGCAAGGACTTAGGGCTTTGGCAATCGTGCTGCTCCATTCTCTTATTTAGCGCCGGGGCAGCCCCTGCGGGGCTTCCAATCATCAAATGAACATGCGTGATTTCGCAAAACCGGTTACTGCGAGGACCAGAGACGCCTGGAGACTGGCGAGGCTATTCACCACTCTGCTGTTTTGCCTTTGCAGCATTCGGCACGCGCAAGCGGCAGCGACGCTACTTCTGGAAGAGCCATACAGTTACGATGGCGCTTTCGCCGGAACTGGCCACGTGGCTGTGTATCTCAGCAACGTTTGTGCTGAGTCCCCGGTGGTCCTGCGTCCATGTGCCGAGGGTGAATCCGGCGTAGTCCTGAGCCGCTACGACGGCATCGGAGGATACGATTGGATTGCGATCCCGCTCATCCCCTACCTCTTCGCGGTTGACCGGCCGGAAGCCATCCCGCTGTTCGCCGACGCAAGACTGGTTGCTTTTCTCAGAGATCAATATCGTCGCGACTATCTGGAATCGCTAGCCCCCGATCGCCCCGACGGCGGAATACCCGAGGGGAACTGGTATGAACTAGTCGGGTCATCTTATGACCGGACAATTTATGGATTCGAGATTGAGACCAGCCCGGAACAAGATGCGCTGCTGATCAGCAAGCTCAACAGCCAGCCCAACCGCGAACGCTACAACTTCGTCAAGAGAAACTGTGCTGATTTTGTGCGCGAGGTGATCGATTTTTATTATCCGCACGCACTGCATCGCAGCGTGATTGGCGATCTCGGGGTCACGACGCCCAAGCAGATCGCGAAAATGCTTGCGAGATATAGCGGCCACCATCCGGAGTTACAGAGCTCAGATTTCCTGGTGCCGCAGGTCCCGGGCTCGGTCCGGCGCAGCAAACCCGTCCACGGGGTATTGGAATCGGTGATGGCAGCCAAGAAATATATGGCGCCCTTGGTGGTCCTGCATCCCTACATTGGTGGTGGCTTGCTGGTCGAGTATTTTGGCCATCGGCGCTTCGATCCGGGACGAAACGCTCTTGTCCTGGACTCCGACCACGAGTTGAATGCGCCCATGACCCGCGATGAACGTCTAACTTACCAGAGTCGGTTGGACGAACTGAGCCTAACCCCTTCCGCGATTGATCCCGTGAACGAAGGAAAGACCAAAGAGGGGAAAGTCTGGGAGCGTTTGCAAGCGAGCGCCACGCCTGGAATCGATACTTCCGGGCGACCCGTCCTGCAGTTGCGCGCAGGGGATGATTTGGCTCAAGTGGGCCTTTCGCGGGCCAACATCTTGAGCGTTTCTGACTCGCCGGAATTGGCTGCGAAACTTCTGGAGGCGCGGCTCCGCCAGGAATTGCGGCCCCCCACAGCTCGCAAGACTTCGCCCAGTGACGTGAAAAAAGATCTGGCGCTGCTCCAGTACCTGCTCTCGCTTAAGCCGAAAGAAATTGCCATCACGCCCTCCTCGACGAATACTAACCAGACTCAAGCCGGGGCCGGCTTGCAGTAGCCTTCCTTTTCTTGGGGCCCTGATTCGCAGCAGACAATTAGGCTACGCAGTTATCATTGATGACTATTACTGGTGTTGCCGGGGTAGTCTCGACTGGATCAGGGATTCCACCTGAGTCCAAACCCTGGGATCGCACTCAATTTCGGTATGGGACTTCATGAAGAGACGGTCGTACCAGGGATACTGCTTACAATCAATCGGATTCGCTTTGTAGTCGAAGCGGAAATTTCCAATGATGTGCGTGCGTGCCGGATCGGCAGCGCGGATCTGGGGTTGGCCGTGCAGAAAGCCACTCAGTTGATAGAAATTTGCGGCCTCGGCTACGTTGGCGGGAATGACCTTATCGTTCTCGCCGCGTTTGGAGACACTGTCCACCTGAATGGTGAGCAACACGGGAATGCCCTCTCTTTCCAGTTGTCGCGCCAGCGTGACGGCTTCCGAAGCACCCCAGCTGTGTCCGTATAGGATGATGCGGGCGTTCTTCTTCTCAGCGGCCGATAGTGTGCCGTCGTGATCGGTGTCGACCAATCGAATGATCTCCGCGTGAGCTTCTTCCCGGCGATGATTTTCAAGAACCTCTGCGTATACGCCCGACGGATAATCGTGGCGCAGATGCGCAGCGACTTGGACCGCGCTGTGGACCATGTCATCGTGCCTGACGAATCCGCCGACGAAACCGATGACGATGACGGGCGGCGTCGTAACAGCGTCCGGCGAACTGACAGGGCGTGCCGAGCCCGCGGGAGTGGCGGCAGGAATGAGGCAAAGAATAAACGAAACACTACGGATTGAAGCGTGGATAAAGTGACTCACAATCCAATAAATCATAACAACAAAGAAAGGCTGTTTTCGATAGCTATCCCTCCCGTGTCGAAACTATTTCCTTATTCTTGCTGAACGGCCACTTCTGTCTTGCGCTTGAACCTCCGCCTTGCGCGCACTCTGCAACCGAGCAAAACGGGAACGCGGCCGATGCCAATTTCGGGAATCCGGACATCGCATTTGCGTGTTCCGAGCGGGCTGGGTTGGTTTTGGGCCGATTCCTATTCTGGGAATCTGGACATCGCGTCTGGGCGTTCCGAACGATGCCCTTGTGTGTACTGCCACGTGGTTCCCTGTGCACTAAGGGCACATTGACCGCACGCGGTTTCAAACGTAGATTGCCACTCAACGCTTCAAACCTCCGCGCGGTCAGCGGATGCTTTCAGCCTCGGGCCTTTCCGGCCCAAGGCGCAACTGTCCTCGCACGAACAGGACGACGTCAGCGATCGCTGGCCGGCCTGTGCTCGACCGGATGGCATCAAGCACGGCGCCATCGTCTCTCGACAAAACGGCATGAGCCGTAGTGTGTCTGGCCAGCCAAGGAGTGTTCAAAATGAAGAGATGGAATGCAAGTAGCGTAGCTTTGCTTTTTGTTCTTGGAATTTCATTCGGGGCATGGGCTCAACAGGACCCAGGCCCGCGCCCCGGTCCCGCCGGAGCAGGCAGTTTTTATCCAACTCTGAATACAGCCGAGCAGGCTGCGTTTGCCAACGGCATTTCTCAGTTCATTGAAGACGAACCGGTACCTGACGTTCCGCAAGGCAATGGAGGACTAGGGCCGGGATTCAATAGCACGAGTTGCGGCTCATGCCATTCGCATCCAGCCACCCTCGGCACGAGTCCGAGCCCGTCAAGTCCTCAGGTTCCGCAGACAAATCCGCAAATAGCGGCTGCGATGGAAATGGGAGCTAAGAACACGATCCCATCATTTATTACGCCAAATGGTCCGGTAAGAGAAGCCAGATTCATTCGGAATCCCGATGGAACACTTGACGGTGGAGTGCATGATCTGTTTTCCATCGCGGGGAGGACTGATGCTCCAGGTTGTAATCTGCAACAGCCTGACTTCGCTGCCCAGTTGGCTGCGAACAATGTGATCTTTCGAATCCCGACGCCGCTGTTCGGACTGGGGTTGGTCGAGAACACGCCTGATTCCGTGTTGAAACAAAACCTGGCCGGCACGGCCGCCCAAAGGCAAGCTCTGGGAATCGGAGGAACGTTTAACCTTAGCGGCAACGACGGAACCATTATGAAGTTTGGCTGGAAGGCCCAGAACAAGTCTCTGACAATCTTTGCCGGAGAAGCCTATAACGTGGAAATGGGCATTAGCAACGACGTAATGTCAAACGAGAGAAATGCGATCTCAGGGTGCGTATTCAATCCTACCCCGGAAGATTCGCATTCCCAAGTCGGTGGTTCTGACGTTGATGCGTTTGTCGATGCTATTCGGCTGTCGGCACCGGCTATACCAATACCCCCGACTCCATCCACATCGAATGGTTCTAAGCTCTTTGCCAGCGTTGGTTGTGCTCTGTGCCATTCTCCATCGCTCACTACAGCGGCATCTCCCAATACCGGTATGGGCGGAGTAACCTACAATCCGTTCTCGGATTTCGCGCTCCACCATATGGGGCCGGGTCTGGCGGACGGTATCAACCAGGGCGCGGCAGGGCCAGATCAGTTCCGCACCGCTCCGTTATGGGGCGTCGGCCAGCGTCTGTTTTTTCTGCACGACGGGCGCACTTCCGACCTGTTGCAGGCCATCAAAGACCACAGCTCTGACGACTGCCGGGGCCAATACGATCACCGCTCCGACCAGCGCAACTGCGGCTCGGAAGCCGACGGCGTGATCCGCAACTTCAAAACGCTCAGCCCGTCGCAGGTCCAGGACCTCCTGAACTTCCTGCGCTCGCTGTAAATCACGACAAATCATAACGGTGGAGAAACGGGCATCTCACGCTCAGCCGGGCGGAGACGCCCGGCTCTCCACAGCGCGACGACCTTTCCGGCTCCACTCCCTCTGAAATGCTAAGATTTCCGGCATGCCACTGCGCAGCAAACTGAAGAAAGTCACACATGCGCCGGGAAAGGTGATTCGCGGGCGGAAGGGTGAGCCGCACGCCGCGGCGGAACTGGTCATCATTACCGGCATGAGCGGGTCGGGAAAGGCTTCGGCGCTCAAGGCCTTCGAAGATCTCGGCTACTACTGCGTGGACAATCTGCCGGTGGAGCTGATTCCGCGCTTTGCCGAACTGGCCTTGCAGTCGGGAGAGATTCCGCGCACGGCTTTGGTGGTGGATGTGCGCGAGGGCTCGCAGCTCGAGAAGCTGCCGGCGATTCTGAAATCGGTGAAGCGGACCATACCGACGCGCGTGATTTATCTGGAAGCGAGCGACGCCGCGTTATTGCGGCGCTACAGTGAGACGCGGCGGCCGCATCCGCTGGGGACGGGCACGACGGTGCGGGCATCGCTCGGCACCGAGCGGCGGCATCTGCGGGCGATTCGCAAGATCGCGGACCTGGTCATCGATACTTCCAAATTCAATGTTCACGAACTACGGGCGCACTTGACCGACCGCTTCAAACAGCAGTCGGGAAGCCAGCAGACGATTCTGGTCTCGTGCGTGAGCTTCGGATACAAACACGGCGTGCCGGACGATGCCGACCTGGTGTTCGACGTGCGCTTTCTCCCGAATCCTCATTTCGTGCCGGAGTTTCGCGGGCTGACCGGGCGCCATCCGCGGGTCGCCAAGTACATCCGATCGTTTCCCCAGACGCAGGAGTTCATTAACCGCATTTCAGAACTGCTCGTCTACCTGCTGCCGCACTACATCCGAGAGGGTAAGAGCTACCTGACCATCAGCTTCGGATGCACCGGCGGTCAGCACCGCTCGGTGATGATTGCTGAGGATGTAAGCAAACGGCTGCGGAAGGCCGGATACAAAGTGAAGGTCGTGCATCGGGACAGTCCGAAGTAGATGCCGCATGACAGGCTTCCGGTAACTACGGTTACGCCTGTGGAGACGCGGCAAATCGCTTCTCTGCGGCAAATCACATGTAGAATTGAGCCTTACACGCATGGCAACTTCCACAGTGGCGGGCGCGAAGAGTGCAGGAACACCTGCCAAGGCCCGTCCGCCCCGTCCAATCAGGCGCCTGTTGCGCTACGTTCTGCCCTACTGGTGGCAGGTTCTGGCATCGGTGACGCTGATGGCGCTGGTGGGACTGCTCGATGCGGGCCGGGTTCTGCTCATCGGTCCGATTTTTGATCGCGTGTTGAATCCCGGCTCCCAGGGAAAAACCATCCAATTGTTCAAACTCCCGGGCACCGAACGCTTTTTTAACCTCCAACAATTGGTTCCGTCGCACTTTCAAAATCCATGGACAGTGGTGGCCTTTGCGCTGGTTGCAGCCACGATATTGAAAGGGATCTTCGATTACGCCGGAACCTACCTCGTCAACTACGCGGGCTTTGGGATGATCACGGATCTGCGGGATGATCTGTATAACGCCATTCTGCGGAGTTCGGCGGCGTTTTTCACGAAGCACACCACGGGCACACTGCTTTCGACCATGGTCAACGATATCGAGCGGGTGCAGTACGCGATGTCGGGCGTGCTGGCGGAATTTCTGCAGCAGTTTTTCACTCTGATCTTTACCGCCGCGGTGGTGGTTCTGCTGGGAGGAAAGCTGGCGTGGGTGCTGCTGCTGTTTGTTCCCGTCATCTTGTACTCGTCGAGAAAAATCGGCCGGCAAGTGCGCAGCACGACGCGGGGCGGACAGGACAAGCTCGCCGAGATCCAGAACATTCTGCACGAAACCATTACCGGGAACCGGATCGTCAAGGCGTTTGGCATGGAGAACTGGGAGGTGGAGCGCTTCCGCGCCGCCGCCCGGCGCCTGTTCCGGGCGAATCTTCGGCTGGTGGCGGCGTTCGCCATCAGCTCTCCGCTAATGGATATTCTGGGCTCGATTGCCATCGCGCTGCTGGTGCTGATGGGCCGGAACCAGATCAACCGGCACGTTTTTACGGCGGGAACGTTTCTGGCCTTCATTGTGGCCGTTTTCAAGCTGTATGACCCGGTGCGCAAGTTCGCGCTCTTCAATAACAATTTCCAGCAGGCAGTGGGAGCCTCGTCGGAAATTTTCCGCTTCATGGATATGGAAGACGAAGTACGGGAGAAGCCGAGAGCAAAGCGGATGGGGAAGTTTGCGCGGTCGATCCGGTTTGCGGACGTGTCTTTCTCTTATGACAATGCCGAGGATTCGCCGATCGTGCTGCATGGCATCAATCTCGAGGTGAAGGCGGGCGAGGTGGTGGCGGTGGTGGGATCGAGCGGCGCCGGCAAGAGCACGCTGGTGCACCTGATTCCGCGCTTCTTTGACGTCAGCGGCGGGCGGATTCTGATTGACGACAACGATGTGCGGGATGTGACGCTGGAGTCGCTGCGATCGCAGATCGGGATTGTCACGCAGGACACGGTGCTGTTCAACGATACGGTGAGGAACAATATCGCGTACGGCCAGCCACATGTGTCGCAGAAGCGAGTGGAAGAAGCTGCGCGGGCGGCGCGAGCGTATGAATTCATTCGCGGGCTTCCGCAAGGATACGACACAATGATCGGCGAGCGCGGCGTGCGGCTTTCGGGCGGCGAGCGGCAGCGGATCGCGATAGCGCGCGCGATCCTGAAAAATGCGCCGATTCTGATTCTGGATGAGGCAACTTCCGCGCTCGACAGCGAGTCTGAGTCGCTGGTGCAATCGGCGCTGCAAAATCTGATGAGCGGGCGTACTGTGTTTGTGATTGCGCACCGGCTCTCGACCGTGCGGCGCGCGGATCGCATTGTAGTGCTCGAAAACGGCACGATCAGCGACATTGGCGCGCACGAAGAGCTGATGCAAAAGTTGGGCACCTACCGCCGGCTTTACGAGTTGCAGTTTGCCGAATCGGATGCGCCCAAGGCAGAGGTGCCTTCTTAGGGACAGCCGAGGGTGGCTGTCCCTACGGGTTTCGAGACGAACTTTATGTCACTTCGCTCCATGACGGGATTTGCGCAGGTCAAAGGGCAGGTCAACGCGCAACTGGCGTTTGCCCTGTCGCTGAAATCGGTGAACCATCGTTTTCTCGATCTTCACTTCCGGCTGCCCACCGATACCGACGCCTTAGAAATGAAGCTGCGCCGGATGCTGAAAGAGAAAATGGCTCGCGGCCACGTGGAAGTGATCCTGAACCTGGATCGCTCGGGGACGAACGGGGTTGCCCTCAACCGGCAATTGATTGCCGGCTACGTGGAAGCCTTCCGCGCGGCAGCCGATGAATTTGGGGTTGAGGGTGAGCCCGATCTGAACGTGGTTCTGCGGATGCCGGGCGCGATGGATGCGGGAGCCGAGAAATCGGGAGACGCACTGGAAACCGCGGTGATGGCGCGAGTGGAAGAAGCGCTTACCCGTTTGAATGAGATGCGCGAAGAAGAAGGCCGGAGCATCAGCACCGAGTTGCGCGCGCGCATGGCGAATCTGGAAAAAGCGGCAGCGGGAGTGGAAGCCCATCGCAGCACCATTCTGCGCAGCTACTCGGAACGTCTGCAGTCGCGCATGCAGGAATTGTTCGGCGCACAGGTAGACAAGGAACGGATCCTGCAGGAAGTGGCGGTGTTGGTCGATCGCAGCGACATCCAGGAAGAACTGGTCCGGCTGAATGCGCACGTGAAGCAATTTTTCGGTTTGCTCGATCAGGGCGGCGAGGTCGGCAAAAAGATGGACTTTCTGCTGCAGGAAATGAACCGGGAGGCGAACACGCTGCTTTCGAAAACCTCGGGCTTGGCGGGCGAGGCCTTGAAGATTACCGAGATGGGCCTGCTGATGAAATCGGAGATCGAAAAATCGCGGGAGCAGGTGCAGAACCTGGAATGAGCATCGTTTACATTGTTTCCGCGCCATCCGGTTCAGGCAAATCGACGCTGGTGAACGAACTGTTCAAGATGGTTGATCACCTGGACTTCTCGATCTCCTACACGACGCGGCCCCCGCGCGGCAGCGAACAGAACGGCAAGGAATATTTCTTCGTCTCCCGCGAAGAATTTGAAGCTATGATCGCGGCCGGCAAGTTTCTGGAGCACGCCGAAGTTTTTGGAGACGAGAGAGTGCGCGGCGAGTATTACGGCACGGCGCGGCGGTTTTTGCTCGAGGCCGAGGCGCGCGGCAACGACCTGCTTCTGGACATCGATGTGCAGGGCGCGAGCCAGGTCAAGGAGAAGATTCCAGACGCGGTGAGCATCTTTATTCTTCCGCCGGACCGGGAGAAACTGGAGTGGCGGCTGCGCCACCGGGGGGAGGATTCGGAAGCAGTAATCCGTCGCCGGTTGGACACGGCCCGCCGAGAGATTGAGAATTACTCGAAATACGACTATATATTAGTAAACAACGTGCTTGAGCAATCTGCGGACCAGCTGAAAGACATCGTGCTGGCCGAGCGGTCGCTGCGAAGCGGGAATAAACCTTGCGAGGAAGAAGCGCAGCGTGTGGCGGCTGCACAAGCTTTCCGCCTGGAACAAGCGCGCGAGCGAGTGCAACCGATTCTGGCTTCGTTCCGCAGGCTGTAAAGGACACGTGAAGTTTTGGGGGAGAGAATATGAAGCTGGTGGAAGGGTTCGACAGTAACTATCGTTACATTCTGGTGGCGGCGCGGCGGGCACGGCAACTGCAAGGCGGCGCACCCCCGGTGATCGATACTGGATCGCGCAAACCCTGCCGCATCGCGCAGGACGAAATCAAGGCGGGCAAGGTGAAATGGCTGATTCCGGAGATTCCGAAATTGCCGGTCGTGGCCGCCAGCGAGACACTGAACAAAGTGTTTCTCGAAGACGCGTAGACACGAATCGCCGGCACTTCAAATTAGCGCCGGCGCTTTTTTGCGCCGCCAACGTGCAGGGTATGCATCTCCTGTGGCGTGGCGGCATCAATTCTGTAGGCGGGGCTGGATTCTGAGGCCGTGGCCGCCGTCTTCCTCCTATGAAAATCGTGCTGGGCGTGTCCGGTGGGATCGCAGCTTATAAGGCGGCGGAAATCGTGCGCCTTTTGCAAGAGCGCGGCATCCACGTGCAAGTCGTGATGACGGCTGCGGCGCAGGAGTTCGTTCGTCCCCTGACCTTCGCAGCGCTCTCCGGAGAAAAAGTAATCACCAGCATGTTCGGCTCTGAATCTGGATCTGGTAGTGCGCAGGCGAATGTTGAGTCGGCGATCGAGCACATTGCGGTTGCGCAGGCAATTGACGCGCTACTGGTGGCTCCGGCGACGGCCGATGTGCTGGCGCGCTTCGCGCAGGGAATTGCTAACGACTTTCTCAGCACGCTTTATCTCGCGACTACCGCTCCGGTGGTAGTGGCTCCGGCGATGAACGTCAATATGTGGAATCACGCCGCCACGCAAGCGAATCTGGAAATCCTGCGGAGGCGCGGGGTACGAATCGTCGAGCCCGGCGAAGGCTATCTGGCCTGCGGGATGACCGGCGCCGGACGCTTGGCGGAAAATGAAACGATCGTGGCAGCCGTCATGGAAGCGCTCGGCGCCGCGCAGGATCTGGCGGGCGAAACGGTGCTGGTGACGGCCGGGCCAACGCGGGAGAAGATCGATCCAGTACGGTATTTGACAAACCGGTCGAGCGGGCGCATGGGATACGCGATTGCCGAAGCGGCGCTGCGCCGCGGAGCGCGTGTGTTGCTGGTGAGCGGCCCGACAACCATTGCTGCTCCGGGCGGGGCGGAACTAACGCCAGTGCAGACGGCAGAAGAGATGCTGGCGGCGGTTCTGAAATTGCTGCCCGAGAGTACCGTGGTGATCAAGACGGCGGCCGTGGCGGACTTCCGGCCGAAAGCGGCGGCGGGGCAGAAGATCAAGCGCAAGGGCGAGATGTCGCTGGAACTCGAGCCGACCGCTGATATTCTGGCGGAGGTGGCACGCCGCAAGACCTCCCAGGTCGTAGTCGGATTCGCGGCTGAGACGGAGAACGTGCTGGAAAACGCGCGCAAGAAGCTGGCGTCGAAGTCGCTGGATGCGATCATAGTGAACGACGTTTCGCGCGAGGGTATTGGTTTTGATTCCGACCGCAACGCGGTCACGATCATCTCTCCGAGCGAAGTGGTCGAGGTTCCCGAGACCTCGAAATGGGATGTTGCGCACCGCGTGCTCGACCAGGTGGTGAAGCTGCGGAAACACCGTGGCGCGGTTGTTCGTTAGTTTGCCCGTTAGGAGAATCCCGTGAACATCTGTTTGTGGGCCGCCTCGGTACTGGTGTTGTCCACTCTCGTTGCCTCGCAGCAGTCATCCGTTCCGGTGAAGCCCGTTCCAGTAGAAGAGGAGCCGCACCATCATCTTGTTCTCAAAAATGACTCCGTCATGGTCATGAGGGTGAAGCTTCTGCCGGGCGAAAGCACTCTGTTTCACACACACTTGCACGACCGCGTGGCAGTTGATTTGTCCGACACCACAATCACCCGGCAAAAGCCTGGCGAGCCGGAAAGCGCGCCCGAGGCGACGAAACCTGGGGACGTAGCGGTGCTGGAGTCGAATGGGCCTTACACCCACCTCGTGCATAACGCCGGCAACGCCGTTTTTGAAGTGTTGGATGTGGAGCTGCTTCACCGGCCAACGAAGCCTTCGGGTCCAGCCGCGGGGAAGGTGGAAGCGGAGAATCCAAGCGCGCGGGTTTACAAGTGGACACTGGCGCCGGGAGCTACGACCGCGATGCATACCCACGAGCGCCCCTACCTGATTATTTCGGCTACGCCACTCATGCTGAAGATGACGGATCCCGAAGGGAAGTCGCTTACGCACGAAGTGAAAGCAGGGGACGTTCATTGGGTCGATGCCAAGGTCACGCACTCGCTCGCCAACGAAGGCACGACCGTGGGGCAGATTGTGGAGATTGAATTGAAGTAGTTTTCAGACCGCGGCCGCACAGTTTGTTATCCTTATCCGCAATGCCCCGCACTCTTGGCCCTGAACTCCGCCGCGCTCTTGCAACGCGCATCCGCTACTACAACGAAATGGGGATCTACGACTTTTACCGGCGGCCTCTGTCGCATCGCGCCGGGGAATCTGTGGCGCCGGTTGCAGTGGATAAACAAGAAGCAGGTATTTCGGCGCACACACTCGATCCAGGAGAAGAGATGAGTCCACGGAAAGCAACTGCGGTCGCGATGCCGGTTGTTGAAGAAAATATTTTTGAGGTGATCGCACCGAAGCCCGAGCAGAGTGTAAGCGATCCGGTGAAGGCGCTGAAGATCATCCGCGAAGATCTGGGCGACTGTACACGCTGCGTGCTCCATAAACAGGGACGGAAACAGATTGTATTTGGCGTTGGCAACCCAACCGCCGATCTGATGTTCGTGGGCGAGGGCCCGGGCGCCGATGAAGACGCGCAGGGCGAGCCGTTCGTGGGGCGCGCCGGGCAACTGCTCAACAACATGATCAAAGCGATGGGGATCGAGCGCGAGCAGGTCTACATCGCGAACATCGTGAAGTGCCGCCCGCCGGGCAATCGCACGCCGGAGCGCGAAGAGTGCGCGACTTGCTCGCCGTTTCTGATGCGCCAGATCGCGGTGATCAAGCCGAAAGTGATCGTGGCCCTCGGCGCCGTGGCGGCGAAGACGCTGCTGGCGATGAGCGCTTCGATGGCTCAACTGCGCGGGCGCTTTTACGAGTTCAGGCCGGCGGGCGTGCGCAGCAACGATCTCAATTGGGATGGATGCAAGCTGGCGGTTACCTATCATCCCGCATTTCTGCTGCGCGATCCGCGGCAAAAGGGCGAGGCGTGGAAAGACTTGCAGATGGTGATGAAGGAGTTGGGGCTCCAGGCGCCAAAAGCAAACACGTAGGGACGGACGCATTCGTCCGTCCAGCGGAGCGAGGCTCCGCCGTTTCGCTGTGAACTATGACATTCGACATCAGCTCGATCAGCAAAGCGACCGCCGAGCATTACATCTGGGGCAACCGTTGCGATGGCTGGCACCTGGTAAAGAACGCGCAACTAAGCGTAATTCAAGAGCGTATGCCGGCGGGCACGTCAGAGGTTCGCCACTTCCACCATCACGCGCAGCAGTTTTTCTACATTCTCGCGGGCGAGGCCGTCATGGAAGTGGATGGTCGTCGGATAATTCTGACTGCCGGAGAGGGGATTTGGATTCCGGCGAGTACTTCACACCAGATGAGGAATGACTCGAGTGACGAAGTTCATTTCCTTGTCGTCTCACAGCCGCCTTCACACGGGGATCGGGACAACGCGTAGGGACGGCCGCTTCAGCGCGTGCCAGCGAGTTCGGCATCATAAGCAACCTTGCGGGGCCTAATACCTTTGCCGATCCCGCTTCCCTCCGCGATTCTCAGATCGTAGTCGTTCTGAAGATTGAGCCAGAACTGCGCGGGCAAGCCGAAGTACTTTCCCAAACGAATGGCCGTGTCTGCGCTGATGGCGCGGTCTCCCCGGACGACTTCATAAATGCCCGGAAAACTGAGGGCCTTCGCCAGTTGATAAGCACTCACGCCCATGGGTTCCATGAACTCGGTCTTGAGAATATCCCCCGGGTGAACCGCAAATACCTTCCTCGATTTGGCCATGTGCTACTCCGCTTCCTAGTGGTAATCGACGATCTCTACCTCAAAAGCATTTCCGTCCCGCCACACGAAACACACGCGATATTGATCGTTGATTCGAATGCTCTGCTGACCAGCGCGATTTCCGCGAAGTGCTTCCAGTTGATTCCCTGGAGGTATCTTCAAATTGTCAAGCGTGACCGCAGCGTTCAAAATCGCCAGTTTCTTGAAAGCCCTTAGTTGCAGATCCGCTGGGAGCCGACGGCCTCTGCCCGACTGCCACAGCCTTTCGGTTTCCTTGTCCCGGAAACTCACGATCATTTAACATGATACTAACGTACCGCGATACTACTGTCAAGCGGTAGTATTCAGAAGTGCGGTAGGATCTGATTGGCCCCGACATGCCCATTTTTTGCGATGTCGCTCTCGCCGTGCCGCTCGACATGGTGTTTACCTACGCCATCCCTCCGGGCATGGAGCCGGTCGTCGGCGGACGGGTGCTGGTGCCGTTTCGGCAGCAACGGCTGTCGGCCATTGTGGTTGAGTTGCATGACCGTCTGCCGCCGGTCAAAACCAAAAAAGTAATCGAAGCGCTCGATCTCTCTCCGGTTCTCGATGAACAACTAATGAAACTTGGGAAGTGGATTGCCGGTTATTATCTCGCGCCACTGGGCGAAGTGTTTCGCACCATGCTGCCACTCTCCGCCGAGTTCAAACGCTCGGTGGCGTATCGCATCACCGATCAGGGGCGGCTGGCGCTGCATCTGGCGGGGATGTCGGGGTCTCCGGCGCGGTCGAAGCGGACGCCGGACGAGGAACTGGTTGAATTCCGCGTGCTCGATTATCTGGCGGAACGCGAGAGTGTGCGCCAAGAGCGATTACGTGGGGCGGCGCGGGTTTCGAAGGCGCTGCTGAACGGGATGGTGCGTAAGAAGTGGATTGCGCGCGAGGATGTGTCGGCGGCGCGGGATGCGGCGCGCTTGGTGAAGGTCGCGGTGCTGCTCGCGGCCGAGGAGCGTGCGAAGGCTTTGCCTCCGCTGGACGGGCCAGAGGCCCGTCACCACACGGGCTCAGTGGGCGCCGCAAAGAGGCTCAACGCGAACCAGCTTACTTTGATTGAGACGTTGGCTGCTTCGGGCGGGCGGCTTCCGGTGGAGGCTTTGCGCGGGTTGGATGTGCCTCGCACTACGCTTGGCACTTTGGTCCGGCGCGGGTTGATTGAGTTGGTCGATGAGCCTCAGGACTTCACGGCATCAAAGCTCAAGCCTCGGCAATCTCCCTTTGAGTTCGAGTTCAGCCCAGCGCAGAAAGAAGCGCTCGCGAAGATTAGCGAGGCCGTAGCATCACGAAAGTTCGGCGGCCTGCTGCTGCACGGCATCACCGGGTCTGGAAAGACGGCGGTGTATCTGGCCTGCATGCGTGAGGTGCTGGAGCAGGGTCGGTCGTCGATCCTACTGGTTCCTGAAATTGGTTTGACTCCGGCGGTGGCGGCCGATCTGCACCAGGTGTTCGGCGATGAAGTTGCCATCCTGCATTCGGGGCTGTCGGATGCGGAGCGGGCGGAACAGTGGCATCGCATAAGGCGCGGCGAGGCTCGGGTAGTGGCGGGCACGCGGTCGGCAGTGTTCGCGCCGGTGAGCGATCTGGCGCTAGTCATTGTCGACGAGGAGCAGGATTCGTCGTACAAGCAGGAAGAGACGCCGCGCTATCACGCGCGCGATGTGGCCGTGATGCGCGCGAAGATGGCGGGAGCTGTCGTCGTGTTGGGCTCGGCCACGCCATCGCTCGAGTCGTATTACAACGCTAAGAAGAATAAATATGCGCTTGTAGAGTTGCCGGATCGGGTCGAGCAGCGTCCGCTGCCGGAAGTTGAGATTGTGGACATGCGGCAGGAGTTTCAGGAAACGGGACAGGAGCAGGTGGTCTCACGCAAATTGGCGCAGGAAATCCGCGAGCGGCTGGAGAAAAGAGAGCAAGTCATGGTGCTGCTCAACCGGCGGGGATATTCCCCGGTGGTGTTGTGCCGCGCTTGCGGCAAGACTTTGCAGTGCAGGAACTGCGCGGTTTCGATGACTCACCACAAGCGCGAGCGCAAGATGGAATGCCATTATTGCGGGCATGTCGAGCGCATCCCCGACAAGTGCGTGCATTGCGGCAGCGAGTACGTGTACTTTGTCGGGACGGGATCGGAGAAGCTGGAAGAGTTGCTGCACGGCATGTTTCCGCAGGCACGGATCGGGCGGCTGGATCGCGATACGGTGCGCGGGCGGGAAGATTTCGAGCACGCGCTGAACGCGCTGAATGAAGGCGCACTGGACATGCTGGTGGGCACGCAGATGATTGCGAAAGGCCACGACATCCACGGTGTGACCTTGGTCGGCGTGGTCGGAGCGGACATGGCGCTGGGGCTGCCCGATTTCCGAGCGGCGGAACGAACGTTTCAGCTATTGACACAAGTGGCAGGGCGCGCGGGACGCGGGCAGTCTCCGGGGAAGGTCGTACTGCAGACCTACTTTCAGGATCACTACGCGGTACAGTTCGCAGCGCGGCACGACTTTGCCGGATTCCACGAAAAAGAACTGCAATTCCGCGCCTGGATGCACTATCCGCCCTACAATGCGATTGCGAATGTGCTGATTCGCAGCGAGAAACTGGATGAGGCGCTGACGTGGTCGGGCGAACTCGGGCGCTGGTTTGAGAAGACACGGCATGAGGGCATTCGCGTGCTTGGCCCGGCGGCAGCACCGATCACGCGGTTGAAGCGCGATTACCGCTATCACTTCATTCTGAAGTCTCCCAGTCGCGAGAAAATGAATGCGCTTTTGCGGGCGATGCTGGCGGAAGCAGCGGCGCGAAAGATTCCGCGCGCGCAGGTGATTGTGGATGTGGATGCGGTGTGGCTGATGTAGCGTCGTTGGTCGCTAGTCGTTGGTCGTTCCCAGGCGAATCCGCCCCGCCGAGCATCGCAGCGATTATTTGCCGGGAAGCAGACGGCGAACGTGGTCGCGCATGAAGTGCGCCCCTTGAATCCCCTCGTCGCGGAGGAAGTCGCGCATGTCCGGCCATTTTTCCCGGCCGGAAGCGCCGGTGATGGGCGTTGGCGTGAAAGCCAGCACTAACATTGCAATTGCAAAGACCGAAAACCACTTTCGCCCAGTAGAAATTCTAGGACGATTCGGAATCGGGGGATGCCGGCTGGTCAGCCACAGCACCACAGCCCAAAGCAGCCAGCCGATCCAGCAGTACTTGGCAAGCGGGACGAGCGCGAACACGACGGCGAGGGAAACCCATTGGTGCAGTTTCGGAAACACCGAAAATAGAATGTGCCCGCCATCGAGTTGCCCGCCTGGCAACAGGTTCAGCGCCGTCGCGAACATTCCCACCCACCCGGCGACCGCGATCGGATGCAAGGACAGAGATGCTAGCGGCATGCCCAAGTGCAGGAGGCGAGCTGCCAGATAAAAAGCTAGGGGGAATCCGGGTTGATTGTCGAGCGCGCCGCTGAACGCCAGCGGGTGGGACAACGAAAGTCCCACCAGGACAGCTGCACACGAAGGGATGAAGCCTGCAATTGGACCCGCAATCCCGATGTCGAACAATGCAGCGCGATTGGGAATCGGGCCCTTAATGCGAATGAAAGCTCCCAGCGTGCCGATCAAGCTGGGAAATGGAATGAAAAAAGGTGGCGTCGCATACACGTGATAGTGTCGCGCATACAGGTAGTGTCCCATTTCATGCGCAAGCAGTATGAACATCAGCGTGAGGGAAAAGGGGAGCCCATGCATCAGTCTTGCCGGAGCCTCCCACATCCACTCCACTGGGAAGAAATTGTCATCGCCAAACGAGAAAACCGGCTGGTGGGCCGCGAAATTGGCGTAGATGTGCGCACCCACCACCAGGGTGCTCAGGAAGGTCGCGGCCAGAAGCAGGATGTGCAGCCACCAGCGTTGGCGCGGAGGCCGAACGACCCAGACCTGTGGCTGGGGCTGCTGCTCCCATTCGAGGGTGGACGGAAAAGGGGATGCGGGTTCGGACATAGCAACCTGGGGTCAGAGGTTCGAGGTCAGATTGCAAAGGTTTGGGGCTGCTTCTGCAATCCGCCCTCTGCCCTCTGCAATCCGAGAGCGGCTAGTCAATCGACTGCAGCTCCTTGCCGGGCTTGAAGCGGACGGCCTTGCCGGGCGGAATGGAAACTTCGGCGCCGGTGCGCGGATTCCGTCCAATGCCGGTCTTGCGCGGACGCACGTTGAACACGCCGAAACCGCGCAGCTCAATGCGATCGCCGTTCGAGAGCGCCTTCTTCATGCTCTCGAAGACGGTTTCGACGGCAAGCTCCGCCTTGGTCTTGGTGATCCCGGTGCGGTTGACCACTTCGTTGATGATGTCGAGCTTAATCACGGGTATCCCCCGTCTCCCAAGGATTGGTATGCCTCAAGTTATTGATGCTAAGGGGGATAGGACAGATTGTCAACCGGGGGACCATTCTCGTAATATGGCAGCACCAGCCGAAGCAAATTTCTAATTGGTGATTTGTAATTTGTGATTGAAATCCCTACTGTTCCGGCTTTCAATTCGCCGCCAAAATTACCAATTACAAATTACCAATCACAAAGTCCTAAGGAGTTTCATGATCAAGAGTGACCGCTGGATACGGCGCATGGCGCAAGAGCACGACATGATCAATCCGTACTCGGAAAAGCAAGTGAGCGCGGGAGTGATTTCCTACGGCGTATCGAGTTACGGATACGACTTGCGCGTGGCCGACGAATTCAAGATTTTTACCAACGTCAACAGCACCATTGTCGATCCCAAGCATTTCGACGAGCGCTCGTTCGTCACCGTGAACGCCGATGTCGCGATCGTGCCGCCGAATTCGTTTGCGCTGGCGCGGTCGGTCGAGTACTTCAAGATTCCGCGGGATGTGCTCACCATCTGCGTGGGCAAATCGACCTACGCGCGCTGCGGGATCATCGTGAACGTCACGCCGTTCGAGCCGGAGTGGGAAGGTTTCGTCACGCTCGAGATCTCGAACACCACCCCACTGCCAGCCAAGATCTACGCTAATGAAGGCCTGTGCCAGATTCTTTTCTTCCAATCGGACGAGGTTTGCGAGACTAGCTACAAGGATCGCAAGGGAAAGTACCAGGCGCAGAAGGGGATCGTGCTGCCGAAGCTGTGAAGGGCGGCCCTCAGCTCTCAGCTATCAGTACTCAGCCCTAGGCTGCGGCGAAGATGCAGGTCGTTATTCCCAGTTCCTCCGCGGCCTGCTAGAAAATAAGTAATGGTGCCGAAGCGTCGAACAGTCGTACCTCTTGTCGGGCTTTTGCTGTTCTTCGGCACCTTGGCGCTCTACTACCCCGCGCTGCAGAACGGCTTCGTCAACTACGACGATCCCGCCTATGTGACCTCGAATTGGCACGTTCAACAGGGACTGACCTCACGCAGCCTGGCGTGGGCTTTCACTTCGACTTCAGAAGCCAACTGGCATCCGCTGACGTGGATTTCGCACATGCTCGATGTGCAGTTGTTCGGGTTGGGGCCGGCGGGACATCACGCCCAGAGCGTCCTCTGGCACGCTGTCAACGTGGCGCTGCTGTTCCTGCTGCTGGCGAAGGCCACCGGATTCGTGGGGCGCAGCGCCGTCGTCTCTGCGCTGTTTGCTGTCCATCCGCTGAACGTGGAGTCGGTGGCATGGGTGGCGGAGCGCAAAACTGTGCTCTGCACTTTTCTCTTTCTTCTGGCTCTGGGCGCTTATGGCTGGTACGTGAAGAGGCCGCGGACAAGCCGTTATCTGCTGGTTGCGCTGCTGTTCGCGCTTGCTCTGATGGCGAAGCCCATGGTGATCACGCTCCCGTTTGCGCTGCTCCTGCTTGATTTCTGGCCCCTGCAACGGTTTCCGGAGACGCCACCTGCCAAGCTTTTTCTTGAAAAGATTCCTCTCCTGGCGCTGTCAGCGGCCAGCGCGGCGATGACTCTCTATGCGCAGCGCGCGGGTGGCGCCGTCGGCTCAGCCGAACTACTGCCGCTGACGATGCGCGTGAAAAACGCCATTTATTCCTACCTCATTTACATGGAGAAGGCGGTATGGCCGTCGCGGCTGGCGGTGTTTTATTCCCATCCCGAGGGCTCGCTCGCGCTCTGGAAAGTGCTGACTGCGGCGGCGGTGCTGGCTGCAATCACCGCTGCCTCCTGGCACTTCCGCGAGCGCCGCTATCTGCTGGTGGGCTGGTTGTGGTTTCTGGGCACGCTGGCTCCGATGATCGGCATCGTCCAGGTCGGGCGCCAGGCTTGGGCGGACCGCTACGCGTATCTTCCTCTTTGGGGATTGTTCGTGATTGGGGTCTGGCTGGCCTCTGAAGGCGCCACGCGGATTTCGCTAAGCCGGACGGCGCAGATTGCTATTGCAGCGGCCGTGCTGCTCGGATATTCCGCAGCCGCGCACATCCAGATTCAGTACTGGCGAGACAGCTACAGCCTGTTTGCCCATGCGATTCAAGTGACGGACGCGAATCCGATTGCCGAGGGGAATCTGGGATCGGCATTGATGGAAATGCGCCGCCCTGACTTGGCCGTTCCACACCTGGAGCGCGCCATCCAGTTGATGCCCACATTCTCGACCGCGCACTACGATCTCGGCACGCTGCTGCAGAGGCAGAATGAACTCGATCGGGCGCAGCAGGAATATCAACTCGCGCTGCAGTATGCACCGGACGAACGGGAAGCCGCGCAGACGCACAACAATCTAGGCGTGCTGTTCAATCAACTCGGGCGGCGGGATGAGGCGGTAGCGGAGTTCACCGAAGCCATTGCGCTGAACCCGTATGCACAGAATAGTTTGGTCGGCCGGGGTTTGATCGAGCGCGAAGAGGGCAAACTCGACGACGCTCTGCAGGATTTTGCTCGGGCCGCCCAAGTCGCGCCCTCGCCGTCGGCCTTCTACTGGCAAGGCCGTGTTCTCGAAGAAAAGGGACAACTCCCGTCCGCCGCGGAGGCCTATCGAGCCGCGCTCAAGCTGGCGCCCAACTTCGGCGACACGCAGGTGAGATTGGAAAACGTTGAGAAAGCGATGAAGTGAGGTCTGAAAATCCGTGTCACAAGTACCGCGCTAACGCCTACTTCTTCCCGTTCTCGCCTTCCTTGAACATGTACTTGATAGCGGGCTTGTAGATCATCAGGTTGGCGGCGCCATTGCGGTTCAGCTTGATGCAGTTTTTGTCGTACCACTCGATATAGCCGTGGACTTCTTCGCCATCGCGCAGCACGATGACCATGGGAGTCTTGCTCTGCATCTGTTTCTGATAATAGAAATTCTCGGCATTGGTCTGCTCGCTGGGCGCGGTCTTCTTGGGCGGCGCGCCAGCGGAACGATCGCGGTCTCTATCTCTATCTCTGCGTTCGGCGGGCACGTGGTTGTGGCCATGATTATTGTGCGCGTGATCGGCGCGGTTGAGGGTCGGACGGATCAGCTTGCGATTCGCGAAGCTTTCCTGATCCGCGGATGGTTCAGCTGGTATCGAGTCGAGAGCGTCTTTCAAATCGCACCACCTGCGCGCCGGGCGGGCAGAATATGCCACAACACTTGAGCCTGAATTGTGGGTCCAGAGGTGTGAACTGACGCTTACGGTATCACAGCGGGCAGGGGATGACAATCTTTGTGAAGTGTCTTCTGTGCAACCCGCTTCAACTCTGCCCTTACCATACGGTTCTACGCCGTGCCGTTTTCCGGCTCAACAGGCTGCGGAAAGGCCAGGGCTTCGTATCAAGGCACCGCTTCAGCGATGCCGAGATTCCGCGATCAGAGCCCTTTAGGGACTGGGATCGGCATCCGACTCTCGCGCAGCCTGCCAGTCTAGGAGACGCGTTCCAGCGCGGTTGCAAAGGCATCAAGCGAGAGCGAACGCAGCAGGTTGCGGCGCAGGCCGCGCTCCACCTCGCCGAGACCTTCCGCCGCGCGCTGCACCCAGGCGAGGTCGGCGGATTCAGACATCTTCTTGAGTTCGCCCAGAATGTCCGTATTGCGGACCAGTTGCACCGCGCCGGATTGCAGAAACATCAGGTCTTCGAGCAACGCATAGAGAGTGCGGAGGAGGTTCCCGATTTTCTCGCGGCCTTCGGCGCCAGACCGGTAGCTCTCAGTAATTTTGAACAACTCGCTATGATCGCCACCCCCGAGCGCGGACTTCAGCATGATGAGGGCGTGGCTCCGAGCCGCGATGTAGCTTTCGAGATCGAAGGATAAGGCGCGTCCGACCGCACCTTCGCTGAGGCGGGCGACCAGCGCGCGCTGCCGGGCATTCCAATCGGGACGATGCTGGGCGAGCCGGCTCTCGATTTCGGAGGAAGCGAGCGCCCCAAGGTTGAAGGTCATGGAGCGGGAACGAATCGTGGGCAGCAATTCGCCGGGGTTTTCGGTGAGCAGAAAAATGGTGGCGAACTCGGGCGGCTCTTCCAGAACTTTTAGGAGCGAGTTGGCAGCCTCTTTCATAAACGCCGAACTGGTGAAGATATACACGCGTTCGCGGGCTTCCGCGGGCCGATAATAGATGGTCTCAATCACATGCCGAACCTGGTCCACCTTGATCATCAGCTGCGGTGGATCGGGCGGGATGATGAGCACGTCGGGATGGGTCTGGACGAAGAGCCGGGTATCTTTCTTGTCCGAGTCGCGCAGATTTTCGCGAGCCTCGACCGCTTCGGCGAAACGGGAATCGAGGTCCGCGGATTGAGCGATGCGAGTGCAGTTCGAGCAATGTCCGCAGAAATCGGGCAAACCGTCGGTGCCCCCGTTAACGGACTGCTCCAGGCAGTTCATGGCGCGGGCGAGCATCAGAGCCAGCGTGTACTTGCCCGATCCGTGCGCGCCCGAAAGAATGACGGCGTGCGGAAAGCGGTTGCGCGCCAGCATCTCGCGCAGCCGATGGATAGTTTCCGGGTTGCCTGCGAATTCGGAAAAGGGCATAGGACTGACCGTTACCGCGATCCAATTTGCTGGTGGAGTGCCGAGCGAGATGCCCGCCCTTCACTAGATCTTCAATTTCTTGCGCACCAACTCCATGATAATCGCATGCGTTTCGCTGGGCGTGCCTCGGGCGTTTATGACGTGCACGCGCTGCGGTTCGCGGGCGGCGATGGCCAGGTACGCATGGCGGACGCGTCCAAAAAATGCCCGATTTTCCTGCTCAAAGCGGTTCTCGTCTCTTTCCGAGCCTTTTTCTGACCGGGCACCTTTGTGTTTTCGATTGCGACGCCGGGCGCGCTCGACGCTGAAAGCCACTTCGTTATCCAGCAAAATGGTCAGGTCGGGTCGCAGGTTTCCGCAAAGGATTTCGTGCATCTCAAGCACCGCCTTGGTGCCCAGCTTGCGGCCTGCACCCTGGTAAGCCTCGGTTGAATCGGTGAAGCGATCGCAGAGGACGATGCGTCCTTCAGCGAGGGCGGGCAGAATGACCTCGTGAATGTGCTGGGCGCGGGAAGCGAACATGAGGGCCATTTCAGTCAGCGGAGTAATTCCCGCGGTGGCGGAATGCAGCAGCACCTCGCGAATCCTTTCGCCCGTGGTGGTGCCGCCCGGCTCGCGGGTTACGGTTACAGAGATGCCATGAGCGCGCAGGGAGCGTGCCAGCTTCTCGACTTGCGTGCTCTTGCCGCTGCCGTCGAGACCTTCGAACGTGATAAATTTTCCGCGCGCGGGCACGTCGGAGATGATAGCAGGCGAGCCGACTCTGATTTGCCTGTGGATGGCCAGAGCGGCGGCGGCCAACTGATCCGGCCAGACTGATATATTAACGTACGGTTCTATTGGAGGTGGAATGGGTTCACGAGGGGGCAGAAGCTTGTTTGGTCTCGCAATTGTTCTGTTGGCTTCATTTTCAGTTTTTGGTGCAGATGCCCCAACAATCGCGCTCTCTGTGGATGCCTCGGAAGCGCCGCGCAAGATCTTCCACGCGCAATTGCACATTCCGGCAAAGCCAGGGACGCTCACTCTCTACTATCCGAAATGGATTCCCGGCGAGCACGGGCCGACCGGTCCGATCACGGACTTGACCGGCCTGAAGTTTACCGCGAGCGGAACGACGCTGAAATGGCAGCGCGATCTGCTCGATGGTTTCACTTTTCAGGTAGAAGTGCCGCCGGGCGAGAATGAAGTCGTCGCCAATCTCGATTACGCTTCCCCCGCGTCGTTTGAGCCTGGATACAGCGCCGGAATGTCCGCGACGGATAAGTTGTACATTGTCAACTGGAACACGCTGCTGCTCTATCCCGCGGGGTATGGTTCCGATCAACTTACGTATAGCGCGAGCTTGCGGCTGCCCACAGGCTGGAGGTTTGGCACGTCGCTGCATGTTTCCACTCAGGTGGGCAACGATAACGAGATTCATTTTGCGCCCGTTTCGCTGACCATGTTAGTGGATGGTCCGGTCATCACGGGCGAGTACATGAAGGTGGTGCCACTGACGCCGCCCATGGAAAATCCCCCGGCGGAACTCGATCTAGCCGCCGACAGCGCCGCCGCCCTCGATGCTCCGCAAGAAGTCTGGGAACACTACCGGAATCTGGTGAAGCAAGCGGGAATATTGTTTGGCGCGCGGCACTACACCGATTACCACTTTCTGCTTACATTGAGCGATCACGTCGCGCATTTCGGATTGGAGCATCACGAGTCGAATGACAGCCGGGTCGACGAGAGGTCCTTAATCGAAGAAAACGATCGGAAGCTGACCGCTGGGCTTCTGCCGCACGAGTATGTGCATTCCTGGAACGGCAAGTACCGGCGTCCAGCGGATCTAGCGACGCCCGATTACGAACAGCCGATGCAGACCGATTTGCTGTGGGTGTATGAGGGCCTGACGTCATACTTGGGAGACATGCTCGCAGCGCGCAGCGGCGAGCGCACACCCTCATTGGCTCGCGATGCGCTGGCGCAGATGGCGGCGGATCTCGACTATCGTTCGGGCCGGGTCTGGCGCAATCTGCAGGACACGGCCGATGGCGTTCCCAGCATGCAGGACGCCCCCCACGCCTGGGCAGATTATCGCCGCGGGCTCGATTATTACGACGAAGATGTACTCAATTGGCTGTGGGCGGACGTGATCATCCGTCAGCAAAGCAAGGGCACGAAATCTTTGGACGACTTCTGCAAACTGTTCTATGGCGCGCCCAGCGGTCCGCCGATGGTAAAGACCTATACTTTCGACGACATTGTGAACGTGCTAAACCAGGTCGCTCCCCAACTCCCTCCTAACGACTGGCGCGGATTCTGGACGGACCGGCTGTCCAACCACGGTCCGGGCGCTCCGCTTGGCGGCATCAAAGGCAGCGGATGGAAACTTGTTTACGACGAGACTCCTTCAGAGCTGGATCGCGCGGAAAACGTCGACAAGTCGATCCATGCGCATTACTCGGTGGGATTGATGGCCGGCGGCGACGGCGTGGTTCGGGATACAGTCGAGGGCATGATTGCCGCCAAAGCCGGGATCGGGCCGGGGATGAAGGTTGTCGCGGTGAACGGGCGCAAATTTTCGGTGGATGCCTGGCATGATGCCATTCACGCCGCCAAGAGCAGTCCGTTACCGATTGAGCTGATCGTCGAAAACACGGATTACTTCCGCGTCGTGAAACTCGATTATCACGGGGGCGAGAAGTATCCGCACCTGGTACGGGAAGAGTCGAAGCCGGATCTACTGACGGAAATTTACCGGGCGAAATAAAAACGCGTAGGGACAGCCGCCCTCGGCTGTCCAGCGAGCGCAGCTCGCCGCGTTCTTGATTAGTCCGCGTACGCATTCCAATGAGCGGCGGGGGCCTCGCTCCGCGGACAGCCGAAGGCGGCTGTCCCTACGCGACTTCGTGAACGGCGTCGTCCAGCATAAATCCCAAAACTTCCTGCGGAATCGGCGCGCTCCACACGGGCGAGAACGACTGCCGATGCAGCGGCGACGGGCCATGCTCGCGCAGCGCGGCAAGGTGGTGTGGCGTGCAGTATCCCTTGTTTGATGCCAGGCCATACATGGGAAAGACTGGGTCCCACGCCGAGATCATGCGGTCGCGTTCGACTTTCGCGAGGATGGAGGCGGCGGCGATCGAGGCCGAGAGCGCGTCGCCGTGAATAATCGGGTGTTGCGGGAGTTCGCAATCGAGTTGGACGGCATCGACCAGAAGATAGCTCGCCGGCGGCGCCAGTTGCCGAACCGCATGCAGCATAGCGAGGCGCGAAGCCTGATAGATATTGATCTGATCGATGCGGGCAGAATCCACGGCAGCAACTGCCCAGGCGATGGAATGTTGACGGATCAGGACCGCGAGTTGTTCGCGCCGCTCGGCTGGGAGCAGTTTGGAATCGCGCAGGCCGCGGACTCGGTATGCCGGATCGAGAATAACGGCGGCAGCCACGACCGGACCGAACAGCGATCCGCGGCCGACTTCATCGACTCCCGCAACGTGTTCCGCGCCCGTGGCCCATGCCCGCTTTTCAAAACCGAGAGTGCAGCGCAGTTTTTTCAGCAACCGCATCTTGGCGGCGGATGCCGATAGCTTCCCGGCGTTTGAGGGTCTTGGCGTGCGCGTGGACTTGGACACGGGATCTGCTCAGCATCTTCGCCGAAGAAGTGGTGAGAAGCAAGAGTAGATGTTCGACGACTGTGTGGAAGCAGGGCTTCGCCCCGCTTGGACAGGGCGTAGCCTGGTCCCCACACAAAAGCCTGCCGGCAGAAAAAATAACCGCTGCTTACTGCTGTTCGACTTCTTTCAGTCGTGCGGCCTTGCCCTTGAGCCCGCGCAGGTAGTAAAGCTTGGCGCGGCGGACTTTAGCGGAGCGTATGACGTCAATCTTGTCGATAACCTTGGAGTCGATGGGGAAAATACGTTCCACACCCTGGCCGAAACTGATTTTGCGGACCGTAAAACTTGGTTGGGCGCCTCGCGTCCGGGAAATGACGACGCCTTCGAACGCCTGCAGACGCTCCTTTTCGCCCTCTCTGATCTTGACCAGTACCTTGATCGTATCGCCGGGACCAAACTTGGGGATGTCGGTGCGGCGCGATTTCGCCAACAGTTTTTCGATAATCGGATTGCGCATAACGTTTCCTTCCTAAACCTTGCCCTTGATCTGGGCCAGCAATTCCTCATCTTCCGCCGTCAGCGCAACCCGCTCCAGTAAATCGGGACGGTTGCGCAGTGTTTTTGCCAACGCCGTTTTGCGGCGCCAGCTGCGAATCTGGTCGTGGTTGCCGTTCACCAGCACTTCCGGCACCGTCATGCCCCGAAAATCCGCGGGACGCGTGTAATGCGGATAGTCGAGCAATCCGCCGGAAACGCAAGTAGAACTCGGCCCCGATTCATGTGTGGCGCGGGCGCCCTCGCCCGCGTGCCCCGTGAACGACTCCTGCCGCGTCGAAGCACTGTTACCAACCGCGCCCGGAATCAGCCGCGTAACCGCATCGACGATCACCGCGGCACCCAGTTCGCCACCGCTCAGCACATAGTCGCCTATCGAAACCTCGCGATCCGCCAGATGCTCGCTGATGCGTTCGTCAACGCCTTCGTAGCGTCCACAGATGAGGACGATCCGATCGAGCGCCGAAAGCTCCGCCGCCAGCGTCTGGTCGAGCCTGCGGCCCTGTGCGGAAAGCAGAATCACCGACTGCTTTGCGTCCCGACTCAACCGCGCTTCACGCGATGCCACGTCGCCGAACGATTCCAAACATTCAAAGATCGGTTCCGGCTTCAGGACCATGCCCTCGCCGCCGCCGAAGGGGCGGTCATCCACGGTGCGGTGCTTGTCTTTCGTGAACGCCCGCAGATCGTGAATGCCGATTTCCACCAGGCCCGTTTCCCGCGCCCGGCGGACAATCCCGTAATCCAGTGGTCCGCGAAAGAAGTCGGGAAAGATCGTGAGAATGTCGACCTTCATCGCTAGACCCAGTGGTCAGCGGCTAGTGGCCGGTGGCCAGTAAAATCAAACCTCTTCGCTGGCCACTGGCCACTAACCACTGTTCTTCGGCGCGTTCACTTCCAGCAAGCCTTCCGGCAACTTCATCCAGACCTGCTTCCGCTCCAGATCCAGCTTCTCCAGATACGCCTCGGCAAAGGGAATCTCGTACGGAAGCTTCGCTGTCCGCTCTTTATTCCGAACTACCAGCAATGGCGCTTCTCCGGCGCCGAATTGCACGTCTTCAATCTCGCCAATCTTGCGCTGGCCATCGAACACTGTGCAACCGATCAGGTCGCTCAGATACGTCCAGCCGGGCTCCAACCGGGCGCGCTCACTGCGCGGAAGCTGAAGTTCGGCGCCGACCAGCGGTTCGGCATCGGAAATCGTCTCAATTCCCTGAAACTTCAGCACCAGAAAACTCTTATGCGGCCAAAGATCCTCGACCGTTACTTCGCAGCGCTCGCCGTCTTTTCGGAGCGCCCACAGCCGCATTGCTTGCCGGAAGCGGTCCGGAACATCGGTGTGCAATTCGACCGCTACTTCTCCACGGCGTCCCTGGGTCTTGATGACGACCGCCAGGGTAATCCATTCGCCGCTAGCGTCGGGTGCTGCGATTTGACAATCTCCTGCTGGACGATCTCCTACTCGACGATCTTCTAACGACGATCTGCTATTCAACGATCTCCAGCGCGTAGCGCTTGTTCAGTCTCGACCCCGCCGCACTCAGCAGGTTGCGCAAGGCACGCGCCACACGTCCTGAGCGTCCAATGATCCTGCCCAAATCAGCCTCGGCCACTTCGAGTTCGACGACGGTTTCGTCCCCGTCTTCGTATTCTTCAACATAGACCTCGCCCTTGGCTTCGACGATCGCCTTGGCGATGTATTCAATCATGGCGCGTGGGCTGACGCTGGGCTCGATCATTAGATTGTTCCTGAACTCGGCTCCTGAATTCGCGAGGGTAGGGCTAAGCGACCGAAACGGCCGCAGCCGGCGCGGGGAGAGCAAGCAGTTTCCTGACGCGGTCCGAACATTGGGCGCCTTTCGAAACCCAATGCTCAATGCGCTCCCGTTTCAGGTCGAAAGTAGCCGGATTGGTGCGCGGATTATAGGTGCCCACCACCTCCACCGGGCGGCCATTGCGAGCCCGCTCCTTCTCAATCACCACCACTCGGTAATACGGTTGTTTGCGCGCACCAAAGCGCGCCAGTCGGATCATTAACACAGACTTCAGTATCCTTTGCCCGGAAGAGTCCGG